>Ga0310345_10005373_pt1 | contig 11411 bp, 9 predicted proteins | sample HC15DNA20500_MG_FD_204667 | JGI IMG/M metagenome (GOLD analysis project Ga0310345, IMG submission 204667) | Marine microbial communities from station ALOHA, North Pacific Subtropical Gyre - HC15-DNA-20-500_MG | ecosystem: Environmental > Aquatic > Marine > Oceanic | place: Pacific Ocean: North...
CTTTCGTGGGCCTTCTTTACGCTACTGCCGTACACGGACAAATTGAGTCAGAGTAAGCTGCTGCGTCAGCCCCATGTCATGTTCAGGGGACCGACCGGCACGGGAAAGACTGACCTCGTTAGTGCCTGTGCCATGGCAATCGACGCAAAGTTTGAACGTATTCAGGGGCTGCCCACGTATATGCCGGAGGATATTCTTGGCTACGAGACGATCGTCGAAGAACTGGACGGCAATAGGAAGTTACAGTTCAAGCCAGGCAAGTTGATGGCGCACATAGTGCTTATAGACGAAGACAATCGGTTGTCCGGGAAGACCAAGGCGGCGGTTCTTGAAGGGATGGAGGAAAGCTCGGCGACGCTCAGTTCTGACTACGGTAATCTGGCCGCTGGTAAGACGCTGCCCCTGTTCCCACTGTCTGGCGATTTCGCCGACGTTGAGGGGCCTCGATTTTTCATGGTCATCTGCACCGAAAACATTTTCGGTGAAGAAGAGGGCACCTTCGCTAATCCGGTGGCCCAACTTGATCGTACCACGCTCTCGATCAATATGATGGATCCGGAGAACGAAGAGGACGAGTTGAATATCAGTGCCAGAAATGTTGTAGGGCGCAAGGTCGAAAAGCTTACCGACCTGTATGAGGTGCTGGACATTGCACGCTACATCTTTGACAACGTATCGATGTCTGATTATGCGCAACAATACAAGGTTCGGTTGATCAGAAACACTCGACCCCATAGGGTCGTGGGCCGTGCAGCACGCACCGTAAGGGAGTACATACGGGTGGGGATTTCACCCCGCGTTCACTTCCACCTTGAAGCGGTTGCGCGGACATTCGCGTTCTTCAACGGTGACACTACTATCACCCCGGACCACATTAAAGCGGTTGCCGGCCCAGTGCTTGCGCACCGGCTTGTGCTTCGCGAAGGGATGGAGTTCTCAGTCGACAAGGAGGACTTACTCCAACAGATTGTGCGGGACATGGAGGTTCCGCCGTGGAAGTAGAAGAGGTCTTTGCTAGGTTCCGCGACATCAAGCACGGTATCCGGGCGAGGAAACGAGCGAACAGCGTCCATTTCGGAGATCATAAAAGCGGGTTCAAGGGGGCTGGTTACGACATCGTGGGGATCGAGCAGTGGCGACCTGGTCAACCACTGAAGGACGTCGCTTGGACCCTCAGTCTCCGCACTTTCCCCGAGAAGCTCTACAAGATAGAGCGGATGGAGCCTAAGGAACTCCGGACTTTGATCGTGTGCGACTTGTCGTACTCGACGCTATTCCAGATCTCACAGGAGTCCAACAAGGCGTTGTTGATGCTGGACATGCTCGGGAACATTGGCTTGACTCGTGCCAACGTACGCGACCCGGTAGGATTACTCGGATATTCCGACCGCATCGAGATGTATATGCGGCCCAAGTTGGGCACGTCGCAGGTTTTCCATATGGCGCAACAGATTTTTGAGAAACTACAGCTTGAGCGCGAGTTTCCGACACGACGGTCTGCTAATTTGAAGGTAGCGCTTGATTTTATGGTCGCCCGCCTTAAGATGCGGCACTCTGTCGTTGTCCTGACGGACCTTGTCGATCTGGTTAATGATCCGGAGGCCGTCGATTTTAAGCTGTTGCGCACCTTGGCCTCGAAGCACGATATGATTGTGCTGATTCTGGATGACCCCGAAGAATTCCGAGTTAAAAGTCGTTTAGGCTATATCCGGATTTCTGACATGGAAACAGGTAAGCAGGCCGTGATCTCTGCTCGGAAGGCGAGTAAGATTCGGCGGCGCATTGAGGAGTCACGAGAGGCATTGCAATACAAACTAAAGCACAAAGCTGGAATCGACTCGGTCGTACTTACTCCGGAGAACCACGTCGAGGTCTTGCCAAAGTTTTTGCTTTCACGCATCGCCCGTCAGTGACATTCAGCATGATACGAACACAGATGGTTGTTTTCGGCGCCGTTCTCTCACTTGCTCTGGTAACCGCTTCAGCGCAGCTGCCCGATGTTCAGAGTGCCCCGGTCGGTCCGGTTCGGGTTGAGACCCTTGAACTCGAGCCAACCGTCGTCAAGACCGGGGATCTGATCACACAGCGTTATCGACTCCGGTTTCCAGACCTGATCGACGAGGGACAGGAGATCATCATACTGGAGGACCGAGTGGCACCAGAGACGCTACCGGTTCATCCTTTTGAGGGAGTTTCGCTTTCGGTCAACAAGAATCGTATCGATGACGAACATATTTGGGACTTTGCCTACGGATTCCGGCTGGTCGACCAGACTAAGATGACCTACATCCTGCCAAATTTTAGTTTCTACTACCTAGTTCGTGATCTGGGTGAGGACATCGAGGACGCCGAGGTACAGCAGGTTGATGGTGGGCAGGGGTTGGTGCGTTATGTCACGACGATGACCGACGAGCCTCTTCTTGATATCAGGGACAACATCGAGCTAGGTAGCTTTGCTAGGCGCGCGACGTTTTTTCGAACACTGGCCTGGACGGTGGCGCCGCTACCGCTGTTTGTATGGTTGGTTATGTTGCTTCGGATGACACGGAAGCCGAAGGCGATTTCGATGGAAAAGGCTCAGGAGGAGGAGGAGCTGGCGCGGATTGAGGCGCAAATTCCGGTGCCGCCTTCGATCTGGGAGGCCAGGCGTGAACTGTCTCGTCGGCTATCAGTTTTGGAGGACCTGGCACCGAGCGCCGACACAGTGACTCGTTTGAACTTTGAGCGGGAGATGGTACTGTCGCTTCGCGGTTATCTGCAGGCTGAACTACCTGGCTTATACCCGGGCGATACGGCGCTCGACATTAAGCGACATGTTGAAGAGCTTGCCGCTGGATCGCGCAAGGATGCTCTGGATGTGCTTACGGTTCGCCTATCAGCGAGGCCTTGAGTATAACGATCCGGCGTCAATCGAGAATCCAGGAGAAGAAGCGCGAATGATGGGTCTGGCGCTGTCGCGATTGCGTCCGCACGTACAGTTGTTTAACCGGCTGAAGGGACTGGTGGGGCTGTAACATCTATGTTCGTACCTTGGTCCGAGCTAATCGCTTTTCTCGACAACGGGATCCGAGAGTTGGTCGAAACCGACTTCGCGCAGATTCGGTATGGTGATGTTGGCTTGGCAACCGCGCTCGCGATCGGGGTCGGAGTGGCACTGGTACTTGCAGTGGGACGCTTGGTTGCTCGGCGGAAACACCATGTCCGTCAACATTCCGGACACTTTATCGATGTGACTGATCGAAAACGGACCTGGATTCGGTTAGTACACAGCGCGCCGAAGCTATTGCTCGCCACGGCCCTCGTGCTGCTGATTGTATCGGTTGCCGATCCGTTTTTGACTGCTACTGAGGAGGTGAGTGGCTACGTCGAGTCGAGGGTTCGAATCGATCTAGTGGACACGTCCGGTTCCATGGCTTGGGAATTTCCGGATACCAATAAATCGAAGGCCGAGGTGGCTCGTGACGCACATCTTGAATTCCTCGAAATGCGCCGCGAGAAAAACGACCGAGTGTCGCTGTGGTTGTTCTCGACCTATCCCTACATGGTGGACGATTTTGTCATCGACGATGAACTCTACTACTACCAAGTCTGGGACGCGCCGTATGTCATGACTCAGAGGCTTGACAAGGCCATGGTAGTGCCCCGGGACAAGGTAAGAATTATCCCGGCTGAGGGGGACACCAATATCATCCGTCCGCTCCAGGACATTGTGAAGCACTTCGACCGAGACGAGGCGACCGTCGGTTGGGGCACGCACCAGAACCGCGCGGTGTTGATTATTACCGACGCCGCAGTTGACGAGTTTCCCGACGCGGAATTCGCCGAGTTGAACCGTCGGAATATCGTGCCCTACATCATCTATATCAACACCAGTGACGCCCGCACGGCAAGCTTCCTTCATCCCACGGTGCCGCAGCTGGTGTCTCAGATTCAGGAATATGGCGGTGATTATTTTGATGTTACGGATGAGGACAGCCTGACGCGGGCTTATCAGGCGATTGACGAGCGTGAAGCGGTGCGGGTGGAATTAAGGCACCGGGCGCTGAAAGTGCCGATTTATTCGCGGTTCTTGTTAGTGGCGATGGGATTACTGGTAGTCGGTATTCCGTTAGGTTTCGTGTCCGAGTTGTTGTGGGGAACGAGCCCGTAGAGACTGGAGGAGAACAGGATTTTTTCGACCCTCCATTCAGATTCAGGCGTGATTAAGTTGATGCAACGGCTGAGGTTTAGGTTAACCAGGAATCCAGACCGGTTATTGAGTAGCATTAGGTTCTGGCTCCAAACTGAAGGAATGCGCGTTGATGAGATTCACAGACTTGCTCGATAAAGAACACTCTTTCCGTTATCTCGTCGGGTTCGTCCTGGCGCTATTGTTTTTCCTCGCCCTGTCGTTGCCATCACGAAGCCTCGTGGCTTTTTACTCCAATCTTGAGGAACTTAGTGACAGTGTTCGGCGCGGCGATTTCGACGGCGCGGAGGGGCAGTTGGGTGAGATTTCTGCGTTTTATGAAGGTAGTCGGGTTTGGGGCATGCAATGGTTTGCAGATTCTTATCTGTTTCAGGACGCATTCCTACAACAGGCGTCCTACAGTTATTTGACAGGTGACTACGAGACTGTGGTGGATGACCTGGCTGACGAGATCGATGACCCGCGAGCGTCGCATCTGCTGGCGAACGCGAAGTTCATGCTGGCCAGACAGCAGTATCGGGCGATTGAAGGTGAGGACAGGGACGCGCAGGTGCAAAAGGAAGCGATCATTCTTCAGGTAATGGAGACTGTGAATCCAGACTACGAACGTGCACTGCGTGGTGACACAACTGACCGCTTCGACTACAAGTGGAACTATGACCTTACAAGCGACCCGGAAGCCATCCGGCGCGCACTTGAGGCGCCTCGTGAAATCGAACCTCCCGAGCTTGAGCAGATGAAGGGCGAGGGCACGCCGGTCCGTCGTCGGCGCGGCTAGTTGGCGTGGCCGTGGCTGGTGATAATTTCTGTATTTGGTTCCGACTACCGTAGGTTATGAAGTCGGTCGAGCAAGTTTGTTGACATGGATAGCTTGACCAGTCTGTTTCAGGACAGTGTTGAGTTTGCTAATCCGGAGTATCTGGCGATTCTTCCGATTGTTGGGTTATTACTTTCCTTCGGGCTGTTCATCTTCCTGCTCCGCCTTTGGCTGCGGCCGGTCCGTACCGAAGGCTCGAGATACCCGCTGTTTGGCCATATCAAGTTCTGGTTCCTGGCTCTGGCGGCGTTGGGCCTAGTGGCCATTGCGGCGGCGCGACCGTTCTGGATATACGGCGGGTCGAGTTTCAAACGAGGCGACGTCGACGTCGTGATCGCAATCGATGCGTCGGCGTCGATGTGGGTCAAGGATCTTGGTCCATCGAGACTCGGTCTGGCTGTGCGCGAAGCATTGAACCTCTATGTTCAAGATATCTTGACGCCGGGTGACCGGACGGCAGTCTTCGTATGGGGTACGACCGCACTTCGCCGGGTACACATGTCGTCGAATGCAGAGCGATTCGTCGAGGAGGTAGGTCGGATCGGACCTCCGCCGACGTTGTCTGGTGATGCTTTTCCGTGGGACAGCGATGTCGCCACTGCTTTTGAGTCGATCTATCTGTCGTTGGACAACCAAGACCGTTTCGAGAGTGGAGATGAAAACTGGACGCCGGAGGAGCGTAGTGACCGGCTGGTACTCCTCTTTACCGATGGTGACTTCCTGTCCGACGCCGAGCAATTAAGTCGCCTGGACCTGGCGCTTGGTGAATTTCGCCGGCGCGGGTTGGTGATTTATCCGGTGGCTGTCGGTAGCCGCACCGGTGTCAATGTCGATACCGTCCTGGCGGACTATGTGCAGGGCGTCGACTATGATGAGACTTTAATAGCCGACCTTGAGGGTCAACGTACCCGACTCGGACTCGACAGAATAGGAGTGCTCGAACAACGTACCGGTGGCCGTTCGTTTATCGTCGATAGTACCCAGGTATCTTCGGCCGCTTTCCTTCGCAACGTCGTCGACTCACACCGCAGTATTTCTTTCCAGCTTATCCCGGCTGAGGATAAGCAGGAAGTTTGGCAGTGGGTCGTTATGCTTGCCATCCTTGTCTTCGTCGTGGCCATGCTCTTTTATTGAGCAAGCATCCTTCGTGTCAGGTTCCATCGAAGTCGCTCGAGGACAGTCTCTCTCACGCGTTTCGAACTCGTGATCCTAGAGCACCGTTTCTGTATGGTTGGAGGACCCTGTTTTTGTTGGGAAGAGGCTCTACACTGTGACTTCTGGTACGTCGCCGGCTGTCAGTAGCCCTGGTTCGGTCGCGTTGCGGATCTCCTCCACCGACACCCCTGGGCAACGCTCAAGTAGATGGAGTCCATCTGGTTTTACCTCGATGACGGCCAGCGACGTGATCAACTTATTTACCACCTGTTTGCCGGTTAGGGGGAGGCTGCACTGGTTAAGTATCTTCTTGTCACCGCGTTTGGACAGGTGGTCCATAACGACCAGCACCTGCCTAGCTCCGGTCACTAAGTCCATCGCTCCACCTGGTCCTTTAACCATCGAACCCGGAATCATCCAGTTAGCTAAGTCCCCGTCCTTCGAGACTTGCATGGCACCAAGGATAGCGAGATCGATGTGGCCGCCTCGGATCATAGCGAAGCTCTGTGCACTGCTGAAAAAGCTAGCACCGGGTACTGTGGTAACGGTTTCCTTCCCCGCGTTGATCAGGTCGGCGTCGATTTCTGCCTCGGTGGGGTAAGGACCGATCCCGAGCAGGCCGTTCTCGCTCTGTAGCTTGACGTCAATCTCACTCGGAATAAAATTGGCGCACAGGGTCGGTATGCCAATCCCTAGGTTTACGTAGAACCCGTTCTTGATCTCCAGGGCGGCACGCGCGGCTATCTGTTCCCGGCTGAGTGGCATTAGGTCCTCCGGCGACCCCCGTCTCGTTCGTTTTTCCTCCTAGGAACAGGAGCATGATCCATTGATCTAGGGTTCGCGCGTTTTCCTACGTTCGATGACTTTCTCTTGGTGTTCCCCTACCACGATCCTGTCAACATAGATGCCTGGTGTATGCACCCAATGTGGATCGATTCCTCCGGGAGGGACGATTTCCTCGACTTCGGCGACCGTGGTACGGCCAGCCTCGGCCATCGGCGGGTTAAAGTTACGAGCTGTCATCCGGTAAACAAGGTTACCGTCCTCGTCTGCCTTCCACGCCTTGACCAAAGAGACGTCGGCGCGGAGAGCTGTTTCTAGCACATACCAGCGCCCGTCGAACTGGCGCGTTTCTTTTCCTTCGGTCAGCGGTGTGCCGTAACCGGTTGGGGTGAAGAAGGCACCGATGCCGGCGCCTCCAGCCCGCATGCGCTCAGCCATGGTGCCCTGCGGATTTAGTTCTACCTCGATAATACCTTCGAGGAACTGCTGTTCGAACAGTTTGTTCTCTCCGACGTAGCTGGCGATCATCTTGTCAATCTGTCGTGTCTCGAGTAGAAGTCCAAGGCCGCCGCCATCTACACCGGCATTGTTGCTGATACAGGTCAATCCTTTGACCCCGGAGTTTTTTAGCGCTAACACCAGGCTCTGAGGAACACCACACAGCCCAAAGCCACCCACCATTAGAGTCATGCCGTCGTGAAGAAGTCCGTCGAGCGCCGCCGCCGAACTTGAGTAGATTTTTCGAGGCATCGTTGAACAGGCGCTGATCTTATCAGACGCTTGGGCCCATAACCGGGACGGCTATCGTTGGGCCACCGGTCCGGTGCAGTTGAATAGTAGCTGCGGAACCTTAAGGCTCCATTTTGACTTCCGCTTTTCTACTCAACCTTTCATCGGTCCGTTCGGTACGCCAGCACCACGACGCACGAAGCGGGCCAGGTTCGACATGTCCTCGTCCCCGAAGCCTTGCGCGATTAGTGCGTCCTCGATGGTTGCCACCAAGCTAGCAATTGGAACCGGCACTTCGAAGGTTCGCGCTGTTTCGAGAGCGATGCCTAGGTCCTTGCGGTGTAGCCGCGTACGAAACCCGAGTGGGTAGGTGTCATTCAACATGTTGGCCGACCTATTCTGTAGAATCCACGATCCGGCCACCCCACCCCCGATAGCCTCGACGACCTTGTTGGGATCGGCGCCGGCGCGATGTGCAAGCGTCAGTGCTTCCCCGAGAGCTTGAAAAGTTCCAGCGATAACCACCTGGTTGGCCACCTTGGCAATCTGGCCACAGCCGACGTCGCCGATGTGGGTCAGTTTACTGCCCAACACCTCAAGCACCGGCTTGGCACGTTCGAAATCTTCTTCACTGCCACCACACATGATTGCTAACGTCCCCTTGATAGCACCCTCGGAGCCCCCAGACACGGGTGCGTCGACGTAGCCAATGTGACGTTCGCGGAAACGTGCCGCTATTTCACGGGTTGCGGCTGGAGCTATTGATGAGCAGTCGATTACGAGTCCTCCTTCACGCAATCCATTGATGGCACCGATCTCTGGATCCAGTAGCACCTTTTCGACGTCCGGGGTGTCCGAGACACAAGTCAGGACTACTTCAACGTCACGCGCCACTGCAGCTGGGCTGTCGCCGCGTGTAGCGCCCTGCTCTACTAACGGTTCCTCTCGTTGCCTGGTCCGGTTGTGAACGACCACGCTGTGGCCAGCCTTGAGCAGGTTGGTGGCCATTGGAGCGCCCATGGTTCCCATTCCGATCACCGCGATTTCCATGTCGTGGTTCTCTCCTTGTCTGGTAGGTTTATCCTGTGCTCACGCTAGAAGTTCGGCTACGTGTGTGTCCACGTCACACGTACGTCACGGCCTGTCTGTTACGAGTGCACCGGGGAAACTGTGTGTCCGTCTTTCGAATCAGCCGTAACAGGTCCCGCAACACCCCCACGAGATTCGGCGCTTTGAAACGAGGTACTGATCTCGTGACGCGGGACACACGCGCGGAAGCCGAGGATACCACGAGGATGCGGACAATTGACTCACGAAGATCCCTGGTGGATGCGGTGATTGTGTTCCTGAAGCTGTACTGACGGCGACTCGATCAGGGGTTCACAAGTGTGGTTCCCTCAAATACTGGGGGGACGTTGTTTGACAGGTCTTGACCCAGCCTTCGGCAGCAGTTCTTGACTACCAGAGTGAAGGTTGCCAGTGGTGTGCGATCGCCGTGTCACTGTAGCGTGACATTGACCCCACCGACGGGCCTCAGGTACAGTGTGCGCGGAGGCCACACCTGCTAGTCGAGAGTTCGAGTGTGGCGGGGAGGGCAGCGAAATGTGCATGGGATTCCGCCTGCGTTTTCTGGTTGTGGTGGCGCTGTTGTTGGTGGTCGTGGTCGTGGTCGTGAACGTTGCCACGAGCGCCAGCCAGGATCACACGGCTGACGGTGTTATTGCTGGTACAGTCACGAGCGATAACGGACCAGAAGCTGGTGTCTGGGTGATTGCAGAGTCCAACGACCTTGAGACGAAGTTCGTCAAGATTGTGGTCACCGATGGCCGTGGGCGGTTCTTGTTACCCGAGTTGCCGGATACGACCTATGAGGTTTGGGTACGCGGGTATGGGTTGGTGGACTCTGAGCACGTCCGTCTTTCCCCCGGTCAGGAGAATGTTGCTTTGCGAGGTGTTGTGGCCAATACCCCACGTGATGCTGCCCAGTACTACCCGGGTAATTACTGGTATTCGCTGATCGAGCCACCGGCTGCTAGTGAGTTTCCTGGGACGGGGCCAGAGGGTAACGGCATATCGACTAACATGCGCAGTCAGTCCGCCTGGGTGGACAACATGAAGCAAGGTTGTCAGCTGTGCCATCAACTTGGGAATGCTGCGACGCGGAATGTTCAACACAGGGACGATTTCGATTCGACGGTTGCCGCCTGGGACCACCGGGTTCAGACTGGACAACGTGGCAACCAGATGAGTAACGCGATGAATCGCTTTGGACGTCAGCGGGCTCTGGAGATGTTTGCCGACTGGACTGATCGGATTGCAGCCGGAGAGGTCCCCGCTGCCCCGCCTCGCCCGGAGGGCGTCGAACGGAACGTAGTTGTTACGTTGTGGGATTGGGGACAGTCCTCGTCCTTCATCCACGATGAGGTCGTGACCGATAAACGAAACCCGACCCTGAATGGTAGTGGACCGGTTTACGGTGTATCGGCCGGACACGGTAGCATTACCATGGTGGACCCGGTTGCCAACACTGCTACCGAGCTAACCATTCCTGTACGGCCAGATCCAGAGATCATGCCGACCCGGTTCCCAAGCGAACAGCTCCAACGCTCTTACTATTGGGGTGACGAGTTACTGTGGGGTGTCGGGTCGAACGAGCGATCCGATCCGCACAACCCAATGATGGATCATAAGGGTCGACTCTGGATGACCTCAACGGTACGGCCCTTTGCGAACCCTGACTGGTGTCGGGATGGTTCCGATAATCCCTACGCGGACTATTACTCACTTGGCCGTACTGGTCGTCACGCCTCGTATTACGATCCTGATCGTGAGCGGTTCGTTCTCATCGACACTTGCTTTGGCACGCACCACTTGCAGTTCGGTGAAGATGAGGATGACACCCTTTGGTTTAGTGGCGACGGGAATGTCATAGGTTGGCTCAACACGCGAGTTTATGACGAGACGGGGGATGAACAGTTTTCACAGGGTTGGTGTCCAACGGTTCTCGACACCAACGGGGACGGCGAAATTTTAAAACCTTGGAATGAGCCTCGCGCTGAGGAGATTGACCCGGCGCTAGACTCACGGGTTGGTGGATTCGGTTATGGCATTATTGCCAGCCCGGTGGACGGCTCTGTCTGGATTTCCAGAACCGGTCCGTTCCCGGGGTCGCTCGTGCGGCTTGAAAGGGGAGATAATCCACCGGAGACTTGTATCGCCGAGATGTACTCGCCGCCATCGGTGGGGGACCAGAACGTCAATCCGGCTGATACTGGGTTCGCGCCGCGCGGTATCGATGTGGACCGGAACGGGGTCATCTGGACCGCTCTTTCTGGTAGTAGTCATATGGCTAGCTTTGATCGTAGCAAGTGTTCCGTTACCAACGGTCCGACTGCGACCGGTCAGCACTGTCCGGAAGGGTGGACGCTCTATCCTGTGCCAGGTCCACAGATGAAGGGAGTGCAGGCTCCTGGTAGCGCAGATTTCCACTACTACAGCTGGGTAGACCAATTCAATACGCTTGGCCTTGGGAAGAACATACCTATTTCAACTGGATCCACGTCAGATTCGTTACTGGCCCTGGTACCGGAGACCGGAGAGTGGGTTGTTTTACGTGTACCATATCCAATGGCGTTCTACTCTCGTGGTCTCGATGGTCGGATCGATGATCCGGATGCCGGTTGGAAAGGCCGCGGTCTTTGGGCTAATTATGGTTCGAACTATATCTGGCACACCGAG
>Ga0310345_10005374_pt1 | contig 11407 bp, 12 predicted proteins | sample HC15DNA20500_MG_FD_204667 | JGI IMG/M metagenome (GOLD analysis project Ga0310345, IMG submission 204667) | Marine microbial communities from station ALOHA, North Pacific Subtropical Gyre - HC15-DNA-20-500_MG | ecosystem: Environmental > Aquatic > Marine > Oceanic | place: Pacific Ocean: North...
CCTCCAGCGGAGATTTACCTAATAAGTGTGGGTTACCTGTCAGTCTATCTGTTGCGACCGGATCTGGCTGATGCAACATCTGGTTGGAAAATGGCAATCGTACACTGTTGGAGCTGATGGATTTAATCAGTGCCGCGATGCTTGACACACTATTGATGTCGAGTCCCATTACGATATTATCCGTATCACTGGCACCATACCAGTTCACCGACTGCAGGCGCAGATTGCCCATTTGATCAATAATATAGCCGTTAGCGGTTGTCAGAGGGCGTCCTGGCGACATTGGTCAATCCTGATCTTCTTTAGGTTTGCCGTCGATGTGGATTGGTTTTTGAGAGAAATTAAAGCGAGATTCAAGCCAGTTCAAAGCGTACTGCTGGTGCAGCTGTCCCAAATTATGGCCTGTTGTTTTATAAACGCGACACGCTTTCTTGCCTTTAATTTGATTGTAACTGACGAAGCAAGTGGCAGGTGGACAGACCGGATCTTGCAGGCCGACGGCCATCAGCATTTCAGCCTCAATCCTACAGGCTAGGTTGATGGTGTCAAAGTAACTCAAGGTCTTTAACAGGCCTGGCCAGTTACGGGTCTCCGGTTTCTCTGCCAACCACTGGTCGATTTCGTCCCATTGGGTCAACTGAAAGTAGCGTTGCCACGCACAAGAAGGGGACATCGGCAATGCAATATCGACTTTGCGGCCTAAGCGCCGCCACCACTAGGCTGAAGCCACGACCCTGGCTGGCCCCCCAGACCACGCCCTTTTCCGGGGCGACTTCCGGCCGTGAGAGCAGATAATCCATCGCTCGTAGAACGTCCATGTAAGCCCCACGGTAGAAATAGCTATTGGGCTGGTCCAGTAGCCTAGATCGGCATCAGGGGTGTCGTCTGAATTCCCATGTCCGCGAGGGTTGAAAGAGAAAGTGATCCAATCGAACGGCGCATTGAGTAGTGTCATCGTCTCGCCGTATCCGGGAACACGGAGGAGCGCCGGGTGTTTTCCCACCGACTTCGGCACCTCCAGCCATTCCTGGACGGTCTGGCTGTCCACACTGCACATCTCTACCAAATATACGTTGAATCTTTCATTTCCCATATTGGGTTGGCGTTCTGCTCGGTAGTTAGGCGATGTTTGCCTGAGTTGCGTTTCCGCTTTATGCCAAAAGGCATCGAAATCTGGCTGGCGAGTGAGTGGAGCCTAAATCAAATCGGGTTGGTATCCGATCATCATTTGGTCGGATACCACCTGCTGCTGATGTTGAAATTGGGATTCCATCCGGTAGAATCCGGCAGCCAGCCGGTCTGCCTCCAAGCTGTAGTCTTTCCGACTGCTTCCGGGGGGGTAGGGTGAACGGTAACCGTAGTCTCCTCCAGGAATTCGCCGGTATCTGTCGTCACTCGCCACATTAGTTGACCGGTTAGACTGTTGTCACTGTGGTTATCGATCAGCACAAAGGGTTGAATATGTTGTCCGTTCTCGAAGATACCGTTTGGTTGGTCAGTATCTATTTTAAGTGTAAACATAAGCGTCGCTCGATAGCTATCGGCCTATTTTTCATCTCATGTGGCAATGCGTCGATTTTCTTTCCGTCTCCCGACCAGCCGTTCAACCACATTGCGTTGACCATATCAGATCTGGTCAAACCCGGCCACCTCATCCGTAACACCCCGGCTCGATTTTTTCAGTCGGCCATGAGCGGCTGGCTCCCACCTCTTCCAAGCTCTTTTTGGATGGCCTGATTCTCATCGGCTTAGCTGCCAATAGCGACCGAATTCCGCTAGGCTTCCACCTGGCTGGATTCGTGCTGCTGGCTTGGGTGATGACAACAGTGATGGGCTAACCGGCCCCTTCACCAAGCAGATCGTTTTTGCGCCTAAAGCCTCGCCAGATTGCCCCCGTCCTAGTCTTTGAAGGCTTTCTTTACCACGGAGCCAAATGACGTCTACGTTTTTGGCCCCGGCGGCGGCTTTAGGCACTCGAACCAGGCGACCGTCGAGAGCCGCGAAAGTAAAATCGATCCGATCCATGTAGCGGGCTTGGGCGTCCAGGGCCTCCAGCAGCTGTTGTCACTAGCTCTTCTTTTTCCGGCCACGAAATCGATTGGCGGCGGTCTGGCAGGGAGCATAGCATTCTGCCAGGTCAGGCCACGGAGCGTCCGTGCCTAAGATGCAGAAGATGCCATGGAGCAATTGGCGGTGGCGGCGAGAGGAATTGACTGGTTTGTTTGGCCGTTGGGGAGGTGACAACGGTTCCATCAGGGCCAACTCTTCATCAGTCAAGTCGTAACGGGTCATGGCTAGTCTCTGCTTCGGATAGATTGTTTGAAGAAGAGCCTATCTCCAGCTTTCAACACAATTTTAAGCCATTATCGTACATTGCCTAGTAACGAGAGACGGTTTCCTCCCCTTTGGTCATCGCCTGTAACACCGCGGGTTGCCCCTCCTTGTTGGCAGCGATGGCCCGCTGGATAGCAACTGGCAGTTCGTCAGGCGTGTGTACCGTTTCGGTGTAAGCACCTAACCCGTCAGCAACTTTAGCATAATCTCCAGACAGCTTGTTGCTTGCCCAGTGTTTGGAAGCATAGGGCATGTATTTGTCGTAGTGCGTCATGATACCGTTGTTGAGAACGATGGTCAATATCGGAATCTCGGATCGGACGGCAGTTTCAATATCCAGGCCCGCCATGCCGAAAGCTGCGTCTCCCATGACGTTGATGACATGTTTCTCCGGTGCAGCCATTTTGGCACCCAACGCTAATCCTAAACCGTAACCCAATTGTGTTGACTTAACCTCATCCAATATAGCTATTTGGGCGTAGAGCAGGCTAGAAAGAGCACATCCGGTCGCGGGGAAAGCCTGCATCGTGGGTAGCGATGGTATTGGTCACGTCCACTGCTTTGGCTAGTTCCTTTAGAACTCTGTATTCGTTCATCGGAACCTCATTTGATTGAAGTAAGGGTCGCCATTCAGCTAACCACTCTTCCTTTACCTTCCTTATTTCCTCCACGACACTATTGATGTCGCCTCTTCCCTGCACGGCAACCTGTCTTTTCACTTCTTCAATCATCTGTCGCAACACCAGTTTGGCATCCCCGACAACTCCATAATCAATCCGATGATGTACGTTGAGGTCGTCAGTGCAGTCGGTAACCTGGGCCAGCGTAATGCCAGCAGGCATGCGCGGGCTATAACCACCGCTTAGGGTGGTTGCAACACCGAGAACAAAATCGGTTTTTCTAAGAAAGTGGCCTGCCATCTGTGTTCCCGTACTCCCAGCAGTTCCCAACGACAGGGGATGGTTTTCGGGGAATCCGCTTTTGCCCTGTAGCGTGGTCATGACCGGAATGTGAGTTAGCTCCGCAAACTCTACCAGTTCCTCAGTTGCCTCGGCGTATAAAATCCCCCTGCCTGCGCTGATGATTGGGCACGAGGCCTTGAGCGCAGCGGTGACTAGGTCGCGGACGTCATCGGCATCCCCACCAGACTTGCGTTGCTTTACTGGCGTATAGGTAAAGGCATCATCCGACAACTCTTGTCTCGTAACGTCTCCAGAAACCTCCAGAAGAACCGGTGCCAACCGGCCAGGTTTATCTGGTGCAGGCCATACGCATCAACTGGGGAATTCGGTCTGCCTGATTGATAAGCTCGGTCCACTTGGTAACGCCGCGATAGTGTCTATGCGAATCAAACCCCGGATGCATTCCTACACCAGATAAACCTGGCCCCCCAGGAAGCAGAAGCACCGGTACCGAATCAGCATAAGCTTGGGCTACTCCACCGAAAGCATTTTCGGCTCCTGGCCCAGCCTGCATCATGAAGACCCCGATAGTCTTTCCGCAGGTGATGCGACTGAACCCATCGGCCATATTCACGCCGACTCGCTCCTGCCGACAGATGATAGGTCTCAATCCCTCTTTAGCCGCCACGTCTATCAGTGAATGGTCGGAAAGCAAGCGAACCATCCGATGCCTTCCGCCTTGAGGATTTTAGCGATTGCTTGGTCACCTGTCATCATTATCTCCTCCTAATATTTGTTGTCTGACTTTCCTCTTGTAGTGAGATGAATTCTAATAGATCAAGGCCAAATTAACACCTTGTCTCTGTTGGGAAAATGACAACTTTTACTAATTGCGGGATTTTTCAATGGATACTAAAACTTTGACGATACATCCCGGAAGGTGAATTTTCTGGATGTAACCACATCCAGAACAGTTGTTATATTACTATCCGCTGTTTCTTTGAGTACTTTTTCCAACTCGCCTGGCTGCTCAATCCGATGCCCTTGACAACCCATGCTCTGGGCAATGCCAGCGAAGTTCACATCGGAAAACTCGGAAGCGATTTGTTTATCCCCCTGACCGCTGCGGACCCATCCCAGCGCGCTATTGTTGAAGATGACAACCGTAATAGGAATTTCTTCTTCGCAGGCAGTGATAAGTCCATTCATCGACATCGGAAAACCACCATCTCCACTCACCGCAACCACCCTGCGAGACGGAGACGCTAGTTTCGCCGCCAACGCTGCCGGGATAGCATACCCCATTCCACCTGTGGCCGCAGGAGAGACGAGGGTGCCAGCTTTCCGGGTTTGGAACCAATGGGTCATGAACAACCGATTTTCTCCCGCGTCGCAGGTTACGATAGCGTCATCATCAATGCCACTTCGAATTTCGCCGATAATACGCTGAGGTAGCAAAGGAATCTCGTCAGAGGTGAATTCAGTGTCATTGAAGAAACCATATTCTTCCCGTTTATTCAATAAGCGTGCTTTCCGGACGTTGAGAATCTCATCAGGAGGCGGTCCGATATCACGGATACAATCGCTCAGCTGAGACAACGCAACGGCGGCGTCTCCAATCACGACGTGATCACAGGGGAAAGTCCAGCCTGCATTTTTCGGTTCAATATCCAGCTGAATGAAATTCTGACGAATGGGGTCGAGAAACTGAGGATTTTGTCCGTCCGTATCATTCGGTGCGAGTTTGGACCCAATGATGAGAACCACGTCCGCCTGGGCAACTGTTCGGTTTGCCACTCGCTGACCGAAACTCCCGCATACACCAAGTGCTAAAGGATGATTTTCGGGGAAGATCCCTTTCCCTGCTGCTGTTGTCGCAACTGGGGTAGCGACTAACTCAGCCAATTCTTGCAATTGTGCGTATGCACCACTGACACGTACGCCATTGCCGGCGATGATGACAGGAGATTCTGCAGAGAGGATAGTTTGGGCCGCGGTGTCGACGAGCGTTGGATCAGCAGACGGAGGTGAGGTGGGCAGATAGGATTGGGTCGAATACAGTTTCGGTACGGAGTCTGGCCCTACACGACCACCGAGGGCGGCACTATGATAAAGCAAAGCGACAGGACCACGCTCTCCTGTCAGGGCGTGTTTGATGGCCAGTTGGGTGCATTGAACCGTTTCAGCCGGACCATGAGGGATGAAAGTCGCTTTAGTCACGCCACTAAAGACCGTTTGGGCATTCCAGGTCCGGTAATCACCTGTCCCAGACTGATAGGGGGCATGGTGGGAGAAAGGCGCTCCATCCGAGAGATCGGTCATAATCAACATCGGTGAACTCCCACAATAGGCCTCAAGCGTACCCAGCATGGCATTGGAAACCATGAAAGCCCCTTGTCCCATGGCTACAGCCGGTCTGCCTGTTAGCCGTCCATACACTTCAGACATAATACCAGCGAGCGTTTCTTGTCGAACGAGGACCGTCCGGATAGTGGATTGGTGATCGTATAGGGCATTGAAAATGCTGCCTGTTTGCCCCCCGGGAATGCCGAAGACCATATCGATGTTCGCCTCTTCGAGTACACGCAAAATCGCTTCTGGGATGGATACCTCCGAATTTAAAAGTAACTTTGCACTCATGAGTTGTTGCTCCTTACGCTGACCTTTTCCTACGGAAAGGCACGTTATCGATGATAAAACAAATTACGAATATAATTAACACTTTAGGTTATCTGTGGGGAATAAATGCCGCTACCTTCGCCAGCAAGTTTAAGAAAATGATCATGTAATCCTGCCCCGATCATAGTCGTGTTTCCAATGCCTGAGTGCATCAACCTACCACATGATTCCCCCGTCGCAGTTGATGTCCTAGCCTGTCATACTAGCTGAATCATCCAAGGCGAGAAACAAGGCTAGGGATGCTGCTTCTTCCGTTCCTGATCCCTTATCACCATAGCCTTCATCGGCACACCATCGACCCGCCAGAATCAGCTTTGGGTTCGACTGTCTGAATTTGTTGCGAAACTCCGCCTCATCAAAGGGCCTATTCATATATTCGGCCCTTCCCTGAGCCAGTTCGAGGCTTCTCTCCTCATGTCCACCCGGGCAAATGGCATTGACATTAATATTATAACGTCCAACATTTTGCTAACAAGTTTGTTGTTAGTCTCCAGGGGCAGCCTCCTTTCGAGCCTTGATTGCAACTTATCAAAGCTCGAAAGGACAGCGACGTTATTAACAACTATTATACTGGGAAGCGGCTTGCTTTTATATCAATCGTGGATCTCGTGTCAAGCCCAAAATGCCGCCACCTCCCCGGCCGAAATTTAACTGGACGCAAGGGTTACATCGCTATCTACGCTTCCTTCCATACCTCATATTCTTTCATAAGTTCTTCATCTGGCGGATAGGCCTGATGCAGCGGATACCCCTGGTCGAGTTTTGCCCGGATAAATTCTTCTCGTAAATCGTGTTCAATACAGTGTTCAACCAAGGCTTTCACTTCTGTCGGTGGTATAACAACCAGACCATCTTCATCCCCTAAGAGCACATCGCCAGGTATGACAGGGACACCGCCAACTTGGATCGGCTGATTTACCCCCACAGACATCAACTCGCGATTAATACCAGCACCGTGTGATCCTCGACAATAGACCGGCAGATCCACAGCTTTAATCGCAGATAAGTCCCGCACGACGCCATCGGCCACGATGCCGGTGCCCCCACGATTCTGCACACGGCGAGTAAACATGTCGCCCACAACACCTGCGCCCATATTACCGCAGGCGTCAATTACCAGGATCTCATTCTTCTCAATCGACTCGATGGCATCCCGGTGTGGTCGGTCTGTAGCGGTACTGTATTGAATCTCGACCAGATCCTCCCTTTTGGGGATAAAGCGCAATGTCCGTGCCAGACCAACCATCACCTGTCCGGACTGTAAGGCCACCGGATGGATACCAATAGGATATACATTGGCAAAACCCTGGCTAAACAAATAGTGTGTTGCCGTCGGGACATTCACCTTTTGGAGTGACTGGAGCAAATCGGCGGAAATTTCAACATTGGGATTCTTCATATTCACCTCAGATAAAAAACCGACTACCATCGGTCAGTTCTAGGCCCATAATCAGTATATAAGTGGGCTGACGTCTGCAAATTGGCTGATGTATTCACCCCATGTGGTTAATGAAGCTCAACTTTGTAATTTTACGAACACGGTGGCTAAATTAAGCCCTTGATGGTTTCTCTGATCTGCGCACGTTGTGCTACACTCATCGGCTTTCCCGGTGGCCTTGGATTTCCACAGTCAACACTCAGGCGCGCGCTCAATGCCGCCTTGATCACTGAGTGAAAGCCACCACCCACACTCAGTGCTTCATAGGCAGCCGAACACTTCTCTTGTGCTGCTTGTGCTGTCTGTAGGTCACCGGCCTGATAAGCGTTCCAAAGTGCCACCCATAATTCAGGTAAAATGTTCAGTGGTCCATCCACACAACCACAGGCACCAACCGTCATGGCAGGCAACATCAACCGATGGTTACCGATAAAACAGGATAACCCCATCTGGGCAAAAGTCCGCACATTTGAAAAGGTTGATGCCGAATGCTTTAACCCTTTCAGTTGTGGCACGCGATCCTGAATCTTTTGCATCAGTCCCGGCGTAATTTCCACACCGGTTGCCCCGGGTAGATTGTAAACGAATAACGGTAGGTCTGCCGCACCTGCCACAACTCGGTAGTGCTCGGTAATCTCGTCCTCACCACGTCGATAAAAGAATGGAGGAACACAACAAATCGCATCCGCGCCAACCTTTCCCGCGTATTCGGCTAGTTTTGCCGCTCGCTCTGTTGTCACTGCCCCCACGTGCATAATCACTTTTGCCCGTCCCTGACATTCATCCACAATTGCCGAAGCAATCTGTTTATTCTCCTCATCGTTCAGCAACACACTCTCGCCCGTTCCTCCTGCTACCCAGAACCCGTGCACTCCCGCATCAATGTTGAATGCCACAATCTTTCGAAACACATCTTCATTAAACCGACCATTTTCGTCCATCGGCGTCGCAATTGCAGGCACCACACCCTCAAAATCACTCATATTGACCTCCGCTTTTATGAAAACAAGGATAAGAGTTAGTATATAGATATTGTCTCTTTCGCGCAAACATGCGCGTTATGCATTTTAATCATTAGGGCCTTCCGGCTTCCTCCAGTATTTTTCTATATTTATTCTACTCGAATATCCGGCTTTGTATCTGTTCCATATTCTTTAAACCTATCAGCCAAGCGATTGCCGTATTAATTACCTATGGGTAAAGTCCCAAAGCAGCTACTAAATGCGTGGCTTCTCCAATTGTTTCATCATCAGTTTTTCTGCGTTTCAATAGTCTCATTCCTATGATTATCGCGCCCGGCATATTTAGCCAGATCAAGGGGCACTCTCTTGACGTATTTCTCCTTCGGCCGCCCGTCGTCTGTTCAAATAACCCCGAAACCTGCCAGGCCATTAATCTGTTGCCCTCTGCTGTCACTGCAATCTGCCGCATGGTGTTTTGCCTGGCCACGAACCTAGCCTTTAGCGGCAAGGCCGGCGTCACTCGTCCCAGGATTGGAACAGACGCTATTGCCAACTTCTAGCCGTCGACAGATCCGGGGTAACAATGTCTTGGCTTCTACATCTGGAACTACTTGAGCCCACACCTGTCCGCCAGGGCAGAAAATGTCGCAGACCGGCCTCTGGAAAGTTCCTCTACCAGGTTTGGTTGCACCAGCTTTTAGGCGGTGTCTCTTGTTCTTCCATTGTCGGCTGAAATAAGTCTCATCTCTTTCAACGGTGGCGGAAAAAAGATGGGGTATATCTCTGCCTGGCAAGCCAGAGGACGATAGGTTAAGGCGGGCATTTGGTTCAATCCCTGTTTCCTAGGCCATGGCAACACAGGTAAGCCCGGCCAAAACCGGTGCAACCAAACCTGACCCCGTTCTTGGCGTGATAAACGTAGGAAGCTTGCCCGGCATCCATTGGTAAAAACACGGCAAGGCACCTGTTCTCGTCGTACAAAGTACATTAAGCTTTTCAAACGCTTTGCCATAGGAGTAATCTAACAACATTAGTGGCTAAACTGCTACTTTACTCTACCTATAAGTCATCATCTGATAAGAGCAGCCTAAAAGTACTAAAAGGGAACAGCGTCTATTGAGTAAGAGCCATGATCTGACAGAGAATCGGGAGAGCCGTTAAAGGGCGTGGGGGTGGGGTTGGCAAGAAAATACAGATTATTTTTGCATTTCATGTTTTTAGGCATTGACAAAAAATGGCAACTATGTTAATCTTCTGCGAGTTTGGTGAAAGGTTCTCGTTCGTAATTGGAAGGAAGTTATGGCTGGACTGCTTAGCAGAAGCCAAAGGTTGCTGAGTGACTGAAGCGACCAAAGAAATAAAGACCCGTAGATTAGCTTTCCTTCAGATCTCACCTCTGAACACTATCGACAATTAACTCTTTACCTCGACCAGGCAAGGGTTATCCGTATATATAGAAGGTTACTCCTATGATCAATGCATTGTGGACTTCTGCGACGGGGATGCGTGCCCAGCAGTTTAATATCGACACAATTGCTAATAATTTAGCAAATGTTAATACTACCGGCTTCAAAAAAGCGCGAGTTGAGTTCCAAGACCTGTTATACCAGACAATCCGTACCCCTGGAGCGCAAAGTACGCAGGATACCATCATTCCCGTTGGCATCCAGCTAGGGCATGGGGTTAGACCTTCGGCAACACAACGAATGTTTTCGCTCGGGAACGTGGTCGAAACTAAAAATGTCTTCGATCTTAAACTAGATAGTCCCTACTCCTTCTTTAAAGTGGTAGATGATAAACAGAACTTCCTGTATACTCGTGATGGATCCTTTAAGTTAGATGATCAAGGACAACTTGTTACTTCAGATGGGTTTTCTTTAGATCCGGCCATTACGATTCCTGCTGAAAGTGCAGCTGAGATTACGATCGGCTCGGATGGCACAATTTCGGTTCGTGAAGATGGTCAGGCGGAACCTCAACAAGTTGGGCAAGTTACGATCTATCGGTTTGCTAATCCGTCCGGGTTGCAAAGTGTAGGACAGAACTTTTATCGAGCGACTGTTGCTTCTGGCGTTGAGCAGATCGATCAATTCGGTACAATGACCTCTGGCTTTCTTGAAATCTCGAACGTCGAAGTGGTCGAGGAAATGGTTCGTCTTATCACCGGGCAGCGTGCATATGAAGCTAATTCCCGTGCAATTATGGCCTCTGACGACATGCTATCAACGGCCAACTCAATTCGTCGTTAAGACTTCTCACGTAACCTCCGTCTCCGCTTAGGAGCTTTTGTATTGCTCAAATCTAAGGTCCTACGATTTTCTCTTTCCGTCTTTCTGTTTTTAGCCTTGTCTGCCCATGGTGTTGCTAATTCGGTGCAGTTGGTTTTGCACGAGAGGGTCGATGTCACAAACTCTCTTATCCGGTTAGGTGATGTTGTGGCGCAGATAGAAGGAAGACTCGAACCGAAACAATTGTCAGCCTTAAAAACTCTAAAGCTGAAACCTGCGCCTTTACCAGGCCGAGCCGGTATTGAAATCACCGCCAGGTCTCTCGGTATTTACCTGCGAGTTGGCCGTTCAGTCCTTAAAGAAGTTGGCTTAACTCCTGATCAGGTTAAGATCAATCCAGAGGCTAAAGTTACGGTTCATCGAAAAAGTTCGTCGGTAACTGCAGATCAATTGAAGCAGTTTGTGATACACCAAGTGACTCAGACCCTGACAGAACGGTTTCCGGCTGAATATCAGGTTGAAGTTAATCGACCTATTCGTAGCACAGAGTTCCCGTTCGGGAAAGTTGCTTTCTCGTTGAAACCGATACCTGCTGGCTTATTAGCAGGTTCGCTATACACTTACGTAGATATTTTGGTTGATGGGCAAAAACGAAAGACCGTTGCAGTCCCGCTAACCATCGAGATGAAAGCTCATATTATAACGGCAACGCATAACATCAAGAGGCATCAGTTGATCTCGGAAAGCGTACTTGCCCAGCAAGAAAGAACTATTACCGATTTGCGCCGGATCCCCTTGAAGCTATCAGAATTGTTAGGCCGTAGGGCAAAAAGCCGAATCCTTAAAGATTCGATTTTAGCTGGA
>Ga0310345_10005377_pt1 | contig 11404 bp, 5 predicted proteins | sample HC15DNA20500_MG_FD_204667 | JGI IMG/M metagenome (GOLD analysis project Ga0310345, IMG submission 204667) | Marine microbial communities from station ALOHA, North Pacific Subtropical Gyre - HC15-DNA-20-500_MG | ecosystem: Environmental > Aquatic > Marine > Oceanic | place: Pacific Ocean: North...
AGACGCGGATCCCGCTGGGAGAGCGGAAGTCGAGGTGTTCGCGGAAGTTCTTGTCCGTGAAGTTCTCGACACCGGCCACCAGCTGCAGCCGTTCGGTGGCGTGCCAGAAGCCACGCAGGTTCCAGGTGGTGAAACCCGGGCTGGTGCTTTCCAGCAGGCTGTCGGCGACCCGGTCCTGGTTGTCGATGATGCGGGCCGAGAGTTCCAGGCCCCACGGGGGTTGCTCGCCGGCCGGGTGAAATCGCACGCCGACGCGGCTTTCCAGCGGGACGATGGCCGGCAGGGGTTCCTTGTCGCCGCCTTCGACCCCGCTGAAGAACCCCCGTGACAGGCCGTCGACCTTCTGCTTGGGCTGTCCCGGCTGGGCACGCTGCGTGGCGAACGAGCCGTTGCGATCGTGGTCGCGGCCCTCGATGTACGAGAACGTGGCAAACGGGGTCAGCCGGTCGGTCAGGTCGATTTCCAGGTGCGCTTCGGCACCGGCCAGCGTGGCCAATTCGGTGTTGACGAACTGCAGGCTGACCTGTTCGACCTGTCCGTTTGGCGGGCCGTTGAAGACGTTGAGGTTCTCGAAGGTGACGTAGTCCTGGACCCAGGCGTGGAATCCGTTGATCCCGGCACGGACGGACCCGCGGTCGAGTTCGAGGCCGACGTCGACCTGCCAGAGCCGTTCGGGATCGAGCTCGGGGTCGCCGGTGGCCGTGTTCTGCCCGTTCTGCAGCAGGAACAGGAAGGTCTGCGCCGTGTACAACTCGGTCAACGTCGGCTGACGCTGCGCGTGGCCACCGGCCACCGACATCGACCAGCCGTCGTCGAGTTCCCAGCGGAGCGTGGCGAAGGCCGACAGCAGCTGGTCGTGCCGTTTGAAATCGTCGGTGCCCAGGATGTCGGCCAAGCTGGACTGGGGATTGGATGTTCCCAGGGCGGCCAGCTTGGCCGGGTCGTCGGTGACATCGGCGTGCGACCAGTCGAGACGAGCCCCGGCGGTCAGGCTGACTTCTTCATCGGCTCCCGCTTCGTACTCGACGAACAGGCCGGGGTTGGTCGACTGCGACCGTGGGATCGGCGAGTTGGCGTTGGTGAAGATGTTGAAGCCGATCCGGCCACTGGTGATCTCGTTGAGTTCCTGGCGGATATGCCGCATGTCGACGCCGGCGGTGACCTGCTCGTTCTCTGCCTGGTTGTCCCAGGTCACCGCCGTGCGGAATCCGGTGGAGGTCGAATCGACATCGGTGACCCCGTGGAAGTTCAGGAAGTCCAGCAGCGGAAACTGCTCCCGTTTTGCGGTGGACTGGGCGTTGCCCTCGAACCGCGTGCGGTTGTACCACCCCTCGATCTCCAGCCGGTCGTACTCGTCCTGGTCAACCCGCACGAACTGCAGTTCGTAGGCGTCGGTGACCAGGTAGTCGATATCGAAGGCCTGCCCGGGGAACTCGACGTCGGTCTGGTCGAGCCGCAGGTAATGAAATTCGAGAGTGGTGTCGGGGTCGAGATCTGCTCCGATGGCGACATCGAGGTGTCGCGACTTGTAGCTGGAGGGGACCGACGTCCCGTCACCCGACCGGTAGTCGTTTCCGGTGCGATGCCCGTAATCGACCCGGAATCCCCAGTCCTCGTCGCCGCCCCAGGCGGTCTGCCGGGCGTACCACTGCTCGCCGTTGGTCTTGTAGTCGAGCCCGCTGGAGGCGTGGGTCTGCCAGCCGTCTTCGAAACGGGGGCTGCCCAGCAGGTCGATGTCGACCACGTTGAATCCCGGCCCGTGCTGTGCGCTGTAGGGACCGCGGATGACGACGGTGCTCTCGATCAGCCGGGCATCGATCTTGCTCAACATCGTGTCCAGGTCGATCCGTGCCGGCACCCAGTACGAGCCGTTGGCCGCCAGCCGGCCGACCCGGCCACCCCGGATTCGGGTGTCGGTGATGATCGGCGTCCGTTTCTGGATGCCCAGCCCCAGGACCGCCGGCGATTTCTGCAACAGGCTGCCCGCGTCGGTTGCTGCGCGGGACCGGGCCGATCTGCCCAGGACCACGTCCGCACCGGCACGTGCCGAGAGTCGCTGCCGTTGGCGGCTGAAGAGGCTTTGCTTGATCTGGCCCCGGCCGAACAGTCCCGTCTTGCTGACGTTGGCCGCCTGGAAGGGACGGACCGGGCGGAGCTTCAGGGGTTGCGGCTGCAGGATGTGCAGTCCGGCCGGGTCGATCGCGGGCGGGCCCGGGGGAACCAGGTTGTCGATCTCCAGCGGACGGAGGATCGGTTCGCCGGTATCGACGAACTCCGGATCCGCTCCGGAGTCGCCCACCCAGGAACGTCCCTCGGTCTGCGACTGGTCCGCATCGGTCGCCGCGTCGACCAGCAGCCAGGCGGCAGCCGCGTCGGACGGGCCGCAGGCGAACAGGCCTGCAACAAGGCAGGCGAACGAGACGTGGCAGTGGAGCCGCAAGGTCGAGCCATCCTTGGCGAGACTGCGAGGAGAACCGGTTCACGCAAGCGATGTGGGACCCGGCACACCTGTTGGATCGGCCGAAAGGCGCCTGGATTCTGAGCCGCGAATTCCATGCCGGATGCGGCTGAAGGGGCCTGGTCGGGTCCGGGCCCGCAAATCTTGCCCCACCTGCCCATCTTCAATCTCTCGACCGGCTCTCCCGGCGATTCTCAGCGACCCTCGGACATCAGTTTGCCGGCCTGGGCGGCAAGTTCCAGCAGGTCGGCCCGGGCGGGAGCGTGTTGCAGGAGCAATTCGCGACCGGTGGCCAGTGACGAGGCGGCCTGGTCCGTTTTCCCCAGCTGCCGCAGCGAGATGGTTTTCAGCAAGTGCAGTCGTGCCGAGGGAATCCCGGCCGTCCGCTTCTCGGCTTCCTGCAGCGTCTCGTGGGCCTGGGACCAGAGCTCCGACTTGATCTGCACCGTGGCGAGCGTGAGCCAGCCGCGGAAGCTGGCGGGTTGATCGACCGTAAGCTGACGGGCGACTTCGATTGCCCGGGTTCGTGTCGATTCGGATCTTGCCAGCAGCAACGCAAACGCCCGACGGTACCGGCCGCGTTCGGCCAGTTCCTTGCGCAACTTCAAAGCCAGTTCGATGCTTGCCCGGGCCTCTGCGGACGCCTTGTTGAGTTCCTGCAGGCGTGCCCGGTGGACATGGCAACGGGCCAGCGCGTCGAGTTGAGTGGTGCCGCGCTCGTTTTCCACGAGGTGGTCGAGAAATTCGCGGGCCTGGTCTGCCAGCGAAACCGCCTCGGCAACGTGCCCGAGACGTTCCTGCAGGACCGATTGGGCCAGGAAGGCCTCGGACAGGTTGGTTGCCAGGGTTCGTTGTTGGGCTGCCGGAGCGTCGGGGCCGAGTTGTTCAAACAGGTTGACCGCGCCGTCCAACAGGTCGTTGACCAATGCCAGGTTGTCCGATTCGAGATCCAGCTTGACGAGTCCGAGCATCAACTGTGCCGTGGCAATGTCCTTGATGTACTTGTCCGAATCGACGGAATCGTGGAGGCGGACAAGAATTTCACGACCCTTCTCGACATACGCCTCGGCTGTCGTCGCGTTCTCGAGCTGGTGGCTCAGGTGGCCCATGTTGACCAACGCCCTGGCGTGATCTTCGTGGAATTCCACCATGTCGGGCACGAGCCGGACGAGAGCTTCGAGCGAAATGATGGTGGCTTCCATCGCCTGGATCGATTCGGCTTCGCGATCGAGTTGCCGGAGAACGCCGGCCAGTTGGCTGCGGGTGACGGCCAACTGCTTGGCGTGCCGGGGATCGACATCGTCCGATGTGACCACGCGGTCCCGCAGCAGCGACTCGGCCTCTTTGAGCCGAAGGACCGCCTGGTCGAATTTCTCGAGATCCGAGAGCACCTCCCCGTGTCGACTCAGCGAGGTCGCAAGTCCGAATACGAGATTGACCGAGACATCGGGCTGTTCGGCCAGCCGGCGGTAGTGGATTGCTGCTGTGCCCAGCCTGTCGGCTGCCTGGTCGAGTGCCCCTTGTCCGATTGCGATTTCCGCCAGGCCGTAGGAGGCTCGCGCCGCCAGTTCACTGTCAATCGCTTCGCCTGGCCGGTCTCCAAACGACTCGAGAACGGACTCGAGGAGAATGCGGGCCTGGTCGGTGTCGTCGGAACGTGCGAGTACCCCCGCGATCCGGATCCGGCAATCGGCCAGGACGTCGGACAGATCGCCCTGGTTTCTTCCGACCTGTTGCAGGACCAGGAGGCGAGATTCCGAATTGCGGAACACCTCCAGTGATTTCTTCGAGTCGCCGAGTTGCTCGAAGACCCCTGCCAGCTTCAGGAGCGTCCGGGCGGAGTTGACCTGGAGATTGCGGCCACCGCTCTCGTCGTCGGAGAGTTGCTGGTAATAATCACCGGCCAGTTTCAGCAGTTCGGAACGGTCGTCCTGGACTCCCGGATAAAAGGCCAGGTGTTCGCAGACCTGGACCAGCCGGTCAACGACCTCGACGGCCTGTTCGAACCGCTGTTGTGCCCGCTGCTGGTTGCTTTGTGCGATCTTGCGCTGCTGGCGTTCGGAAACGGCGAACACCGACGAGATGACGGTCCCGGCGACCAGCGAGACGACCAGGCCCACGATCAGGCTGGCGATGGCCGGCTTGCGTCGACACCACCGCCAGGTCCGCTCGATGGCGCCCACGGGCCGGGCCAGGATCGGCTCGTGCCTGAGATACCGTTGCAGTTCGTCGGCCACCTCGTCGGCCGCCTGGTACCTCCGTGCCGGGTCCTTCTGCAGGCACTTGAGCGTGATCGTCTCGAGGTTCTTGTCGAGTCCCTTGACGAGCTGGTGTGGCGGAACGGGATCCTGCTCGAGCACCTGCAGCACGGTGTCCATCACGTTGGCCGACTGGAACGGCGGCCGACCGGTCAACATGCAGTACAGCAGCGCGCCCAGTGCGTAGATGTCAGTCTGTGGGCCGATCTGAGCCTGGTGTCCACCGGCCTGCTCGGGAGCCATGAAGCTGGGCGTACCCATGATCGACCCGCTGGCCGTCTGCCCGGCCTCGTCCTCGAGCCGCTTGGCCAGTCCGAAGTCGGTGATCTTGGGCTCGCCGTCGCTGGTCAACAGCACGTTGGCCGGTTTCAGGTCGCGGTGAATGATGTTTCGCTCGTGAGCGAACTGCATGGCCCGCGAGAGTGTCTCGACAAGCTGGGCCGCCTCATCTGGCGGCTGGGGCTCCCCGGCGATCCGCGACGCCAGTTCGCCACCCTCGACGAATTCGAGCGAGAAGTAGGATTGTCCGTCGTGTTCGCCGACATCGTGGATCTGCACGATGTTGGGGTGCTGCAACTGGGCGACCGCTTCGGCCTCGCGGTGAAACCGTTCGAGTTCCTCGGGACCGGCATGGACCCCGGAGAGAATCATCTTGAGTGCAACGACGCGCTTGAGGCGGGTATCGAGTGCACGGTAGACGACGCCCATTCCGCCCCGTCCCAGTATTCCCAGGATCTCGTAGCCTTCGATCTGGATGTTGGGAATCGGTGTGGATGAGGTTGCCGACGGGATGGCGTCGTAGATCGTGGGATCGTCGACAACCGGGGCGTCTGCCGGCTGTTCCTGGTCGTCGGGCAGGTTTCTTTCGGTTGTCGGTGGGGGAATGGTGGCCTGGTCGGGGACAGTGTCCGGAGGCATGTCGGCGGAGTCGGGGGGAATGGTGGCTTGGTCGGGGACAGTGTCCGCGGGTGTTGGAGTGGCGGGGGGAATCGTGGCCTGGTCGGGGAGAGTTTCCGCGGGGATGTCGGCGGAGTCGGTGGGTGTTGGAGTGGCGACGGGCTGGTCGTCGGGTGCCAACGGGGGACTGGCGGCGGTGTCGTCGGTGGCACCGACAGTGTCACCGGCCTGCTTGCGGCAGTCGGATTCCTGCCGAAGCAACCGGGTCATGACGTCGGGGTTCCGCAACGACGGGAATTCGTCAAGCAGCGACTCGACGGATTCCGGTCGTGGTCCGGTTCCGGATGCGTGTGTCTTCCAGGCGAAATCCAGCCGGATGTGAACCAGTTCCTCGAGCGTGGGCAGGAACCCGTCCGATTCCACGCCGGGCAGGCAGTCGGCCAGGGGCAGCGGTGACCCGGTGGTCCACGATGCTTCGTACCGCTGTCGCAGCGTTTCGTCGACCAGCGCTGAGCGGTCTGGAGGTGAGCCGGTCATTTTGCCAGTTTCTGTTTCATGTAGACGGAGAGGTTGGGCGGCCCATGCTCAGTCGACCGTCAGCACCGGTTCCCCCAGTACGTCCGCACGCGGCACCACGCCCAGGCCCGGTTCGGTCGAGGCGGCCAGGCGGCCCCCGGCCCGTTGCGGAGCTCCCTCGGCGGTACTCACCGTGACGTAGCTGTTGAAGTCGGTGGCGGTGAACAGCAGTTCGGTCGGCGTGCTGTGGGCCAGGTGGGCGATGGCGGCGGTCGTGATGTCCCCGCCCCAGCTGTCTTCGATCGTCATCCCGATCCCCAGCCGGGCGCACAGGTCGCGGGCCTGGCGGGCCGGGGTCAGGCCGCCGAACTTGCTGATCTTGATGTTCACCACGTCCATCGCTCCGTCGGCGTGGCCCCGCAGCAGCACGTCCAGGCCGTCGATCGATTCGTCGAGCACGAACGGGTGGGACGTCCGGCGGCGGATCGCCAGGCACTCCTCGTAACTCAGGCACGGCTGTTCGATGTAGACGTCCACGTCCTCGACCGCGCGGACCACCCGGGCCGCCTCGTGCTGCACCCAGCCGGTGTTCGCATCGGCGATCAGCCGTTCGCCGGGTTCCATTTCCGCGGCGACCGCCCGGATCCGCTCGATGTCGACATCCGGATCGCCCCCCACCTTCAACTGGAACCGCCGGTAACCCTCGGCCCGGTACCCGGCCACCCGCGAGGCCATCGTGTCGGGGTCCTCCTGCGAGATAGCCCGGTAGAGCACGAAGTCGTCGCCGTAGCGTCCGCCGAGCAGGTCGCAGACGGGTCGTCCGCAGACCTGGCCCAGGATGTCCCAGCAGGCGATGTCGATGCCCGTCTTGACGTAGGGATGCCCCTTGAGTGCGCGTTCCATCTTCTGGTGCAGCACGTCCAGGTGCGTGGCCTCGGCACCGATCAGGTGCGGAGCGAGTTCGGCCAGTCCCGATCGGACGCCCCCGGCGTAGGCCGGAAGGTAGAACGGACCCAGCGGACAGACCTCGCCATGGCCGGTCACCCCCTCGTCGGTCTCAACCCGCACGATCGTGCTGTCGAAAACCTCGACCGACTTGCCCCCCGACCACTTGTAGCTGCCCTCGTGCAGCGGCAGGTCGACCTGGAACGCCTGGATGCGTGTGATACGTGGCATGAGGTGTCGACGGCCCGGCGTGGTTGTTGTCTTTGCGTAGCGGAGAACATCCACGGTAGCCTGTCGCCATGCTGATCCTCAATGCCGACGATGTCCGACGCTGCCTGCCGATGAGCGAGTGCATTGCCGCGATGAAGCAGGCGTTCGGCCTGCTGTCCGCGGGCCGGGCCGTCGTACCGATGCGGGCGCAGTTGCCCGTCACGCCGCATTCGGGCACCACGCTGGTGATGCCGGCCTTCGTGGACGGTGGTGACCAGCCGGATGCCCTGACCGTCAAGGTTGTCTCGGTCTTCGACAACAACCCGTCCCGCGACGTGGCGCGCATCCAGGCCGCCGTGCTGGTACTCGAGCCCGAGACCGCCCGCCCGCTGGCGGTGCTCGAGGGAGCCACGCTGACGGGCATCCGCACCGCTGCGGTCAGCGGTGCGGCGACCGACCTGATGGCCCGCCCCGACAGTCGCGTGCTGGGCATCCTGGGGGCAGGGGTCCAGGCCCGGACCCATATCGAGGCGGTCTGTTGCGTGCGGCCAATCGAATCGGTCCGGGTGTTTGCCCGGACATCGGCAGCGGTCGAGGCACTGGTGGCCGAACTTTCCGGCCGGGACGGTCTGCCGGAGGACATTCGGGCCGTGGCCAGTGCGTCGGAAGCGGTCGAGGGAGCCGACATCGTCTGCTGCACGACCACGTCCCGGACGCCGGTTTTCGATGATGCCGACATCGGTCCGGGCACCCATATCAACGCGGTCGGGTCGTACCAGCCCGAGGTGGTCGAGGTGCCCGCGGCGACGGTCGCCAGGTCGCGGGTGGTGGTCGACGATTACGAGTCGGCGTGGGAGGAGGCCGGCGATCTGCTTCAGCCGTTGGCCGCCGGCGAGATCGACCGCGACCACGTGGTGGCCGAGATGGGCGAACTGGTCGGCGGCAGCCGCGAGGGCCGTACCGGTGACGAGGAAATCACGCTGTTCAAGTCGGTTGGCCTGGCCGTCGAGGACGCCCTGGCCGCCCGGGTGACGCTGGCCAACGCGGCGGCACTGGGAGCCGGACAGACGGTGAAGTGGTGATCTCGGTGCGGGGATTGGCCTAGGGCGTTCCCGGTCGAGTGGATTACAACCCCGGACCGTTGAGGGCCTGGAGACCGGGATTGTGCGGCCGAGATATCGTCGAACCACGATGGCCATCTGCCTGGGGTCGATGGTCCTGGCCGGTGCCGGTTGTCACCTGCCGCTCTCGCACGATCTTCGCTCGGCCGGTGCCGTTTCGTCCGCGCTGCTGGGAACCCGGTTCGCCCGCGTCACGACGTCGCGTCTGGAGACCGGCGACCCCGTGCTCGACGAACTCGATGATTTCATCACCGCGATCGGTGTCGACTTCAACGTGCCGGCCTCAGAAACAGTCGACTTGCAGGTGTACTTCGGGAACCGCGAGGCGGCGGGTGAATCGGTCGACCCGTTCCATGGTCCCTACGAAATGATCTTCGAGGGCTGGTACGTCGGCGTCGGGGCGACAGGACACTCGAGGCCCGACGAGGAAGTCGACCCGTTCATGTTCGTCGGCCTCCAGTACCTGTCGGTCGACATCAGTTACTGGGACTCGGCGGGCCCGATCTTTGTCGATGACGAAGAAGTCGGCTGGATCGCCGGCGGCGGTGTCGAGTGGCGGCCGACCGCCTCGATTGCCGTCGCGCCCTACATCAAGTATTTCGACAACCAAACCTTCGGTGAAGGGACCCGGGTCGGCGGGCGGTTCAACTTCTGGCTCGACCAGAGGTGGTTCCTGGAGGTTTCGGGCGAATCGCCGATTTCCGAGAGCGGGCACGCGCTGGGACTGGGGCTGGGGTTCCGCTATTGAGGCGGAATGACAGCCGGCGGGTCACCTGACAGAATGAGCGGGCCCGTTCCGGAGCCCGACGATGACCGATTCGCGCCCGCACATCATCTTCATCATCACCGACCAGCAGCGGTACGACACGATCGCCGCGCTGGGGTATGACTACATGGACACCCCGCACCTGGACCGGTTGGTCCGCGAGGGTGTCAGCTTCAGCAACTGCCACATCACCGCCCCCTCGTGCGCGCCGGCACGGGCCAGCCTGTTCACCGGCTACTTCCCCCACACCACCGGCATTCTCAAGAACGCCGACAGCTGGAAGCGGAGCTGGATCGAGGACCTGGCCGATTCGGGCTACCGCTGCATCAACATCGGCAAGATGCACTCCTACCCCTATCACACTCCACTGGGCTTTCACGAACGCTTCGTCGTCGAGAACAAGGACCGGTTCCTCGAAGAACGCTACTACTACGACGAGTGGGACAAGGCCCTGCACGCCCGCGGGCTGGTCAAGCAGCAGCGCGAGCTGTACCGGCAGCGGGCCGACTACGCCGAGTGCCTGGGCGCCTTCGAGTGGGAACTGCCCGAGGACATGCAGTCGGACATGTTCGTCGGCGATTTGGCCACGTGGTGGATCGAATCGAAACCGGTCGCCGAACAGCCGCTGTTCCTGCAGATCGGTTTCCCCGGCCCCCACCCGCCCTACGATCCCACCCGCCGGTTTCTCGACCCCTACCTCGAAAAGGACCTGCCGTTGATGGAGGTCACCGCCGAGGAACTGGCCGGGCAGCCCGAGCCGTTCCAGGAGATGCGGCAGCACAACTCGGAGGTCGACCACGACTCGATCATGCACCTGCTGGACCCCACGCCCGAACAGCGTCACCGCCAGCGGGCTCACTACCTGGCCAACGTGACGATGATCGACGAGAAGGTGGGCGAGATCCTGCAGGCTCTCGACGCCAAGGGCTATCTCGAAAACGCCGTGGTCTTCTTCACCAGCGATCACGGCGACTGCCTGACCGATCATGGCCACAGCCAGAAATGGACGATGTACGACCTGATCCTGCGGGTGCCGCTGATCGCCTGGGCCCCGGGCCGTTACCCGGCGGGGGTCGAAATCGGCGGGCTGTGCCAGCACATGGATGTCGGGCCGGCGATGCTGGAACTGGCCGGCCTGGAGCCCGCCCCGTCACTCGAGGCGGTCTCGCTGACCGAAGCCCTCGAGGGTCGCGACTGGACACCTCGATCCCACGTCTACGCCGAGCACGGCAAGGACGCGATTCTGCAGGGGACCGAGTTCGTGACGATGGTCCGCGACGACCGCTGGAAACTGGTTCACTTTCTCGACGAGCCGTGGGGTCAGCTGTTCGATCTCGAGACGGACCCGACCGAGGTGATCAACCGCTGGGATGATCCCGAGGCGGCCGGGGCCCGGCACGCGCTGCTGGACGAGCTTCGCGAATGGCGGATCCGCAGCGGCTGGCACACCAGCTGCTGGCCGGCCGAGTGGCGGTAGGGTGCCCCGGCGGCGTCCTACTGCTTGTTCAGCGCGTCGATGAGCCGCTGGGCTTCCTGGCCGGCCTGCGTGTCCGACTGCTTGTCGGCCAGCCGTTCCAGTGTCCGCAAACCGGCCTTGCGAGCCGACACCGACTTGCCGCCCAGCTTCTTGCGGGCGGCCGCCAGGATTCTCAGTGCGGTCAGTTCCGACTTGACCTCCTTGTTGTTCCTCAGCTTCTTGACCGTTGCGGTGATGTCCCTGGGCAGGTCGTAGCCCTTGTAACGGACGGCCGCATCCGCGTAGCCGTGGTAGGCCTGCCACACCTTCCCGTCGCTCTCGGCCGCCTTGGCCGCTTCGATCTGCTTGTTCATCTTCCCTTCGACGTAATCGAGCAGTTTCCGGGCCCCCTGCTTGGTGTCGGGTTTCCGCGACTTGTCCGCCTTCTTCAGGGCCGTGGCGGCACGGGTGAAGTTGCCGAACTCGACCTGGAACCAGGCCGTCTTCAGGCCCGCCGGGATCCCCTCGGGATCGACGTTCCATTTGGCCGCCCCGATCACGCCACCCAGCGCCTGTTCCATTCGCGTGGGGCTGGTGGCGACCAGCTTGCCGTCCGGCTTCATGATCCGGACCTGGTAGATGTTCTTCAGGGTGACCGGCGGCACGCCGCAGCTGCGTTCGAACGACCGGTCCAGGTCGGCGATCGCCGGCCAACTGATCCGGTTCTTTCGCAGGTAGGACTGCAGCTCGAACCGGGGCGTGCCCGAATTGACCGCG
>Ga0310345_10005378_pt1 | contig 11403 bp, 6 predicted proteins | sample HC15DNA20500_MG_FD_204667 | JGI IMG/M metagenome (GOLD analysis project Ga0310345, IMG submission 204667) | Marine microbial communities from station ALOHA, North Pacific Subtropical Gyre - HC15-DNA-20-500_MG | ecosystem: Environmental > Aquatic > Marine > Oceanic | place: Pacific Ocean: North...
ACTGGCTATGGAAGTAATTGACAGGTACTGACAATACTTCCTGATAGTTGATGAGTCGCAGGGCACAAAAGCTGCCGACCCTGTAACTCATCAATAATAAGTTCCTTTGAGACCAGAACTATAGGCTAAAACAGGAAACCTAGAGTACCTTTAATGCAGGCACGCCCAGTTCGCCTGTCATGTTATCGAACCACTCCATGACTTCCTTATGAAGAGGCACTCCGTTGGCTCGCCTGTCCTCTTCGTCCTCGGATTCAGCAAGTCCAGGATAAAGAACCCGGTCGTGGCCAGCCGCTGGCTTGGTTTCCCTGAGCATTTTTAGCATACGGTCCATTTTTTCTTTGAACTGGTCCACGTCGGTAAAAGCTGCGATGTTGTATGCGGCAAAATAATGTTTGTAGCCACTCTCAAAACGTTCTGTGTCGAACATACCGGGAACCGAACCGGAGAGAAATGCCCCCAGAACTTCAACCATGAGCATGAATCCATAACCCTTATGGGAACCGTTCTCCCTCGTCCCTCCAACAGGAAGTAAACTGCCATACCAACCATCTTCGGGCACGGGAGTTTCCTCAAGTATTGGCGTCCCTTCTTTGTCAGCAATCCAGCCCGGTAAAAGATCAGACCCCACCCTCTTCGCCAACGAGAACTTGTTACCAGCTATTTGCGAGGTAGCTGCATCAAAAAGCATTGGTGCCTCATTCTTGCCGGGGGCGGCCATAGATATTGGATTGGTACCGAATCTCGGTTCGGATGCAAAAGTGGGTAATACCCCTGTACCCGCTGCCGTCGCGCACATCCCGACCATGTCATTTTTTGCGGCATGCATAGAAAAATGTCCAACGGCCCCGAGATGTCCACCGTTATTCATCGTCACTATTCCCACTCCAACTGTCTTCGCCTTTTCAATCGCTATGTCCATTGCTCTTCTACCTAGGATGATCCCAAGTCCTCTGTCAGCGTTTATCACCGCTGTTCCTGGGGTCTCACGTTCAATTACCCAGTTAGGATTCGGATTGACCTGACCGCTAGTGTACTGATCCACATAGGCACGGAGCATGTTAGATACCCCGTGTGTTTCAACTCCGCGGAGATCAGTCATAGTCAAGACATTTGCAGCTTCCTCAGAATCGGTCCGAGACACTCCCATTTTCTCAAAGATGGCACAAACAACCTCGTGAAGTGACTCCACTGTTACTCGTTCTGAATCCTCGGGTTTCGGTTTAAATCTTTCTAACATTTAAGTTTCCCCTTAATTAGCTATCTCTGGACATTAGGTCTGCCATTCTTTCCCCAATCATCATCGTCGTAACGTTTGTATTGGCCCTTATACAATCCGGCATAATAGAGGCATCTATAACACTCAGGTTATCGACACCATATACCCTTCCGTATTGATTTACCACGGCCATATCGTCCGATGCCGGACCCATCTTACACGTAGCAGAAATATGTTGATTAGTGGTTGCATTCCTAAGTAGCCATTCGTCAAGTTTCTCGTCACTTGAAATATCAGCGTCCGTAGGATTAATTCTTGCATCAACTATATCGGCAAAGGCTCTTTGAGTTGATATCTCTATTGCCTTGCGTACTGCTTCCCGCCCACGTATGCGGTCAAATTCATCGTCATAATAGTTAAAATCCAGATTTGGCTGAACGGTTACGTCAGGGGAAGCGAGTGTGAGTTCACCGGAGCTTTTTGCCAGGCTAAGCTGAATGAGTATCCTCACTCCTACAGCCTTGTTAACATCGCCCCCATAACCTTCTATATCGACAGCAAAACTATTCATTGCGAGTTTAATATCGTTCCGTAAGTCGGAACTCGTGGCAGTGTATCTCGCCATTACCTGGGTCCTCGGATTCTTCGGGTCCATCGGATGACCGGGTTTTGTACCCCATGTGACGCCAATTAAAGGGTGATCGCGAAGATTCTGGCCCACCCCGGGCAGATCACATATCACTTTGATTCCATGGGTTAGCAGTTGCTCCGACGGTCCAATCCCGGATAACATCAGTAAGTGTGGAGAGGATACAGCCCCCGCACTAAGGATGATCATTTCTCCCCGAACCAGGAATTTTTCTCCATCGCTTTCAGCCTCTACTCCAACGGCCTTCTTTCCTTCAAGGACGATCCTATGAGTCAGGACGTTAGCCCGAATTGTCAGGTTTAATCTATGCCTGGCAAGAGAGAGATATCCGATACTTGTGCTCCATCTGATATCGTTCGGATTGTTAAACGGCGTTGGCCCAACGCCAGTAACATCGGGGCTGTTCTGATCTTCGCCATCGGGAAATCCCAGTTCCTTGCAGGATTCGTAGAAAGCAACCTGTGACGGCAGCCAGTCCTCTTTCTTGTGTCGCCTGGCTATAATCGGTCCCTGGTTGCCGTGAAAATCTCCCGAGTAATCGAGATCAGTCTCAAGTTTCCTGAAGAAGGGTAAGGTCTTCTCATAGCTCCATTCGGTATTCCCCAGTTCGGCCCAGTGATCGTAATCTTCGGGCATCCCCCTCAGGAAAACCTGCCCGTTTATCGCGCTCGACCCGCCTGTAACCTTTCCCCTTGGAACAGCCATAGGTTCTGCGAGGGGTGAAGGCTTTCCCGTGAATTGCCAGTTATGATCCTTGGTAATTATGTCCGCACCGGTGGACAATCCCTCTCTAACTTCGTCAGGCGTGGACTCGATGTCCGGGTAATCCGGGCCTGCTTCCAGCAGTAGAACCGATTTATTAGGGTTTTCAGTCAGTCTTGTAGCTAAAATCGCGCCTGCAGATCCTGCCCCCACGATCACGTAATCATATTGCATGTTCTCACTTATTTCTTTCAGACAATGTTCTTGTTACCGTTAGGATATGCGTTCAAAGGTATGGCAAGATTTCCACACTGCGAACCGAATTATAGTAAAAAGTTGAAATGGGGAATACATGGTTGAATTTTGCCTCTTTTTTGCACATGACAATCGAATAATAGTCGCCAGCTAACAGGAAAGGAAATTAGATGCCCGTAAGCAAGTGGTACAAGGGAAATCTGCACACTCACACAACTGAATCTGATGGAGATGAGACTCCAGAGAAAGTATGCAAGTGGTTCGAGGATCATGGATACGATTTCCTGGTGCTGAGTGATCACAATCACCTGACACTGCTCGATTACGGTGAATCAGGTCTCTCCAGATTGATATTAATTCCAGGGGAAGAGATAAGCGCAAATGCGAAACATAGCTCATTACCAATTCATATTGGGGCTATCGGGATCAACCGCGTCCTAGAACCGGCTACAGGAGAAGATATCGTTTCCACACTACAAATGAATATAGATTCTATTCGGGAAGCTGGTGGGATCAGTTGCATCAATCATCCAAATTTCAGGTGGGCATTTGACCACACTCACATGTCCCAGGTCGAAGGCGCAAACATGTTCGAGATATTTAATGGGAGTCGTGGGTGCAACAATAATGGCGGCCCGGGCAAACCCTCCACAACTGAAATGTGGGATGCTTTGTTGTCTAAAAACAAACATATACTGGGGGCAGCTACGGACGATTCCCATAACTATCATGATTTTCACCCTGCTATGCACAATCCGGGTCGTGGATGGATTATGGTTCGCTCTGAATCCAGCGAAGAATCCGCCATTATCAAGGCTATGAAACTAGGAGAGTTTTATTCATCAAGCGGCGTGGAACTTTCGGAGTTGGAAACGGATCAAAAAGGCATCCATGTCAAGGTGATTGAAGAAGACGACTTTATGTACAGGATCAGGTTTATTGGGAGCGGAGGACGCACACTTAGAGAAACTGGTGTCCATGACGCTACCTACGAGTTTCAGGGTGACGAAGGGTACGTACGGGCTGAAATAGTGGATTCAGATGGTGCAAAGGCTTGGGTGCAACCGGTATTCGTAAAGAATTAGCTTCGGAAATAGGCATGGCTGCCATCTAACAAAAATTCTGGATAGTATCGTAACGGAGCCAGATTCAACTGTGAGCCCTGCGCCTAAACAGCCAAAAAGATATAACCGCGATGGTAATGGCCGACAGATACATTACCCACAGTGTCATGCCCGGAATTGAAACAACCGTAGCAGGCTGGGCGATTAATAAAGAGGTTGTGGCACTTCCCACGCCGCCATCGTCATCCGCTACAGAGAGAGTGACAACATAACTGCCTGGATAAGAGTACACATGATTTCCACCTATTGAGTTATCAGAATTATCGATAGCAAGAGTGGAGGTCGCTCCGTCACCCCAGTCAATTTCGGCAGTGTGAGTATCTTGCACTCCATCATCTGAATAAGTCGCTCTAGGCGACGCAAAGTTCCCTAGACCAGCCTCGGCAAATTTTTCAAGCGTTACGCTAGGGTCGACATTGAATATTTCTATCAACCCAATCGCAGACTCTGTCATTCCAGTGTCGGTAGTGACCGTGACAGTTACGGAATAAGTTCCGTTTTCCTGATAAGCGTGTGTGCCACTTACTGTGCCATCTAAGCCTGACAGTATTGCATCGCCGACTGAAGATATTCCATCCCCCCAATTGATCGTAGAAGTAACGGTGGACGTGGCTGATGTTATTCTGAAGACAGCAATATTATACGTAGTTGATTGTCCTTCATTTGAATAATTCTTTCCTACAGCCTCAACTGTGAAATCAGTTGGCGCAGGCATAACAATATTGGACAAGTTAGATGGCTGACTATTTCCGATCGCATTCGTTGCTACGATCCTAAAACGATATGTTGATCCATTATTCAAGTTCTGGATTAGAGCCGATGTTCCGGTTGTCGTAGCGTTCAATCCTGCGGGTATAACGGACACCGTATACAATGAAATTGCGCTGCCGTTATCTGATGGGGCCGACCATGAAACTGTCACCTGCTTGTCCCCTCCAATTGCTACGACATTGGTGGGTACCCCAGGCACATCTGTAGGCGTAATTGAATTGGATGCTACGGAGGGAGAGCTCGTGCCGGTTATGTTGCTCGCTGAAACAGTGAAAGTATAACTCGTTCCGTTGGTCAAATCGGTGGCCGTTAGTGAAGTAGAGGTAGTTGTAGCCGAGATGAATGCCGGACTAGAAGTTACCGTGTAATGAATTATTGCACTGCCACCATCTGATGAAGAAACCTCCCAACTAATTTCGGCACTCTGGGCACTTGTAGATGTAGCAGTTACGTTGGTAGGCACCGAAGGAACAGTTAGGGGCGTTACATACGGTGTTGGACTAGATGACGGTCCTATTCCTATCCCGTTTGCAGCAGTTACGGTGAACGAATATAATGTGCCGTTTTCAAGACCTGTTATTGTTGATGAAGTTGCAGTAGTGGTGGCCGAAAAGCCAGTATCAGCCGTGACGGTGTAGTAGTTGACTGAACTGCCATTGTCGTTTGCAGCAATCCAGCTAATGATGACCTGGGAATTACCAGCGCTTGCGATTACCCCCGTCGGGGCGTCAGGAAATGCCGCAGGCGTAACTGAATTCGAAGCAACTGATGAGGTACTAGTCCCAATCGAGTTGGTCGAAGTTACTGTGAAAGTGTAGGTAGTACCATTTGTTAATCCGGTCAATGTTGCAGTAGTTGTAGTTGACGATACTGCGATAGAACTAGGTGACGAAGTTACAGTGTAATAATCGATCCCCCCTCCATTTGATGAGGGTGCGTTCCAGTCAATATTTGCTGAAACACTCGCCCCGCTGCTGGCTATGACCGACGTAGGTGATCCCGGAATGCCCATTGGTGTTACGGAGGAAGAAACTGCTGAAGGAAGACTGTCTCCCGCGGAGTTCGTTGCAACTACGATAAAACTGTAAGGCGTCCCGTTATCCAAGCCCGTGACTACAATTGAAGTAGAAGTACTTGTCGCTGAAAAAGTTCCAGAGGTTGCAGCCACTGTGTATAGCGTTATGGCGCTCCCATTTTCGTTCGGAGCGGTCCAGGACACGGTTACCTGCCCGTCTCCACTGGTTCCTGAAACACTTTCTGGACTTTCGGGAACAGCCGCGGGAGTAATAGGAGCGCTCGCCTCTGACACATCGCCGGCACCGGCGATGTTGCTTGCCACGACCGTAAACGAGTACGTAACACCATTAGCCAGCCCGGTCAGACTGTGTGACGTATCCGTTGTAGTTGCCATGACCCCGGCTACATTTGAGGAGATCGAATAAAGAGTTATCTCGCTGCCACCATCTGAGGTCGGTGCCGTCCAGGTGATCTGAGCCTGCCCGTTTCCAGATATTGCCGAAACCATTGTCGGGATGCCTGGAATAACAATGGGGGTAACACTGTTGGAAACGGAAGAAGACGTGCTCGTGCCTACAGAGTTTTCAGCCAATACAGTAAATGAGTAAGGAGTACCCGGGCTCAGACCCGAAATAGTCGTTATTAAACCCGAATACAGGTTTCCCATGGAGTCGAACCTAGCCAAGGCGAAGTCCTCAGAAGCGCCTTTATCAGTATTGCCAGCGGCCAAAATGTTGCCGTTTGAAAGTCCAAGAACAGAATATGACCTGTCATCGGAAGATCCGAAATCGGCGGTAGTTCTACCTGAGTTCCCGAATGACGCATCGAGTGTGCCGTCCGGGTTGAATCTGGCCAGCGCAAAGTCAGATGTCCCATCATCAACGGAGAACCCGGATAGCATTATTTTCCCGTTCCCATCAATATAGGAATCCTTAGCTATGTCTGATCCCAACGAGAAATCGGTCAACGTGGCCGTGAATGTACTATCTACCGTCCCGTCTGAGTTTATTCTGATAAGTGAAAAATCAAGATCTGCTCCATTATTTGCAGATCCGGCAATAATTAATTTATCCTGACCATCTAGACTGACCGAATAAGCTCTATTAGCATCGGTCCCATGGTCAATGTATGTGCCCCCATCAAGAGAAAATGATGTGTCCAACGCACCGCTTTCAGTTAGCCTGAATAGAGCCGCGTCTTCATCTGAACCATTGGCGTTAGTTTCTCCGGCAAGGATCACTCTGTTGGTTGAATCAACAGTAACGTCCCAAGCTATATCAATGGCATTACCGAATCCAATACTGTTCTTGCCATCGTCGCTGAAGGATGTATCCAGTGTTCCGTTTGAATCTATCCTAGCGACGGCGGCATTCACATCATCGCCCGCATAGGCGTACCCGGCAACAATGATATTTCCATAGCCATCCAATGCTATTGCTTCCGCCACATCAGTGTTGGAATAGAAATCAATAGTTTTCTTCCCGTCAGTCGAAAAAGTTGTATCGAGACTCCCGTCCGTATCATACCGAGCCACTGCAAAGTCATAGTCAGAGCCGTTATAGGAATAACCAGATACAACAATTCTTCCAGAGGAATCCAAAATTACATCGGTAGCCTTATCGTCACCATTTCCAAAGGCCGTCGTCGTCGTTCCACCCGTCCCAAACGATGTATCTAATACCCCGTACGCAGTGTACCTTGCTACTACAAAATCGTAATTCGATCCGTTGTGAGTTTCACCAACAAATATCAGCCTTCCATCGGCGTCGACTGCGGAAGATGAGAGGGTATCGTCATTAGCCGAAATATCAGTGACGACTTTTCCGAATGAACCAAAAGGTGTTGTTGTCGCAATGAAGTTACCTGGAGAACCGGACACTGTGTACTGGGATATATCCTCTCCTCCGTCAACTGACGGAGTGGTCCAAGATATAACCGCCTCGGCAGTTCCAAGAGTGGTCGTTGCGGCTACGTTTGTAGGCGAGTCAGGTGTAAGATTGGGAAGATATGCGAGCCCGTACCCCCAATCGTAGCTGGGAGTTGAATCGCCCCGGGGTAGAGCATTCTCTTTGAGATACGACGCTATCTGGGCAGGGGTATAATTTGGAAATTTTTCGGCGACAAGTGCCGCCAATCCAGCGACTTGAGGCGAGGACTGACTTGTCCCCTGCCATGGTCCCCAACTAGCAGAATTAGCGTTATCTACACCCACAATATCGGGCTTAGTCCTCCCGTCCACAGTTGGGCCTCTGCTACTAAAGCTTTCTAACTCTGTATTTGAATGCCAATCAGATGCCCCAACAGCAAGCATACCTGGATTCGCGCTTTCCGAAGGAGCATTCACCGTGTAACTAGAATCTAAAGAGAGGTTTTGTCCATACCAATCTAATTCGAAAGAGGCTGAAGATCTCAACTGTAATTGAAGCCACGTAGAGGAATTAGAAACGGTGCTGTCTCTTATCAAAAAACAATATCGACCACCTACAGGCACATTAAGCGCAATTTCCTCAATAGGAATTTGCCCACTGATACCGAGTTGGTCATTATCGGAGCCAGTGACAAACGTGTACGAATCTAGAAATTCATAATACAGATACAACCCAAAATCGTTGTCCGCACCAGTCCAATCATCTTGCCAGCGCAAATTCGCCCCTAAATAATCCCCTGCTGAGAGAGAAATACAGTTTCTTTCTACAAAATTTCTTAGCATAGTGCTGGGCATCGGAGCAATTTCGATCCACCCATCTTGGTCGTAATCTACAAAACTGGTTCCATACCAAGCTTTCTGAGCATAATTTCCCGCCGAGTTAATCCATATAGCCCCACCAGACACGGCCAAATCTATGGCAAACAGTGGGCTGTCTATATAGATGTAAGACCCATCTCCGGGGCCATACGAATTAAGCGGACCCATCGACATGTTTATAACCTGGACGCCTTGTGAAATCATCCAATCGGTTGCAAGAGGTATGTCAATTTGGTCGGTGGTCACATTAGCTATATAAAGTTCTACATCTGGAGCTAAGTCGTAGATTACTTCCGCCACGGCAGTGCCGTGTTTTCCCCCTGCTTCGCAATCGGATAAAGTTGACGTATACGATCCGGCAATGGTGAAGCACATGGCGATAACAGATGAGGGCAATTCAGATCCCATTAGAGATGTGAAACCCTCAAACCCTCCATCGATGATCCCCACCTTTACCCCAGAACCTGTATAGCCTTTTAAATTCCAATTCGAAGCGTTATGAATACCGGAACCTTCAGTTACAACCTCTTCAAAAAGCTGATTTGGTACTGCAGATATTCTATGTACGTCTTCTCTTTGCGAAAGTGCTATCAGTAGGTCCGAAGGTACATCAGCATAGATCAGACTTTCCCCAGAAAAAGAAATCGCCGCTCCCCGCTGTGACAGGAATTCGACGACGGAAGACGAATCAGGATTAGTGGTGATCCTAACGGAAACTGTTTCCAAGCCAATCACCGTGCTCCATATTTCCCCAAAAAACTCACTGTATTCTAAAGGGGCTGTTGTAGCTTTATCGCTCAACTGATAATTCAATTTTGGATAAACTGGCCTCGCAGGTGGGGGCAAGTCATAACCACTGGAATTATCGTCACCCTCATCTCCATCAGCCAATAATGATCGGCTGGAGATTGATAAATGGAAAAAAATCCATATTAGAGAAAACAATACCGTTGCATAAAAGCAATATTTCAAAACTTTATTGATTCTAAAAATAGTTCATTTCCAGTTTCGCAATATTACCACCTCTCCTCATACAAGTATGAACCACATAATTACACATATCTGGCCAACCTTACCCAATAGTTGTTGAGCTCAATATATTTGCTGGAAGAAAGAGCTAAAAGCTAAATCAAAGTCTAATTGGGTTTGCTTAGAAAATTTATTTATTTTTTGAATTTGCCTCTCCAAGACCTCATTAATCTAAACTTTCTGAATTAACTATCCTGGAAGAACACTGAAAAGCTTCTCACAGCATTAACAGTGGTGTAGTTTGACACTTATCTCACCTGAAAAGATTCCTTGTTGAATAATGAGAAAATACTTTTGCCCGGGAATTTCTCGCAAAGAACTCTGGCACATTAGATTCAATTGTTCGCTTCCTCTTCTTTGGATCAGATAAACGCCCACGTATTGCAACCCATGTCACAATACAGCACAATGTCACCAAATAACGTCAACCATAGTAAGTGGGGGAGTTAATTTGGCATCTGAAAGCAATAATCCAGCAACATTGATGGGGCCTGCAGAAGTAGCAAAATATCTGGGTGTTACCGAACGAACCATCTACCAGTGGGCCCAGCAGAAAAAGATACCGGCATTCAAAGTAGGATCAGTCTGGCGATTCCGTAGGTCCGAAGTAGATCGATGGCTTGAAAGCAGTCGGTCGGGCCCATCATCGGGTGAGGTGGAACCGTTAACACCTTACATTGAGCCCAGTCGAAGTAAATGGAGATTAAGAAAGGATGAGGAAGAAGCAGACAAGGCTTTGCAAGAGGCGTGTCGTGCCTACATTTTGACTACTCTCCAGTCAGTGGACAGAGAAGTATTTGTCATAGAGCAGTTTGAAGACCGCTTTGGATCAGACGTCGTAAAAGATGTCATAACCCAGCTGCACAAGGAAAAACAGGTCACCGAAAGTGAGCATGAAGGCCTTAACGGAGAGAAAGTTAAGGTTATTAGCAAAAGGAGCTAAAAATGGGATTATTCGGATTTGGAAGAGCAAGAAAGCTTCAAGACCTAAAGGTCAGTGACCTAAAGAAAGAGAGGCTTACCCAGGAAGTAAAGCAGGATCAGTTGATAGTTCGTATCCGCCATGCCCAGGAGCAACATGACGGTTTGCTTGAGTCTGCTTCTGAGCCCGGCGTCACTGACGGAGAGGTGGATGCTGCCGCTTACAAGATGGGTCAGGTAAATAAAACCAAGGACAGAGCGGAAAAGGATTTGCAGGAAGTAATAACCCGCATGACAGTCATCGATTCCACTCTGGACATAATTGATAAGAAACAGGAGCTCGAAAAGAGGGGTATATGGAAAAAGATCAACGAGATCCCCGAGGAAGAGCTTGAGGCTCAGCTCCAGGACCTTGCAGTGGATCGTAAAGAAAGCGAAATTAATCTCGACAGAATCGTCGAGGTATTTGATGTCGACCGACAGGCCGTTCAGTCCAAGCGTAGCGCCGACGTGAGGCGTAGTCGTGACGCCATCCTCAAGATGAGGGGACGGAAATCCGGGGATGCTGACCCCGCCCCGGCTTCCAGTGGTGGTGAAGATAAAACTCTTCTACTGAACGATAAAGAGTAGCTATTAAAGATCTATAAACTCAGAGAACGTGAAGGCAGATAAATCGCCGCCTTCCAATCTTCTTGTGTGTATAAATTTATAACTCCTGCCTTTAGCGGGCTAATCAAACTGTGTATAACTTTTAGTGTTAGAAAGAATTGACCGATACGAGCTGAGGGAAAGGATCGGGGCAGGCGGCCAGGCAACCGTCTATCTTGGCCGCGATACCCTGCTCGAGCGCACCGTGGCTGTAAAAGTCATGAACCAGCTCGTATCCGCTCAGCCGGAATACGTTGATAGCCTCATGTCCGAGGCTCAGCTCGCAGCTGGCCTCTCACACCAAAACATTGCAACCGTATAC
>Ga0310345_10005379_pt1 | contig 11400 bp, 10 predicted proteins | sample HC15DNA20500_MG_FD_204667 | JGI IMG/M metagenome (GOLD analysis project Ga0310345, IMG submission 204667) | Marine microbial communities from station ALOHA, North Pacific Subtropical Gyre - HC15-DNA-20-500_MG | ecosystem: Environmental > Aquatic > Marine > Oceanic | place: Pacific Ocean: North...
GTTCTTACTCCGCGACGTCTCGAACGGCTGCGCCGGTGGCATCGACCGTGTTGCCGACGTCCCGTCCGACACCGCGAACGGTGTTGGCGCAAGCGGACACGAACAGCGCACCTGCCAGCGCGGCGAAAACCAGGGTATGACGCATCTTCACCGGACTTACTCCACATTGTTGTTACCTGATCAACAAACGTCGAGATTGCCTGCCCAGTTCCCGCGAGCCCATAGCCTCCTCGAACCCGCCCCTGCGTGCGGTGTCGATCGCAGATGAGAGTCCGCGACCACGTTTGCGGGAACTCGACCTTTTCAGATTGCTGCGTCGCAATAAAATTCCTCGCAAGCACCGGGCGGCCTGCAAGATCGCCGCCTGGAGATTGCACCGACACCGGCTAGCCGAGAGATTTCGAATGGCAAAGAGCAACAATTCTGCACAAGCCGATGTCGCCATCAGCCGCGACAACGCCGTCACCAAACAGGACGAAATCCTGGTGCTCGTCCTGCAGGGCGGCGGCGCCCTCGGGTCCTATCAGGCCGGCGCCTTCGATGTGCTGGAGCGGTCCGGGGCCGAGCCCGACTGGATCGCGGGAATTTCCATCGGTGCGATCAATGCCGCGCTGATCGCCGGCAATGCGCCCGGCGACAGGGTCCAGGCGCTGCGTGCCTTCTGGGACGAGGTGTCCTCCTCCATCGTCTTCGGCCCGCCCCTGCCCGGTCTTGCCATCCGCACCGCCTTCAACGAGGCAAGTGCCGCCTCTTCGGCGCTTCTCGGCATTCCAGGGTTCTTCAAACCGCGCTATCCGCCGAGCTACGTGCTGCCAGCCTCCTCACCCGAGTTTCTGGGCTATTACGACACCAGCCCCTTGCGGGCGACGCTGGAGCGCCTCATCGATTTCGACCGACTGAACAATGGCGAAACCCGCGTCAGCCTGGGCGCGGTGAATGTGACGACCGGCAACTTCCACTATTTCGACACGGCCGATATGCGGCTTGGCCCGGAACACATCATGGCGAGCGGCGCCCTGCCTCCCGGGTTTCCGCCCGTCGAGATCGACGGCGAATGGTACTGGGATGGCGGGCTCGTCTCCAATACGCCGCTGCAATACGTGCTCGACCGCGATTGCGAACACGACATGTGCGTCTTCCAGATCGATCTCTTCAGTTCGCGGGGCCCGCTCCCCGATACGATCTTCGACCTGTCTGAACGCGAGAAGGACATCCGTTATTCGAGCCGAACAAGGCTCAACACGGACGTCGCCAAGGCGAGTCAGAAGGAGCGGCGCGCCATGCACCGCCTTCTGGCCAAGCTGCCAGAAGACTTTCAGGACGATCCGGATGCGCAACTCCTGAGGGAGGCATCCAACGACGCCTCCGTCACCGTGGTCCATCTGATCAATCGCCGGAAAGCCTGGAGCCGGGATTCAAAAGACTACGAGTTTTCGCGGAAATCGGTGAACGAGCGCTGGGAGGATGGGGTGCGTGACGCCCGTCAGACCCTCGACCATCCGAACTTCCGCAATCGCCACAAGCCCGGCATTTCCATCGAGGTGCTGGATCTGTGCGGCGGCGATTGAGAGTTCGCAAGCACCGGATTTATCTTCGTCGAGAGCCAGCCAACGGAACCAGGGCGTGGCTGGCGGGATTTCGAGATGAAACCTCGACTTAATACGGGAAAGGGCATAGTGAGCCGAAGCCCGTCGCGCGAGGGTCGAATTTCGCTTTCATAACCAAGGCGAAGCTCGGCTTTCCCGGCCGTCTCGCAAGAGCGAAGTTTTCCAGAGTGTCCCTGAACAGAGTCTCGTCCGTGTCCCCTGCCGGTTTTTCCAACCTACGCCGGTCCCTTCGTCGGCAAGGCGGCAAACGGCAAAAAAGAATCTCCGCCATCCTGCGAGGCTTCAGCCATCGCGATCGCACCGAACCGACGATCGGCGAACTCTCGCAGGCTTTCGACACGCGTGCCTTCGGCGCCTTCTTCATCCTTTTCGGGGGCCTCAATCTCGTTCCCCTGCCGCCACCGGCCTCGTTCTTCCTCGGCCTGCCGCTGATGTTCTTTACCATCCAGCTTGCCATCGGACGGCATCGGCTCTGGCTGCCGGACATGGTCCGCCGGATGCGGCTCAGCCCGCAACGCATCGCCCAGGTGATGCAGAAGATCGGCCCGATGCTTCGCCGGATCGAGCGGCTGGCACGCCATCGCTACTGGGTCGAGCCGGAACGGCTGCTCCTTTCTGTGGTCGGCTGGTACTGCTTCGTGATGTCGATCGTCGTGGCGATCCCTTTCCCCTTTTCCAATCTGATCCCCGGTATTTCCATCGCGCTCGTGGGCGTCGCAATCAGCGCCCGGGACGGACTCTGGCTGATCGCCGCGCTGATCGTCGGGGTGATTGGTGTAGCGGTCTTGGGTGGGGTCTACGGTGCGGCACTCTTTGCCGTGCTGCAGCTGTTCTAGAGCCCAGGGCGACGGCGAACGGCAGCGTGACAGTCGGATCGGACCGCCCTACCCTTTGGACCCATGTTTCTGAGCTTCTTCCTCCAGCTGAAGGCTTCAGGCGTCCCGGTCACGCTGCGTGAGCATCTCGCCCTCATGGACGGGATGCGAACCGGGCTCGTCGCCTATGACGTCGAAGGCTTCTACTATCTGGCCCGGGCCGCGCTGGTGAAGGACGAACGCTTCGTCGACCGCTTCGACCGCGTGTTTGCGGATGTTTTCAAGGGTGTAGAGGCCGTCTCGGGCGCGGCCAGTGGCGACGAAGGCATTGCGGCCCGGGAACTCCCCGAAGAATGGCTCCGACGGCTCGCCGAAAAACACCTGAGCGAGGAGGAAAAGAAGCTGGTCGAGAGCCTGGGCGGTTTCGACAAACTGATGGCGACTCTGCGCGAGCGGCTCGCCGAGCAGACCGAGCGACACCAGGGCGGGTCGAAATGGATCGGCACCGGCGGCACGTCGCCCTTCGGCGCCTATGGCTACAACCCGGAAGGCGTGCGCATCGGCCAGAACGAGAGCCGGCATCGCCGCGCGGTGAAGGTCTGGGACCGGCGGGAATTCAAGGATTTCGACGACGATCTGTCGCTTGGCACCCGCAACATCCGCGTGGCCCTGAAGCGGCTCCGGCACTGGGTCCGCGAAGGCGCAGCGGAAGAACTCGATCTCTCAGGGACAATTCGCTCCACGGCACACAACGGCTATCTCGACGTGAAGACGCGGCCGGAACGCCACAACGCGGTAAAGCTGCTTCTGTTTCTCGATGTCGGCGGGTCGATGGACGATCATGTCCGTGAAGTCGAGGAGCTGTTTTCCGCCGCCCGCTCGGAATTCAAGCATCTCGACTTCTACTATTTCCACAACTGCCCCTATGAGCGGCTGTGGAAGGACAATCGCCGCCGCCATGCCGAGACGATCCCCACCGACGAAGTCATCCGCACCTATGGGCCAGACTACAAGGTGCTGTTCGTGGGCGACGCGTCCATGAGCCCCTACGAGATCATGATGCCGGGCGGTTCGGTCGAACACTGGAACGCCGAGCCCGGGCGCGTCTGGCTCGATCGCATGACGGCGAAATGGGCCAAGACCGCCTGGCTCAATCCATCGAACCAGCGCTATTGGGGCTACACCGAGTCGATTACGATGGTGCGCGAGGCGATGGAAGGGCGCATGTACCCCCTCACCATCGGCGGTATCGAAGCCGCAACGCGCGAACTCTCGCGGTAAAAGGCAGGAAGCGACCTCGGCCAGAGTCTTCACACGACCACGGGCCTCCTCCCGTCACCCCTTCTTTTAAATAATGTTAACTTGCCGCAGTCTGCGACGAGGCGAAAAGTGTTTCGGGGTAAGCTGGAGATGCCGGCTTTACGCGACCATTCCTGTGGCCGTTCGCGCCACGACGAGACCACCGAAACAGGGCTTCTTTCGCAATGGCCATTTCCGCTCCCCGCTCCGAGGGTTGGTCCCGGCTCAATATCGCCCTTCACTGGCTGATCGTCCTGTTCATCGTCGTGCAGTTCGTCGATCACGAGTGGATGGTGGACATGTGGCGCGCGACGCGGCGCGGGGCCGAGATCGATTTCACCACCGCGACATGGGGCTGGGTCCATATCGTGACCGGCACGCTGGTGCTGATCGCCGCGCTGATCCGTCTGTGGGATCGCTACGCGAACGGCCGGCCGCCCTATCCGGCGGGCGAACCCAACTGGGCACTCTGGTTAGCGAAGGTCACCCACGTCCTGATCTACGCAATTCTGATCCTGATGCCGGTGACGGGTCTTCTCGCCTGGAACCTGATGATCGGTGAACTCGCCGAGATCCATGAATTGCTATGGACGCCTCTGCTCGTTCTCGTCGGGCTGCACATCGCGGGCTCGCTCGTGCAGCATTTCTACTTCAAGTCGGACGTGTTGAGACGCATGCTGCGGCCGGCGCAGTAACAGCGGCGCGGCGGGAACGGGTCAGAAGCCGAAGGCACGCGCCCCGGCGACGAGCACCGTGCCGATGACGACGACCGCAATCAGCGGCAGGCGGAGAGAGAGAACAGCGCAGAGAAGGATGGCGATCCGCTCCGGCCAATCGCCCGAGACGAGAACCGGCGACACGATCGCCGTCAGCACCGCCGCCGGAACGGCGTCGAGCGCCGCGGCCGCGCGCGGTGGGATGCTGCCGAACAGCGAGATGACGAGATAGCCACCGATCCGAGTCAAGTAGGTCAACGCGCCCGCCGCGATGATCACGAGCCAGATCGTCGCTGCGGACCAGGCTCCGTCGGCGGTCACCAATTCGTTGGTCATGGGCCTTCAACGCCCCTTTCCTCGCCCTCCGGCGCTCCAGGCCGAGGCTGCGGACCGACGATCGCGGCGACGGCGATGCCGGCGAGGCCGCCGAGGCTGACATGCCAGGGCGGACCGAACAGCCAGTAGATCAACACCGAGACGGCAAGGCTCGTGCCGGCCACGGGATAGAACAGACCCCGCTTGCGGAACGTCATCACCAGAGCGAGGAAATAGACCGGCAGGACGAAGTCGAGGCCGAAGGCCTCCGGATCCTCGATCAGCCGGCCGAAGCCAGCGCCGCCGAGCGTCGCCAGGAGCCAACCGATGTAAAGGACGAGAGCATAGGTGAAGTAGTAGCTCGCCGTGAGCCGCGTCTTCGCCGCGCGCACCTCCGCAGCCCCGAAGGCCGGGTCGACGAGCAGGAAAAAGCCGGTGAGCTTCTGAAGGAACGAAAACGAGCTGAAATGCCGGCCGAGGGACGCCGAATAGAGGACATGCCGGAAATTCAGCGCGAAGACGGTCAGGAGCACCGACCAGATCGGCGCGCCGAGGCCCATGAGTTGCAGTGCGGCCAGTTGCGACGCGCCGGCAAACACGACGCTGGAAAATCCCATTGCCTGGGCGACGCTCAGCCCTTCCTGCACCGCGATCGCGCCGTAGACGACACCGAACGGCAGGACGGCGAGGAGCACGGGCAGGACTTCGCGCAGAGCGTCCGCGCTCTCGCTGCGTGCCGGACGGTTGCCGGCTGCATCGGAATGCTCTGTTGTGTCGGATAGACGCGTCAAGGTGGATGTCAGCGTGATTGCGAAGAAGCACACCGCGCTGGGATGCACGGCGCGTGAAAGGAGAGCGAAGCCGCTTCATACCCGCGACGGCGGCTCCTGACCAGCGCCAAGGCATGTCCGCTGCGTCCTTCAGCGGTAAACGCTCACGCCCTTCGGCCGAAGCCAAAGAGCCGGCCTTCCATTTCAAAGAATGCCCGGCGCGGCCACCCGAAAACCGGTCGGAAGCCGATCCTATTGGCTCGCCACGTCCAGAACCTCGCGCGGGAACGCCGCCAGCGTGATCGTCCAGCGATCGAAGGCATCGGTGAGGCGCGTTCGGGTGAGATCGATGGCCGAAACGTTGAGCTCGACCACCGGCAGCCCTTCGGGCGTCAGATAGGACTTGTTGAAGGGCTGCGAGCCATTCCAGATATTCACGAGCTCGAGCGCGACGTTCCGCTGGTCCCAGATGGCATAGAAGTCCAGCACACCGCAGTCACGGTTGTCCTCGCACTCCAGAAAGAACAACTGATAGGCCGTGCCATTGATATCGCCGACGATGACGGGATCGCCGTTCTCGATCGACGTCAGATCGGCCTCACCATAGCCGCGCGCGATCTCGAGGATCGCTTCGAAATCGTTGCGGTCGATTTGCGGCGGCGTTCCCTGAGCACTGGCCGAGACCACGGGAAATGCCAGCAGGAGGGCTGCCCAGAAGCTGATAGCGCGGAGGGGTCTCGGCAGGCGGAAAAGCATGTGGGGGTCCGTTCCGTGAATCGTCCCCAAAGCTGCGGCCATGCGCCTGCGCGCGCAAGGGGCACCCTAATTCCTCCAACGCTTTATCACGTCCCGTGGCGGTTTTGCACCGTCATCCCCGCCTGAAGGAACGGCGTTCTAACCTGGCTCGCGCCCGATCAAGGTGAACCAGGCCGCCTCGTCGATCACCTCGACCCCGAGTTCGCTGGCCTTCTTCAGCTTCGAACCGGCTCCCGGCCCTGCGACAACCAGATCGGTTTTCTTCGAGACGGAACCGGCTGCCTTCGCGCCCAGGCTCTCGGCCATCACCTTGGCTTCGTCCCGACTCATATGTTCCAGCGCGCCTGTGAAGACGATGGTCTTGCCGGCGACCGGCGAGGTTTCAGCGGGCTTCTCGACCTCTTCGACTTCGAGTTCGGAAACGAGCGCATCGACGAGCTTCAGATTGTGCTCCTCGGAAAAGAATCGCGCGATCGCGGTGATCACCGCGCCGCCGATGTCTTCCAGCGCGTCCATTTCGGCGGCGGCCTCCTCGTCGCCGGCTGCGATCTTCAGCCCTGCCTCGTGAAAGGCTTCGAAGCTGCCATAGGCCCGCGCCATGACCCGCGCCGTCGCCTCGCCCACATGGCGGATGCCGAAGGAAAAGATCAGCCGGTCGAGGCCGATCGTCCGGCGCGCCTCGATCGCCTCGAAGAGGTTTTTCGCGGAGACCTCGCCGAAGCCCTCCTTGTCCTTGAGCTTCTTCATGCCCGCATCGTTGCGGCGCTTGAGTGTGAAGATCTCGGCCGGGGTACGGATCGGAAAATCCGGATCGTCGTAGAAGAAGTCGATCTGCTTGTCGCCCAGCCCGTCGATATCGAAGGCCTTGCGCGACACGAAGAGCTTCAGATGCTCGCGGCGCTGGAACGGACAGGCGAATTCGCCGGTGCAGCGGCGCACGACGCTCTGCGCCCCGGACGCCGTCTCTTCCCGCACCACCTCGGTCTTCAGTTCACAGGGACAGACTGAGGGGAATTCGAACGGCTCGGCGCCCTTGGGGCGCTTGTCGGCCACGATGCCCAGCACTTGCGGAATGACGTCGCCGGCCCGCTGAATCTGGACCGTGTCGCCAATTCGCACGTCGAGCCGGGCGATCTCATCGGCATTGTGCAGCGTCGCATTGGTGACCACCACGCCGCCGACGGTCACCGGCTCCAGCTTGGCGACCGGCGTCAGCGCGCCAGTGCGGCCCACCTGGATCTCGATGTCGTTGAGGATGGTCGTCGCCTTTTCGGCGGGAAACTTGTGGGCGATCGCCCAGCGCGGGCTGCGGGAGACGAAACCGAGCCGACGCTGCAGGGCAAGATCGTCGACCTTGTAGACGACGCCGTCGATGTCATAGGGGAGCGTCGCCCGCTGTTCCTCGATCGCGTGGTAGTGCTCGATCAGCCCTTCGATCGAGTCGAAGCGCTTCATCAGCGGGTTCACCGTGAAGCCGAAGCCGGCGATCGCCTCCACGACTTCCATCTGGGTCGCGCCCGGAACCTCACTCGTCTCGCCCCAGGCATAGGCAAAGAATTCGAGCTTCCGCGAGCGGGTGATCCCGGCATCGAGCTGGCGCAGCGATCCGGCGGCGGCGTTGCGCGGATTGGCGTAGATCTGCCCGCCGGTCTCGGCCTGGCGGGCGTTGAGGTCGGCAAAGGCCTCGTGGCTCATATAGACTTCGCCGCGCACCTCGAAGACCGAAGGCGCTTTGCCCTTCAGCCGCTTCGGAATGTCGCCGATCGTCATCGCGTTGCGGGTAACGTCCTCGCCCGCGGTCCCGTCGCCGCGCGTCGCGGCGGAGACAAGCTTGCCCTCCTCGTAGCGTAGCGACAGGGACAGCCCGTCGATCTTCGGCTCGGCGGTGATGGCGAGCGGTGCATCCTCGGCGAGCTTCAGGAAGCGGCGGACGCGCTTGGCGAAATCCGCGACGTCCTCGTCGGAAAACGCATTGTCTAAGGAGAGCATCGGCAGCGCATGACGGATCTTGCCGAACTTCTCCGACACGTCCGAGCCGACGCGGCTCGACGGCGAATCCTCGCGGATCAGAGCGGGAAAGCGGGCCTCGATCGCGCTGTTGCGGCGCCTCAGCGCATCGTAGTCGGCGTCGGATATCGTCGGCGCATCGTCCCGGTGGTAGCGCCGGTCGTGCTCGGCGATCTCCTGCGCCAGGCGCTCCAGCTCTTCTCTGGCCTCGGCATCGGTCAATTCCTCGACCGGCCGCCCTTCGCTCTCCGCCATTCTACCGCCCGCTCCAACGCGTCACTCGATCCGACCAGTCAGAGCCATTCCAGATCGGGAAGGTCAAGCGCCAGGATGCGCTCGGCGATCCGCCTCTGGACGAATGGCAGGCGTGTTGCCACCGGCATGCCGATGCCGAGCAGAGCTTTGGCATAGCCAGGCGGAGCGCCGATGAAGTCGGTCGCCTCGCGGGTCTGTTTCATGATCCTGCGGATCACCGGCAGGCGCTTCGATTCATATTCGCTCTCGCGTCCCTCCGCGAGAAGGAACGCGATGGTTGCCGCATCCCAGATCCCGAGATTCATGCCCCGCCCGCCGACAGGCGAATGCACATGGGCGGCATCACCCGCCAGGAACACCCGCCCCTTGGCCATGCGCTCCGCCCTGCGGAAGGCGACATGGAAGGTCGAAGCCCAGATGACCGTCTCGATGTTTTCGGCCGCCGCGACCAGCGCATCCGTCGAGTCCATGAATCCGATCAGCCGGGCGCGGCGATCGTCGAGGGGCAGGAGCGCGTGGGACGGACGCGACGAATCGAGCGAGATCCTGGCGCGATGCGGATCGATCGGTTCGGCGAATTGCACGTCGGCGAGCGCAAAAGTGCCGGGATACCCCTCGCCTTCCCACGGGATGCCAATCTCCTCGCGCACGCGCGAATGGGCTCCGTCGCAGCCGAGGATCCCGTGGGCCTTCACGGTCTCCGCGGTCGAGAGCCGAGCCGTCGGGCGATGGGTTTCTCCGACGGCTTCCACCGCCACATTCCACTCCACCCGGATCGAGCGCTCTTCCAGCCAGTCGATCATCAGCCGTTCGGTGCGGCCTTGCGGAAGCGACAGAATATAGGGATAGGACGTTCGCGCCCTGCCGAGACTCAAAGAGAACAAAGGTTTGCCGCCGGAAAGAAAGTCGGCGCCTTCGATCCGCGTGCCGGCTGCGATCATCCGCTCCGCAAGGCCGGAGGCCTCGAAGACCCGCAAGGTGGTCGGCAGAACGGCAATCGCGCGAGACTGATCGGCCGGTGTCGGCCCCTCGCCGGCATCAATGATGCGCACCGCGATGCCGCGCCGGGTCAGTTCGACCGCGGCCGCCAGCCCCACCGGCCCGGCCCCGGCGATCAGCACCAAATCGTGCTCAGCCATCCTGTCCCCCTTCCGATGGCCCGTCCACCGGTGCCAAGGATGCCGTCCTCAGCGCGTCCCGGCTCCGATCAGACGATCGGCCGCCGCCCGCGCCTCTTCCGTCACGCTTTCCCCCGCCAGCATGCGCGCGATTTCCTCGCGCCGGCCGCTCGTGTCGATGGCCGCGACACGGGTCGCGACCCGCTCCTCCTCGGCGCCAGTGCTCGCCTTGGAGATCAGAAGATGAGTCGCGGCACGCGCCGCCACTTGCGGCGCGTGTGTCACGGCAAGCACCTGCACCGAGCCGGCCAGGCGCGCCAGCCGCCGCCCGATCGCATCGGCCACGGCTCCGCCAACGCCGGTGTCGATCTCGTCGAAGACCAGCGTCGGCGCCGAGCCACGATCGGCGAGCGCCACCTTGAGCGCCAGGAGGAAACGCGACAGCTCGCCACCGGAGGCGACCTTCATCATCGGCCCGGCCCGGGTGCCGGGATTGGTGCGCACATGGAACTCGATCGCGTCGATGCCCGCCGCGCTCGCCTGTTCGGGGTCGCTCGTCACCACGACGATGAAGCTCGCGCGGTCGAGCTTGAGATCCGGCAACTCCGCCATCACCGCCGCTTCGAGCATGCGGGCGGCGACCTCGCGCTGTTCGGAGAGTTCGGCAGCCGCGCGATCGAAGCGCTCGCGCTTTTCGGCGACCTCACGCTCCAGCGTTCCGAGCCGCTCTTCTCCGGCGTCGAGATCGGCGAGATCGCCGATCATGCGGGCGGTGAGTTCCGGCAGATCGTCGACGGGCACGTTGAACTTGCGGCCCGCGGCGCGCAGTGCAAACAGGCGTTCCTCGGTCTCTTCCAGAGCGCGCGGGTCGAACTCCAGCGAGCGCAGCGCGCCCTCCAGGCTCATCTGGGCGTCGGACAAGGCGTCGAGCGCAACATCGAGGCGGGAGATCGCCTCGTCGAGCAGGCCCGGAAGCTCGTCGCGCTTGCGGTCGAGCCGCTTCAGGACATTGGCGAGACCCGGAACCGGCGAGGTCGGCCCCGACAGTTCCTCATGGGCGTCATTGACGTCGGTGGCGATCTTCTCCGAGCGCATCATGACCTGGCGGCGTTCGGCCAGTTCCTCTTCCTCGCCCGCGATCGGGGCGAGTTCAGAGAGTTCGTCCACGGCGCTTCTGAGATAATCCGCCTCGCGGGCTGCTGCCTCCACCTTGGCGCGGTGCTTGGCGAGCGCATCCCGCGCGCCACGCCACTCGGCAAAGAGTTGCGCCACCGCTTCGGCGTCGCGCTCCAGCCCGCCGAACTGATCCAGCAGCAGGCGGTGGCTGTCGGTATCGACCAGCGCGCGGTCGTCGTGCTGGCCGTGGATCTCGACGAGGCCGAGCCCGAGCTGTCGCATGAGAGCGACGCTCGACGGCCGGTCGTTGACGAAGACGCGGGTGCGGCCATCAGCGTTCTGCACGCGCCGCAGAACCAGATCACCGTCGTCGTCGAATCCGTTTTCGGAAAGAAGCGCGCGTGCAGGGTGATCGGACGCGATGTCGAAGGCGGCGATCACTTCGCCCTGCTTGGCACCATGACGCACGAGGCCACCGTCACCGCGCCCGCCAAGGGCCAGTGACAGGGCATCGAGGAGAATGGATTTGCCTGCGCCGGTCTCACCGGTGAGAACGGACAATCCCTCGCCGAGCGTCAGCTCGAGCCGTTCGATGAGAACGATGTCGCGGATCGAAAGATGAACCA
>Ga0310345_10005380_pt1 | contig 11400 bp, 11 predicted proteins | sample HC15DNA20500_MG_FD_204667 | JGI IMG/M metagenome (GOLD analysis project Ga0310345, IMG submission 204667) | Marine microbial communities from station ALOHA, North Pacific Subtropical Gyre - HC15-DNA-20-500_MG | ecosystem: Environmental > Aquatic > Marine > Oceanic | place: Pacific Ocean: North...
ATTCATTTCTATAATCTAATAATTGCAAATCCCTTGGATTAACTTCTTCGGTTGGAGGTTGTTCTTGTATTGGATCTTCTGGTGTAGGATCTTCTGGTGTAGGTTGTTCCTCAATGAATTGATCTAAATCCCTATTGTTATAATAATCGCCATCTTCTGTAAATCTACTTCTTAAATCTCGTTCAGATGAATTTAATGATTTATTATTACTCACTAACCGTTTGCCATTTTTTTCTAAATAAAAAATTTGTCTTGCATTTGCTGAATCTTTCCTTATTTCTGTCATATCAATTGGGTTTAATCTTATAATATCATTTCCACGTAATTCTCTATCAATGTTACGCAATTCACCCCCTAAATTTTCAAATGCCAATGCTGTTGAAAAATCACCATTGGCTCTATCCATTAGTAAATTACGATTAATAATGTACTCTTTTAAATGGTCTGGATCTGCTGTTTCTCTATGAAGTAAAATATTATTTAACATTTCATTTATCCTATTTCTTATAATTCCCACTGGTGTTTCACTTCTACCAGTAGATGTTATTCTATTATTATAATTTCTTAATTCTTCTATTCGTGCATTTACTCGTCTGTCTAATTCATCTAATGCTTCATCTTCTGGTACTTGATCTGCTCCAATTCCACTCAATCTATCCTGTGCTTCTTTTAATTTTTGATTAACTCTTGATAATGTTGATCTTGATGCTCTACTTTCATATCTCATTATCCAATCTTGCAATTCTAATATATATCTTTCATCTGATTTGCCCATGGTTTTTTGTGGTATTCTTGGCACTGGTTCATCTTCTTCTGGTACTGGTCTGACCTCATCTTCTCCCAGTGGTCGTTCATATCGTGGGGGTGCATCCGGATCTATTTCTTCGTAAGGTGGAGATGGTGCATCAGATGGTGCTGGTGCTGGTGCATCAGTTGGTGCTGGTGTTGATTGTCCTGTTAAATCAATTTTTTTATTTTCTAATCTATTTAATATTGATTGTAATTGTTTATGTAGATCTCGTAATAATCTATTTTCTCGTGGTGTATTTGCTTCATCTATTAATAAAGTATCTATATGTCGTGTATTTCTATTTATTCTCAAAATGGCTCTATTAATTAGTTCTATATTGTTACTATTATAAATATCTCTATTTGAAATAAAATTTTTTGTATCATTTACTTCACGCCTCGCATCTTCTATATTATCATCTCCATAAAAGCTGGGTCTAATTCTTGATGGTTGCATAATTGGCATTACATCTTTTCTCGTTCTTAATGGTGTTGCTTGAGTTAATGGATTTATTAATTTTTGTGATATTGGCTGAGATGGTTGTTGTGGTTGTATTTGTGATGTTCTTAATAAATTTTTAAATTCTTCAATTCTGTTTTTCAATATAGATATTAAATTAATTATATCTTGTTTTTCCTTAATATCTATATTAGGTATTTCCAATAAATTATCTGGTATATTAATATTTCTTTGCATAAGTGATTCTCTAAACATAATGAACTCTTTAATGGTATTTTCTAAATCATTTATGAGATTATCCATTTCTATATCTTCATCAGTTTCTTCTTCTATATCCTCTATTGGTTCAATTATCATGGGTACGAATTGCTGGACCATTTCTTTTAAATGTTCTTTTTCCTTATCTGCAAAATTAATATCAATATTGATATTATTTTCATTAATGGGTTCGTTATTTTTAATGTGTGGTTTTTCTCGTTGAATTGTTTTTATCTCTCTATTCATATTATAATTATATATTATATTTTTTTATTCATCATCAATAAAATCTATTTTTAAAGTAAATGACAAATAATTATTTAGAGTCAATCCTGCTATTGTTCCAGCATCTACTTCATATCTTTCAAATTCAATTCGTTCAGGTAACCCAGAACAATAAAAAGATCTTGGATTTGTCATTTGATTAGAAACCAATCCTGTTGTGCCATCTAATTGTGCAAAAGCAGATAAATCACATTGAAATAACACTTGATTATTCATACTCATAAAATTATTAGTTCCTGCTGGTGTTTCACAATTAAACCCATTCATGGGTATATTTGATAATACACCTAATTCATTTTTCATTATATTTACTGCATTAATAGTAGTAACAGCAACAATACCATCAACAACGGTAATATTACAAGCACCACGAGATCGTAAATTTGCTGGTAAATTTACACTAAATTTTTGATTAGCAATCAGAGTAGCTATTCCAGCACCTCTATTTGAAATTCGTAAATACGCAACTTTGTTATTACACATTATCTTATAATAATAACAGATAAAAAAATTATAAAAAAATAAATAAAAATATATTATAATAATATAATTATGCCATATATTATTAGAAAAGTTCGTAATAAAAATTGTTATGAAGTTAAAAATAAAGAAACTGGTAAAATTAATGCTAAATGCACTACAAAAAATAAGGCAGAAAAACAAGTAAGGCTGTTAAATATGATTGATAATAAAAAAAATAATAAATAATATTAATTATACTTTTAATTGAATAAAGGATCATTATAATAATAATTATGTTTTTTTTCTTCTATGATTTTTTGGTTTATTTCATGGTCTTTTTTGTCTGTTTCTTTTTTAACATTTGATAATTCTACAATCACCTCTTTTACTGCTGTTTTTTGTGTTTTTTTATTTTCTTCATCTTTTATTTTTTGTTTTTCTAATCTTTTTAATTTATTCATTTCCACTAATCTCTTGGCTTGTGCTATTTGCTTTTCTGTTCTTGGTCTTATTTGTCGTTGATCCGGTTTTCCTTTTTTAGTACCACGTATATTTTTATTACTTATTTGTGATAGTTCAGTTAATCTTGTTTCCAATTCAATAATTTTTAAATCTTTATCACTTAATTCTTTTTCTTTTGATGGTAATGGTATTATAACTTCGGTTGCGTTTTGTTTTTTATTTGGATCAATTTCGTTACCAAATTGATCTATATATTTTATTATTTTTTTTTGTTTAGGTCTTCCTTTTTGTTTAGATTTTACAATTATTTGAGGTTCATCATCTTCATCTTCTAAATCTTCTTTATAAATTATTATCTGTTTTTTTGGTTTTTTCCCCTTGTTCCTTGCTTTAACAATTACATTAATATTTGGGTCATTAGTGCTTACTATTTTTGGTTCTTTCTTAATATATTTTTTTTTTGGTTTTTGCATTGGTTTTGGTGCTAATTTTTCTATATTATCCTCATTAAGATCTTCTGGTGATATTTTTATAACCTTTTTCACTAAAATTTCATTTTCAGAATCACTACCAGAACTTAAATCATCGTCATTTTCACTATCATTTACATTCTCATTTTCATTTATTATGGTTGTTTCTTCTAAAATCGGTTGTTCTTTATTCATTATATATAAATATATGTTAGATAATTATTCTAATAAACACTATTAAAAAATAAGCATTTTTTGATAAAAAAAATGATAATGTAATTAAATATTCATTAAATATTTGATTAGATTCTATTATTTTTAATAATTAATTAAATACTACGATAAATGGTTCACCATCGCTTTTTATAAACTCTGTTTTAGGTGTAATTTTTCTTATTCTTTTGGGTTTTTCTGCTACTAATTCATAGTTTTTTGGATTTTTTTTTAATTCTTCTGGATTTCCATTAAATTCTTTCCAACATTTTTTATGCAACCTCCTTTTTGTTTTTCCACTCCATAAATGGTCGTTTTTTATAGGCGGTAATGCTCTATTTGGATTATCACAAAATCTATATTCACAATACATTTTATTAGTAATAGTTAAGTTACACATTCTATATATATAACAAATATAATTATTTTATCTTTAAATCACATTTAAAGATAAATTAATTATTTATTAATTTATTTATTAATTAATAAAAAATAAATTCAAGATCAATTCAAAATTCCACCTTTCCACCAAAAAACCTTCCACCTTGCCCAAAAATTCTTTTTTCATATATATATTAACTTTTTAGTTTTTTTTAGTGTTTTTTTTTAAAATAAATTTTAATTCTTATTTTTATTTTTTCTAAAAAAAAAGGTGGATTGGTGGATTAATAGTAATATATAATAAATAATATATAAAATAATAGCAATATACCTACTAAAATGTATAAAAATTAAGGTTTTTTTAATTCCACCTTTTTAAAAAATTTTGGTGGATTTTTTGGCTATTCCACCAAAAAAAAGTGGATTAAATAATAAGTCAAATAAGTAAAAAATTATATAGTAATTTTTATATTATATATATACCCTTTGATTTATGGATAATAATCCCAGTTTTGATATATGTTTATTTGATGATAAAATTTTGGTTTTTCTCCCATATAAAACCATTTTTTATCTTGTTTTATTCTTGGTTTTATATTTTTATTATACGATGTATCACCATTAGAAAATAATATATATTTATTAATTATATCTAAATATTTATCTACATAATAATCATACTGGGATATAATTCTATTTAATCTTAAAGAATCAGAGCAAAAGTCCCCATCATATTTAATAGAATGTTTTGGATATTTTTTTAAAAATTTATTATTTAAGTTTTCTACATCGTCCATCATACCTTTAAAGGACTTTCCCTCTGAATGAAATCTCTGATGAATTACCTTTTTTTCTTCAAATAATCTAAACTCATAATAATCTGTATAATATTCGCTACAAAATGAAGTATTTTTTAAAAATATTGTCGGTTTATATTCACTACATTTTTCATATTTTTTCATATAATTAACAAACCAATTTAATTCTTTTAAATCATCTTTTAAAAATTGTACTCCCCCATAATAATCACTTTTTTTATATTGAAATTTATATCTAATTATTAATTCTTCTACTTGATCGTATCTCTTATAAAACTTATTACTTAAAATCTTCAAATGATGAAACCATAATAATTTAATATTATTCATTTCTTTTGAAATATATTCTAATTCTTCTTTATATTTATTTGAAAGTGGTTTAAATATCTTTTCGTTTATATCTTTATTTCTAAATAATACATCAAAAATAGGTGTTGATGATGGTGTATTTACTTTATCCATAAAATTTTGATCTAATGTATTTTCACTATATTCTAATAAATCATCTATATTGCAGAATGTATCAGTAATCGTAATAATTTTATTCATTTTTTTCGCCGCCATTTCTATCGTCGCCATTTTTTTTATAAATAGTAATATATTTAAATCTTTAAATATGTTTCAAGATATATTATTATTAATATTATTATAATTATATATTTAATTAATACTTAAAGAATTTAATTAAATAAAACAATTAAATTTAATTATTTTTTTAATTAAATTTACTCCATAATACATCTAAAAAAAATAAAAAAATAATAAAAAAATAATTAAATTTATATTAAAAATATTTTAAATTTAATTTAATTTAATTTAATTTAAATTATTAATTATTTTCAAAATATTCTAAAAGGTGTAATCGGTTTATATCTGTTAAGGTTTCTTTTATTGAAATACCAAAAGATAAGTTCCAAGATATTAATTCTTCAATTTCTTCAATTTCTTCAATTTCGTCAATCAAATCCATTATATTATATTATATTATATTTTATTTAATTTAATCAAAAGTTAAAATTTTACTTGTTTTATTAAGATCTATATCCTTATAAAACTTACCATCTTTTTTTTTAATAAATCCTAAATCAGGCACAACTGAAAACTGATTCATTTTATTTTCATCGTATTTTTTAATATCATTATTAATTTCTTCATCCTCATCTGTTTCTATTAAGCATTCTGAATTAATTTCATTTTTTATAGGTAATGAATCTTGTACTTTATTTTCCCCATAATAATCTTTATAAAATTCTTTAATTTTTTCACAAAAATCATGAGTTTTAATATTATAATATGCAGGATTAAAACATAATCCAATATAAGATTTAATAGTTTTCTTTTCTGTATAATTAGGATATGATACACTAATATTATTTCTAACATCTGCATTTTTTTTTAACATATCCCTCCATTTAATATTATTTTTTAGTTTTTTATATTCTTCATCTAAATATTCATTCATAATATTTTTAAGTAAAATAGAGGGTATTTTATCATTTTTATCGCCAGTAATTTTTATAATTTTTGATAAAATTTCTTGCTGATTTTCCATACATTCTTCTTTCTCTTCATTTACCATACTAATCATATCTTCAGTTCTATCCATTTTATCATCATAAAAATCTAATAATAATTTTATGAACTCCATACAAGATTTTCTATTTTTACAAAATTTAGTCTTAATATCTATTATAGGTTCTCTATAATAAATTTCTGGTGTTCCGAATTGATTATAATCTTCTTTTTTTTCAATTTCTGTTAGAAATCTTATTTTTAAATTATAATAAAAACAATTTCCCCACGTATCTTTTGGTTCTACTTTAAATATATCATTTACATTTCCATTTATAACACAATTTAACTCTCTTTTGCATTCGTCTTTATGATTAGATCTACTTTCAATCATATCGCCACCAGATATTTGCTTTAATAATGTCCCATCTATTTTCATATCTGGTTTTGCTTCATTAAAATATAAATATCTACAATCATATTTATTATCTATCCATGATAATAATTTGGCTTGATCTCCATTAGTATCTTTACAACATAAGCTGCCTGTGTTAATCGTTTCACAAAATTCCTCAAAAGAATTAATTATTAATTCGGTTATAACTCCTTTACTTGAATTTCTTGAACCATGAATTAAATTCCATTTTTTATCTTCCATACAAGCAAAGAACATTCTTGAATAATTATTTAATAAATGGTTTAAAGGTTCTGTCTGTCTTATTTGTTCGTCTTCATCTAATTCATCATAATTAGTAGTAGTAAATGCTGGTTTTAAAATTTTAGTCATTATACTATTTTCATTTTCTTTATCTGTATAATTATCAAAATCTAATAATTTTATTTCTTTATAATTAAAATTGCATATTTTTCTGGTATAGTAACCATCTGGATAATATTCTTCTAATTTTTTTTTATCTTCCCATTCAATAAAATCAAATTTTCCATTAAATTCTTCACCTTTTTTATCATCATTAATTTTTAATATACCATCTTTAAAAGGTATAGAGTATCTATTACTAATTGATAATTTTATATGAAAATCATTAATTAAATTCTGGCTTTTTTGCAATATACTTTCAAATGTATTTAATACATTATTATATCCATTATTATTCGCTGTATAATCACTATAAATTGTTTCCATTTCCCCTAATTTTTCATTAAAAATATCTTTTGCTTTTTTAATATCTCTGTCTATGAATTGACCTAAACAAGATTTTTTACCATTACAGAACCATTTATTTTCATATTTAAAATAGTAAATATAATTCTCACCTCTTACGCTACAAAATACATCATTTTTATATTTTTTAAATAAATATTCTGCCATTTCATAATCAGTATAAAATTTTTCATCATCATCATCATCTTCTTCTTCTTCTTCTATATCCTCTAATAATTGTTTATATTGTTCTGGTATTTTCATTTCTTTATAATTAAATTCAACTTTGTAATTAGTTTTTTCAAAAATATAATTATTGATTTTTTCTAATAATGCATCAGTATTTAAATTTTTATCTTTTTTAATTTTTAATCCATCATATTCTAATGTACCAATTTTAATATTTAATTGTATTAATTTTTCAATTACAAGATCTAAAATTTTACTTTCTATTGATTGATAAACTAATGCCATATATGTTGCAGCTGGATAATTAGGCTGTACTTTTTTAATATGTTTTCTTATTTTTTTAAATTGTTCTAAATCTTTTATTTTATTATATAAATTTTCTATTTCTATTTTTAATGGTTTTAATGATGGTATATTTTGATGTCCTCCCATATTTAAAACCTGACATAATGCTTGTTTAATTACTCGTTCATTATCCGTTTTTAAATAATTAGTTATATCTTTTATAAAATAATCTTTATTATTGTAACAATTTAAAAGGGTTGGATAATTATCAATATCCAAATTAAAATTAATTATTAAATTAATTAAAATACTTACTTGACTATTTTTCATATCAATATCATCGTAAATATTACCATAAATTATATTCCTTAATTCTCTTAACATCAAAGTAGAACAAATATCTTTATTCGGTTTTCTTCTACCTATTGGGTTATTATAATATACAATTGTTAAACCTTTTTTAGCATTATATATATTTGAATATGAATAATAGTCATTTTTAAAAATTTCATTATCTATATTATCTATTATTTTCCCTACCTTTTTTAACATCTTATTATCACAAATTTCAGTTATTTTATGATTTTTTTTATTCTCTGTTGTGTAGAATTTATCAAATTTCTCAATCATAGGTTTTAAACACATTATATTATTGACAGACATTTTTTATTTATATATTATATATATATATTTTATTCTTTAAATAGTTTTAAAGATATTTTAATTATTATTTAATTATTATTTAATTATTAATTAATAATCTTTATACCTATTTAAAGAATAAAATATAATACTATATATAAGTTAAAATTAAATTAATTATCTTTAATTATTTATTTAATTTATTTATTATTTAATTATTAATTAATAAATAAATAAATAAATAAATATATTAATTATTAATTTAAATCTATTTAAAGATTAATTATTATATTATATATATATATATATAAAATGGAAAATAAAAAAAATGTTGGAAGACCAAGAAAATATGATAATGGATTGGCAAGAGATTATGATAATCAATCTAATTATAATCAATTGTATTACGAAAAAAATAAAGAAAATAGACGACTTAAATATGCAGAAAAAAATAAAGAAGTTATTGAGTGTGATTGTGGGAGATCAATTAAAAAAAATAAATATGAAAACCATTTACTAACTCAATTACATCAGAGATTTTTACAAAAAAAACAATTAAATAATAATATAATTAATTTTTCTTAAATTAAAATATTATATTATAATGAGTATTTGTTATTACTCAATACAACCACCTTTTTAAAAATCCTCCTTTTTAAAAATACCTCCAAGACGGCATTTATTATATTAAGTCAGCAAGAGCTGCAAATCTATTATTAGATTTTATAGAAAAATTATTATTATTTTTTGTATAGAATTTATTTTTTGAATTAATATTATCATTAATTATTTTATTATGATTATTAATTTCATATAAATAATTTTGCAATGTATGGTTTTTAGATATTTTATAATCTTTGCATTTAGTATTAGAGTATGTCTTATCTAAATTCTGTTTATTATTTTTTTTCGTATTATTATTATTCTTATTTGTATAATTTAATTCATTAATATTTTTTAATTGTTCTATTTCAGATTCTAATTTTTTCCTTTTTAATTTTTCACAATTAAATAAATAATCACTAATTAAAACATTATAAATTAAATCTTGTTTATTTAGTCTTCTTAATTCTCTCTCTAATATAATTGTTTCTGGCTCTTGTAGATGTTTTAATTGTAGTGCATTTATAAATTTAATACCCTTGTAATACAACATTTATATATATAATTAATTTATTATTTTTAAAATTTTATTACAACATTTAAAAATAAAAAAAATAATATTTTATGATTAAAAATTTGTGATTAAATATTCTTTAATTCCTTCTTGACGATGTCCACTTGCTTCATAAACTGTTTTCACAATTTCCATTTTATACTTATTAAATATCTTTTTAATTTCTGGTGATGCATCATAACTCAATATAAATTTCCCTTTAATGCCCTGTAACGCATCAAAAACTTTATGAGGGTTTATTCCCCCTACATCATAATCATCAGTGGATTTAGAATAAGGTGGATCTAAATAAAATAATGTTGTAGGACTATCATATTTTTTTATTAGTGTTTCAAAATCTTTATTAAAAATTTTTACATTATTATCATTTAAAAAATCTTTCCATTTCATGGTTTTATATTTTTTTCCAACTTCGGTATTCTTTAAGAATTCCTCTTTTTTTTCACCGATATATCCCTTTCTATTACCAGCAAAACTATTATGTGTTATATATAAATTTCTATATAATCTGTCTGCATTTGAATTAAATTTTTTTTGTTTTAATAATTTATTAAATTTATCTCTATTGGGGGTAAAATCTTTATTAATCATTTTTTCACCAACTGCCTTCATATCTCTATACATATTATAAATTTCAATATCTTTGTCATTTATAACATTTATATCTGCTGGTTCTTTTGAAAAAAATACTGACCCACCCCCTATAAAAGGTTCTACATATATTTTATGCTGGGGTATTTTTGATATTATATAATTTTTAATTTTTGATTTTCCACCGATTCTTGAAAACATTATATTAGATAATCATATATTTTTTTATATGATTATTTAATATTAAATTATATTTATAATTATAATTTTAATCTCTTAATAGATTTCCCATATCGTCAAATATTTTATATAGAATATAAAAAAAAATAATTATTTATTTACAATATTCATCCACTATACCTTGAATATATATTGAAAAATATGGATCTGGTATTCTTTTAATTATATCATCATCTTCTTTACATTTATACCAACAATAGAGATTATTAAATGTTTCATCTTTATTATCTTCTACTATTTGACATTGAAAAGGTAACTCAGCTAAATTCATATATTTTTTAACATCTTTTATTGATATATTAGCATTTTCTATATGTCCTTCAAAATTAGCTATAAAATCATTAACTTCATTATCATTCATTATTATATATTAATTATATATTTTTTTTTAAATTTAATATTCACTTGATAAATTACCATCCGCATCTCTCATGAATTGCATCTGGCAACAAGCATACGTGTCAATTTGTTGTGGTTCAAGGGCTGCGGCTGCATTTTTTGTAAATCTTAATGACACAGGAGTGGCTGTTGAGGCAGTATCCATACCATTATGAATATTACCATCATCTCCAAATGGTTCAATACTACAAGCAATAATACCACCGCCGTTATTTATCGGACCTTGGCAATAACATTCTTGATTTACTAAACCAACAGGATTACTATGTCCTACCATTCCAGAACTCCATCGTTTAATTTCTGCCATCGCTCTTGAAATATCTATATTTGCAGTAGCAGGTAAATACGCTCTTACACCAGCAGCTGGACCACCAAATGCCAAAGCACCTGCTCCTGCTTGAATTGCAAGAGGTGTTAAGACTCCTGTATTAATAGTAACTAATTGGGGTGGATATAGTTCTGAACCAAGAGAGTACTGGTAATCTTGCAGAGTAATAACCGAAGATTTTGAATTTACATGGAAATCTGCTCGTGCCAACCATGACTGAGATCTAAATATAGAAAATAATGATTTAAGTACATATGCTCTAACTGAAATCTGAACA
>Ga0310345_10005381_pt1 | contig 11398 bp, 8 predicted proteins | sample HC15DNA20500_MG_FD_204667 | JGI IMG/M metagenome (GOLD analysis project Ga0310345, IMG submission 204667) | Marine microbial communities from station ALOHA, North Pacific Subtropical Gyre - HC15-DNA-20-500_MG | ecosystem: Environmental > Aquatic > Marine > Oceanic | place: Pacific Ocean: North...
ATTTATAAATTGGAACCAGGAACTCTTTTGAGTCTAGATTTATCAGCTACTAAAAGTGGGGGAACTTCTTTAAATAAGGAGATTTGGTGGTCTTTAAAAGAATCAACTAACCTTGGCAAAGAAAACCTTTTAATGGATAAAGAGCAAAACCTAAAAAGTTTGGAGAAAAGCTTACTAGATTCTGTTCGTCTTCAATCTATAGCGGATGTTCCATTAGGAGCTTTTTTATCTGGAGGCATAGATTCTTCTCTAATAGTGGCACTGATGCAGTCCATTTCAAATGTTAAAATTAATACTTTTAGCATAGGGTTCAAAGAAGATTCTTACAACGAGGCTAGCTATGCTAAAGAGGTTGCAAAGCACTTAAATACTAATCATAAAGAATTATATTTATCTCATGAGGATGCACTAGCTTTAGTTCCTAAATTGCCAAAGATGTACGATGAACCTTTTGCAGATCCATCTCAGATTCCAACTCACTTGATTTCTTTAATGGCCAAAGAACATGTAACAGTTGTTTTATCGGGTGATGCTGGCGATGAACTTTTTGGAGGTTACAATCGACATGTACAGGCTCCTATATTATGGAAAATAATTTTGTTTTTTCCCAAAGGAATTCGGTCACTTGTAAGTTTTTCTATTCTTAGTATTTCTCCTAAGTTGTTAAATCAATTTGGCAATTACCTACCAAAGGGTCTAAAAGTTATTTTTCTGGGAGACAAGTTACACCGATTTGCTGATAGGCTTAAGAGGATTAAAGACCAAGATAATCTTTATTACAGTCTAGTTTCCGAATGGGAAGAACCTTCTAAACTTGTATTGAAATCCAAAGAACCAAAAAATATTTTAGAAAGTAAATCTGAATGGCCCCAAAATTTATCTTTTCAAGAAAGAATGATGTTTTTAGATATGGCTACTTATTTACCCGATGATATTTTAGTTAAAGTAGATAGGGCATCCATGGCCACTAGCTTAGAAACTAGAGTTCCTTTCTTAGATCATAGAGTGGTTGAATTAGCTTTAAGAATACCAGTTGATCAGAAAATTGTAGGGACGAGAGGAAAGGAGGTATTAAGAAAAATTCTGTATAAATATGTTCCTAAGAAGCTTGTAGATAGACCAAAACAAGGTTTTGGGATACCACTGGGGGAGTGGTTGAGAGGCCCTTTGAGAGAATGGGCAGAAGATTTAATAAATAAAGAAAGATTATCAAAAGAAGGCTTCTTTGAAGTAGAAATGATTCATGAAAGATGGAACGAACATCTGTCGAGAAAAAGAAATTGGGAACACAGTTTATGGAGTGTATTAATGTTCCAGTCTTGGCTAGAGTCACAATAACTTCTGATGGCTAGAGTCTTATATATCACTTACGACGGAGTCTTAGAGCCTCTTGGTCAGTCACAAGTCTTGAATTATCTGAAAGCTCTTTCTTTAGAGCATAAAATTTTTTTACTGAGTTATGAGAAGAAAAAGGATTTAACTTCACTTTCTTATTACAATTCTGTGAAGAAAGAATGTGAATATTCAAACATTAAATGGGTTCATTTAAATTATCATAAATCTTCCTTTAGAACTTATTTTGATATATTCAAAGGAGTTGTGGTTTCTTTTTATATTTGTTTGAAGAATCATATTGATATCGTACATTCAAGAAGTTACCTACCAGCTTTAATTGCACTTATCCTCAACAAAAGTATTAAAAGAAAGTTTATATTTGATATGAGGGGTTTATGGGCAGACGAAAAGGTTGATTCAGGCATGTGGAAGAAAACTGGCTACTTATACAAATTAGTTAAAGCCTTAGAAAAGTATTTCTTAATAAATGCAGATGAAGTTATTTCACTAACTAAATCTGGAGAAAGTGAAATTAGAAAGTTCGCTTATTTAAAAGACAAAGAGGTTAATATTTCTGTAATACGAACTTGTACTGACCTTGAGATATTTAAACAAAGAAAGAAGGATTTAAGTGATCAGACTCTTAATAATGATGAGTTTATTTTAGGTTACGTTGGTTCAGTAAGTCTTTGGTATGATTTCTCTAAAGTAATCTTTTTTTTTAAAAAGCTAAAAAAAGTAAGACCCAACTCCATTTTATCCATAGTAAATAATGGAGAGCATGAAGAAATACTGAAAAAACTTAAAAGCTTTTCAGTAAATAAAGATAGCTATATTTTGGTATCGAAAAAGTACAAAGAAGTTCCTTTGGCAATAGAAAATATGAATGCAGGTATCTTTCTTTTAGAACCTTTTTATTCAAAAATAGCATCAGCTCCTACTAAACTAGGTGAATTTTTAGCCATGGGAATTCCTTGTGTAACAAGTAAAAATATAGGAGATGTTGAAAGTATCCTTGACGAAGGAAATTGCGGAGTAGTTCTTAGTAGCTTCGATGATGAACATGTTGAGAAGTGTGTAAAGGAATTGGTTAATCTCTCTCTTGATTTAGAGGTAAAACAAAGATGTAGAAATACTGCAAAGAAGTATTTCTCTTTGAAAGAAGGGGTAAGCAAATACAGTGAAATATATAAAAGTCTTTGTTAATGAATAAGAGGATTTTAATTTTGTGCCCCTTTCCAGAGGGAGAAGCTGCGGGGCAACGGCTTAAATATGAACAGTATTTTAGCTCTTGGAAGAATGATGGTTATAACATAGATATCTCTTCATTTTCAGATCAAAGTTTGTGGAAGGTTTTATATAAGGAAAGAAATTTAGGAAAAAAGATATTTGGAGCTATTAAAGGCTATCTTAGAAGGGTAAAAGACTTATTTATGGTTTCCAACTATGACATTGTTTACATCTTTATGTGGGTAACACCTTATGGTTCAACTTTCTTTGAAAGGGCAGTGAGAAGCTTATCTAAAGTTCTGGTTTACGACTTTGATGATTCTATTCATATTGAACAGAACAAAAAAACTTCCCTCTTTTTAAAAATATTAAAAAGCAATAAAAAAAGTAACTATTTAATAGAAAATTCTGACCATGTAATAATCAGTTCTCCCTTCCATGCTGAATATTGCTCTAATCTAAATTACCGAAATAAGTGTACATACATTCCATGTTCACTTAACACAAGAAGATTTACAGTTAAAGAAAAAAAGGATCCTAAAGAAAGAATTGTAATTGGGTGGACAGGAACATTCAGTTCTAAAGTATATTTGGACACGCTTAGGGAAGTTTTTATAGAGCTAAGTAAGAGATGTGATTATGTGCTTAAAGTTATTGGGAATTTTGATTATGAACTTAATGGAGTAAATCTTGAAGTTATAGAGTGGAAAAAGAAAACAGAAATAGCAGACCTACATACTTTTGATATAGGGGTCTATCCTCTGATAAAAGATCAATGGGCTCTTGGCAAGGGTGCTTTAAAAGCTATGCAATATATGGCAATCGGGATTCCAACTGTAGCCACAAATTACGGTACTAATCCCCAGGTAATTGATAACAACGAAAATGGCATTCTTGTTGATTCAAGTAAAGAATGGTTAGAGAAATTAGAGTATTTGATTTTAAATCTTGATGCAAGAGAAAGAATAGGTATAAAAGCTAGAAAGAAGATAGTTAATTATTATTCTGTAAAATCTCTAGAGCATCTTTATCTAGAAATTTTTAGAGAATCGACTAAAGAACATGTATAAACAGGTTTAATCTTGTAGATTTCTTATATAGTAAACTAATAAATCCTTTTAACCTTTGAAGATACGTTTCATCAATGAATACTAACAACAACCCTGAACAAGAAAGCTTGTGTAGAGTATGTTCTTCTAAGGTTAAAGAGGTGATTAATCTAGGTAGTTCTAGTCCTGCAAATAACTTTGTTAATAGCAAACAAGAAACTTCGTCATTTTTTCCTTTAGTAGTTGATTTTTGTTATGACTGTTTTTGTGTTCAATTAAGACTTTGTTTGGATGAAGAAATTCTTTATAGGGACTATACATACATGACTCCCAATGTTGACTCTTTAACATATCATTATGAAGAATTAATTAAATATTTAAAAAATAAAAATATACTCAGTAAGAAAAAAAAGTGCCTAGAAATAGGTAGTAATACAGGCTTATTTATTGAAAAACTTAGTCCCCACGCAGAAAAGGTAATTGGAATTGATCCTGCTGAAAATATAGCTAAGTTAGCTAATGAATCCGGACATAAAACTATTTGTGATTTCTTTAACCCTAAATCAGCAAATTCAATTTTGAGGAAATATGGTCAAATGGATTTAATAATAGCTCGACATATGTTGGCACATAACGAGAATCCCAAAATACTTTTACAAGCTATGGACAACCTTTTGACTGATGAAGGTTCAATTATGATTGAAAATGCTTATGTTGTTCCTACTCTTAGAAATGGAGAGTTTGACCAGATATATCATGAACATATGTTTTATTATTCTGTGACTAGTATGCAAAATCTATTAGCTACAAATTACTTTGAATTATTTGATCTAATGGATTCTAGAATTCATGGTGGTTCAATAATTTTTTTAGGTGCAAGAAAAGGAAAAAAAGAGATATCTCCCATAATAGAAGAATTTATTCAACGAGAAAAAAATCTTTTTGAAGATGAGAAGATTTTCCATGATTTTAATGACAAGATCATAAGCATCAAAAGTAAGGTTTTGAATGAAATTCATCAAGATATAAAAGAGCAAAAAGAAATAGCTGCTTATGGAGCTTCTGCTAAAGCTTTTACCATGTTTAGTTTTTTAGGTCTGGATTCTAGTAAAATATCTTATTGCATTGACACTACACCCACTAAAATTGGTAAGTACTTCCCTGGATTTTCTATAAAAGTTATAAGTGAAGAAGATCATCTACAACTCAACGCGGATACAATTCTTGTTACAGCATGGAATTACAAAGAGCACATTCTGGATAAAGCTAGTAGAATATTTAAGAAGGGTACAAAACTTATCTTCCCACTACCTGACTTTGATATTCAAATTGTAAACTGACAGAATTTAAAATTTTTAAGGCTCTAAATTGATAAAACCCATTACTTTAATTTGGTTGGGATTTTCTAGCAGAGTCCTAGTGGCTTTATTTGGTGGAAGTCCATGGCACAAGCAGGCAGTTGGCGATAGTTATTATTATCACTGGATAGCTTCTAGAGCAGTAAATCTTGGGGAAAGAGGTTTGGATGTATCAATTGTTCAGGAAGAAGCTAATTCATTGTACGCATTATCTCTTTCCGCTTTATACTTTGTTTCAACAGATTTATATTTTATAGGATGCCTTTACTCAATTTTTGTCTGGCTTCTCTCAGCTTTCATTTTAAAAAAAATCCTAGAACTCCTTAAGGTAGATAACAAAACTATATATTTAGTTTTTCTATTTTATGTTTTCCTACCAAGCTCTCTCCTTAACACAAGTGCACCTATGAGAGAGGCTTTTCAGCTTCTTTTTATAAATTTAATTATCTATTCTGCATTAAAAGTGTATTTAAATAAATCCTTATTGCACTGGTTCTATCTAGTCATTTCTTGTTTTTTATTAGGGCAGTTTCATAAGGGTTTATATGCTTTTGGAGGAGCAATATTGTTAATGCTCACCATGTCCATTTTCCTAAGGAACAGAAGAAAATTTCCAATTGAAGGTTATATTTTTGGTGTTCCTTTAATTATTTTTTTATCAACTTACGCTTTGGGGATTTTTTCAGATCAAGTATATGATTTAGAAAATGGATTGTTTTTTACAATTACGACTTATCAAGAGGGAACTCTCGATCCTCTTAACTTTTCTAGAGCTTCTTACGAGCCATTTACTACAGGAATTGAAGGACTATTAGGATTAGTTCTGTTTATACCTACAAATTTATTCCAGTATCTTTTTGAGCCTATGCCATGGAGAATATCATCCATTCTCGATATTATTTTGACTTTTGAGAATATACTCAGAGCTTTTTTAATTTTTGTTTCCGTAAGGGGGATTTTAAAAACAGATATAATCTCTCGAAGACCACTATTGTTTATTTTCCTTGCTTTTTTAATCCTTGAAACATTTTGGTCTTTCGGAACAACCAATTGGGGAACGGCATCTAGACATCATGTTCCAGGAATGGGACTAATCCTCATAACAGGATTTTATTTTTATACCAAATATCCAATGAATAAAAGAATAACTAAGACCTTGTGAATATAGAAAAAGATGCAAACATAGATAAAAAGACGGTTGAAGGATTTGGTAAAGAATGGACTAGGTTTGACCAATCTGCACTTGATCTAGAAGAAAGAGAAAGAATATTTAACCAATATTTCTCAATATTTCCTTGGGAAATGATTTCTGACTCTTCTGAGGGGTTTGATTTAGGCTGTGGTAGCGGTAGATGGGCTATTTCAGTTGCTTCTAGAGTAGGAAGTCTTCACTGTATTGATCCAAGTGATGCTTTGGATATTGCAAAAAAAAATCTTTCTAATTTAGATAATTGTATTTTTCATAAAGAGTCTGTTGATTCTTTGTCATTGCGAGATAGCAGTATGGATTTTGGTTATTCTTTGGGGGTGCTTCATCATATACCAGACACACAAGATGGAATTGCTAAGTGTGTTGCAAAATTAAAACCTAATGCACCTTTCTTGGTTTATCTTTATTACAACTTTGATAATAGACCTTTTTGGTTTAAATTATTATGGTCCATATCTGATATTCTTAGAAAAGTCATATCAAGACTTCCCTTTAAGATGAAGAGTTTAGTTTGCACTTCAATTGCACTTTTTATTTATTACCCATTATCTAGTATTTCTTATTTACTTAATAAATTATCTATAAATACGCATTCTTTTCCATTATCAGAGTATAAGGATAAAAGTTTTTATACTATGCAAACAGATGCATTAGATAGATTTGGTACTCAATTGGAGAAGAGATATAGTCGAAAAGATATTGAGGAAATGCTTATTCAAGCTGGTTTAGAGAAAATTGTTTTTAGAAACTCAGCACCTTTTTGGTGCGCTCTAGGTTTTAAGATAGGAAGGTAAATTTATTGAAATCAGCAAAAAAGAATTTAATCAATATATTGCTTTTAATTTTAGGTGGATTTTTTTCCTCTATACTCTTATTTTTTACTCAAGTCTTACTCGCTAGAGAATTAAGCCCCTTACACTTTGGAACCTTTTCTGCTGCTATTGCTACCATAACCTTAATAGCTCCTCTGTCACTTTTTGGCCTCCAACATGTTTGGTTAAAGGTTTATGGTGAAGAAGGATACTCTGCAAATAGAATATTAAAACCTAGTTTTAGATTCATTTTTTTTTCTGCTTCTCTAACACTTCTTTTAATCAGTTTATGGGCTATTTTAGGACCTCATTCTCATCAATTTAGGAATATCCTTCTAGGATTAATAGCTTTAGTCTTTAATTACATAGTGATTGAATTGGTAACAGCTAGGTTACAGTTAGAATCAAAATTTTCTTTTCTTTCACTTTGGCAACTTTTCCCTAATTTATTTAGATTTACTTTAGTTGTTCTAGGAGTTCTTTTCATTTTTGAGAAACTAGAAATCATCCATATTCTTATAGTGTATAACATTTCTGCTTTTTTAATGATTCTCACAAGCTTGTTTTATTTGATTCCCATGGCAGCAGGAAATATTAAATTGGAAGGTAATTTTGGTGAATCTCCTAATAAAAGAAAAAATTTAGACTCAGTAGATAGCTTTACAGATATTTTGAAACTTTGTAGCCCTTTTGGCCTTGCTGCTGTTTTCTATTTAATTTATCTTCAAAGTGATCTAATTATCATCAAATACCTTAAAGGTGATGAGGCAGTAGGGATTTACAATGCTGCATTTGTTGTAATTTTGGCTTTTTATCTTATTCCAGGAATTATTTATCAGAAGTTTTTGCTTCCTAAATTCCATCAATGGGCTAATCATGATGAATCTAGTTTTCTTAAATTTTATCAAGCTGGAAATGGAATAATGTTGCTGGCAGGAATAATTCTTCTCTTCATTTCATATTTAATAATTCCAATCCTGCATCCACTTTTATTTGGAAAAGAATACCTTGAATCAGTTAAAGTTCTAAGTATTTTAGTCCTTTGCATTCCTGTGAGGTTTTTAGCAACTAGTATAGAGATCCCTCTCTTTACAAGAGGCTTCATGAATAAGAAAACAAAAATAATGGGACTGGTTGCTCTGATAAATTTAGTTTTAAATTTTGTATTAATTCCTATTTATTCTATCTATGGAGCAGCTATATCAACTTTAATAAGCGAAATTCTTCTGCTTATCCTATACTCATTTTCGGCTACGAAAAATGTATTTGGAGTAAAGATGTGGCAACACTGGTTTCTTGGTTTAAATTATCAATTTTGGAAGAACCATGACGAAAAATAATATTCCTCTCTTTCCAAAAAGTGAGCAACTCTGATGGAACTAGGAACTTCTATAAGTGTTGTAATTCCTACTTTGGATAATCCTGAAGCTGTTAAAAAAGTTATTAATTCACTTAATAATCAAACTTTATTACCAAAGGAAATTTTAATCTGTGATTCAAGTTCAAAGAAAGAAATTGAAGGTTTAGTAAAAACAATAGAATCGACGATTGAGATAAAGTATTTTAGAGTAGGTAAGGCCTTCCCTTTTGATCGAATACTAATTTCATTTAGTAAGGTTTTTTCTAAAAGAAGAATGCTTAATTCTAAGGATAAAGGAAGGGCCTTTCCTTATGAAGCTACAAATCTTGGATCAGAAGAGGCAACAGGTGAATTCCTTGCTTTTTTAGATGCTACAACTATTCCAGAACAAGACTGGTTAAAAGATTATCTCCTTATATATCAAGAAAAGAAGGTAAAAGTTGTTTTTGGTAAAACAAAATATTTAGCTCTTTCCTCTTTTCAAAAACTACTTAGAACATCCACTTATGGAAGAAGAGGACATGAGACTATTCCTGGAACTCTAATTAGAAAGGAAGATTTCATTTTATCTGGACAGATTATCAACGGTGTTAGGTCTGGTGGAGATATAGAATGGAGAAATAGAGTAAAATCAATGTTTAGTTTTAATCTGCCCAAAAAGTCATATTTATCTTATTCTGACCTACCAAAAGATTTAATTATTGCTTCAAAAAAGATATTTATATATCAATTACATGGATCAAGATTGGATATACAAAATACTGTTAAAGATATTTACTTGGGCCTAGCTTTAATATTCTCTGCGATATTAATACCTAAGTGGAATAGTTTTGTTGGATGGAAAACCAGCCCTCTATATATGCCCAATATTACAAAGTTATATTTACTCGGGTTAGTAGTAATTTTTTTAACTACATTAATTATAAACAGGGGTGCATTAAAGAAGTTATCAAATTCCTTTTTTTCTAATACATTGAAATTATTAATATTCATATTCGTATTCTTAGGAGTGTTTAGATGGAACGGAGCTATAGCTGGGTGGGTAGAAAGTTCAGTATGGTACATACCTCATATGACCAAGATATTTATTGGAGCAGTCTTACTTTCTTCTGTAGCATATAGAGGTCTTTATTTTCCTTTAAAGAATGAAGTTGAAAAGGAGTATTTGTTTCCATTTAAGTGGTTACAAGTTGGATTGTTGGGATTATTCTTAGATTGCGTTAAAGCCCCTGGTTACTTAATTGGGTCTATACTTTCACCTTTTAGTAAAAAAATAAAAAAAGATTGACTAATAAAACTTATCAGAATTTAAGAAGCTCTTTAAAAAGAAACCCAAAGAGGTGGTTGATTACTGGTGTTGCAGGATTTATAGGTTCTAATATTCTAAAAGAGTTGTTAAATCTTAATCAAAGTGTAATAGGTTTAGATAACCTTTCTACTGGACATCAAAATAACTTAGATGACCTAAAGAAAAATACGCATGTAGATAAATGGAAGAACTTTAGTTTTTTAGAAGGAGACATTACGGATTTTAATATTTGTAAAAGGTCTGTGAAGGATGTTGATTTTGTTTTACATCAAGCTGCTTTGGGTTCTGTCCCTCGGTCTATAAAAGATCCCTTAAATACTAATAAATCAAATATCGAAGGTTTTTTAAATATGATCTATGCATCCAAAGAGTCTAAAGTAAAAAGATTCTTATATGCTGCTAGTAGTTCTACCTATGGAGATCATAAAGCTCTACCTAAAAAAGAAAATGCTATTGGCAACCCTCTATCTCCATATGCAGTTACAAAGAGGGTCAATGAAATGTATGCAGATGTATTTGGTAAGGTATATGGTTTAAATTCAGTAGGATTAAGATATTTTAATGTTTTTGGACCTTCTCAAGACCCAAAGGGTGCCTATGCGGCTGTTGTTCCTAAATGGATAGATGCAATGAAAAAAGGCAAGACAATCTATATAAATGGAGATGGCAAAACTAGTAGAGATTTTTGCTATATAAAAAATGCTGTTCAGGCTAATCTTTTGGCTTCTACTTGCAAGAAATCAATATCTATTAATCAGGTATACAATGTGGCTGTTGGGGAAAAAACATCCTTAAATAGTCTCTTTCAGCTCATTCAAGATGAATTCTTAAATTTAGATCCTAAATTTAAGAAAGTAACACCAGTTTATAGAGATTTTAGAGCAGGTGATATTAAACACTCCCTTGCTAACATTGCTAAAGCAAGTAAACACTTTAATTATCAACCTACTCATAAAATTGCTGAAGGTATTAAAGAAACAGTAGCATGGTATTTATCAACACAACTTAAGAAATAACATACTAATGAAAGATATCTCCAAAATAGAAATAGCTGTTATAGGCTTAGGATATGTAGGCCTGCCTTTGGCTGTAGAGTTTAGTAAGAAGAGGTCTGTAGTAGGTTTTGATATAGACAAAAGAAGAATTAAAGATTTAAAAGATGCAAAAGATAAGACTTTGGTGATAACTGAGGATGAATTAAATGATGCTAAACATTTACATCTAACAAGTAAATCGGAGGATTTAACTGAGTGTAATTTTTACATTATTACTGTACCAACCCCAATTGATAAAGATAATAAACCAGATCTAAATCCCTTATATGAGGCCAGTAAATTAGTTGGCTCTATTCTAAAAAAGAACGATATTGTTGTTTATGAGTCGACGGTATTTCCTGGAGCTACTGAGGAAGAGTGTGTTCCAATCTTAGAGGAAAAATCAAATCTAAAATTCAATAAAGATTTTTTCGTTGGGTATAGTCCTGAAAGAATAAATCCAGGAGATAAAGAACATACATTAACTAAGATTGTTAAAGTGACTTCGGGCTCTACTAATGATTCAGCAATTTTAATTGATAAATTGTATAAAGAAATTATTGAGGCTGGAACACATCTGGCGCCTAGTATTAAGGTAGCGGAAGCAGCTAAGGTTATAGAGAATACTCAGAGAGATTTAAATATAGCCTTGGTTAATGAATTAGCCATTATTTTTAAAATGATGTCATTGGATACCAAAG
>Ga0310345_10005382_pt1 | contig 11397 bp, 8 predicted proteins | sample HC15DNA20500_MG_FD_204667 | JGI IMG/M metagenome (GOLD analysis project Ga0310345, IMG submission 204667) | Marine microbial communities from station ALOHA, North Pacific Subtropical Gyre - HC15-DNA-20-500_MG | ecosystem: Environmental > Aquatic > Marine > Oceanic | place: Pacific Ocean: North...
GGTTCTAGGAAAGGATAATGTTGGCTGTTGTTTGGGCTAGAGGAGAAAAAGATCAGACTTAAATAAAGCTAACAACAAAACCGTAGCTCCACTAATTTGCATCACTAAACGACTAACTTGGCTTGATTGAGGCCACCGGGGAGTTCAGGTATCATTGAGACAGAATTGCCCTTAGTTTCTAGCAGTTGAATCAATATTCGATCAGTCAGTAAGACCACAAAAATGACCAGCAAGCCCGGCAATAACCAGAGATAGGTTACCTTAGCCCAAACCCCCACAAAACAGCTACAGCGATCCATAGCGGATATTCCCACTCCAGGTTTTCCAGCCACTTTCTAATTGACCAGAAGATCAGAAAAATACTGGTTGTGGTATAGGAAACAGGACCAGCGTTAACCACATGCTGAAAGGAATAGCGAAAAAAGAGACTAGCAAAGTCAGTAGAACGGGTATCTAAGATTGAAAATTCGTGATAGGACAATCGATTGCATTAACAGAGATAACAGTCCAACCAGGCGAGTCGAAATCGGACTTTTCCAGATTAGAAAGAGTAGATAGTAGATCAGGGAAGAGACGCTTCCCTGGTAGCATAAGACCTGAGAGGCAAGATCAGACCTGTATTCAGTAAGTTGAGATCATAACTCACAATTTTCTCGAAAGGTATTGAGAACATTATACGGGTAGTGATGCGACGTGATCGAATGGTAGTGACAACACTCGCCCATGTTATAGGGCGCTATCTTAGCGGAGCAAATCGCTAGTAGCACTAACAAACCGATCAAGCCCAACAATTTCCCAATCTGAAGTTGTCGATCTCGATCCATCGGAGATTCTACCAATCAATGCTGATTGTAACCCAGTAAAAACAATTTTACAAGCAACGTAGGCCTAACGCTGAAGTTACGGCCGAGTTAGCCAGCCATACTTAGAGTTTAGATTTCCCAATCAAGTCAGGGGCATACTAGGTTGAAGGACAGACAAATTTCTAGAACTAATCGCAGGCACAACTCTAACGGAGAGTGAATAGTGAAGCGACTTTCTCTGGTCCGGCTAACTAGAGGTTGGTTGGCCAACCCCCAACTGATTCGAAGGCACTCACCTCTCTCCGAGGAAGCGAGGATCGGCTCCCTGCGGTCAGGTCGAGGACAAGCCTAAAACTCAGACCCATGGAGAGGAGAGTTTTTCTCACGTCAAGTCAGTCGTCACTTGACGTTGGTCAATTCCTCAATGGCCAACATCGCCTCTTTGGCTGAGACCGGCGGGGGTTGGCCGCAAATAGGTGCCACCACGCCAACTTGTTAGCGTGGTGGCGTTTGCTTCTTGTTCTTCTTTTTTGATTTTTGTGACGCTGCCGTATGTACTCGCCGGCTTGGACAAGTTGATATCTGCTTCTTTAACTTGGGCGTGGTTCTTTCCCTTCAGCTCTCATCTTTTCCTCCCGAACAGCAATTAGTTCTAACGCGTCATCAAAAGTGACTTTCATCGGATCTTTGGCGGTGGGAATAGTAGCGTTAATCTGTCCGTCAGTGACGTAAGGTCCAAAGCGACCCATTCGAACCTCAATCTCTTTTTTGGTCAGTGGGCTTAGTCCCAACTGTGCTAATGGACCTTGCGCTGACCGTCGTCTCCGCTCAGCAGGCCTAGCTAAAATCTCCAATGATTCTTCCAAAGTTAGTGTTAGCAGTTGCTGGTGATTCTCTAAAGATCTGGATTCATTTTTACCATCCTGACGTTTGCAAGAGACGTAGGGACCATAAGGGCCATCTTGGACCGTAACATCGGTTCCAAATTCCGTATGTATTCCTAAGATTCTTGGGAATGATAAGAGTAACTCGGCTTGCTCCAGAGTGAGCGTTTCCGGTTCCATTTCAGGCCATAGACTGGCCATCTTGGGTTTCTTTTTCTTGGATCCCTTCGCTTCTGGATCTATATCGCCCAGTTGAGTGTAAGGGCCGTAACGTCCATTTTTGAGGAAAATCAATTCGCCGGTTTCGGAGTGTCTTCCCAGTTCGCGATTGGCACGAGACGCCTCGGTTAATAGATGGTCTGCTTGCTCAGCACTGAGTTCGTCTAATACAATCTCGTCGGTTACATAAGCTTTCCGCTCTGTTTCACCAACCTGGATGTAGGGGCCATACCGACCGACCCTGGCAACGACTTTCTCGCCTTCGAGTTCCCCGATGTCAAAAGTCGAGATTGCACGGGCATCGATGTATTCGGCACTGATAGCTAGTTTCCCTTTCAAACCTAGCTCTTCCACACTGAGATCGATCTTTTCTTCATCCGGTACCTGAAGATCCTTACCGAAGTAAAACTGATGCAACCATGGTTGTGATGTTCGTTCTCCCCTGGAGATTAGATCTAGGTCCCCTTCCATTTGAGCAGAGAATTCGTAGTCCACCAACCGTGAAAAGTGTTTTTCTAACAGCTGATTGACCGCAAATCCAGTTAGGGTAGGGATCAGTGCGCTACCTTTTTTCCACGCATATCCACGCTCCTGAATAGTCTGAATGATAGCGGCATAAGTTGAAGGGCGGCCAATCCCCTTTTCTTCCAGAACCCTAATCAGGCTAACTTCGGTATATCGGGCTGGTGGTTTAGTATGATGTTCTAGAGCTATGACCTGATTTGCGGATAAGGTCTGTCCTTTACTTAATGGCGGCAAAACGCGTTCCTTTTCCTCAGGTAATGTAAATGTTTGTTCGGATCTTTTCACCTCTGGTAGATTATTCACCTCGACTTTCAAGAAGCCGTCAAATTCAATCACTTTACCGGAAGCAGAAAATACGGCTTTCCCTTTCACTGGTTGACCAGACTGATCCTGTATGGGTTGAGTAACCTCGGTCTCAAATAAGATTCGTGTTCGTTGTCCGGTCGCATTTTTCATCTGGGAGGCCAGTGTTCTTTTCCAGATGAGTTCGTAGAGTCGGATGGCGTCATCGTCCAGTTCAGTTCTAATCTGATCTGGCCTCTGAAAAACCTCTCCCGCCGGTCGGATTGCTTCGTGTGCTTCTTGTGCCCCCTTAATTTTTTTGTGATAGTTTCGTTGTTGTGACGGCAAATACTGCGAGCCAAAGAGATCTTCGATCTGAGCCCGGGTCGCTTGGATAGCTTGCTCAGATAAAGTCATCGAATCGGTGCGCATATAGGTGATATAACCGTTCTCGTAAAGTCGCTGCGCAACTCGCATAGTTCGATTGGCAGTGAAGCGTAACTTGCGCCCTGCTTCTTGTTGCAGTGTAGAGGTAATAAATGGCCCCGACGGTTTTTGCGTAAAGGGGGTTTGGCGAACCTCTACCACCTCGAACGATTGGTTGAGTAGTTGTGTTTTTAGATCTGTTACCGATTCCAGGTTTAGATGCAAGATTCTATCTGAAACAGCGACATTACTGAGTTGACCGGTTGTAGGCTCAAAATCTCTTGATTGTGCGACTCGTCGTTGATCTAAGCTGACTAATACCGATTCAACGTCTCCATCTGTTTCTTCCAGATGTGCTCGAAGTGAACTGAAACCGGCGCTACGAAAAGCGATCCGCTCTCGCTCACGATCTACAATCAGGCGGTTAGCAACAGACTGTACGCGCCCAGCACTAAGCTTGGGTTTAATCTTGATCCAAAGTAGAGGAGAAACTTCGTAACCGTAAAGCCGATCTAAAATGCGGCGTGCTTCCTGCGCTTCGACCAAGCGGAGATCTATCTCTCGTGGGTTAGCTAGGGCTTGTGTAATAGCTTGCTCTGTGATTTCATGAAATACCATCCGCCGAACCGGAATCTTTGGTTTGAGCAGTTCAATCAAATGCCAGGCAATCGCTTCACCTTCTCGATCTTCGTCAGTTGCTAAGTAAAGTTCACTAGCACCTTTAAGTAGATCTTTTAATTTTTTGATCTGTGCTTTTTTCCCTTCAGGTACAATGTAGAGCGGTTTGAAGCTGTTTTCGGTATCAACTCCGATTCTGGCCCAACTTTTTTTCTTATATTTTGCTGGAATTTCGCTAGCTTTGGAAGGGAGATCTCGGACATGTCCAATAGAGGATTCGACCAAATAGTTGTCCCCTAAAAAACGGGAGATAGTCCGGGCTTTAGCTGGTGATTCGACGATAATTAGTGCTTTATTCACTTGAGTCCTATTTATTTTTATTTTGAATAACTTTGATTTAATTAACCCAATCAAGAAGACTGACTAGAAAGGATCGCATTTGATGACGATGAACGATGCAATCAATCATGCCGTGTTCGAGTAAAAATTCTGATTTTTGAAAATTGTCTGGCAGTTGTTCGTGAATACTAGCCACCGCACGAGGGCCAGCAAAGCCAATCCGGGCATAGGGTTCAGCAATAATTACATGACCGAGAGAAACAAAACTGGCAGTTGCACCACCGTAAGTCGGATCGGTGACAATTGAAATATAGAATAAGCCAGCCTCTGAATGACGGACACAAGCCGCGGCCGTTTTCTGCATCTGCATGAGTGCAAGCGCGCCTTCTTGCATTCGCATACCACCGCTGACTGAAACAGTGATGAGTGGCAACCCATTTTGGGTGGCACGCTCAATAGTTCGGGTCAATTTTTCTCCCGCAACTGCCCCCATCGTTCCACCGATAAAACCGACATCGCCGATGGCTAAGCTGGCCCGATGGCCACCGATTTCGCCTTCACCTGTTAGCAATTCATAGGGAAGTCCCGTTTTTTTGATGTCGCGCTCAAGTTTGCTCTCGTAGTCAGGAAAATTGAGCGGGTTGATGGAGTAGAGGCCAGTGTCATTTTCAATAAATGTCTCCCGGTCGGCCAGTAGGTCCAAGCGCTCGCGCGCACCAAGAACAGCATGGGCGTCACAGGCCGAACAAACTTTGAGTGCCTGAATGAACATCTCAAGTGGTATTTCAGCTTGACAACCTCGACAAATAATGGTCTGGTCAGTTTGTGCGATTGCGCGCTCTGCAGCCATTTTTAACTTGCTTCCTTCAATCTCTAACTTGGGTTTTTTAGCCTGTCCGGCTGTCGGGTTCTGGTTGGCGGGGCGAACGCCTAATGATACCTGTGCCGATTATGATTGTCAAGAGAATGGCAATTCCTCCCGGCACCTTGGAAAGACAAGGAAATCAAGCCTTCTTCGCAGACAGAAACCCTTTTGGCACGGAGAGCCGGTTAGTTCACCGAATCAGCTTGGTGGGTGAATACTCGATTGGAAAAGTATTGGTGAGCTTGTTGTACCACAGATTGGATCTGCTGCTTTACCATCGATTCGTATTCATATCTGCTGTGATTTGACCTTGAGCAAGCAAGTAGCGATAAGAACTCGGTGTTACCGGCCGGACCTTGAAGGGGAGAGTAGGTCAATCCAGCTAGACTCCAACCAAGTTGATTAACTTCCGCTTGAATCCGTTTAATCACTTCCACATGCACGGTGGCATCACGAATAACTCCGCCTTTGAGTACTCGCTCTTTACCGGCTTCAAACTGAGGCTTGATTAGCCCGATGATCTGAGCCGATGGAGACAAAAGATTTATAACAGCGGGTAGAACTTTAGTCAGGGAAATGAAAGAGACATCAATTACTGCCAGGTCGGGAGGACGGTCGATTAGACTTGGGTCAATGTGTCGAATGTTGGTGCGTTCGATCACTTTGACCTGATCCGTATTTTGACGAAGTCGCCAGGCGATTTGGCCATAACCAACATCCACGGCATAGACAAAATCAACACCGTGCTGCAATAGGCAATCGGTAAACCCCCCTGTTGAGGCACCAACATCAATCGCGACTTTCCCTTGTATCTCGACCGGGAATATGGTGAAGGCCTTCTCTAATTTCAGTCCGCCGCGACTGACATATTTGACTGGCGTCTTAAGACTGACCTGAGCATCGAGTGGAAACAGCTGTCCAGGTTTGATCTGTTTGGACCTGATCTGATGATAGCCAGCCACCAAAACTTCACCTGCTAAAATCAGATGCCTAGCTTTTTCCCGACTCTCGACCAATCCTTTGGTAACCAACAGTAGGTCTAGCCGTTGCTTCTCAACTTTCACTGATCCTTTGGTTCCGGTGGAGGCTCTTGCTCGGAAACATCCGAAGGTTCTTCGGTATCTTCGACCAGTCGAACCATCTGATTTTTCTCCAACTTGCCGAATCCTTCCAGGATTCGCACTTGCGACAATCGATCGGTTTGAACGTCAATCACTTCAACCTGACCGATAGGAACAGAAACATACCCTAATAGATCACCAGAATCCGGGTCAACCAGAGGTTTAAAAACATTGAACTTCTGACCGCCTTTGGTACCTTTGGCCGAACCGAGATTGATGTAGGTCAGTGCCGGGTTGTCAGGATCGGTGTAAAGGATCTTGCCAATAGGGATTTTATTTTTGGCAGAAGGCGTTGATTTTTGAATGGCACTCGGGTTGGGGTTGGATTGAGCGTCTAGTTCTGGACCGATGGTTTCCCGCAGAGCGGTCACAACTTTTTGAAGGGTTGCGTTGGTGACTATACCAAAGAGAGTTCTATCGTAGGTCGGCGTTCCAAATTGGATCTGTTGTAATTGATCGGGGGCAACGATTGGTCTAAGCTTATCTCGTTTTTTTTGTGCTTCTGTTTTAGGGGTCTGTCCCAATTGAAACTCAGACCCTTGCTCGGTCATCATGGCTCGTAGAGCCGCAACCCTGGCCCCGCCAAGCTGATGTCGGTCTCGCTCAGATACTTTGCGAGTAGCGACCTTAGATCCAGATCGACCATAAATATCTACCTCCAGGTCAATCCGAACGATATAGACATAACCAACTACCTGAATTCCACTAGAAAAACTACCACCTAGTGTTCGTCCTTGTGCACCACCTTCCAACATGGTTCGGGAGACATTAGCCCTTATGCGTTCTTGATTGAAATGGCGGATATCCCCAACAATCAGTGCGTCCGCATCTATTTTGGTCGCCAATTCAGCTCGCTTTTTCTCTTCTCTGAGCAAGTTTTTTTTTGATAGTCCTAAAGCGGCCATGCCATCCAAGATCTCGTCCTGAGTGATGGGTTCATAGACTTCAGTTTGATCCAGATGCCGATTCATCATCCGCCGAAAACCAACTTCTAGATCCCATTCGTTGGCTCTTTTTTTCCTACCCCAAAAATATTCGATTGGCCCAACAGGTATGAAGCCACAACCCGTACTTGAGTTAAATAGGCTGTGGTTCTCAAAATATAAAACGGCAACCCGCTTAGACTCCATTTCTGCGGTAGCGACAGCCAAGAAAACAGTCAACAAGAATAGGGCAGCTAAAGTGAGAGTAGTGGGGCGGCAAACAGCTCGTCTAGGATTGAGCATAATTCTGATACCCCACTTCTGATAATCTCTTGGCCTTCTTGGCTACACCGGTTGCCAGTTCCCGCTTATAGGTTTCTAGTTTAGGGCGCAGATGGCCTGATTTCAAGGCCAAGATTTGCACAGCTAAAATACCTGCGTTTCTAGCCCCACCAGAACCGATCGCCATTGTGGCAACAGGGATACCAGGTGGCATTTGAACTGTGGCATACAGCGCATCTACGCCGTTGAGTGGGCCGCCATCAATTGGAACCCCAATTACGGGCAAGATAGTGTGTGCTGCTATCACCCCGGCCAAATGTGCGGCCCGTCCTGCGCCGGCGATAATTACCTCGATGCCTCGATCGATGGCCGATTCCGCATAAGCCATAGTAGCCGCGGGAGATCGGTGGGCAGACGAAATCGTGATTTCGTAAGGGACTTCAAAGAGGTCAAGAATCTCAGCGGTTTCTCTCATTTTATCAAGGTCTGAATCACTGCCCATCACAATGCTGACCACAGGGGTTTTATTATTTGAATTCTGCATGGACTTTTACTAACTCCGAAGGTAATGTACTATTCAAAATTATAGATCTGACTCTACTAAAATAATCGGTATCCAACAGAACAAGTTTACCGTCAACCCAACTTTAGTTAGCCCGATCGGAGGAATTCCTGTTGGAATACTCACAACTCAGGATTGCACTAACCGTTGGTACTGCTTTTCAGACTAGTCATTGACACTTGCTGGTAGGAGGTGTCTTTCTCAAACCTTTTTCCGGCCTTTTCTTACTCCAGGTGACCTAAATTTTCTTTCTTTCGGTATCTCAACACACCATCTGGAGAAAAGTCCATAAACACCTACATGTAGGCGTTACAATACTCCCTACTTCAATCGGCAATCTCTAAAAATCGGTGATAGACTTGGTTCCACTGTTTGGTTTCGGCCGGCTCGTAGGTCTGCACCTGAAAAGAGTTTTTGATAATCTGACGGGCTTCCGTTAGCGAACTGATTTCTTTTGCTGCTATCGCCTGTACGGCAATGTTACCAATAGCAGTGGCTTCGACAGGCCCGGCGACAACCTGCCGACCGGTCGCGTCGGCTGTAAATTGGCACAGTAATCGGTTCTGTGTTCCCCCACCGACGATGTGTACCGTATCAATCCGGCGGTTACAGACAGTTTCGATCTGTTCCAGCGTCCATCGGTATTTAAAAGCTAAACTCTCCAGGGCACATCTAACGATCGCACCAGGGGTTGGGGGAGGGGTTTGACCTGTCTGCTGACAATAATCCATGATCCGCTTAGGCATATCACCGGCAGGTAGAAAGACTGTATCATCCGGATCGATCAATCCCGAGAAAGCCGGGGCTTCTCGAGCTAATTGGGTCATCTGACCATACCCCATTTCGTCGCCTTGTTGAGCCCATGTTCGTCGACATTCTTGCACCAGCCACAATCCCATGATATTTTTCAGGAAACGTGATGTGCGGTTGACGCCGCCCTCATTGGTAAAGTTGAGTGCTAATACCTGGTCTGTAATCATTGGTGAGTTCAACTCAACTCCCATTAAAGACCAGGTACCGGAACTAATATAGGCCCAGTTATCTCCGCTAGCCGGTACCGCTGCCACGGCTGATCCGGTGTCGTGGCAAGCCGGAGCCACAATCGAGATCGAGGATAAACCCGTTTCTCGACTAACTGAGGGCAATAATTCACCGATCTCTTCGCCTGGAAAAATGATCTCTGGTAGAATCTCGGACGGAATCTGCAGACAATCGCAAATCGGTTTTGACCAATTGGCAGTTCGAGGATTGAAGAGTTGAGTTGTGGTGGCGTTGGTGAATTCGCTGACTTTTCGTCCTGTTAGCCAGAAATTGATTAGGTCGGGAATGGTGAGAAATGTTCTAGCCACCTGCAACAGCGGAGATTCAGTCAATACCATCGACAGTAGTTGGTATAGGGTGTTGATCTGCATAAACTGCGCGCCGGTCTGTTCGAAAATCTCAGCTTTCGACATTCGCTCATAGGCAGCCTTCAGCATTCCATCTGTCCGTCCGTCACGGTAGTGGTAGGGCATTCCAAGTAGTTGCCCTGATGCGTCGATCAATCCAAAATCGACTCCCCAGGTATCGACGCCAACTGATGTTAAATCTACGTCGGCACACATCGCCAACGTCTGCTTAATTTCCTTCCACAAAAACAGCAGGTCCCAATGCAGGCTATCCAGTACACGGATACCGCCGTTTGGAAACCGATGGACGACTTCCAGGCTGATTCGCTGACCGTCAAGGGTACCGATAATCCCCCGGCCGCTCTCTGCCCCCAGATCAATTGCGAGAAACTTCATGTGCCAGTTCGCCTTTATAGATCTACCGTTTCAGGCGTAGGTGAGCTAAAGACGACTAAGATCTCGAGTTCGCCGCCACCCGCATTTTTGGTCCAATGAATCGCCCCTTTAGGAATGTGAATCGAATCACCCGCCTTCATTTCAAAGACCTTGTCTTCTAACCCTTGTTGGGATTGTCCTCTGACCACATAAATCACCTCTTCTGCATTTGGGTGATAGTGCTTATCGTGTCCATTACCCGCTTGGAAAGTGGCAAAACCCGTTGCCAATTCTTTTGTAGGATTGATATCATCATGGCAAATCCACTTCAACTCACAATGTGGTAACTGAATAATAGGGGCTTCATCGGCCGGAATAAGTGCCTGTTTTTGCATTCTGTTCTCCAATTTCAAAACAAAGATATTTTATGTCTTTTCCAGACTGCTGTCAAGGCTGTGGTTAACCGCTAAAGTTATTGCTCTATCTTGACTCCAAGGTTTATATAGATGATTCCACTGAGAAAACGAGCAGACAAAAACGATCCGGATTCACCCTTCTCAAAAAGACAAAAATTTAATATAATGGATCAATTCAACTAATCAACTGAGGAGAACCTAAGATTAGTGTCCAAGGAAAATATGTGCCACTAACAACTCAATGTTATTAAGTTTTAGTGTAATGGTTTGTAAATTTATTGTGAAATGGTAATACAGCCAAGTCAAATTATTCATAAAGTCTATGAGCAAAATAAATTGAACTGAAAGGCAGGAATCAAATGGTAACACAGATAGAAACACCGATACGGATTGGACTCATCGGGTGTGGCGGGATTTCGCAAAAGGCGCATTTCCCAGCACTTGAAATTGCAGCCTCCATGGATTTAGTACAGATTTCGGCTATTGCCGACCCGATTGAGGCCAATCTAAGCGCAATTGGCGATCGTGCTAACCTCTCCAGCGACCACCGTCACGCAAACTACCGGGATATGTTGGATGCGGGCGGATTAGACCTAGTCATTGTGGCCACCCCACACCATCTGCATGCAGAACACACCACTGAGGCCTTGTCGTCTCGGGTGGCAGTCATTTCGGAGAAACCGATGGCTACTAGCCTGGAGGAAGCAGACCGAATCTTGGAGTTGGCCGATCATAATCGGGCTCTTTACACCGTAGTGCATAATTTCCTGTTTTCAGCTGTTTCGCAAGAGGCGACACGTCTACTGTCAGCAGAGCTAGGGGATCGTGTTTTCGGCAGATCCAAGTCTTTGTTCGCCAAATCGGCCAGTGCGATCGACCAGGTCTTCTGGCGCAACCGCAAGGATGCTGGCGGTGGTTGTCTGGCCGACACCTGTTACCACGAAATCTATCTGTTGGAAAATATGATCGGTAGTCCGGTGCGATATGTAGAGGGCCGTATCAAAACCAATTTTTTCAACTTTGACGTAGACGATATAGCTCTGTTGCTGCTGGAACACGAAAACGGCGCAGTATCGACCGTGATGACATCCTGGGGAGCATCCAGCGGAGCGGGTGATCAGGGCAATATTTGCGAGGTCCACACACAAGGCGATGGCTTGCGGTTAGTCTCGCGGGGCCGATCTCTGTATCGTTTTCTACGTTCCAACCACCAGTGGCAAGAAATTCAGGTGGTGGATCACGATTATATAACCCCTGACGCTAAAGTCTTCGCCGGGCATGCCGGTTATTTCATGCAGACCTTTCAGGCACTGGCCAACGGAACGGAGGTTCCGATTACGGGCCAACAGGCCCGGCAGAACTTGGCCAT
>Ga0310345_10005383_pt1 | contig 11395 bp, 9 predicted proteins | sample HC15DNA20500_MG_FD_204667 | JGI IMG/M metagenome (GOLD analysis project Ga0310345, IMG submission 204667) | Marine microbial communities from station ALOHA, North Pacific Subtropical Gyre - HC15-DNA-20-500_MG | ecosystem: Environmental > Aquatic > Marine > Oceanic | place: Pacific Ocean: North...
CGTATAGAGAACGATTCCCGGCGCCGCCTCGATATCCCGCAAGGCGCGGTCGAGTTCACGGCGCGTGCGCACCAGCGGATACACATGCTCCAGGGCGCGGAACTGGGCGTACTGCACCCGGGCGGCCTTGGCGATCGCGACAAGGGTCTCGCCGGTCGCATCCGACACCATATGAAGATGAAAGCTGCGCGGGATATCCGTGCTCATGCCTTTGGATAACCCTCTAACTCTTTCGGAACAATGTGCGGGGTCTCTCGAAAGCCCCCACATCCTTCCTCATTTGCCCGCAAATTTGTTCACAGATTCGCCTGCGTGGACAATTCGTGACGGTTTTCCAGAATCGTGAAAAGCGAAATTCGCTCCCCAAATCCGTCGGCACCCGGTCCACATCTGGCTCAAGTGCTCTTCAACACCCGGCTATGCGGCCGCCAAGGCTAGGGAACGCAGGCATTGCGCGAAGCTTCCGCCTCCCCTATCCACAAGCGTCTTATTGCCGTCACGGATTGGCGCAACGTGCTGCGCGGACAGACGTTGAAACTCCGGGGACGAAGCGGAATGTGCGCAACTCCCAGGCTAAAAGAAGAAGAAACAATCTAAGAGAATCTTCTTTCTCTTAGTTTAAGGGAAGCCATGCTCGACAAGCGTTCCACCCACAATCGTCTCCTGCGCACCCTGCAGGGAGAGCTCACCGACAGCCCTCCGCTCTGGCTTATGCGCCAGGCCGGGCGCTACCTGCCCGAGTACCGGGAGGTGCGAGCGAATGTCGGATCCTTCCTGGAGCTCTGCGGGACACCCGAACTCGCCGCCGAAGTAACGCTGCAACCCTTGCGGCGGTTCGATCTCGATGCGGCGATCATCTTCTCCGACATCCTCATCGTGCCCTACGCCCTGGGCCAGCAGGTGGAGTTCGTGAAAGGCGAGGGGCCGAAGCTCGATCCGGTCACCGACGGCAAGGCCATCGCCGCCTTGGACCGCAAGGACACCGAGAAGGTCTTCGCTCCGGTCTACGAGGCCCTGCGGCGCGTCCGGGCGGAACTGCCGGCGGAGAAGGCCCTGATCGGCTTCTGTGGCGCACCCTGGACCGTGGCGACGTATATGGTCGCCGGCGGCGGCAGCAAGGACCAGGCAGAGGCCCGCGCGCTCGCCTATTCCGATCCGGAAGCCTTCGCCGCCTTGATCGACCTCCTCGTCGACGTCTCGGCCGAATATCTGATCGAGCAGGTGAAGGCGGGCGCTCAGGTCCTGCAGATCTTCGACAGCTGGTCGGGGAGCCTGGCGGAGGACGAGTTCGCCCGCTGGTCGATCCAGGCCACCAAGAACCTGGTCGCCAAGGTGAAGGAACAGGCGCCGGACGTGCCGATCATCGGTTTTCCGAAAGGCGCAGGCCCCTCGGCGATTCCCTACGCGCGCCGCACCGGCATCGACGCCATCGGCTGCGACACCAGCCTGCCCGTCCGCTTCATCGCCGACAATCTGCAGAATCTGATGCCGGTTCAGGGCAATCTTGATCCCGTTTTGCTCATGGCAGGCGGCGAGCATCTCGACCGGCGTGTAAAGCAGATCCTGGAAGTTCTGGGAGACCGGCCCTTCGTGTTCAATCTGGGCCACGGCATTTTGCCCGAAACGCCGCCGGAGAACGTCAGTCGGCTTGTGAGCCTGGTCCGAAACAAGTAAGCCTTAACGCGCAATTCAACGCTCGATTCCCTTCGGCGGGAGCACGGCCCGCCCGGGAGTACCGAACCAAACGGCAACAGCGGCTGGGATCTCGATGCTGATCGCCTACATCAAGGCCTTCCACCTCATTGCGATCATCGCGTGGGTGGCGGGGCTCCTCTACCTGCCTCGGATCTTCGTCTATCACGCCGAGGTCGGACCCGGCACGCCCCAATCGGAAACCTTCAAGGTCATGGAGCGGCGGCTCTACCGCTACATCATCAACCCGGCCATGGCCGCGGCGTGGATCTTGGGTCTGATCCTCGTCTACTACGTCATCGACTGGTCGCGGGACCACTGGTTCCACGCCAAGCTGCTCTTGGTGATCCTGCTGTCTGCCTACACGGGCGTGCTTGGAAAATGGACGCGCCAGTTCGCCAATGACGAGAACACGCGCTCGCCGAAATTCTACCGGATCGCCAACGAGGTCCCGACCGTGCTCATGGTCCTGATCGTGATTCTGGTGATCGTGAAGCCGTTCTAGCGGCGCAACTGGAGCATATTCGGTCGGTTTTCGCCCGCTTGAGCCCGTAAACCTGTTCCCGCGGGCCGAAAACTCTGTTATAAGGCTACTCGCATCCGATCCGGGGACGCGTCTTTCGACCCGGAAACTTCATAAAAATCGGGTCTCCCGGAGCGGTGCAGGCACCAGACCTGCTATTCCCGCTTAAGGTCAATTCCTTCCTATCGCGACACTTGGGATCGAAGTCGGATTCCTCCTTCCACAAGGTGTCACCTTTCCCAGAACTTCTTACCGCTTCCCTTGGAGTTAGCAGCGCATGCAGGAAATGAAGCTGCAAGATTTGAAAGAAAAGACCCCCACCGAGCTCTTGAGCTTCGCTGAGGAGGTCGAGGTCGAAAACGCAAGCTCGATGCGCAAGCAGGAGCTGATGTTCGCGATCCTGAAGCAGCTCGCCGCCCGCGACGTGGACATCACAGGCACGGGCGTGGTCGAGGTTCTCCAGGACGGTTTCGGCTTCTTGCGCTCGCCGGACGTGAACTATCTCGCCGGCCCAGACGACATCTACGTTTCGCCCTCCCAGATTCGGCGCTTCGGTCTCCGCACCGGCGACACGGTCGAAGGGCAGATCCGCAGCCCCAAAGAGGGCGAGCGCTATTTTGCGCTTCTCAAGGTCAACACGATCAATTTCGAGGAGCCCGACAAGCAGCGCCACAAGATTCACTTCGACAACCTGACGCCGCTCTATCCCGATGAGTGGCTGCAGATGGAAGTCGACGATCCGACCCGGAAAGACATGACAGGCCGCGTGATCGACATCGTGGCGCCGCTCGGCAAGGGTCAGCGCGGGCTCATCGTGGCCCAGCCGCGCACCGGTAAGACGGTGATCCTCCAGAACATCGCCCACTCGATCACCGCCAACCACCCCGAATGCTACATGATCGTGCTGCTGATCGACGAGCGCCCGGAAGAGGTGACCGACATGCAGCGCTCGGTGAACGGCGAGGTCGTCTCCTCCACCTTCGACGAGCCGGCATCGCGCCACGTCCAGGTCGCCGAGATGGTGATCGAGAAGGCCAAGCGTCTGGTCGAGCACAAGCGCGACGTGGTGATCCTTCTGGACTCCATCACCCGCCTGGGCCGTGCTTACAACACCGTGGTGCCGTCTTCCGGCAAGGTGCTGACCGGCGGTGTGGATGCCAACGCCCTGCAGCGCCCGAAGCGCTTCTTCGGCGCCGCCCGCAACATCGAAGAAGGCGGCTCGCTGACCATCATCGCCACCGCCCTGATCGATACGGGCAGCCGCATGGACGAGGTCATCTTCGAAGAGTTCAAGGGCACGGGTAACTCGGAAATCGTGCTCGACCGCAAGGTCGCCGACAAGCGCGTCTTCCCGGCCATCGACATCGCCCGCTCCGGTACCCGCAAGGAAGAGCTCCTGGTGCCGGCGCAGCAGCTTAAGAAGATGTACGTGCTCCGCCGCATCCTGAACCCGATGGGAACCCAGGACGCGATCGAGTTCCTGCTCGACAAGCTGAAGCAGACGAAGAGCAACGACGAGTTCTTCGATTCCATGAACACCTAAGGTCGAAACCCTCCGGCGGTGCGAATTGCACGGCGCCGTACTGGAAGATCTCAGAATAATCGGGGCGGACGGCGATGAGCCGGTCCGCCTTTTTCTTTTCAGGGAGGCGCCGCACTCTTTGGTCAGGCGGGAAGGTAGGTGGTGACTCCCAGAAGTTCAGAGAATTTATCGACGCATGGTTACAGAATGTCGCAGGTTAGACTGCGTTCAACTGAAAGCCGTAGCTGGATAGACTGATATGACCAAAAGACAGGCAGTATTGCCGCGTCTTTGTGCACGGGAAGACCTTCTGAATCAATAACTCAGCAACGTCTTGGCCCTTAGGCTCCCCGCGACGCTATGGGGAGAACGATGCGTTACGACTTGCGGACTGAATGGCCGGGCTGGTGGATCCTGTTACCCATCCTCGGAGCGGCGCTGATCGCCGTGCTGGGCACCGAGGCGGGCGGCGTGTTGCTGGGATTTGCCGGCTCGGCCTCCGCGGGCCTTCTCGCGGGATGGGCGATCACCCGCCGCTTGAGGATCGTCGCGACGGCCACGCAGAAGGTCGCGGCCGGCGATCGCTACGCGGATATCCCTAAGCAGCCGCCGGGCCCGCTCGCTGATCTCTCCGAAGCGGTCGCCGCCCTGCGTGCCGCCGCTCGCGATGCGGATGCCCGCGTCGTCGATCAGCGCCGTCAGGAGGCCGAGGCGCGGCTCCATCATGCCGGCCACAGTTTCTTCACCCGCCAGTTCAAGGACACGGTGGATCAGGTCACCCGAGCCTTCACCCGAGGCATCGACGAGATCGGCCACACCGCTGCGGAGCTCTCAAACCAGAACCGGCATATGCATCGGCAGGTGGAGGACGCATCGCGCTCCGCGGCGACCGCCGGTGCCGACGTCCATGCGCTGGGTGTCGCGGCGCGCGAGATCCTGCACTCGATCCGGCTCTCGGCCGGCGACGTCTCGAACTCCAAGGACGCTAGCGAACGGGCTGTGAAGGATATCGCCCGGGCCGATGAGACGGTCCGCAGCCTCTCCCAAGCCGCCGCCCGTATCGGCGAGGTGGTCGGACTGATCCAGACCATCGCCCGCCAGACCTCCCTGCTTGCCCTGAACGCATCGATCGAGGCGGTGCGGTCCGGAGATGCGGGCAAGGGGTTCGCCGTGGTCGCCAACGACGTGAAGCGGCTCGCCGCACAGACGGCCCAGGCGACCAACGACATCTCGTCCCAGGTGCGCGACATCCAGAATGCCGTCGAAGAGACAGCCTCTGCCCTGGGCCACGTGACGGGCAGCGTGGGCCGGATCAACGACGCGAACACGGTCCTCCGCCAGGTGCTGGAAGAGCAGACCGCGGAGCTCGACGAGATCGCCAATCACGCAAGCGGCGTAGCCCGCCAGATTGCCGGCGCCCTGCCGGGCATTGGGGCGGCGGTGGGCCATGTGGATCTGGCCGGCGAGCAGGTGATCGGAACGGCCAAGGAGCTGATCGGACATTCCCAAGGGCTGGTGTCGACCGTCGGCCGCTACTTCGCCAATCTCGAGAGCGGCGCCATCAAGATCGGCATCCTCCACTCCCTCTCAGGCACCATGACGGCAAGCGAGCGCCCGCTTCAGGAGCTGCTCGTGATGATGATCGAGCAGTGCAATGCGGAAGGCGGCCTGCTCGGACGTCCCGTCGAGGCGGTGATCATGGATCCCCGCTCCGATCCCAAGCGCTATGCCGAGCAGGCGCGCATGCTGATCGAGGATCACGGGGTCTCCGCCATCTTCGGCTGCTGGACTTCCGCCTCGCGCAAGGAGGTGCTGCCGGTCGTGGAATCCCTCGACGGTCTCCTCTTCTATCCAAGCCAGTACGAGGGCGAAGAGGAATCCTCCAACATCTTCTACACCGGCGCGACACCCCAACAGCAGGCTATCCCTGCCGTGGACTATCTGCTGGCGCAGGGTCGCAAGCGCTTCTTCCTGCTTGGCACCGACACGATCTATCCGCGCACGACCAACGCGATCCTCACCGCGTATCTTCACTCCAAGGGCATAAAGCAGAACGCCATCGCGGAGCACTACACGCCCTTCGATCATCGCGACTGGGAAGAGACCGTCGCCTGGATCAAGCGCTTCGGCGCCGGCGGGGATGCGGCCATCGTCACGACCGTCAGCGGCGATGCGAATATTTACCTCTTCCGCGAGCTGGCCGCCCAGGGTGTGACGTCGGAGCTGATCCCGGCCATGACCCTCTCCATCGGCGAAGCAGAGCTGCCGGCCCTTGCCGGGCCGGAGCTCGCCGGCCACCTCGCCGCCTGGAACTACCTGCACGAGATCGATACGCCCGAGAACCGCAGCTTCGTAAACGACTGGCGCCGCTTCTCTGCCGCGCCGAACGTGGTCACCGACGATCCGATGGAGGCGACCTGGATCGGCTTCCATCTCTGGACCAAGGCGGTCGAGAAGGCGGGCATGACCGGCACCGATGCGGTCCGCGACGCGCTTGCCGGGCTGCGGCTGGTGGCGCCGAGCGGCTACGAGGTCGTGATGGACGAGACCAACCACCACCTCCACAAGCCGGGCTTCATCGGCCGGATGACCGCTGACGCCCGGATCGTACCCATCTGGCAGAGCGAGGGCCTGCTCGCCCCCCGCCCCTGGAGCCCGTGGCTCCTGACGGATACGCCACGGTCGCCGGCAGCGAAGCCCAGAGTCGAGCCCCTGGCCATCGCCAGCTAACGCCGGCACCTTTCAGCCTTTCAGAGCGTCCGACAGCGCGCTGTCACCGCGGCCAGCGACGGGCCTCTTACGTTCTGTGTATTGCAAAAAACCGTAAACAAAGGGAAGACATTTACAATAAGCGATAACAACCCTATATTACAGCCTTCTAGACAGGGGTAGCGCGGCAAATCAACGGTTTCTCAATTTAGAAAACGAGAAAGCCAGTGATGAAGCCAGATGAGCGCCGTCCCTCATGGAGGAATCAATGTCCAACCATCCGATCGTCACGACCTTCTTCGATCCGCCCACCAACACCTTCTCCTATGTGGTGCAGGATCCCGGCAGCAACGCTTGCGCCGTCATCGATAGCGTTCTCGATTTCGATTACGCATCCGGCCACATCGCCTACGACTCCGCCGACAAGATCATCGCGTTCGTGAAGGAGCACGATCTCAAGGTCGAGTGGCTGCTCGAGACCCATGTCCATGCCGACCATCTGTCTGCCGCGCCCTACATCCAGGACGCGGTTGGCGGCAAGATCGCCATCGGCTCCAATATCCGCATCGTTCAGGACACATTCGGCAAGGTCTTCAACGAGGGCACGGAATTCCAGCGCGACGGCTCCCAGTTCGATCGCTTGTTCGAAGACGGAGACACCTTCTCCATCGGCAAGCTGGAGGCCCATGTCCTCCACACGCCCGGCCATACCCCCGCTTGCATGACCTATGTGATCGGCGATGCGGCTTTCGTTGGCGATACCCTCTTCATGCCCGATAGCGGCTCGGCCCGGGCGGACTTCCCCGGCGGCGATGCCCGCACCCTCTATCGGTCCATGAAGAAGGTCCTCGCCCTGCCGCCGGAGACCCGCCTGTTCATGTGCCACGACTATGGTCCCAACGGGCGCGACATTCTCAATGAGACCACGGTCGCCGAGCAGCGCGCGCACAACATTCATGTGCGGGACGGCATCTCCGAGGACGAGTTCGTCGCCATGCGCACCGCGCGCGATGCGACCCTCGACATGCCCAAGCTGATCATCCCGTCGCTGCAGGTGAATATGAAGGCCGGTGAACTGCCCAAGCCGGAGGCTGACGGCCGCCGCTACCTGAAGGTCCCCCTCAACCAGCTCTAAACCTATCCCGGCAGCCTTCCCCGGCGCCACGTCGCGCCGGCGACTGCCGTCGTCAGGAGGAAACTCCCCCCATGCAAATCAAGAAGCTTACCGAACAGCTCTCTGTCAGCCCTCAGATCGCGCTGGAGGATATCGCGGCGCTTAAGCAGGCCGGCTTCCGCTCCATCATCGTGAACCGGCCGGACGGCGAAGGCGTCGACCAGCCGACCTACCCCGAGGTGGAAGCCGCTGCTCGCAAGGCAGGCCTCGAGGCGGTCTACATCCCCGTCGACAGCGGCAAGGTGAGCGACGACTCCGCCGCCGCCTTCGGTTCCGCCATGGCCGCTCTGCCGAAGCCCGTGCTCGGCTATTGCCGCTCGGGCACCCGGACCGCCACCCTCTGGGCTTTGTCCGAGGCTGGCACGCGGCCCCTGCCCGACATTCTGGAGCGGGCTCGCCAGGCCGGCTACGATCTCTCCGGTGCGGTGAAGCGCATCGCCAATGGCGGCCGGGTTCCGGTCGACGAGCAGGCGCCCTACCACGACATCGTCATCGTGGGCGGTGGCGCCGGCGGCATCTCGGCCGCGGCCAGCCTGCTCGCGCGGCAGAGCGACCTCGACATCGCAATCATCGAGCCCGCCGATATCCACTACTACCAGCCGGGCTGGACCCTGGTCGGTGGCGGGGTCTTCGATCCCACCCATACGCGCCGGGACTTCGCAACGCTCCTCCCCGACGGCGTGAAATGGATCAAGGCTGCGGTCGCGGCCTTCGAGCCGGAAGAGCATGCGGTGATCCTCGAGGGTTGCCGCGTCGTCCGCTACGGCAAGCTGATCGTCGCCCCCGGCCTGAAGCTGAACTGGGCTGGCATCGAAGGTCTTGAAGAGACCATCGGCCGAAACGGCGTCACCTCCAACTACCGCTACGACCTCGCGCCCTACACCTGGGAGCTGGTTCATAGCTTCCGCGGCGGCAAGGCGCTGTTCACCCAGCCGCCCATGCCGATCAAATGCGCCGGCGCGCCCCAGAAGGCGATGTATCTCTCCTGCGACGAGTGGCGGAGGAACGGTGTGCTGGAGAACACGCATGTCGAGTTCCTCAATGCTGGTCCTAGCCTCTTCGGCGTCGCCGACTACGTGCCCTCTCTCATGGAGTACGTGAAGGCCTACGGTATCGACCTTTCCTTCGGCCACAAGCTGGTGCGCGTTGACGGACCGGCCAAGAAGGCCTGGTTCGAGAAGACCGATGCCGAGGGCAACACGGAGATCGTCGAGCGTGATTTCGACATGATCCATGTCGTGCCGCCCCAGACGGCGCCGGACTTCGTCCGCGTCTCGCCGCTTGCTAACGAGGCGGGCTGGCTCGATGTGGATCCGGCGACCCTCCGCCACGCGAAATATCCGGACGTCTACGGCCTCGGCGATGTCGCCGGCACGTCCAATGCCAAGACCGCTGCGGCGGCCCGAAAGCAGGCGCCGGTCGTGGCGGCGAATGTGCTGAAGGACTTGGGCTACGGCCGCCAGACCACGGACGCCATCTACGATGGCTACGGCTCCTGCCCGCTGACAGTGGAGCGCGGCAAGGTCATCCTCGCCGAGTTCGCCTATGGCGGCAGGCGCGTCCCCAGCTTCCCCAAATGGTTCATCGACGATCTGAAGCCGTCCCACATGGCCTGGCTTCTGAAGGAGCGCGTGCTCCCGTCGATCTACTGGAAGGCGATGCTGAAAGGGCGCGAGCCCATGGCCAAGCCGAGCTTCAAACAGCCGGAAAATGAGGCGGCTTAAGAAGCCGCCTCCCTCTCCTCGAAAGGACGGCGGCAAAAGCCATGATGCTCGATCCACTGCAATATGCTCTCGGTGCCGGCTCCGGCGCCCTCGTCGGTTTCACCCTCGGTCTGTTCGGCGGCGGCGGCTCGATCCTCGCCGTGCCTCTGATCGTCTATCTGGTGCAGGTGCCTGACCCGCATCTGGCGATCGGCACCAGCGCCTTGGCCGTTGCCGTGAGCGCCGCGGCCAATCTCGCCAACCACGCCCGCCACGGCCATGTAAAGTGGCGCTGCGGGCTGGTGTTCAGCGCCGCCGGGATCTTCGGTGCGTTGATCGGCTCGTCTATCGGCAAGGTCATCGACGGCCAGAAGCTGCTCATCATCTTTGCCCTGCTCATGATCGCCGTGGCCGGCCTGATGCTCAGGAAGCGTGGGCACGTTGGTGATGCCGGCGCCCAGTGCGGCGTCGATAAGATGCCGAAGGTGCTGAGCTACGGCGCCATGACCGGAACCCTCTCCGGGTTCTTCGGTATCGGCGGCGGCTTTCTTATCGTGCCGGGCCTGGTCGCTTCGACCGGCATGCCGACGCTCTACGCCGTCGGCTCCTCCCTCGTGGCCGTGACGGCGTTTGGTCTCACCACGGCCTTCAACTACGCCCTGTCCGACATGGTGGACTGGCCCCTCGCGGCTGTCTTCATTCTGGGAGGCGTCGTGGGCGGTCTGCTCGGCGGGGTGGCTGCCCGGGCGCTGGCCCTGCGCAAGGGCGCGCTGAATATCGCCTTCGCCGGCCTGGTCTTCGCCGTCGCCGGTTACATGCTCTTCGAGACGCTGGTCCTGTAAGAGCTGAGGCGCGGCCGCGCTAGCCGATCTTGGCGAAGCGGGCCGCGCCGCTCTGCTTGGATTGCGTCGGGGTCTGCCTTGGAACTGGCGTAAGCTGTGCCGGTCCCGACGGACCATCCACGCTTGCCATCACCCGCTTCACCATCAGAGCAACCGAGTCGCTCGCCAGCTGGTAATGCACCTGCTTGGCGATGCGCTGCCCCGTTACCAGCCCCGCCTTGCGGAGCTCGGCGAGCTTCTGACTGAGCGCCGGCTGCCCGATGCCGGTGATCTCGTCTATCTCCCCCACATGACGCTCGGCGCCGATCAGGCAGGCGAGGATCATCAGCCGCTGGGGCTGGGCAAAGACCTTCAACCGCTCCGCCGCCTCACTCACGGCCTTTCTGTCGAATGACCCCGAGCTCATTCGCTTTCTCGCGTCCGGCAGAACCAGGTCGGCGACTCGCCACTGAGCTGCGCGTCGCTCATGGTCGGCGTGGCCGGATAGAGCAGATCGTCCCCGGGTTGCCAGTCCGCCGGCGCCACCACGTCCCCGCCCGCCGTCCGCTGCAGCGCCGCGACCGTGCGCAGCATCTCGTCAACCGAGCGGCCGATTTCCAGCGGGTACCACATCATGGCGCGGATGATCCCGTCGGGATCGATGAAGTAGCTGGCGCGCACCGTTGAGGTATCCTGGGCGGACGCGTCGAGCATCCCGTAGGCGCGCGCGATCGCCATGGATGGATCCTCCACCAAGGGAAAGGGAATGGTGACCCCGAACCCTTCCTCGATCGCCTTCAGCCAGGCCACATGGGAATAGAGGCTGTCGACGGATAGGCCGAGCAGTGCGCAGTCAAGCTCGGCGAACTTGTCGGCCGCCCGCGCGATGCTGACGAACTCGCTCGTGCAAACCGGGGTGAAGTCCGCCGGGTGGGAGAAGAACAGCAGCCAGCGTCCTCGGTAATCGTCGGAGGAGATATCGCCGGCCGTGGATCTAGCCGTGAAGCTCGGCACCGCATCGCCGATGCGAAGCGGCCGGGGTGGAAGAAGCGCCTGTTCTGCGGAAGCGTCAGTCATCAGCGATGCATGGCATCACTTCGCGATCTTCGCAAGTGAGACCGACGCTTTCCGCATTCCCTAAGCGAAAAGAATTCGAGCGTTGCTGTGTAGCTAGACGGGCCGGACTTCGCGCGCCGCCTTGATGGCCTCGACGAGCTTGTCCGGCTCCGTGACCGGCGGCGAGCAGAGCGG
>Ga0310345_10005386_pt1 | contig 11389 bp, 10 predicted proteins | sample HC15DNA20500_MG_FD_204667 | JGI IMG/M metagenome (GOLD analysis project Ga0310345, IMG submission 204667) | Marine microbial communities from station ALOHA, North Pacific Subtropical Gyre - HC15-DNA-20-500_MG | ecosystem: Environmental > Aquatic > Marine > Oceanic | place: Pacific Ocean: North...
ATTGCCCGGTGAATGGACGCTCATTGACCTTCAGCGGTGCGATGAAGCTCCCGTGCAGCCTCGGGGAGAGGACTGGGAAGAGGAGCGAGCGAAAGAAAAAGAGGAGGTTCTGGAAGTTGCCGACGATATATCTGAAGTTGGAGAGGCATTGAATATACCCAACCTACCGGGTTGGGAATGGATTATCGATGAGGATGGGAAATGGGACATACTTTTCAATGATGCGCGCGTACTGAGCAAAACAGTTTATTGGTGGGACACCCGACTAACGGGAATTGGATGGGTGACTGACTGGAACACGGGGACCATCGAGGGGTTTGGATTCAACAAACCAATAACCGCCGACGCGAATCGGGACGAGGGGCCCACCAACTTGTTGGTAAAAACGGCTTCGGGCGACATTGACAAGAGCCTGCAGCTTTGGGACTACGAGAACAAGGAGACTTTAGGATGGTCCATGGACCGTAGTTGGGGTTTGGAAGGTTTGCCAGGTTCCCTACCTGAATCCATCGGGCCGACCACTCGGCCCAGGACATTGGACGAGGCGGCGGCTTGGTTCGGTGACCACTACGAAAACAAGTACGGAGACAAAATCCATGATTTTCATTTCCCAACCGGCACGGACGAAGAGGTCGTGGAATACTGGCTGTCGCATGACGAAGAGGAGGCTATGCCCGGGGGGCACTGGCCTCGTGCGGCGACGGACTCTCCCTACAACCAGTTATCCAGCAGCGAGCAAGAAAAAGCCGTAAAGAAAATATTCAAAAAGTTCCGGGTGCAGCTCATGGATGGGGCCTCAATGGAGGTGATCTCCGAGACAATGTTCACTTTATGGATGACGGACCCTTGGTTCATGGAAGCCTTGATACTGTATGCCAAGGACTGGTTGAAATCGGCGGCAGGTGAAAGCGACGCTTCGTTCGGTGCTGAATTATGGGGCATACTAGCTCAAATATGGACGGGCGTAAGCGGAGCGACATACACGTTCCCGGGGATTTCCGTAGGGCCTTATACATCCCCTCCAATAGTTGTCGACAGCGCAGCTGACGTTAAAACGTTTTTCAGCGCCATCGCCGACCTGATGGTTATCATTGCGGCGGCGGCCCCGATGTATAAATCATTATGGATGAACCGTAGGCGGGGGTCTCTCGACAACGACTTGGGAGCACTGGGCATCACCGGCCCCGAAGGCGTGGAATACCCGGAATCGGAAGCGGGGCTACCACAATGCGACCTTGGTAAAATCACCGCTCATATAAAGGATAACATCGCCAAGAAGGGTGGGGTTATGCTCGGGGAAATACATGGAAGGCATGCCATTCCTAGATACCTCGCGGACAACATAGCTTCATTCGGCATCGACGTTCTCTTCGTGGAGTGCGTTAATTCGCCACACACCAACGTAGATGGAGATGCCGGGGGGTGGTACATGGACGGTCAAACCGCTTTGGATGCCTACATGGATTATATTGGAGATCCTTTTGACACCGCCGTGCATCATAATCTCCGAGCCTCCATGTCCGGATGGACATGGAGTAACGGTTGCCTGAAATATGACGACACGCAGAAGCAGCTGTTGCCGGGCGAGCCGGGGATTCCTCCGGAACCAAATCCCGGCGATTGGGATGACGCACTTCAGAGCAGGAGGGATACACTGAACATGTATCCCCAAGCATTATACGACGAGTACATAAATATATTCAATGCGTGCAGAGACGCCGGCATCGCCGTTGTCGGCATAAACTGCTCGCGGGACCCAACCACCAAACTGTTCGCCGGAACTATTAGTCGCATGGGGACACCGTTGGACCCGGAAACCGGACTCGCATACCAAGCGGACCTCGGATATTTCGACCTTGAGAACTATCCGAACCATCCGGCATTTACAGACGAGTTTGGTACGTCGTACCAGCACGCCGCCGGTGATCACTACGAGGAAGTGGCCTTATCCGACACGTACATGACTTCCAATCAACATTGGGCCAACGTCATAAATAGTTATCTTTTCAATAACCCAAAGCCCGACGGGAGTGACCCGAAATTCATTGTTCATGGTGGGGCGGCGCACACCAATGGCGTCATAGACGTACTCGATGACGACAACGTTCCCGTGACAGCAGTGGATGTTAATTCGGTTTGGAACAAGTACGGCGGGACGAACATGTTGATCTATGAATATGGATACGTAGGCCAAGCTGGCATAAAGAAAGACATCAAGTCATACGACTTCATTACAGCGGCTTGCTACGGGCCCAACCCCAAATACTACTTCAGCAGATACCAGGATGAGTTTCTTCCCTTTCATATGACTGAGTGGCCCCCGGCCATGAAAACGCTTGGGACATGGAAACGAGACGGACATACGGTGCCGACCGCTTTTCAGACGGATCCGGAAGGGAAGGGCGACCAGCAGGTTAATATGATTGATACTGACTTAGGGGCATATGAAATGACTCCGTGCTGTTGTCTGTACCTTTCCGAAAGCCTCCCCAGATCCGTAAAATTTCACGGGGAAGCGGCCGCGGGTGAATATTCGGACTTATCCAAATTTTCGGACTACATCATATTCTTCAACGGGAGCAACGGACCGGAGCTTGGGCTGTTTAACGACCACAACAAGGAAGTAGCAATGGATTGCACCGAAATGGAGGCGCTTCCCAAACCACCTAATCAGCCGACTTGGGGGCCTTTCCCTGGACTAACATGAGCGAAGACACTGAAATAGCCAACGGGTGGTGGTGGACCGGCACTAAAACCTTTGAAGTAAACAAGGGGTTCACGGCGCTGACTCCTTCAGCACTCGGGCATGTTTGGAGCATAGCCTCATCGGGCACGGTGACTCACGTGGAATCTGGTAAAAACGTGGGCTTGCTATGTAACTACGTTGTAGGAGAAAGCCTAAAACACGGGCCACACAGCCTCTATCGGTTAATTATAAACAAAGACGGCCACTATTCCCTAGCCGCCGCGGGGATGGAATACAATCTACAGCGCTTCGTTCAAGGCGCGTTGGGCCACGATGGAGATAATTTCCTAGGCGGTGTGGGATCCCCCAACCAGTTGTACGGAGACACGGACGTGCCGCCCAATATCGTCCTAGGGTGCTCTTCCGCCAAAGAAGAAATCGAGGTCACCTCCGACGATCGCTACGAACACGGACACCTAGTGACTCATAGCCACGGTGACGAGCCCGCCCGCGGCGGAACTTTCCAAGATCCGCACCCCCTCGGCAACCAGAATTGCGACAGCTCGAACTGCGACGTGGCAACCCATGGCGTGTTCCAACTGAATTGCGACATCACCGTGGACGGCCACTTTTACGAGAAGGGCACGGTCACCACGGCCAGCCTCGCCGACGTGGTCGCAATCGGGGAACTGACGTTGAATTCCTTACACACCAACTTGTCGCAGGAATCCTTGGACAGCGACTTGATGAGGTGCTACAACACGTGCCACATCCAAACCAGCACCCCGGGGAGCCCAGCGGAGCCTCCCCCTCCCACCCTCGTTCTCGAAGACGAGGATGAGGACGATCCTTCCCTTTGCGTGCCACCGCCCTGCCCACCGGGATGGATTGAAACCGATGGCTGCTGCTACGAAAACACGGCTTCTCCGTGTACTCCGGGCGTGGACTGCGAGGATGAGATTCTCATTGAAACGGAAGACCCGCCCGACCCTCCGCCGCCTGACCCCGGCACGCCACCGCCGGACCCCATTGACTGCCCGGGAGGGCCCGCTGTTCCGGAAGACGAGTTCACTATCACTGGGACCGGTGGGAGCGCCGTAGCCACTGGGATAAACGAGTGCTTGGTGTTCGACGCCCTGCATCATACGTGCGCGTATTTGGACTACTTAGTGTTCGATGACTGCAATGCCGCGATCATAACCATCGAAAACTTGAATGATTACCCTCAGTACAAAGAGGGGGCGTGGGTGCTGGTGCGAGGCGTGGCTGAAATAGTGACCGGCGTATACCCTATTTTCGACGTTACCGCCACTGGATTCAAGCTAGGCCCGCGCAACGAGGGGCGAACCCCCCTGTCAGGCGAGGTAATCCAGCCTCCGGAGGGGAATTCAGCCAACTCGTTTCATGTGATGACTTTTACCAGCAACTTGTTGACGGACGGAGAGTTCACCGGCGGCGAGATTGGGGGCTGGACCGTGGATCAACCTCAACGAATTGACCACCAGGCATTGGAATTAGGTAAGTTCGCCACCGGGGGATGGGACAATCCCGCCGGCGCGCCGCCGGACTACTACGACATCGTTGCTCAACAAGACGTTTACTTGGATCAAAACAAAACTTACCGCATCCAGTTCGTCGGGGACGCCACGGTGTACGCCAACACGGACATAACCGGCACCCTCTCAGATGATTCGGCCTTTACCTTGGCCTCGGGGGCAAACTGGTCCTCGAACGTGGGTACCATAGACGGCACTCCGGTCACCATGGCAGGCGACGAATGGCCCCTCATCACTGTTCCCACTTCGGGAACGTTCACCATCTACGTCAAGACATACTCGGATGACCCGGCTGCGGCCACTCCTTATGCTTACTTCTTGGATAGAATACATATAGTGGAATGCTCGGTATGACTTTTACATTGTCCCTCACTGAAGAAGAAGTTAATTTTATACTGAACGCACTGTCGGAACGGCCCTATAAAGAAGTACACCTTTTAATCGGAAAGATAGCACATCAATGTACGGAAAAGCCCTCATCCTCATCGGAATCGGACTCGGACTGACGAGCTGTAGTTTTCGAGCGGCCTATCCAGCCATCGGCTCGGGAGTCGGGGCGGGCGTAGGCTCCCTCGGGGGCCCGGGTGGGGCCGTTGGTGGCGCTATCGTAGGCGGATCCGTCGGCACCGCAATAATGGAGCGAGGCGCGCATGAGGAGATGGAGGAGAAGCTATGTAAAGTAAAGGACACGGTGGAAGCCTTGTCGAAAGGGGACGTCGAGAAGCTTATCAAACTAAGGGCCGAAGAGGATCAATCCGGATTCGACAAGGTGATAGATGGGATTTATCAACTACTTATACTAGCCGGTATCGGCATGGCCTTGTGGCTAATCGTACCGGTAATCTACCGATTATGGAGCAAGAAGCTCCATAAAAAGATTGAGAAAAAACTAAACGGAAACAACGATGAATGACACTGTGGGGGGAATAGCAAGTATAGCGGCCTTAGGGACCACGGGGACTGCCTCGACATGGTGGCTTGCCAACATCAACCCGTGGCTGGCTTTCTTTTCAGGCATATTGACCATCACGTTCATGTCGTGGTCATTGTGCCGAATGTGGAATAGCCGGCCCAAGAAGCCGAAGGGCCGATGGTGATATTCGCCGGCGAGCAGTTCAAGAAAGAGTTACGAAGCCTCATAGAGCGCTGGAAGGAAGAGTCCGACTTGGGGGATCCTCAAATAGTTCAATGCGCCGTGGACGCTCTTAACGAATTCAACAACGAAATAGTTGTGGATTTCGAAGCCGACGCCGACATCTTTAATGACGAATCCTCGAGACACGAAGAGGGCGGGAACGATATATGAACAAATATTCATAGTTCGCGCGTTGGAGGAGGGGTTAGAGCCCCACCCTACGACGGGAGACTTCTTGCCCCACGACATACTGGTAACTAACACCGCCGGTACTTCCTTTCGGGTGCAGGTCAAAGGTACGGCCAATCCGAAATCCGAACGCCGCGCCACGCCGCGATTTCGCATAACCGCCGGCACGCTTCGCGCCAAGGTGCCTCTGGATTGCTCGAAAGTCGATGTATTGGCTGCGTACGTCAAACCTGTGGACGTGTGGTATATAATTCCATGCCTCAAGATCAAGGCCCCTTCGATTTGGTTTTACCCCGGAGTCGAGGGCTCCAAGGCTTATTACGAACAATTCAGGGAGAACTGGGATTTCTTTCGTTGACCTAATATCCCCTTTTGGGATATTAAAATAACATGTTGAAGTTAAATTCCTTCTCCTTGGTAGCGACCAATGAGATCAAGGAGGAAGCCGCAATCCTCATATTTGCGCTTCGCAAGTTCCACGAACAACCAATTTACCTGCTTTGCGACACGAAGACAGCCGACTTTGTGAATAACTTCGGGTTTTCCGACCTAGTCGTCGACATAGATGCGGACGATTGGGATTTGGTGGCGGCAGCCCAGGAATTTAAATCCGTCCGGACAGAGAACGAGTACCACCGGATTGATTGCATCGCCAAGAAGATGGACGCATTGGAACGGGCCACCTTTCTATATGGAAACACCATGTTCCTGGACGCCGACATCGTGCCGGTGGCTCGCCTCGACATGAACTTGACCCACCAAGTCATGCTGTCCCCCCATTACCACGGAAACAGGCCCAAGCAAAACCGAAAGAAATACGGGTACTACAACGCCGGATACGTGTTCAATGCTAGACCGGAGCTGCCCGACGTATGGAGGGAAATCTACCGCGACCGCTCCACGTTTTACGAACAGCAGGGCATGATTCATTTCCACGAAAAGTTCAGCGTAGGGAAATTCTCGAAACGCCACAACATAGGGTTTTGGCGCTTCGAGCTGGAGGGCGGCAGCATAAAGCCTCCTCCTCCGACGACCGTTATCTCGTTCCATGCCCACTTGACCGACCGCATGTTCGTGAACGCGGACGAGGGATTAACGAAAGTATATCGGGAAATGAAAAACCGAGTGCTTCACTACCTAGCCAACTACCACTTGGATATCTTCAAATTCGTGGAGGTAGCGAATCGGGAAGGGTTGTTCAAAGACCTGTGATCAAAGACATCCCCATTGAATTTGAAAAAATCGAGCTAGGACAAGACGCCCCTAAGCAAGCCTTCTGGGCCAATGTCACTAGGCTTCCGGTTCTTACCGAAAAACTCTCCGCTTCCAAAGCAAACAAGGACATTGTCTTCACGCAAGCGGCACTGAACCATGTAGTGTATGCTTATTCCGCTTACCTATCCATTTTATCGCTATACGTAGCCACGGACTTGGACAAGTACGACGTGCGGGTTTATTGCACCGGTAATTTAACGGAACTATGTGAAGAACTGTTTGAATTTTTTCCCAAAGTCACAGTCATAACCCTAGCTCCGGTGTTGGAATGCCATCCTGAATGGAACAATGACACTGATTTTGAAGAGGGCCCGAAATATTGCATAAAGACTCAATTTTGGTGGGATACTCGTTTACGGGAATATAAGGTAACTTGCGGGCTGGACGCCGACTTGTTCGGCGTTGGCAAGGGCGGATCCTTCAAGGGGTTGTTGGAGATGCCCGAAGACTCAATTCTACTAGCCCCCACGGGTAAGGCTTGGCCCATTTTTACCCAGATGATGGAATGTTTAAACCACAACCCGAAGAAGCGAGTTTTACAGCGATTGGAGAAGAAACTAGGGATCAAGGGAGTTGAGCCTAAGATAAAAGCCCAGCCATGGTGGGGTAACTCCAGTCTGCACGCTTTCCACACCAAGTTGATGAAAGAGAAATTCAGCGAGCTATTGGATTTTTGGTTCAAGGAACCTTGTTATTGCGACGAGTCTTTCCTTGCCGTACTATCTCATTGGAAGGGATTAGACCAAATTCCCGTCAACGAATACTTGTGGGACATGGATCATCTCTTGGAACATTCATCCATATTCGGAGATAAAACCAAACCCATGCATGAACTTAGTTATGGTCGTCCCGCAACAATAACCCACCGACTATCCACCATAGATTCCGCCAACCAATTAGCGCCGAGGTTTCAAGAATATGTTGACTGGGTGAGAGACGCTTTCCGTGATAAGTCATCAACATAAATTTATATTCGTGCACATTCCCAAAACCGCCGGGACCTCAATTGAATATGAATTATTAAAAATGTGCGGGGTTGATTTCGATAAGGAGGCCTTCAAAACTCAACCCTTCCCTTTGGGAGATTTACCGAACAACATACAAAGATCCCACCGACTAGGCGGCGAACAGCACCGGGCGCTGCGGGAGTTTAAAGACTGGCCTTACTATAAATTCTCCGTCGTAAGGCATCCTTGGGACCGATTCTTATCGGAGTATCGCTACCTAACACGGCTTAGACGGATCCATGTCGAATTAGATGTTTTTGCAAAAACCCCCCGCCTTTGGGAAATAATGCCCCCGAAGCACGTAGTCCCCCAGTCACAGTTTTTCACACCGAACTCGCTCGACAAGGTATGCCGATTTGAAAACCTTCAAACTGATTTCGATGAAGTATGCGCCGCCCTATCTTTTCCTAAAAGCCGACTTCCCTTTTTAAATACAACGAGTAAAATAATACCTTTCCATACACCCGAAGCTCGAGACACAGTTTTAGAATACTATAAAGAAGACATGGGGCGATTTGGGTATGAATGAAATAGACGCAGAAATTGCCCGACTTATCCTAAATTATGAAGATGGCGAAATAGATTCTATAGATGGGTCTTACTTTCCCGAGCATATACTAAGCCCTCATCAAAAACTCCCCATACGCTCCGAGGCGATGGCTGAAGTTATGGCAACTTTACTCGAAACGTTGAGGGTGTTTCATATATATGCGGAAGAAAACAATATCCTCTATTCATTGCACGCGGGTAGTTTGCTTGGCTACTATAGGACAGGCGGCATGGTTCCATGGGACGATGACATTGATATTAAAGTCAGTAAAGAAAGCATGCTTAAACTGGATGAACTTTGGGAAAGCGGGACCCGCCCCCATTTCGAAGGAGACAAGCCTTGGAAGGGAAAGCTTGCCCCCTACGGCGGGCACTTTCCCATGTACAAAGCCCGACTTATAGATTTTTGCGGAGAAAAGTATGAGCTTTTGAAAGGCGGAGGAAAGTCGTGTTTTAGAGAAGTCCCTCGATTAATTAAACTAAGGCCGGCATCAGCAGGTTTATTGCCGGCAAGAGCGGGGGATCGAGCGGGGGGCTTGGATATATCGTTTTGCGTACCGCGATCGGACCAGCGCAAGGAATGTAATTATTCGAAACTACCACTCCTGGGATGTAGTTGGATATTTACCTGTCCGTGCGTGGGCCCCGTGGACGGCGATTCATGGGAAGACTATCCGGTCGTTGAATTCAGTGGCATTAAAACAAGGGCAGCGGTGAGAAGACTTGGTGAGCCCGTACTTAATAGTCAATATGGGTTTAAATGGAAGATCCCTTGCCATCCAGCGATGAAAAAAGCATCGCTGTCACAAAACATAATCGACTGCTTGAACCGCCAGGGGCAAGAGGTCGGCCTCCTGTGATTGAGACCCATTGCATATATGTTTTGGACCCGATTGCCACGCTATTGGCTAAGCGGTGCGTTGATTCGGGCAGAAAACACGGAGTTCAAATCCAACTGTTCAATGGATGCCAAGGAGATGACTGGAAAAAGTTCCCATTAATATTCGATGAAAACCACAAGTTCGGAGGGGGGAAGCCCGCAGTATACAATTGCTTCAGTTCCCACTACAAGTTGTGGAAAAGATGCGCCGGCGGTGACAACCACTTCGTAATCTTGGAGCATGACGCCGTTGTAACGCACCCTTTTGCCAACCTTCCCACGGGGGATTTCTTGGAGGTTTGCCTTCCAGACGGCCCTAAATGGAAAGATAATGTCAAAGGGCGCGGCCATGCTAACGGAGCTAACTACCACTATGTAGGCAAAGGGGGGAACCCTAGAGGAACAACCGGGTACATGGTATCTCCGGATAAAGCAGTCAGTTTATGTCAAATGGCTGAGGCTTCTAAATGTGGTCATGCCGACTTATGGCTGGGGAAGCACCTTCAACGGAAGTTGGCGATATTACCATACCCCGTTCGTTGCGGAGGTTTGGCCTATAGCACCATCCACGGAAACAACCACCGCGCCCATATACGGCGAATTGCCAACTCGTTGATTGAAGCGCGATGAGATGATTTATTGACCTATGGACAAGCGACCGCCCGACACAAAAAAAACCCGCCTCGGCGACCGGCAAGCTACTCGACGAGTCGAGCTGGTCCTGAAGCAGCCGCACCGAGACGGGCACAACACTAGACGAGGGTATTCTACCATCGAAGGAGTCATCCGTCAAACTTGTGGATTAAAGCAAAAAAGGGGGGCCGCGCCACACCACGACCCCCCTAACCATGAATAACCGAACATCACCAAACTACCAAGGAGGCGGGGGATTATCCAGTTAAACCGTCTATAGTTTCGGGACACCTTAAGCGGTTGGTTTCCAAGGGATTATAGAAAAAAGCCAAAAAAAAACCCGCCCCCTCCGAAGAGGGGACGGGCTGACCACAACAGAAATTCGAATCCTACACCCCCAAATCCCCCGGAGAAGTATACTTGAAGTTATTGCCGCGCTTCGGCATGGCTCGATTCAAGGCGCGGTGGAACTCCCACTTTTGCTCCTGTATTTGACCCTTCATCTTCTGAGTCGTAGTCGGGAAGCCGCCGGTATAATTCGAGATGTTATTCAAGGCATCGGACGCTTCCGACAGTGGATCCGTAACTGATGCGTGGCAATAGCCTTGAGTTACGTCCGTGTTGCTGTGACCGATGTAGACCGCAATGTCATCATAGCTCACGCCGGCCTCTTCCAGTCGGGTGGCGAACGAGTGCCTTAGGCAATGAAACGATTTCCCAGTTATCCTCAAGGTCTTGAGGACTCTAGCGAACCGTTGCGAGAACTGACTACGCCCCTCGGCTTGGATCAAGCTGGCTTGCTTTTCGAACACCTTCATCTTGTTCCATGACATCGAGTTTTCAATCCACTTGTTAACCAAGTCCGTGTCCGGAGTCATGTATTCATGGAGAACCAAGTCAACGACATGAATCAAGTGAGGGTGCCCGATGTGCGGATCCGTGTAAGGCAGCAACACCCTCTTGTTTCGCTTCTTGGTCCAGAAGACCATCCCGTCCTTGCGGAAATTGCCGATCTCGAGGCTGGCGCAATCCATGAGTCGAATGCCGGTCCAGTAGGACAGCGGCACGGCCACCCTCCAAAACCGAGCCCATTCCCGAGTCTTCCTCTGTTTCGCCACCTTTTCCTGCATTACACAGAACGCCAGGACCTTTTCATACTCGGCGAATGTGAATGGTATGCGTTCCTTATCCTCAAGTTGATCCACGCTCAAGAGTTGAGGACGAATGCGAATCAATTTTCCGGGGTCCTTGGATATGTATCCCTCGGCATTGACGAATTTGAAGAAGGATCGAAACGTGGCAATATACTGCTTTATAGTAGTGTATCGCACATGCTTGCCCTTCTCCCTCAAGAACTTGTTGATAAGCCTCCAATCGGTTGCTTTGTCCAAGTCATTGTGTTTTAATCCGTGCTTCCATGCGCGGAGCCTTTTCTCGTAACTGACCTTCAAGCTGGGGGAGATAGTCTCCCCCAGCCAT
>Ga0310345_10005387_pt1 | contig 11388 bp, 7 predicted proteins | sample HC15DNA20500_MG_FD_204667 | JGI IMG/M metagenome (GOLD analysis project Ga0310345, IMG submission 204667) | Marine microbial communities from station ALOHA, North Pacific Subtropical Gyre - HC15-DNA-20-500_MG | ecosystem: Environmental > Aquatic > Marine > Oceanic | place: Pacific Ocean: North...
GGGGGAAAAGCTAGCGAGCACGCAGGGATTTTCCACCAACACGAATGAGTTTGAGTCCATGTGACAGCCGCAGCATTGGTCTAGTGGTTATGACGTCCGCCTAACACGCGGAAGGTCCCCAGTTCAATCCTGGGATGCTGTACTTTTTTTTATTCCTTCCTTGCGCATAGTCTTTCAATCGTAAACTCTGTCAAAACTTACTTCAAATAACTTTCTTCCGGTTCAAAAGCGCTCGTAGTGTAGTGGTAACATACAAGCTTCCCATGCTTGTGCCCCGGGTTCGATTCCCGGCGTGCGCACTTTTGCCCAAACCAACTTAGAGAATATTGCGTTCACCAAAGAATTCGCTTCGCGACGCGCTAGTACTCAACGCCCCGACTTCTCTTGTTTACGCATGCATGAAAAGGGCTGTTCCGGGGTTCGAACCCGGGACCTCTCCGACCCAAACGGAGAATCATACCTCTAGACCAAACAGCCTTTGCAAAATTGTCGAAACCAAACAAAAATTAGGCAATTCGATTGCGACCACCGAAGATATACCAAGCCGCAACAAAAAAAATTGGAGAACCTGGGCATCGATCCCAGTGCCTCTCGCATGCTAAGCGAGCGCTCTACCATTTGAGCTAGATCCCCGCTACACGAAAAAGAAAGCGAAATGCTCAAATGGAACTTTGCCAGAAAAATGAATTACAGTGCGGCATTTTTCGCTGCGATTTTTTTTTTAAAAACCTAAACCCCAACAATCGTTCCCATACTCTTCTCAATTTCAAAAACATCGTCTGTGGTTCCGTGATAGTATAGTGGTTAGTATATCCGCCTGTCACGCGGATGACCCGGGTTCAATTCCCGGTCGCGGAGTTTTTCCAGCGTCACCCAAAACTTCTTCGCAATCGTAAAATTCTTCTGAGAATTCTAATATTCCGACGCCGGGACTCGAACCCGGGTCGCCTGGGTGAAAACCAGGTATCCTAACCAACTAGACTACGTCGGAAGCTGTTGTTACAATTATAAAAAAAGGGCGAAAAAAGAAACGCGATACAAATCTGTCAGTGAGTCATGAATACGAATGATCTATCAGAATATATCAGTTCATTCAAGAGAAAAAAACCAAAAAAATCAAAAAGCCAATGGCCGGGTTCGAACCGACGACCTCCCGCTTACTAAGCGGGTGCTCTACCGCTAAGCTACATTGGCAGTTCGACAACGAATGATATTTTCCATCATTTATAATTTGAAAAGCTGATCAGAGTCAAAAAAAAAATAGCCTAGTCCGGACATATTAGATGTTGTTGAGTTTTGTTTACTTTTTCTGAAGGTTGTCAACAGACAGTTTGGCCGAGCGGTCTAAGGCGCCAGACTCAAGTTCTGGTGGAGCAATCCTCGTGGGTTCGAACCCCACAGCTGTCATTCTTTGGTTTTGCTGCCGCGGGGCGCAAAGCGCAGCAAATGGACTTTCTCACACATACCCATTCAACATCCGAACGGGAGCTAACGCGCGACGAGCGACACTGTCATAACAAGCAGCCCGTCTAGCTCAGTCGGTAGAGCGCAAGACTCTTAATCTTGTGGTCGTGGGTTCGAGCCCCACGATGGGTGCTGATCTTTTTTTTTTAATAAATCTTGCATGCCAAGACCAATGAAAAATGATCTACAATGGCAACGCTATTTCCTAAAATGACCACGGTAGGACTCGAACCTACAATCTTCGGTTCCGAAGACCGACGCCTTATCCATTAGGCCACGCGGCCGTTCGACGGGGTAAAAACTTGCCGAGACCCGGGATCGAACCGGGGACCTCCAGATCTTCAGTCTGACGCTCTCCCAACTGAGCTATCGCGGCAGTACGCTACCAGCTCTAGGCTCTACCCTCTCGAAAAGCTCACATTCTATCTCCCGAATGTTGCAAATAAGACTGGACTTGTCGGGGTTTGAACCCGAGGCCTTCTGCATGCAAAGCAGACGTGATACCACTACACCACAAGCCCCAGCACGAAATATACCATAACCAACACGTTCAAATTTATCAAGCAGAGAACTCTGAAAACGATACATCAGAGTTTTCCCCAAAAGAAGGGCTGTTCCGGGGATCGAACCCGGGACCTCCCGCACCCGAAGCGGGAATCATACCACTAGACCAAACAGCCTTTAGTTACGTGAAGCCAACGAAGGGCCAGGCAAGCGGAAATTCGTTAAAAATACGAAGATCTCTATTAATTGATTGCAATTAGAAATGATGTTGCGGAATTCTCAACGCAAGTGTTGATGCGCAACAAGTACAAAAGCATCAGTGGTCTAGTGGTAGAATACATCGTTGCCATCGATGTGACCCGGGTTCGATTCCCGGCTGATGCACTTTTTGGAAACAACCAAACCTAATGTTTAGCACATCGAGAAACAAAGGGAAAGAGCATTCAATTGGGCTTCACAGACTCAATTGTAAAAAATAACGAAACGTTCGATCCTTTATTTTCAAGCCGACCCAGTAAAAAAATACAAATTGTCCCATGCGGGGCTCGAACCCGCGACTTTCGGCACATAAGACCAACGCTCTGACCACTGAGCTAATGGGACGCGTCAGCTCTTTTGTGCCACGGAAATCGTTTCGCTTCCGAGCAACTTTTCGCTCCACCGGGCTTCATTGCCAAGTTTTGCCGATTTCGCATTAAACGCGATGTTGTCTCCATTGTTTATTTTCGCTTCCAGGTCGTGCTTTCCGTGATAGTATAGTGGTTAGTATATCCGCCTGTCACGCGGATGACCCGGGTTCAATTCCCGGTCGCGGAGGTTGCTTTTGTTTCGCTCTTTTACGGACTTCATCACGAAAAAAAAAAGCCAACGACGGGGATCGAACCCGCGACCTTCTGCTTACGAAGCAGACGCTCTACCGCTAAGCTACATTGGCCATTTGCTTGGACCTGGATGTGTTAATGACCAGCTATAACCGCCGCGCCGAAAAGAGCAAAAAAAACCGTCATTTCGAAGAATAAAATACTCCGTCCCAGGATTGAACTGGGGACCTCTCGCGTGTGAGGCGAGCGTCATAACCACTAGACCAACGGAGCGGATGAAAGAACTGCGGTACCTCTGTCTATATTCGATCGGCGATGGGAGTCGTGTGCAAAAACGACTCAAAAAAAGCTGACTCTTCTCAAATGCAAAAAATGGGACCTGTGAGGATTGAACTCACGACCTTAGGATTATGAGACCTACGCGCTACCAACTGCGCCAAAGTCCCTTGCGACAACTGCAACTCAAAATTCCTACTATTCAATTAAATTAAGAAACGTCTCCACCCCCATCACAAAAAAAGCAAAAATGCTCCCACGCGGGCTTGAACCGCGGACCTTACGGTTATTAGCCGTACGCTCTGACCAACTGAGCTATAAGAGCGAATCAAACAAATCCGTGCTGCATCAAAATAAATCGCGTCGCATTTTGGTAACCGCGTAGTAGACGACTGAGGGAAACGCATTTCCTCGGAGAACCGACGCAGATTTCCCTGCTATTGTAGCCAGCATCAGTGGTCTAGTGGTAGAATACATCGTTGCCATCGATGTGACCCGGGTTCGATTCCCGGCTGATGCATTTGTTTTTCTCTATTTTCTACAACTTGCAATTTTTGGAAAAATTGGCAATTTCCCCATTGATTAACCAAGCAATGAAAAAAAAAATCACGCAGAGCTTCTGTGGCCTAATGGATAAGGCGCCGCCCTCCGGAGGCGGAGATTGCGGGTTCGAGTCCCGTCAGGGGTATTTAGTTTTGAAAATAGTACCTGTCGATAATAGACTAAAGGTTTGAGTGCTACAGTGCCGTCATTGTTAGGTCAGGGTTTCTCATCAATCCTAACGTTGGCGTCATTGTCACGGAAAAGTTCCTCATCTTTATTTCGGGACGCAAAAATGTAGAACCGGCAACTACGCAAAAGGTTTCATTTTTAGCGGTGCCGTCATTGTCAAAAAAAAGTTCCTCATCTTGAATTGTGGACACAAAAACGAAACACAATTTCAGGCGACAACACCATTTTTAATAGCCAACCCAAGCAGACGATGCAAAAAAATTGTTTACACTTCTCGATTTGTGCGTGTCATCCTTGCGCAGGGGCCATGCTAATCTTCTCTGTATCGTTCCAATTTTAACGGATGCTCCGAAGAGCTCCGACAATGTAACGAACCCTTTTTCACTGCTTGAAGGACAACCCTAAAGAGCATCGGTATTTTGGAAAAAACAAAGCTGTTCAAAACATTAATTATTAGCCAACGACGGGGATCGAACCCGCGACCTTCTGCTTACGAAGCAGACGCTCTACCACTAAGCTACATTGGCTGTTCATCGTAAGGATGTACCTTGGGGCTAGACCCGGCTTCGAATTCCCTATATGCGGAAATAACAATTTAACACGGCGCTCGATGAAAAAGACGCGTAGCTTGCCTAAGCAAAATCACCCCCGGCAGGACTCGAACCTGCAATCTTTGGATTAGAAGTCCAACGCGTTATCCATTACGCCACGAGGGCTTCTCTATTGAACTACCGAGCACTGACTTGGCCAGTACCATTTCCCCAAAACCAACTTTTCCGCATTGATATAACAGAAACACCCTCCAAAACTGCAAACAGAAGAAAATAAAAGCCAATGGCCGGGTTCGAACCGACGACCTCCCGCTTACTAAGCGGGTGCTCTACCGCTAAGCTACATTGGCGTTCGAAAAAGATAGTATTTCGAATTCTAGATACCGCTTGTTTCATCACTTTTACAATCTCGCGAACGCCACCCATTAGCCGAACGCATTATAACGTAAAAAAATGGAAGCTTAAATCCACTATACCCCACCGCTCTTGGTTTTGTGCATGAGCGGAGTGGCGCAGTGGTTAGCGTGTTGGGCTCATAACTCAAAGGTCGGTGGATCGAAACCACTCTCCGCTAGTTTTTTAAAGTGTGGAACACCTTTACTGCGTTGCCGCCTGGAACGCCTCGTCATGCACAATGGAAAAATATACAAAAAGAACTGCGTCGTCCGGGAATCGAACCCGGGCCATCTGCATGGAAGGCAGATATCCTAACCACTAGACCAACGACGCACTTGACATGTACCAGAAAAAGATTAACCTACAAAACCCGCCAAAAAAATACGCAACAAAGACGATAAAGTGACAGCAGTGGGGTTCGAACCCACGCCCTTTCGGACCAGCGCCTTAAGCTGGCGCCTTAGACCGCTCGGCCATGCTGTCGATGTGAAGATTTTTCAGGTGAACCACAGGTACCTTTGTCGCGAATAACAAAGTTGTGATGCCGAATACTTAAAAATTGGAGAACCTGGGCATCGATCCCAGTGCCTCTCGCATGCTAAGCGAGCGCTCTACCATTTGAGCTAGATCCCCACTTGTAACCTATTGTTCTACGGATAATGCCATGTTTTTGCAACATATCCAGTTATCCATTTTGAACGTTTCAAATCTTCAATTTCATCGTTTCGCACCGTTAAACAAAATTCTACCACACTGAACCACCATTGCGTTTCTCAAACCATTGCGTTTTCCAACGACCAGCCCGTCTAGCTCAGTCGGTAGAGCGCAAGACTCTTAATCTTGTGGTCGTGGGTTCGAGCCCCACGATGGGTGCCACTTTTTCCCTATATCTTGCAAGATTCTGAGTCGAAAAAAAAAAGTGAGGCCAGAGCGATTCGAACGCCCAACCGTCTGATCTGGAGTCAGACGCGCTACCGTTGCGCCATAGCCCCTTTGACAGACATATGAACAACGCACTTTCACTGCATAAGATATAACAACGAAAATAGAAAAGTCCCAACAAAGGATGCCATTTTTACTTTCACATTACCCTGAGATACAAATGCCGGAAAGTAAAAAATCTATGACAGCTGTGGGGTTCGAACCCACGAGGATTGCTCCACCAGAACTTGAGTCTGGCGCCTTAGACCGCTCGGCCAAACTGTCAATTACAACCTTGTCAAAGGCGAAAAACAAGAACAACGATGCCAAGTTTTTTATTTCACCCAGTTCCCCGAGACAAGAAAATGTCCAATCCCGGATTCGAACCGGGGTTACCACGGCCACAACGTGGCGTCCTAACCGCTAGACGAATTAGACATGTCAATAAGTTCGACAAACATTTTTAAGATGTCAGAATTTAGGTAAGTTGCCAATTACATTTTTGCCGGGCATGCGGTTTCGGCCTCGCAAAAAAAGGGCGCACCCGGGTTCGAACCAGGGACCTGCTGATCTGCAGTCAGCCGCTCTACCGCTGAGCTATACACCCACACCAAGACAATCCAGTAAATCCCACAACAACGCGGCTCCGTTCAAGAAAATAACACATCCCGCCTAGAAAAATAAATGGAGCCACCACTGGGGATTGAACCCAGGACCTTCAGCTTACAAGGCTGACGCTCTACCACTAAGCTATAGTGGCTGTTCATTTCTTTACTGCCTCGTTTTTAATAAAGCTTAATTAGTGAGTCGGGAAATTTCAGACCGCGCGATATTCACGAACCAAATAACCATCATTTAAAATGGCAGCACGATTCCCTCGCTTCTTTAGCTAACAACCGGCACTGTGTCCGAGTGGTTAAGGAGTTGGACTTGAACTCCAATGGGCTCTGCCCTCACAGGTTCGAACCCTGTCGGTGTCGTTTCTTCAAACTTTTTTTTTCGCAATTTCCACTTACGCCCTGGAATCAACGCAACAAAAGCGTACAAAGTTAAAGCCGCGATAGCTCAGTTGGGAGAGCGTCAGACTGAAGATCTGGAGGTCCCCGGTTCGATCCCGGGTCTCGGCAAAATTTTTACGTACCCGCACGTTTTTAAAAAAAAAAACCTACCACCATTTCAACTTCAAAGAAGTTAAAATACCACAATCGACACCTGTGGGGTTCGAACCCACGCGGGCAGAGCCCACCGGCTTAGCAGGCCGGCGCCTTAACCACTCGGCCAAAGTGTCTTTGCGGCGGAGTAGGCTTCTCTTCGGTCTTCTGTTTTATGCAGTTGGCGGTTTAATTTTAGCAAGCGAAGAAATATAAAAGAGCGAAATTCCGCCGCCGGGACTCGAACCCGGGTCTCTTGGGTGAGAGCCAAGTATCCTAACCAGCTAGACTACGGCGGAAGTTGTTAACAACGTTGCCGCGATTTCAAACTCACAAATAAAATCATTTACAAGGAGCCAGATTTAACGCAATAACCGCACTCCCTCTCATCCGTAGTTTCTTCTGCAGTGTACTTATCGGAGTTCCGTGATAGTATAGTGGTTAGTATATCCGCCTGTCACGCGGATGACCCGGGTTCAATTCCCGGTCGCGGAGTTTTTTCTTATGCAAAAAAACAAATGCAATCCAATAAACAGAAAAAATTCAACGCTCCCTACTGGGATTGAACCAGTGACCTTGCGGTTAACAGCCGCACGCTCTAACCACTGAGCTAAGAGAGCTACGTGATTTTATGCCGAAAAAGAAAATGAAATGCACCCAATGCGGCCCAAAGAGGATTATTACGTGTTTTTTTCAATTTCGACAAAAAGGGGCTGTTCCGGGGATCGAACCCGGGACCTCCCGCACCCGAAGCGGGAATCATACCACTAGACCAAACAGCCATTGCAATCTAGGCTACATTTATGCCACCTGAAGACAAAAGAAATATCGCGAAATTCGCGCACTCTTATTCGAACAACATAAAAAGCTGATCCTGGTAGGACTCGAACCTACAATCTCCGGTTCCGTAGACCGATGCCTTATCCATTGGGCCACAGGACCTCTCGAGATATGTAACAAAATTCAAAAAACAGCCGCGACACCAGAACCTTACTCGGCCGCATCTAATACAATTTTTGGACGCGTCGCAAAGTAACTAAAAAGATAACTAGAACCAAAAAATGAAGCACCCATCGTGGGGCTCGAACCCACGACCACAAGATTAAGAGTCTTGCGCTCTACCGACTGAGCTAGACGGGCAACTTGTTATGAAGTTGATTAAAGGAAAAACAAACGAGGTCCACATAATAAATGCATTTTTCCAAGAAGAAAGAAAATGTTTATATACAAAAACAAAGGGCTGTTCCGGGAATTGAACCCGGGACCTCTCCCACCCTAAGGGAGAATCATACCACTAGACCAAACAGCCACAACCAACCGAAGTAACTTTGTATCATGTTGCTGTTTTTTCTGTCTTGAAAATGTTTCGTGCAAAATTTATGCCCGTTGCGGCGCTTGTCACTTAAATTTGAAAACAAAAATAGTTATGCCGAGACCCGGGATCGAACCGGGGACCTCCAGATCTTCAGTCTGACGCTCTCCCAACTGAGCTATCGCGGCGCACGACAAAGTGTTGTCATAATTAACCATATAAAATTCTGAAGGCAATGCACAATTCAAAAACAAAAAAAGATATCGCAGATTCAAAAAACAGTTCAGACAAATCGGCACAACACGTCTGCAGCGTAACAGAAGACACTGTGTCCGAGTGGTTAAGGAGATGGACTAGAAATCCATTGGGCTCTGCCCGCAGGGGTTCGAATCCCCTTGGTGTCGCTTTTTCTTTTAGGATAGGAATCATTTTTTGCATAACCAGGCCCTGGGCTTCACTAAAAAGCTAAAGGTTCTGTGGCCTAATGGATAAGGCGTCTCCCTCCTAAGGAGAAGATTGTGGGTTCGAGTCCCATCAGGACTATTTTATTCCGCGAAAACTAAGCGGCTCAGAGGACCGCCGATACAAAGCGCGACACGTGAAACAATAAGATTGCATCAGCCGGGAATCGAACCCGGGTCACATCGATGGCAACGATGTATTCTACCACTAGACCACTGATGCGCGACAACATAAACTAAATGCTAAACGCATTTGACACTCTCCCTTTTTCCTTCAAAAGCACAATCGCGGCTGCGAAAACAACGCCCCCGCCCATTCAACTCCAACGCTGAAAAACATTTAAAATCCAATCCGCAAACGCGATCTACGAAATAAATCGTTCAGCAGCATTGGTCTAGTGGTTATGACGTCCGCCTAACACGCGGAAGGTCCCCAGTTCAATCCTGGGATGCTGTATTATGTTTTTGTCTTACGCAGTTAAAAACTTTCAAAAAATTTGCGCAATATGGACCCACTGGGATTTGAACCCAGGGCCTTCTGCATGCGAAGCAGACGTGATACCACTACACCATGAGCCCAGATGAATGGAGAGCTATGCACATGCGCACAATACTATTCAGGATAATACCATACGTCGGAAATTAAAAGGGCTGTTCCGGGGTTCGAACCCGGGACCTCTCCGACCCAAACGGAGAATCATACCTCTAGACCAAACAGCCACTCCGCAGTTAAATTTACGTTACACCATAACTCAGACGCTTTTTCGGTAGTCACAAAACAAAACAGAAATGAAACCACACTTATTAACTTGCAGGCGATGTTAAAACGTGGGCTTTAATATGCTCCCACGCGGGCTTGAACCGCGGACCTTACGGTTATTAGCCGTACGCTCTGACCAACTGAGCTATAAGAGCAGGTGTCGTAAACGCGGAAACAAAAGTGCTAACGTCCCACCCCAAAGGCAAAATATAAAACAACTTCTATATCAGTGCGCGCACAAAAAATAAAAAAAGCCGACGTAACGCAGAAAGCCTTGAGTAACAGATTTCCGTGATAGTATAGTGGTTAGTATATCCGCCTGTCACGCGGATGACCCGGGTTCAATTCCCGGTCGCGGAGTTTTCGTTAATTTTTAAGAATTTGTCTGCGCCAACCTCTGCGGGAAGAATAATAACAATACGTTCCGACGCCGGGACTCGAACCCGGGTCGCCTGGGTGAAAACCAGGTATCCTAACCAACTAGACTACGTCGGATTACGGAAGTAAGCGTTTTATTTCAAAATAATCACGCACGCTCGAATAACCAACTCTAAATCTCATAGTTAACCCGGAGGTGAAATCATAATGATCTCAAGGAAAAAAAATGGGACCTGTGAGGATTGAACTCACGACCTTAGGATTATGAGACCTACGCGCTACCAACTGCGCCAAAGTCCCTCGTTGCATTGTCTACATTGGTGTAGTCTTCGCAAGAAGAAAACTCCACCTTCAGGAACGAGAACGAAAAGAACGCCAACTCAAAAATGGATTTGCTCCCACGCGGGCTTGAACCGCGGACCTTACGGTTATTAGCCGTACGCTCTGACCAACTGAGCTATAAGAGCAACCACAGCTGTATTCCACGTGCAAATATATCTCGTTGCGATTTATCAACAGTAGATTCAAAAAATTCCCGTCTACTAGATTAAAAACTGGAGAACCTGGGCATCGATCCCAGTGCCTCTCGCATGCTAAGCGAGCGCTCTACCATTTGAGCTAGATCCCCACGTGTAAGGTAACCACAAGTCAAAACATTTTCGCGCCAAAGTTCCTGTGTGTTTGCCTCTCACCGTTCCCAGTTTTGTCATGTAGAGCCGGTATAAAGAATCGAACAGATAACACCTAAGTGTCACGCATCAGTGGTCTAGTGGTAGAATACATCGTTGCCATCGATGTGACCCGGGTTCGATTCCCGGCTGATGCATTGCTTTTTCTTTTTTGGCCCAGCCCCACTTTCTTCGCAAAGAAAAAAATGAAAAAAAGGGCGCACCCGGGTTCGAACCAGGGACCTGCTGATCTGCAGTCAGCCGCTCTACCGCTGAGCTATACACCCGACTATTAATTGTTCTTAACGCAAGCATGCGTTTTTTCTTTGTCGTCTCGGCTTCACCCTTTTCGTAAGAATTAAAAAGCGCCCACCGTGGGGCTCGAACCCACGACCACCAGCTTAAAAGGCTGGCGCTCTACCGACTGAGCTAGACGGGCGTGCACATAAAACCCACAAGAACAATATAAATTGCTTGCCAAATATTAAAGAACCAAATTATTTTTCCATTTTTTGAAGCTTTTGCTGCAGCTAACGATTCAAAAACGCTCCCTACTGGGATTGAACCAGTGACCTTGCGGTTAACAGCCGCACGCTCTAACCACTGAGCTAAGAGAGCACAACGACTATCTAATACATAAGCAAAATCGTAGCGACAATAAAAAAAAAGTGACAAAAAATTCTTATCAGCCCCAATATACTCCGTCCCAGGCTTGAACTGGGGACCTCTCGCGTGTAAGGCGAGCGTCATAACCACTAGACCAACGGAGCGAACTGCCTCCGAAATGATTTTTAATCATGCTTTTCGGCGACTTTTTCATGTTTGTGTTTTATTGATTTATTTTTCCGCGAAAATACGTATAGCGCTTGGGTGACCTGCTTTTTAAACAAGTTGACAGCATGGCCGAGCGGTCTAAGGCGCCAGCTTAAGGCGCTGGTCCGAAAGGGCGTGGGTTCGAACCCCACTGCTGTCATTCGATTTTTACTTCTAGGT
>Ga0310345_10005390_pt1 | contig 11380 bp, 10 predicted proteins | sample HC15DNA20500_MG_FD_204667 | JGI IMG/M metagenome (GOLD analysis project Ga0310345, IMG submission 204667) | Marine microbial communities from station ALOHA, North Pacific Subtropical Gyre - HC15-DNA-20-500_MG | ecosystem: Environmental > Aquatic > Marine > Oceanic | place: Pacific Ocean: North...
TCATTACATTCTTTTAACAAATATACATCTTTAAAAACTAGATGGATTAAATACACTGCTTGATTTTAAAAAAGATATAGAGAAAAAGTTTTATGAGCAGAGATAGTCACTATGACATTTTGTTTGAACCTATGGCGATAGGTCCAGTCACAGCAAAGAATCGTTTTTATCAAGTTCCTCATTGCAATGGAGGGGGGTACAGAGATCCCTCCGCTGCCGCAGAGATGCGAGGCATAAAGAGTCAGGGAGGTTGGGGGGTTATTTTTACTGAGCAATGTGAGATGCATCATACATCAGAGATAACTCCTTTTATTGAGTTACGGTTATGGGATGACTCCGACATACCAATGATTAGTAAGATGGCTGATCGAATGAAGGAGCATGGTGCGCTCGCAGGTATTCAATTAGCGTATTCAGGTATTAACGGACCAAACCTTTACTCCAAAGAAGTACCTTTGGCAGTTACCGCTATGCCTGTTCGCACTTTTACAAATGAACCTGTGCATGCAAGATCTTTAGATAAACTTGATATTAAAAATCTTCGTCGTTGGTTTGTAAATGCAGCAAAACGATCACGAACAGCTGGTTTTAATTTAATTTGTCTTTACGGAGCACACGGCTTTGGAATTTTTCAACATTTTTTATCTACTGTTACTAACCATAGAACTGATGAGTATGGAGGAAGTTTGGAGAACAGGTCTCGGTTTGTTCGAGAGGTTGTTGAAGATGTTCGAAATGAAGTAGGTGATACGATTGGCATCACATTGCGCTTGGCTTTAGATGAAATGGTTGGAGAGCTTGGTTTTGCGAATTCTGAAGTAAGAGATTTTGTTGAAATGCATCAGGATTTACCTGATCTTTGGGATTTGGCTCACGGCGCTTGGGAAGATTGTTCCGGCCCTTCTAGATTTAAAGAGGAAGCGGCACAATTCGATCTTGTGACAGGTATCAGAAAATTAACAACTAAACCAATCGTGGGTGTAGGACGCTTTACAAGCCCTGATGTAATGGTTAAACAAATAAAATCAGGAACACTAGATTTTATTGGATGTGCACGGCCATCCATAGCTGACCCTTTTCTTCCAAAGAAAATAGAAGAGGGAAAAATACAAGATATCCGTGAGTGTATAGGTTGCAACATTTGTATTAGTGGGGATATGACCATGTCTATAAGTCGTTGTACCCAAAATCCAACTTTTATGGAGGAATGGAGAAAAGGATGGCATCCTGAAAAGATAGAGCCAAAAGGATCTTCTTCAAAAGTTTTAATAATAGGATCTGGACCAGCTGGTCTTGAAGCTGCATTAGCATGTGCTAATCGCGGATATGAAGTAACTTTAACTGAAGCTATAGATAAAATAGGAGGAAGAGTTTCTAGAGAAAGAAACCTACCAGGTTTGTCAGCTTGGGGACGAGTAGCAGATTACAGGGAATATCAACTTTCACAAAAATCAAATGTAGAAACTTACCTAAAATCGAACTTAGATGTTAATCAAGTTTTAGAATTTGGTTTTGAAAATGTTTGTATAGCAACTGGATCAGAATGGAGAGTTGATGGTGTGTCAAGGCAACATGTTATACCAATACCAAATGATCAAAAAATGCCAATGTTTACACCAGATGATATTATGAACAATAAAATACCTCAAGGCAAAGTTATAATTTATGATGATGATCATTATTATATGGGAGGGGTTATTGCAGAATTATTAATTGAAAAAGGTTGTGAAGTTACACTTGTAACAACTTCTGCTTATGTTTCTGAATGGACAAAAAATACCCTTGAACAAGAAGAAATTCAAAAAAGATTAATTGAAATGGGATTAAATATTAAGCTTAATAAAGGTATTTTCTCCATTCACTCAAACTTCGTAAAGATAAACTGTATTTATACTCAAAATAAAGAAAGTCTTGAAGCGGATGCTGTAGTAATAGTTGCATCACAAAAGCCAAAAGACAAATTATTTACTGATCTAAAATTAGAAAAAGAAAAATGGAAAGATGCAGGAATTAATACGATTAAAATTATTGGAGATGCTAATGCACCAGGCCCTATTGCATGGGCAACATATGCGGGACACAGGTATGCGCGTGAACTTGATAAAGATATTATAGAAGATGCTTTACCGTTTCGCCGAGAAATTACAAATTTGAAGTCTAGCTAACAATAGAGTATGAGATAATAAAATGAATGATAAAAAAATTAACTCTATAGAAGTTACTAATGTTACCAAAGTATATAATACTGGCGCATCCTCTACTAAAGCTCTAAAAAATGCAAATTTAACTATTTATGACAATGAGTTTTTTACTTTATTAGGTCCTTCTGGTTGCGGAAAAACAACTCTTTTAAGATTGATTGCTGGCTTTGAAGATATAACGGAGGGAACTATAAAGTTATTTAATGAAGAAATAGTTAATCTTCCTCCAAATAAAAGACCTATTAATACAGTTTTTCAACACTATGCCTTATTTCCACATTTAAATGTTTTTGAAAATGTAGCTTTTGGACTTCGACGATTAAATAAAGAAAATAACTTAATAGAAAAAAGAACAATGGAAGTTCTCGATCTCATACAAATGAAAGATTATGCAACAAGAAAATCTAATCAACTATCAGGGGGGCAGCAACAAAGAGTGGCATTGGCAAGGGCATTGGCTCCTAAGCCAAAGGTTTTACTTCTTGATGAACCACTTTCAGCATTAGATTTAAAATTAAGACAGGCAATGCGCGTTGAACTAAAAACTTTACAAAGAGAAACTGGTATAACATTTGTTTTTGTAACACATGATCAAGATGAAGCATTATCAATGTCTGATAGAATCGCTGTAATGTCTTCTGGTCAAGTTCAACAAATAGGAAAACCATCTGAAATTTATGAGTATCCTGCCAATCGTTTTGTTGCAGATTTCATTGGTGAAACAAATTTACTTAATGCAACTGTGGAAAAGATTGATGGAAAATCTATTTTATGTAGATTACCAAGTGGTCAAATCCTTAATGCCACATCAAAATCTAAAGTTAATTCTGGTCAAAAGGGTATTATTTCTATTCGTCCAGAAAAATTAATTATAAAAAAAAAATCCTCCAATGAGCGTGATCTTAAGGGTAACCTTGGTCAATCTACATATCTTGGAACAGACACTCAATTTGAAGTTATTTTGGGAAAAGATCTTTCTCTTGCCATCCGGATGCAAAACAGCCCTTTAACTTCTGATACCTATAAATTAGGAGACCCAGTCTTTGTCAGTATTGATGATGATGCAGCTCGGTTTTTGATTAACTAATGGCAACGGGTGTAGGTGGTGGCCGAACAATTTCATCAACTTTTTCACCAGTAAAAATTTGGCTTTTATTACCGAGCTGGCTTATAATTGGTTTCTTCCTTGCTCTACCTGTACTACTGATGTTGGTATATTCTTTTCTTACCAAAGAGTTTAGAGGAGGGGTGATTTGGGAACCAACTTTAGCTGCTTACGACCAATTTATATTTGATCGAGGGCTTTTTGGTGATGACCCACCTCAGATTGAATGGAAATATATTTCAATATTTATTCGTTCAATACTGCAAGCAACTGGAGCAACAATTTTATGTCTATTGATTGGTTTCCCAACTGCCTTTTTTATTGCAACGCGTGTAGATAACAATAAAATTATATGGTTATTATTATTGACTGTACCATATTGGGTTAATCTTTTAATACGGACTGTCTCTATGAAGTTTTTGATACGTGACTCAGGACCTCTCAATGAAATATTAATTACTTTAGGTTTGATAGATACACCGTTAAAGCTAATTAATACTAATTTAGCTGTCCAACTAGGATTATTTTACTCTTACTTACCATTTATGGTTTTGCCCATTTATGCGGCATTAGAAAGATACAACTTTACTTTTTCAGAAGCAGCTTCAGATTTATATGCCCCAAAATGGACAATTTTATTTCAAATATTGATCCCAATTATCAAACCAGGAATAATTGCAGGTTGCATTTTAGTTTTCGTACCATCACTTGGAGCTTTTTTAGCCCCTGATTTGCTTGGAGGAGCTAAGACTTTTATGATTGGCTCTTTAATAGAGGACCAATTTAAGGGTAATGCTGGAAATTGGCCATTTGGTGCTGCAGCTTCAATGATACTTTTAAGCATGGTCATGATAGTTTTAATTTATTATGCAAGAGCTCAATCTAAGGAGCAAATTTAATGCGAAAAGCATTTAACGTTAAACATTACAACGGTTTTTTCTTTATTGCCTGTTTATGCTTATTTATACTTTACTCTCCATTATTGATTGTAATGATATACAGTTTTAACGATAGCCTTTCTATAACTAGATGGGGAGGAGTATCATTAAGGTGGTATTATGAAGTTTTTTATGGTCTTGAATCAGAAAAATTTAAGCTTGCTGCTTGGAATTCACTAATTATAGCTCTTATGGCAGCGACAATCGCAACAATAGTTGCAACTGCCGCTTCAATAGGTATGATTAGAGGTGGACAATTTAGAGGTAAATCAGCATCTTTTGGTTTGATTTTATTGCCTATAATGGTGCCTGAAATCGTCACCGCCGTGGCTACATTAATTTTTTTCTCTGCTATTAGTTTTAAACTGGGTATTTTGTCAATTTTAGTTGCGCACATTGTTTTTTGTATACCTTTCGCATATCTACCCATTTCTGCAAGGCTTCAGGGTATAGAAGCAAGTTATGAAGAGGCCGCGCAAGATTTGTATGCAAATAGATGGAAAACATTTAAGCATGTTTTAATGCCAATTATGGGTCCAGGTATTATTTCAGGTTTTCTATTAAGTTTCATAATTTCTTTAGATGATTTTATAATAACTAATTTTGTGAAGGGAGCTGGTGTTGAAACTCTTCCTACAGCCATTTTTGGTGCTGTTAAACAGGGTATTAAACCCAACATTATGGCATTATCAACCTTGTTATTGCTTTTTTCCATTTTTCTTGTAACTCTTTCTTACGTAATTGGTAAAAAAGGGGAAGACTTAAAAACAAAAAATAATAAAGGAGAGAAACATGAAGTTTAAAACTATTGTTGTCAGTGCAATATTTGCATTGAGTATAAATGTTGCTAATGCGGGAGAAAAACTTTCTCTTTATCATTGGTTTGAATATATACCTCAAGAATTACTTGATAAGTTTGAATCTGAAACAGGTATAGATGTTACCATGGATACTTATGACAGTAATGAATCTTTACTTGCAGCATTAAAGGCTGGAAAACTTGGTTCATACGATCTAGCAGTCCCAGGAGATTATATGGTTGAAATATTAGCTGGAGAAGGGATGCTGGATACCATTGGTGATGGCGAACTAAAAAATAAAAGTAATATAGAATCTCAATGGCTTGACGCTTCATTTGATAGGGGTAGGAAACATTCAATACCATATCAATGGGGGTCAACAAGCTTTTCAGTAAATAGAGATGTTTATAAAGGAAATATAAATACTACTGATATTATTTTTAATCCTCCAGATGAATTAAAAGGCAAGATTAATGTTTTGGATAGTCAAGGAGAAGTTATGGCTTTGGCATCTCTTCATTTAGGCATACCTCAATGTTCAAATGATCGTGATCAACTTAAGGCTTTAGATTCATTATTGCAAAGTGCAAAAACACATTGGGCATCTTTCGGATCAGACATTGCAAAAGATGTATTGGTTTCTGGAGACGTAGCAGTTGGAATGATTTGGAACGGATTTTCTTCAAAAGCTCGTGAAGAGGGTGCAAATATTGAGTATTCATATCCTGATCAAGGGTACGTTGTTTGGATGGACAATGTTGTTCTTTTAAAAGATGCTCCTAATCGTAAAAATGCTTTAATATTTATGGATTTTATTTTAGAGCCTGAAAACGCTGCAGCTGTTACTAATTATGCACAGTATAATGCTGGAGTTAAAGGTGTCACAAAATTTTTAGAACCTGCATTAGCCGTAATGCCAGAAAATAATCCACGTGATGGAGCTGGGGCTGGTGTTTTTGTTGCAGTTTGTGAACAGTCTACTCAAGAGGTGTATGACCAGATGTGGACACGTTTACGTAGCTAATTATTTTAGAGCATTATAATACATACTAACCTGCCGGGAATATCTCGGCAGGTATTGTAAAAACTGCCAGGAATAATTTTTTATATTTGTTATAATATAAAAAACTAGAATACATTATTGTATCTGCAGAAAGATATTATGGTAGATGATGATTATTTATTTTTGAATTCTTCAAAACTAATCAATACATACAAAGAAAAGAAAGTTTCTCCTGTAGAAGTCACTAAAGCAGCATTAGATAGATCAAGGTATATACAACAAGAATGTAATGCTTTTACAGAATATTTTGACAAAATAGCTCTAAAAAATGCAAAACAGGCTGAAAATTCATACTTAGGAAAATCTCATGAGCCTAGACCGCTAGAAGGGATTTCATTAGCTGTAAAAGAAGAATTTGCTTTTATAAATTCATGTCGATCTAGTGGTTCAAAAATTTTTAAAGATAGAGTTGATAATTTTACGGATGTTTACATTCAAAGATTACTAGATGGCGGAAGCATTCCACTATTTAAAACGACTACACCTGAATTTTGTCTTTTAGGAACAACATGGTCTGATCTTCACGGAGTAACTACAAATCCATGGAATAAAAAATATACTCCTGGTGGATCTTCTGGGGGATCAGGCGTTGCTTTAGCAACAGGAGCTTGCACCATTGCTTCAGGCTCAGATATTGGAGGCTCTATTAGAATCCCCGCAGCAGCTTGTGGTGTGTTTGGTTACAAGCCACCTTATGGAAGAAATCCAGAAGTGCCATATGGAAATTTAGACTACTATAGCCACTCTGGTCCAATGGCCAGAAGTGTTGAAGATATAATATTAATGCAATCTTTAACAGCTGGTTTGAATAATCAAGATATTGCAAGTTTACCGAAGCCTCAAAGTTTTGATGGAAATTTTGATTTAAAAAATTTAAAAATAGCTTGGTCAGATCACCTATGTGGATTTGAAGTAGAAAAAGATATTGTTGATAATTTAAAAAGTGCTCTTAATATATTAACTGATTTAGGTGCAGTTGTGGAATATATTGATCCAGACTTACCAGATAATTTGCTCGATGCAGCAGAAACATATTTAAATTGTTTGTGGGGGACTAGCTTAAAAGATATTGCTAAAAACAAAGAAGATTTACTATGTGCCTACACAAAAAAATTTATTGAGGTCAGCAAAGAAAAAACATTATCAGAATTGGTTGATTGTAATAATATTGCTTGGGATGCTTATTCCAAGTTTGGACCATTATTAAATAAATATGATGTTTTTATTTGTCCAACGAATGCAGTTACTAGTATACCAGCAAACCATGGCTATCCTAATCTTGAATATGAATTTAATGGAGAAATAAGAAAGACAGAAGATGCTGGTGATGAATCAATGTGGTTAACCACACCATTTAACATGTTATCTCGCCTTCCGGTTATGTCCGCGCCTACAGGTTTTGCATCTAACGGTATTCCTACAGGTATGCAAATTGTTGGGAAAGCTTATGATGATAATACTGTTTTTAGAGTTTCTTTAGGATACGAAAAAGCAATTACTTGGTTGTTTGATGAGAAACATCGACCAAAGTTATAAATGCAAGAATTATATAAATATAAAATTTTTTTTTTATTATTTCTTCTATCTTCATTATGGGGATTTCTTATTTTTGGCGAAACATTTACTTTTATAAAATTTATTAGTACACTATTAATTTGTATCTCTATTTTTATGATAGGTAATCAACAATATAGGATTAAAAATATACCAATTGATTAAAAGATAATGAAAACAATTTATTCAAAAAATCATATTCTTCGAAATTCTAAAACAGAATTGTACGGAGGGGAACTTGTCAAACCATTCGAAAGACCTGAGCGAATGGAGTTTATAATTAATGAAATTAAAGAGAGAAATCTTGGGCCAATTATAGAACCAGAAAATATGAGCACAGATATAATATTTAAAGTGCATGATAAGCATTATGTTGAATTTTTAAATGTTGCTTGGAAAGAATGGTTAAAACTTGGCTTAGGAGGTGAGGCTATTCCAACTGTTTGGCCAAGTCGATCAATGCCTTCAGATGTTATTCCTAATTTTATAGAGGGCAAACTTGGATATTATGCTCTTGCTAATGAAACCTCGATTAGTGAAGGCACAGTAGAAGGAGCTTCTGAAGCTGTAAAAGTAGTTTTAACGGCAACTGAGATGTTGGAAAATGAAAAAAGTTTATTCGCTTTATGTCGGCCACCAGGTCATCATGCATCGAAGGATCAGTATGGAGGGTATTGTTTTTTTAATAATGTAGCCATTGCAGCAGAAAGATTAATTGAAAAGGGTGCTAAGAAAATTTTTATTTTGGATGTGGATTTTCATCATGGAAATGGAACGCAAGCGATATTTTATGATCGATCAGATGTTTATTTTGCATCTCTTCATGGAGATCCTAAGGAGGCATTCCCACATTTTCTTGGTCATGCTAATGAGAAGGGCGATGGAGCAGGGGAGGATTACAATATTAACTATCCAATGCAACCTGGAACACCCTATACTGAATGGACAAGAGCTTTAGATGATGCCATTGAAAAAATTAAATCTTATCAACCCGATGCATTGTTAATTTCTTTGGGTGTTGATACATATGAAAAAGATCCCATTAGTTTCTTTAAGTTAAAAAGTGATGATTTCTTTGATGTTGGAAAAAAAATAGCTTCATGCGATTTGCCAACTCTTTTTGTTATGGAAGGCGGCTACGCTATAAAGGAAATAGGGGTTAATACAGTAAACACTTTAAAAGGTTTTGAAAGGTATACACATTAAATGTTTATATTTTCACATAGTCTGAGAACTTGTTTGGTATATTCCGAATTTCTTTGTTTGCCATTTTTTTCATTTATGCGTGTAATGTTCCATCCGAGATATGTAAAAGACCTTAATAAAAGAAACAAATCTAAAAATTTTATATCTATATTTTTCCTAGATATATATCCGTTTAAAAAATGTTTTTTTATAAGTTCATAATCAGTATGATTGTAATAATATAAAAGAGATGTGGCTAAATCAAATAATCTGAATCCAAAACCACTGTCATCAAAATCTATTAAGCTAATTCTATCCTTACTAATTAAAATATTTTCTTGAACAGCATCGGCGTGTATAAGACCAAAATCCATTTTAGATTGAATATTGTTTAGAATTGATTTCGATTTATTTTTAATATTTAAAATCATTTCTTTATTTGATTTATTTAGTTCAGGGTTTTCCCAAAATTTTCCCCATATCGGATTTTCTCCAAGCAAACCTTCAATATCCCATGATCTTTTAGAAAAATTATCTGGTATCAACCATTCATCAGAATAAATATGCAAATTAGCTAATGATCTACCTAATTCATAAAAATATGTATATTTCTTGCTTGTATTTGATTGAATAAATTCTTCTGTCATTGGTGATCCGTCTATCCATGATAGAACTGTAACAAAGTGCCCATTAATTAGTTCTAAATAATTTCTATTCATTGATTTGGTTGGGATAGGAACATGTAATTGTTTCTTATTTAAAAATTTAATCCATTTAATTTCAGAATTTATTTCATTTTTAGAGGAATAATTTTTTCTATGTACCCTAAGTACAAATATTTTTTTATCTTGGTTGAAAACTTTATAAGTATGATTTTCACGTGATGCTATAAGAGAATTATGTGTTTCATTCATTCCCCAAAGTTTAATTGCTATATTTTTTATTGCATTAATCATTAAATGTTTATTTTTTTTAAAACATTATCAAGAGTTGATATAAGTAGGTCTGTGTTTTTTTTAGAAAATTGCATTGAAGGCCTAATTTTTAAAGTATTATTATGAATTCCTGAACTGCTTAGTAGGACGCCATTTTCACGCATCTTATTAACTATTTCATTTGTGATTTCTTTAGCTGGTGCTTTTGTTTTTTTATCTAATACCATTTCAGCACCAAAAAATAGACCTCTTCCTCTAACGTCCCCTATTATTTCATGTCTTAATGATAGCTTTTTTAATTCATTTAGCGCATATTTGCCTACTTCTAAAGCATTGACCATCAAACTCTCTCTTTCAATAATCTTTAGGACTTCCATTGCCGCCGCACAGGAAACAGGGTTTCCTCCAAAAGTATTAAAATATTTAAAAGAGTTTCTAAAAGAGTTCATTATATCTGTTGATGTAATAACGGCTCCTACTGGATGACCATTCGCCATTGGTTTTCCTACTGTCACAATATCAGGTTGTATTTTCATCATTTGATGCGCCCACATATGTGACCCCATTCTTCCAAAGCCTGGTTGAACTTCATCAGCTATAATAATGCCGTTATATTTTTTGACAATTCTTTGTGTTGGGAATAGCCAATCATTAGAAAGCTGCGGAAACCCCTCATTAGCAAAAAAAGGGCAAATGATTAAGCAAGAAAAACCAATATTTTTTTTCTGTAAATCAATGATAGCTTTTTCTAACTCATTTGCAAAATTTTCTGAATGTGGAACTCCTGAAACTCCACCAAGTGGTCTATAGCTATCTGGTGCAGGAATATGTTTTATATTATTCATATATCCTTCACCTGGAGGGTTTGTTCTACTAAGTTGCGAAACTAATGCAGTATTTCCATGATAAGTATGATCAGTTGATATAATTCCTTTTGATCCAGTAACTGCCTCAGCCATTCTAATGGCAATATCATTTGATTCTGACCCTGTGCAGGTCATGACGGCAGTGTTTAAATTTTTTTCCAATGTTGAAGTTAATTTTTCAACATAATCAAGTATGCCTTCATGTAAATAACGTGTATGTGTATTAAGAAGTAAAGCTTGATCAGTAATTGCTTTTACTACTTCAGGATGACAATGGCCTACATGGGGTACATTGTTATAACAATCTAGATATTTTTTACCATCATTATCCCATACCCAAACACCTTTACCTTTAACCAAATGAATTGGGTTTTCATAAAACGTGGGTAAATTATTTCCGAGTAAATTATTACGACGTTTCAGTATTGTATTTATTTTATTCATTTAATCCACATTTTGTACATTTTCGAAATAGAAAGTCACCCTTTTTACCTTTTTTTTCAACTTGATCACTGCAAGCGGTTACGAAAAAACCAACTAAAATTATAAAGACAATTTTTTTAAACATTTGTGTTGATGTTTTTTGGTAATTGTTGCGTTATACATCCAGGGCCACCACCACCGATTGCTTGATAAAAAGCCGGGATTGGAACAATTGTTCGATCTTTATAAATATCTTGAATTAACTTATATGCTTTTTCATCAAGTTCCGGATCAACTTCAGGCACCAAGA
>Ga0310345_10005391_pt1 | contig 11378 bp, 24 predicted proteins | sample HC15DNA20500_MG_FD_204667 | JGI IMG/M metagenome (GOLD analysis project Ga0310345, IMG submission 204667) | Marine microbial communities from station ALOHA, North Pacific Subtropical Gyre - HC15-DNA-20-500_MG | ecosystem: Environmental > Aquatic > Marine > Oceanic | place: Pacific Ocean: North...
TATATATACAATAGTTATTATTGTCGGAAAAGTAACCGACATATGACAATAACTAACGGGAGAAAGACCAATGAAGGAAGTCATAACACTCGTCAAAGGTTGGGTAGATGACATAGCTCACTTACTCATTTCCTTTGTAGCCATTGGAGCCGTTTCTGAAGTAATTTTTGGAAATGGAGTATTTGGTGTAAATGTTATCGGTAACCTGACATCTATCATAAACAAGTTCGGCGATTCTGGGTTCGCGGGACTCGTCGCATTGTTGGTGTTGGTGGGTTTATTCCGTAAGTAGTACTAATCGGAAAAATAATTAGGGGAACGAAAGTTCCCCTTTTTATTGCGTAAATGTGATGATAGTGAGACTGAATCTCATTATCATTACTTATAAATTATAAATAACTTCCAGTAAATTTAGTATCGACTGAACCACTAAGTTGGAAATTTCTTTTTAGAGATTTATGATGTTTTTTCATCACATTAATTACACGAGTAATATGTTGTGTATTGGAATCTGTCATCTCTCTAATTAAAATATAAAGTGCCTTTTTATTAAAGTTATCGATTCTATCTTTCATATCAATCAACTCAATAACGGCATTAGCTACATCTAAATCTTTTTTTCTCTTGAATACAGTTGTTAAATTATCTCTCCAATAATCAGCTAAAATGCTTATATATTCAACTTGCATTTCTTTATTATCTCTAACCCTCATTTCAGTCGTAGGATTTCTTTTATAATCCGTAACTGAATAATCATCGTGTTGTTTCATTCTCTTATAATTGTTATTATTATGTAGAATCAAATAATTTTTAGCAACAATACTGAAGTATGAGAAGGCCTTACCCTTACCCTCAGTAAACTTATGCATGTTCATATAGAGGAAGCTAACCACCTCATGCTTCACATCCTCACTTGGTACATCAAAGTAATAAAACTTGAATGTATGGATGATATTTTCGGCAAGTTTTTCAAATGCATACCTTATGTGTTCATTATAAATTCGTTCTCTCATATGAGGACGAGTTTCTTTGTTATGACGCACTATAGCATTTTCTGTACCTTGCGTGAAATATTGTTTCTTTTTAGCTTTTCTTGGCATATTAAATGTCCTTTTCAGTTATTTGATTTAATTCTTCTACAGTATTTTTTATACCTTCGAATATTGTACCTATCTCGTCATCTGCTTCAAAATGACCAGTAGAATCTATTTCTATAATTTGTTCTTGTGCCCGAACTACTTTTTCTGCATATTCCTCTGCCCAAGTTTCTAATCGTTCTACTTTTTGCATTTGATTATATGTTGTATAACCTAATGTTATAGCCAATATCCCTAAGATTATTTCTAAAACCATTGTTTACTCCTCTGTTCTTGTTCTAATCTATTCATACATATTTCATATACTTCTGGATCAATTTCTGAACCTATGAAATTTCTATCTGTTTCTAAACATGCGACTGCTGTAGTACCTATACCAATAAATGGATCGTAAACTACATCACCCTTTTCTGTATAATTTTCTATACATCGTATCACCATATCTTTAGAAAAATTGTAACTGTATCCTTTATAGGAATGATGTGGATGAAACCAAATATCATATTTGAATTGTTTAGTGTTTTTAGATTTGTACTTATTTTTACCATAACACAAAACAAATGCGTAATTATACCGATACATATTTATTTCTTTAGACTTTTCCCAAATCTTTTCATTCAATAAATCATAGCCTAAATCTTTCATTATTGAAGTTACATATTCATGTTTTGGAATTGTCTTTCTTTTATATCTACGATTACTAATTACAATCGTTACTACATTTTTATTTGGATTCAATTTAGAATAAATGTCTTTCATCCATCCAAAATATTTCTCATCATCCTCTATAGGTGTCATTCCTAATTCATCATAATCAGGAGGTGAGAAAAAAACATAATCATAATCCAATTCTCTATTAGTAATTGTATTTAAACAATCTTCATTGAAGATTTTATTTTTCACCAAATAACTCATCAAATAAATCTTTAGCAGTAGCCCCTGCAGTTTTTTCAATATTTGTTAATTTACTTTTAACTTCTTTCCCTACTACTTCTTTTATATTAGAAACAGCCTTCTGAACATTCTTTTTGGATTTTGTTTCTCCATATTTCCATTCAGTATATTCTGCTCGAGTTGCCATATGGTCTGCCCAATGAATCAAATATGGTAAACTTGTTTTGAAACTATTTTCTGGTTTGAATGTTTTCAAGTATTGTTGATTTGCTTCATCATACATACCATCACTAACTTTAATTGATAACCATTCTAATTGAGAAATCTTTATATCAAAATGTTGTAATAGATACAATGCCCTATCCGTAACACTCATATATTGCATTTCAGGATTTTGTGTAAAATGTTCATTTAGTTTCTTCCGTCTCCAATCATCTTCTTGTGGAATATAATATTCATGTTCCGTATCACCAACCTTACCTAAGTCGTGGTGTAGTGCACAAAATACAAGTTCTTCTTCTGTGAAATCAAGTACTGCTCCAATCTCCTCGTATACCTTCATTAGTTTTTTTGCAGTATCCACAATGTGTAAAACATGTTCTATATAACCACCAACAAAACAATAATGATAATTTGGTTTTCCACTTGCTGGTGCGACTATCATTCTATCTTCAAAGAATTTATACATCTTTATAAGATTTTCTTTCCGCTCACCTTCAAAAGTATTCTCCACTATATCAATTATCTTTTGATAGTTATCCAATAACTGTTGTTCTGTTAGATTTTTCATAACTTATTTAATTTCTCCTCTGGTAGTTTCAGTTTATGTTTATAACTACCTTGTTTTTGAACTATGGTATAAATACCATCTTCTATTTTTACTATTTGATATGGTGGATCACCATATTCAAGTAGACCTACGATTCTGGGTAATACCCAATCTCCAATTTTAAATTTATCTTTATTGGCCATCTATCCTTTATAAAATACTAATATTGGTTCAAATTTATAATAATCTTCACCTACTTTTACAGAATTTTTTACTGAACTTGCATCAATACCAATCATTCTTGTCATTAACATTTTATATGTTTCAATGTATTTTCCACCTAATGATTCTATAATATCTATACTATCTTGTTCTAATGGTATGTATTTATTATCCCCAATTTTGATATCGGCAATGTTCCAACAAATAAAACGGTCATCCCTCAACCATTCATACGCCGTGGTCAAGGTAGGTTTTAAAAAGTTTTTACGCCAGTCGTCATACGCCGAAAACTTTTTAAACGATTGAGTTTCGTCTTGAGAATACTGTTCACGATTAAAATAAGGTGGTGAAGTAAAGACGAAATCCAGTTTACCTTTATACGTTTTAAATTCTTTATTGTTCCCAATTATTTCACTTCCGTCGCTAAATACGCTATACGAGTTCGGATCAACCCTTCCCCAAAACGGATTACTTTGGAAACAATGAGTATTATAAAAATCAGCCACATTCTCATATCGTCCAACATTATCCGGGTTGGGATCTGTTCCGATATAATGTAATACTCTATCAGTACTCATAGCTCCTAATATTCTTCCACCCCAACCTGCTGATGGATCATATACTGTAATATCATTATCTTTTATATGTTCTGTAAAATGTTCATATAAGAATTTAGCAGTTAGTGCAGGAAAGTTAACCGCCGGCTGTCCTAATCCTAATCGAAAGATTTGTAACGCCGTAGGAAAAATCTTTTGCTGTCGGTTATACAACCGAACCCAATACCAATAATATCTGTCCTCACCATTCTTTAATGTATAGGAATTTTCTATTTTATCTACCGTTCTAAGATTTTGTTTAGTAAGATGTCCCGAATCTAATAAATCCGTTACTTCTTTAGAACTCAATACTAAAAACGGATAAGGCTGATGTAACCCAACATGAGATTTATTACTCATCTTTACAACTGTAATACCTTGTTTCTCATGATTATTATAATGTTTATAAAACTCTTTATCGGTCATTCCCATTTCTTGGCGTTTGACCGATTTACTAAAACTATACATTGAGTCTTTATATAAACCTCTCAACATAGCTTTTTTAAATTTATCTCGTAAACCATCTTCTTTAAAATAATCATATATAGATGTAGCGTTCTCACTACTAACACCCATAGATATTTTTGTTTTTAACATTGTTGGAAAAAATTGATTCACTCCCGATGCAAATTTATTGAAATTCTTTATAACCTTTGTTTCGGTATTAAAAAATTCATTCACATCATAACCAAATAATTTACTCCAATTATGTATTATATCTCCGCGATTTTGTCCAATGACTGGGGGCTGATTTTCTTCATCCCATTGTGTAATAATATGTTCTCGTAAATCATCTATCCAAATATCAACTTCATCATCTGATTTTTGCAAAAGCTCATCATATGAAATATTAATATAGTGATACTTGTCTGTTATATTTGATTTTTCGTAAAACAAAAAATTAAAACCTATTATTTTTAATTATTACTACCAGTTCCCATTACAAAAGATTTAGAAATTGTTGCATCAACAAACTTGTACGGTTTTACTTCTGGTGATTCCAAAATATCAATACGATTTACGAATCTTGGATTCATCGTATCTCTAACTTGATATACACCATCTTTACCATCTGTACCTTTTAGAAGAATGAAGTCGTCGTAATCTAACCAACCACCAAATCGTTTCAGAAGATTTCTACTCACCGCTATGAATCGGTACTCACTAGCTTTATGTACCTTTATACGCGTTCCATCCGCGAGAATGTTCGGTGTAGAATCTGTCTGACGACTTACTGGATGATACATCGTTACTGTCACGTCCAACCCTTCCAGTTTATGTTCAGAAACAAGGTTTTCTAATTCCGTATTTCGAAGTGTGAGTTCCTCTGTTTTATTCAAAAACTCATCCCTCAAACTATCTTTGTATGAACGAAATATGTTTGTCCAAACATATGCGTTCGTCATAACTATCATTGTGAAACCTAATACAAAAAACTCTCTTAGGTTCTTAACCATAATTACCCCTTTGTTATTCTTATTATAAATATCTTTCAAATCTCTTAAAACCTATTTTTTTTACCATGAAAAAACGATACTATTGTATATTTTATATCTGATTGAATTTTCAATAATTCATGTTCTATATCTACATTAGTATCTATTACAAGAAAATTTGGAAATATAGGATGAATTTTTTTTATAGGAATTCCACCTTCATATAAAACTAATCCACCACCATTCTGGAAATACCAATCAGTATTTAAAAAATACAGAAAAACACAAATCCTACCCGGAGGTTTTCCATCTCGGTGTCTTGTAATCAAACATCCTTTATCATAAAATTGTAAATTTGTATTAGAGTCAAACTTATTACCTGAATATTCTGGATAATAATATTCTACAAACTTTGTTTGTTGTTGATTTAAAAATAAATTATGCCTTTTAAATTTATCATCATAGGATTCTCCATAAACAAAAGTTGGAATAACTCCTCTATCTTTCATTTTATTTATCTGATGAGAATGAGATAGTTTATATAATTCTTCAGTTAAATTATCTGATAATCTACTATCTGGTGTATTCTTACCTTTATTTTCTCGAACCTTTTCATACTCTAATAATTCATTTATCTGTCTACTACGAGGATTTTTAAATTTATACTCATATACAAATCTACTATTACGATAAAAATTTATTTTATCTATTTCTGATTTTATTTCTTTGAACTTTTGTAGATCAAATATATCTTGATAGTTTTCTAAACTATCATAAATAAAACCTTCATTTCTAAATTTATCTTTAGTTATCATTTTTTTGTGGAGCTGGGGAGATTCGAACTCCCGTCCTGTCTGTCTTTAATAAAAAGTCATTCACAACTTAGTTAGTTTCCAAATCGGTAGTCAACTAACAACCCACCATACCTCATTTACTCAGATGAGTTTAACTGATGACTCATTTATACTCTGTCATTCGAGATTGATCCTGCCTAACTTATTTTATGCTCGGGTGTTAGACAACCCAAGAACTTATGCGTAAGCGTAAGTTGGTTGGTATTCCATCTCGGGTTCAACAAATGTGTCGAACATCCGTTCTGTATTGGCAAATTGCCAATCAATTACCAACCCTTGTAGCGATTTATCGCTATTTAGGTTTGTGAGTCTTTTTTCACGAGTCTTACTCAAACTCTGTTGCACTTTATTATCAAATAACATCAGTCGATACCGTTCAGCCCCAAATCATTATATAAGATTTCTCTCATTTAAAAATTCTTCATCATCACTATCATCATATGGGGATTGGTAATTTTCTTCAAGGTCAATATCTCCTATCACTTCAATTACAATATCCCAACTTTCCGTATCTACCGCTTCTTCTAATTTTTCTTTTATTTCTGATAATTCCATCCATCTCTCCAATTATTTAATATATAAGTAGTAATCATCCTAATTTATATTAATTGATTGTTTCTGGATTTATCATACGCATCAACTTTATCTTTACTCTCTCGTAAAGAAACTCTTGTATCCATATTCTTATTCATCCATTCTCTATAAAATTTAATTGCATTTATTTTAGAACCACCATCTAAATATTCTCTAACTCCATCTTCAAGTTCTAATAAATTTATATTTTCTAAATCACCATTCTTAATTCTATTTCTTATACTCCACATTCTATTAGAGTTTTTCATTATATTAATTATATATTTTCGTTCTTCGACATTGGGTAAAACCTTACCTTGAAATAAACTTCTAACGAATTCTATATTTTCTAATGTATCGGTTTGGTGGTGTGGAAACAAACGATCATTTGTAGGTTCAGAAGTTTCTTCAATTAAACCCACTAACATTTCTAATCGTTCTAAAATATTATCTTTATTCATCCATTATCCAAGCGGCATTCCCCGCTTTGCATTAGTTAAAATTACACTTTCTGTAAATTTTTTATGACATTCAGTATCACAATAATATTTTATATCTACTTTTTTCCTAATTACAAGTCCAAATTGATCCTTACCATCTTTTAAATCAACTCTATCTGTTTTAGCAGAATTTTTATTATAGTTAGGTATTATACCATATGGATTTATTGATGGTACAATAGTATATCTATATGGTTTCGTAGCCATCTTGCCACAAGTATGACATTTCTTAGTTCCAGCTTTCATTATGTTATCGGGCCTCCTATATAAAGTTCCCATTCACCACTATCTATAAGTGGTTTTGCTTTTTTCCATTTCAAATCTTTTGATTCTTCACCATTAGTAATCATCACAATTTCATTTCTTCCAAACTTACCTGATACTCTAATTGGTTCTGATTTTATTTCTCTATCCATACATATTACTCCATTTAAATGATCTATTTCGTGTTGTATACAAACTGCTTCAAGTGTTCGTAAATCTTCATCTTCTTTATCAGAATTTTCTCGTTCCCAACTACCCTTACCGTCTGATGGATTTGGTGCTCCACTAAAGTACCAATCACATTCTTCTTGTTCTGTATTTATTACAATATTTTTATATCGTTTAGTAGTAACACCTTTTTTTGGATATGATAAACAACCTTCATAAAAATCTATTTCTTCCCATTGTTCTACTACTTTTGGATTTATGAGAATAATAGGTTCCCGAACATTAACAACAGCAACACTAGCATCAATACCCACCTGATTAGCCGCAAGACCAATTCCGTCTTTTCGTTTGTTGAGTGTTTCGAATAATACCGTCGCAATTTCAAGTCCTTCTTCAAGTGAAACCTCTTTTAGTTTTTTATTAATAACTGGGTTATCTTCTTTTAAACAATTTATAACTTTATACATATTGTTTCCAAAGTTTGTTCATTATTTTAAAATCATTTGTATGTGGATAATATTCTACATCATTAATCATATTACCATAGGTATCATCTACATATTCCCAATCAGTTCGTCTGTAGAAAATTTCACCTTTATCATTTTTGCGTTCTACTTGATTACCCATATTATCATAACCATTTTCATTACAGAAATCTTCTATTCTTTCTTTTAATAAAACTACCTTTTCTATAATCCCATCACGAAACAGGCCGTTTGTTTTTTTCCTTCTTTCGCTCCAAGGTTCTTTTTTTTGTTTATAATCAGGTGGCACTTGTTCTTATCTTTGTTCTATATTCAATTAAACTTTGACAAGTCTTACACCATATAGGAGTAATACTTTCCTCATTAGTATATCTTGATAACTGTGCTTCTATATACTCTTTAACTAATTTCAAATCTTCGGGGTTATATCTAAATAATAATTCTCGTGTGGTTGCATTTTCACCACACTCAAGACAATCACCTTGTTTAGATTCTTTTGCTTTACTACTCAAAATATACGAACCATCTTTTTGTCGTCGTAATTTATCTTTAATTGTCACTAAAACCTCGGGTTATTATTATCATACATTTTTAATGCTATATAACCTAATAAACATACAACTATAAATTCAAACACTATTCCTCCGTACTTCCCATATCCATTGGACGATTTCTTGGATCTGGATTATATTCATTATGAACTTCTTGTTGATCAAAATAATTATGATCAATTATAACTCCGGCCAAGTAATCTTTAGTCAATGCATTTTCTGCTGACCTACGAACCTGATATTCCTCATATGATTCATCTTCTAATCTTGCTGGGCCTTTTAACATTTCACTTATTTTAATTCGTTCTTTAAAATATGGTTTTTGTCTTGGTAATCTACCTAATGACCAATATGGATGTGCCATTAATACTCATCTCCTTTTTCGTGAAAGTATTTTCCATCATTACCTAATTCTGCATATCCACCATTAACTTTCTTTGCGTAAAGTAAAGCATCTTTATTATCTTTTGCATAGAACTTAGTACCATCAGGTAATTTAAATTCATTCATATTATCTTGTAATGATTTTTTCTTTTTAGCCATTTGTTACTCCCAAATTCTTGCTATTCTACGAAGAAACCCAAGTAGGGCTCCAAACCCAAAGGCTATTGCAGCTACTTGAAAATTTTCCATATACAGGCCTACTGCCGATATCATATATGTAGCAAATCTTACTACACCATATATTGAAAAATCTCCACTAGCTTCTGTAAACTGTCGTCTTGACATTTTTTGACTCCTTATCTTTTTTTTCTATTTTGGATGGATGGACGAATTTTCTCCACTTACCTTTAGTGGTTTCATCCAATAACTTTTGTTGTTTTATTGTGATCATTTTATTACTGATTCTGCTCCTGCTTCAAATCCTTTATCATATACAGCATCTGTTAATGTAAATACCATATAGAACATACCGACATATACCACGATATATCCTAATTTAATTCCAAAAACTGTAGTATCAAAAACTGTACTACCTAACCATATCATAAATTTATCAAATGGTTTTATAAACCATGCCATTAATTCCATATCTTATCCTTTGTTTATAGTGTGATTGATAAAATCTTGTTGTTTCTTTACAGCCTTTTTCAAAGCTGCTTTTTTTGCCTTGTGTCTATCAACAAGAACTTGTTGTTTTGTTCTGCGTTTGGTAGACTTTTTTCTTGGCTTCACTTTAGTAACTGGTAAAGTACCTTTTAATTTAGGTTGTTCTTTACCCTTGTGAAAAACGTTTCCATCTTTATCCACAAATTCTGACATCCAATGCCATCCTGGAGGACGGCCTGTAGATACATAACCTTTAGTTTCTTCTGGTAAACCTACCACCAACATAGTACAATATGAACAGGTAACTGATTTGGTTTCATCACCAATATTCTCTACCCATCGTCCACATTTTTTACATTCTAACGCTCTCATAACCTTTATTATTTCCTTTTTATTTATGCTTGCCCTAACACTCCCGCATCGAGTCCTTCATCGATGAGATATTGCATTAGTTGTTCTTCTAAATTTACATTTTCGAAAAATTTTGCCATCTTTAGATCAAACTCTATCAACTCATTTATCAAGTGAGTTGCTCGTTCTCGGATTTTACGAACATCTTTCAATTCTAAATCAGGATTTGCCAATTCCCGTTCAATCCGTTCCATCTTTTTAACTATTTCTCTAACTTTCATATACTTCTCCAAATTTTGAGTGCTGGGTCGGATTCGAACCGACGAATAATGGATTTGCAATCCACCCCAATTGACCACTCTGGCACCAGCACGGCCACTGCTTTAGTGCCTTCATTAATAAATATTACCTATTACCATGAAAATGTAAAACACACAGAACAAAAATATCATTGTTCCAAATTCTTTTATTCTTTCCATCATATTATTAATTTCTCCATTATTAACTTGTTTCTAATATACAACATTTTTTACCTTAAGTCAAGCCTTTTTTTATAAAAATTTTCCGACACCTATAAGTGAATCTATTCTCTTTATTGATTTATCATAGTAATCTTTATCTAATTCACAACCCACAAAGCTTCTACCAACATTAGTACTAGCAATTGCCGTACTACCACTTCCACTAAATATATCTAATACTATATCATCTTCATTAGTATTAGCCTTGATAATTCTCTCTAATAACTCTAATGGTTTTTGTGTTGGATGCCATCCACAATACTCTTTAGATGTAGTGTGGTTATTTTTCTGCCAAACATCCACAGGTATTTTACCCAATTTATTCAACTCAATACCTTTACGAACACTTTTTTTCATAATATAAGGTACTCGAATATCATCTGAATTAAAGAGAAATTCTTCTCCTTTACTGTACATCAACAAATCTTCGTGCTTTCTTGGGAAAGTTTTCCGTGTTCTACCACCCCAATCATAAGACCAAATAATCCAATTCTGATAAAACATATCTTCATAAGAATTCAATACATCTAATTTATATTTTAGAAATGTATCTGTTTTAGTTGTACCCCACACATAAAAACATCTATTGGGTTTCAGAACTCTTACACATTCAGTAGTCCATTCTTTACACCAATCTAAATAATCTTTTTCGGTTTCCCAAGCAGAATCCCAACCTTTACCACCATCATAACCAATATAATAAGGTGGGTCAGTTAGAACTAAATCTATTGAATTATCATCAATAGTTTTTAAAAATTCAATACAATCTTTATTTTCTAATATCATATTTTTTTCATAAAAGGAAAATCGGCTGGAAAACCATCAAGTAAAAAAGTACCACTATTTTTTGTTTTTCCACCATGCTGATTATATGGCCAATTACCATCTTCATCTTGTTGAGTAACAAAATCTGTTACTGTTTTTTTATCTGACTCATAAAATTCTATTCTATCTGGCCAGACTGCTAAAAACACTATATCATCATAGTCGTGTGCTGGACGAATTTGTTGCCACCTAAAATGTGTTCCAGTTCCCCAAAGGAATGAA
>Ga0310345_10005392_pt1 | contig 11377 bp, 7 predicted proteins | sample HC15DNA20500_MG_FD_204667 | JGI IMG/M metagenome (GOLD analysis project Ga0310345, IMG submission 204667) | Marine microbial communities from station ALOHA, North Pacific Subtropical Gyre - HC15-DNA-20-500_MG | ecosystem: Environmental > Aquatic > Marine > Oceanic | place: Pacific Ocean: North...
CTTTTGCTGCGCGCCGAGTTCTGCTTTCCGCTCCGGATCGACCAGTTCCTGGACAAAGTCGTGCCGCCGTGTTCCACGCCCCTTCATCTGGACAAAATCCGACGGCGAGAAAATCGGTCGCATCAGGGCAAGATTGAGCAGGTCTGAGCAGTCATAGCCGGTTGTCATCATACCGACGGTGACGCAAATCCGCGCGCGGCTGGTCCGGTAATTCTCCTGAAAATCGCTGTGTCCGCCCAGATTGTTGTAGGCGAAGCTGATCGTCATCTTTTGGGCATCGATCACATCGCTCGTGACCTGCATCGCGAAGTCCGACTGGTAACGCCCCGGCCAAAGTTGGTCGGCCATCTCGTTGAGAATCTGGGTGATCTTGGCGGCATGGTTCTGGCTGACCGTAAAGATCAGTGTCTTGCCGAATTCAGCTGATATCGGGTCACGAAGACCGTGCTCCAGCAGGGTTTTGCAAAGAGCCTGATTGGTCGTCTCGGCGAAAAACTTCTTCTCGAAATCCCTTCCGGCGAAAACTTCCTCGCACTCATTTCCGTCCTTATCGACCGAATCGACGACAAATCCCTTGTCAGAAAGAAGCTGTGTCGTAATGCCGGTGCGCGCATCGACGACATAGGGATTGATCAGATATCCGTCGCGCACACCGTCCAGCAGCGAGTAGCGGTACGTCGGGTCGCCGGATGCGCAGCCGAATGTCCGGTAAGTGTCGAGCAGCGTACGCCGCTCCAGTTCACGAAGATCGCGCAGTTTCGTGTCTGATCCAATTTTCTTCAGGTAATCTCGCGGCGTCGCGGTCAGACCCAGCTTGTAACCGATGAAATACTCGAATACGGCGCGGGCATTCCCACCGATGGAGCGGTGGGCTTCGTCGGATATCACCAGATCGAAATCGGTTGGTCTGAACAAGCGTCGATACTTGTCATTGAACAAGAGCGACTGCACCGTCGAGACGACGATATCGGCTTTTCGCCAATCGTCTTTTTTCTCTTTGTAGACGACCGTGATGAAATCGTTCTTCAGTGTTTCCTTGAAAGATTTCTCGGCTTGGCTTTCCAGTTCGAGCCGATCAACAAGAAAGAGAACGCGCCGGGCATTTCGCGTCTTCAGAAACAGTTTGATCACGGCGGCTGATGTCAGAGTCTTGCCGGTGCCGGTCGCCATTTCGAACAGGAAGCGCGTCGCGCCCTTCTTCGCCTCCTCCTGAACACGTTCAATCGCGCGCTTCTGGTAGGGTCGCAGAAACTTCAGCTTGTTCTGTGCAATGAAGCCGGGCCGTTCGGCCTCGTCTTTCCACGCGGCTTCGCTGGCGTAGGCGGGCATCTGTGTCAGCGCGACAAAATCATCACCAACCGGCTCGTTGCCAAGCCGTTCTGCGTCAGGCTCAAAGGCGTAGTGGTTTCCGATGCCATCCGGGCTCGGGAAGGCCGAAATGACCTCCGGATTGCCCTGTCTTAGATCCCATAGGTAATGGATATTTCCATTGCTGAGAATGACAAAGCGCGCGTTCTGGGAGCGCGCATATTTGCGGGCCTGTTCCTTGGCCGAGAGCGGATTCTTGCCCTCCGCCTTGGCTTCCAGAACGATCAGGGGCTTGCCGTCACCGTCGAGCAGCAGGAAATCGACAAAACCGTTCTCGACCTTCTCGAGATCGTCGCCCAGCGCCTCCAGGTCCTTGCGGACCAGTTTGACATTGGGTTCCAGAACAATGTTGGCCGGGCCGGCTTCATCATCAAAGAACCGCCAGCCAGCATCTTCGAGCAGGCGGTTGATCTTGATCCGTGCTGCGGCTTCCTTCTGCGCCAAAACTCTGCCCCGCTTGGAATCCCGACTATCAGCCGATAGTCGTTGATTTGCTTAGAGCAATTCCTGTCGCTTGAGTAGACTATCTATCCCCACCTGCCGCCCCCTTCGCGGCCTAAACGTCATGCCCGGCCGTCCTAAAAGTCCGGAACGGGCAGGGTCGTCGCGGTTGGAGTCCTGAAACCCGGCAAAACCGCCGCCTCTCACGACCAACTTGGAGAAAAGCAGGTGCGGGGCTGCACGGGAGCGGGGAATCGCGCCTCTATGACGGGGATTGCGGACGGGACGAGGCTCTCATGAAAGCGCTGCTGGTCGAGAATATCCATCCCGATGCCGAGGCTGCCCTCTCGCGCTATGGCGCGGTCGAGGTCGAGCGGCTGGACCGGGCCGTCGAGCCCGGCGAGCTGATCGAGCGCCTGAAAGGCGTGCATGTGTTGGGTATCCGTTCGCGGACAAAGCTGACCGCGGACGTCTTCGCCGCCGCGCCGGACCTGATCGCGGCGGGGTGTTTCTGTATCGGCACCAACCAGGTCGACCTCGAGGCCGCCGCCAAGGCGGGCGTCTATGTCTTCAACGCGCCCTTTGCCAATACGCGCTCGGTTGCCGAACTGACGCTCGCCTCGGTCATCATGCTGATGCGCGGCATCCCGGCCAAGACCGCCGCCGCCCATCGTGGCGAATGGCACAAGAGCGCGGCCGGGGCCCACGAGGTGCGTGGCAAGAAGCTCGGCATTGTCGGCTACGGCAATATCGGTTCCCAGCTCTCGGTCCTTGCCTCGGGTCTGGGGATGCACGTCCATTATTTCGACGTCGAGCCGAAGCTTGCCCACGGCAATGCCCGGGCCATGGCCTCGCTCGGCGACCTGCTCGAGATCTGCGATGCGGTGACGCTGCACGTGCCCTCCACCGACCAGACGCGCGGCCTGATCGGGTCGGCCGAGATCGCGCGGATGAAGCCTGGCGCGATCCTGATCAACCAGGCGCGTGGCGACCTTGTCGACGTCGATGCGCTCGCGGCCGCGCTGAAATCCGGCCATCTCGCCGGCGCGGCGGTGGACGTGTTTCCCAAGGAACCGGCCTCGAAAACGGAAGAATTCCTCAGCCCGCTGCGTGGCCTCGATAATGCCCTCCTGACGCCGCATATCGGCGGCTCGACCGAGGAGGCCCAGGCCGCCATCGGCGAGGATGCCGGGCTCAAGCTCTCCCGCTATGCCTTTGAAGGTGCGACGGCCAAGGCGGTCAATCTGCCCGAGCTGGAGCCGGGTGCCCTGATTACGGGCCGGACACGTCTGACCAGCCTGCACACCAATGCGCCAGGCTATCTCTCCCGCCTCAACGAGCTGATCGGCGTGGCCGGGCTTAACATCGCCGCGCAATATCTCAACACGTCGGGCTCCTATGGCTATGCCAGTGCGGACCTGGAAGGGGATATCCCCGCAGGCTTTGCGGAAAATGTCGCCGCGCTGGGGGGCACGATCCGGGCGCGCCTGCTGACGGTCTAGGCGAGGAGAAGGCGGCTCAATTCATTGATCGAGGCGGCATAGTCTCTTGCCCGATCCTCGACCGCCGTCCGCCGTGCCACCCCGCCAAATCCGACAAAGCGGTCCGCCGCACCGCTCTCGGCCGCTTCAAGATCCGTAATTCCGTCCCCGACCATGACGACGCTGTCCGGTTTGAAGGCGTTCCTCAGCTGGCTCAGGACTTCCGCCTTGCCGCCATTGTCAGAGAGCGGGTTGGCCGTGTCGAAACCGCTGATCCGCCCGCCATCCCAAAGGAACCGGTTGGCGAAGATCGCGCTGTCGGCAAACCCCAGATCGCGCAGCGCCAGCCGGACCAGATCGGCAAAGCCGCCCGAGACCGCGACGACACGGTCGTCCCGGGCGCGCAGCGCGGCCAGCAGTTCTGCCATGCCCGGCGTTGCATGGGTTTTCAGGGCGACAGCGGCGCGCGCCACATCGCCGCGTTCAAACCGGGCAATGTCCAGCCGCGCAGCGATCGAGGCGCGCAAGCCCATCGCCCCGCTCATACCCGCATCCGTGATCGCGCAGACCTTCTCGGCTCCGTCGCTGCCCCGCGTCATTTCGATGGCAAAGTCGAGGCTCTCGACCGCCAGCAGCGTCGAGTCCACATCAAAGGCAACAAGACGGGTCAAAGCCCGGTCAGGCCGGCACGCCGCGGCCAATGGGACAGCTCACGCCCGTCCCGTCGAGCCCGCAATATCCGCCCGGATTCTTGGCGAGGTATTGCTGGTGTTCGTCCTCGGCCAAATAGTACGGCCCGGCTTCGGCGATTTCTGTCGTGATCGTGCCGCGTCCGGCGGCGTCCAGCGCTGTCTGGTAGGCGTCACGCGACGCCTCGATCCGGCGCTTCTGGTCCTCATTGCGCCAGTAGAGCGCCGAGCGGTATTGCGTGCCGACATCATTGCCCTGGCGCATGCCCTGGGTCGGGTCATGGTTTTCCCAGAACGCTTTCAGAATGTCTTCGAGCGGGACTTTCGCCGGATCGAAAATCACCCGGACCAGCTCGGCATGCCCGGTCGCGCCGGTGCAAACTTCGGCGTAGGTCGGGTTCTTTGTGTAGCCGCCGCCATAGCCCACCGAGGTCGATGTCACGCCCGGTATTTCCCAGAACAGGCGTTCGGCCCCCCAGAAACAGCCCATGCCCAGGTCCAGCACCTCGTGCCCGGCCGGGATTTCGGTCAGCGAGGCTCCGCTGACGAAATGCGGCTGTGGGTCGAGTATCGGTGTGTCGCGTCCCTTAAGCGCGTCACTGGCGGGGACGGCTTCGGTCTTCCAGCGTTTCTCAAACCAGGCCATTGGCCTTGCTCCTGTCGTGTGATGACCCTTCCAAGATAGGCGTCACCCATCGAGAGCGCTATGGTTTCCGCAGTTTGTCGCCAACATTTGTGCTGTGCCCGAACGTGTGGAGCTGCCCTTTGTATCGCTGTCTGGTCCTGTTGACCGCCCTCTGGGTTTTGCCCGCTGCCGCACACGCCCAGGGCGGCAATGTTTTTGGGCCGGATGTCCGTGCCGGTGATCGTACGCTGGAATGGCGCGCCATGGCCGCCCTCGATGAGCGCGATGACTGGCGAATTACGACACGGCTGCATTACCAGCATGCCTTCAATGACAGCCTGCGACTGCGCGGCGTGGCGCAATGGGTGGCGGATCCGGGCGACAGCCTGTCACCGCATTTCGCGAGGGCCGAGCTGCTTTGGCAATACCGGGAGCGCCAGTCAGACGGATACGCCGCAGCCTTGCGGTTCGATGCCCGGCTGAGCGCGGAAGGGGCACATCGCCTGGGTATGAACTGGGCGCAGCAATGGGATTTCGCCGAGGCGTGGCGGGTACGTGCGATCCTGCAGTTCGAACACGAGATCGGGGCCGGGGCGGGTGAAGGCGTCCTGTTGAGCTCCCGGGCCCGGCTGTCCCGGCGTGTGGGTGGCGTTCATGCCGGGCTGGAAGCCTTCGCCCGATACGGGAATCTAACTGAGGGGCTGCCGGGCTTTGCCGATCAGCGCCACACGGTTGGGCCGGCGGCCTTCGGCGATTTCGATGAAAACTGGCGTTGGCATCTGACGTCGCAATTCGCGCTCACTTCCAGCGCAACGTCCGCCCCGGTGATCGCGCGGATTTATCGCCGCTTTTAAACGGTCTGCCGAACTTGACCGCGCGACCAGCTTGTCTATTTTGCGCGCCTTCCGCGCTGGTGAGGTGGCCGAGTGGTCGAAGGCGCACGCCTGGAAAGTGTGTAGGCGGGAGACCGTCTCGTGGGTTCGAATCCCACCCTCACCGCCATAGCATCGAATATATTCAATTAATTACATGAACTTATGGCGGTATTGTATTGCTCGCCCTAGCGCCTACCCCAGCGGAAGCTAAACGCTCGGCGAGTGGCGGGCCGTACCGTTTGACGGCGCGTAGGCGTCGAAACGGGCAGCCACGACCCGTGCGAGCATCCGGTTATCCTCCGGGAGTGTTAGCCAACTGCCTTCGCGGCGCACGATTCCGTCATCCAGTAGATCGTCCATTGGCGGCATGGGGATGGCGTCCGGAACACGTGCGTTCAACGCGCCAATATCCACGCGAAGATCACACATCAGCCGTTCAATGATTTCGCCCCGCAATCGATCTTCGGAACCGAGGGCGATACCGCGGACTGTCGCCAGTTGCCCGGACTTGATGGCGCGGCTCCATTGCACGACATCAGGCGTGTTCTGGGCGTAGCCCGACGGTGTGCGGGTTATGGCAGACGCCCCCAAGCCAAGAAGAAACTCTGCCCGGTCGGTCGTATAGCCCTGGAAATTCCTGTGCAGGGTCCCGGTTGCCGCCATTTTCGCCATGTCGTCGTCCGGGCGCGCATAGTGGTCGATGCCAACCGGCACATAGCCCGCCTCACGCGCAGCACGGTTCATCGCCAGCGCCTGTTCAATCCGGGCTTCTGTGTCCGGCAAATCCTCGTCCCGGATCAGTCTCTGGTGCCGTTTGAGGTGCGGGACGTGCGCATAGCCGAAAATCGACAGGCGGTCCGGTTCGAGGGCCAGCGCCTGCCGGACCGTATCCTGGCAGGATTGAAGGGACTGGCGAGGAAGGCCGTAGAGCAGGTCGAAACTGACATGATCGATACCGGCGTCACGCAAGTCGCGAACACAGGCGATCACGGTTTCGGCGGGCTGGATGCGATTGATCTTCGCCTGAACGGCGGGATCGAAGGTCTGAACCCCCAAGCTGGCGCGGTTGACGCCGCACTCCGCCAGTTCTCGAGCCTTGCCGGCCGAAAAGAGGCGCGGATCGACCTCGACGGCGATTTCCGCAGTCCCGGATATCTCGAATGCCGCCTGTAGGCGCGCCATGATTGCAGAAAACTGATCTCCGGACAGGATGGTCGGTGTGCCGCCGCCGAAGTGGACATGGTCGATACACGGACGCGCAGCGAGGCGCTCAGCATAAAGTCCGATCTCCTCCAGGAGATGCTCGGTATAGGTCGCGACCGGTCCGTCTCGCCGGGTCGCCCGTGTCGAACAGCCGCAATACCAGCACATCTCCCGGCAATACGGGATGTGCAGGTAGAGCGACCCGCGGGCATCCGGACGAAGATCGGTCAGCCACCGGGAAACGACCCGTGCATCAACGCCCTCATGGAAATGCGGAGCCGTCGGATAACTCGTGTATCGGGGCGTGTTCTGGCGGGCGTATTTAAGGAATGCAGCTGAGGGGGACATCACTCAATCCTTGAGGGTGCGCGGATATGTCCATTGACATTTATCAATGATGGGCGGCCTGAGGAGGTGGCAAGTCGCCGCATTTCCGGACAGGGAAATTCAACCATGTCAGACAAGACAGTCAGCGCCGGGGCGTATTTCCTCGGACCGAAATCGGAAAATGCTTCCTGGCTCCGGTCCGAGTTCCAGGCCGTCCTGGATCGCTGGTTTGACTGGCGCCGCGCCCTGTTTGCCGATGACCCCTCGCCCCTTCCGGAACAGGTGCGGTTGTCCCCGGATTTCCTGGCCGAGCGTGAAATCATGGCGCAGAGGGTTCGCGAGCTGACCGAACTCATGGCCGGCGAAGTCCCGAAATACACGCCGCGCTATATCGGGCACATGGTGTCTGAATTATCGGTGCCGGCCTTGCTGGGTCATTTCGCGACGCTACTGCACAACCCCAACAATACGTCCCGGGACGTAGCCCGCGTCAGCGGGAGGGTCGAGGATGAGGCGATTGCGATGCTGGCCGGAATGGTCGGCTATGACCCGGCGGCGGCACAGGGACATTTCACCAGTGGCGGTACACTTGCCAATTTCGAGGGCGTCTGGCGCGCGCGCTATCGGATGGACCATTGCCTGTCTCTCGGACTGTGCATTGCCGAGCGGAGCGGGGAGCAGCTCGATCCGGTTGCATCAGCGCATATGGATTGGTCCCGGTTCTCCGAACTCGCGGCAGCGCATGACATATCGGAGGCCGAGTTGCGGGCGGCCAGCAGTGTTTTGGGCAATCCGTTCGAGATCGCGGCCCGGATCTCCGCCGCGTCCGGGCGTGACTGGCGGGGCCCGGTTCTGCTGGTTCCCGGGAACAAGCATTTCTCCTGGCTGAAAGCCGCGAATGTCTTCGGCCTGGGCGAAGAGGCGTTCTGGCCGGTCGCGCTAGATGCGCAGGGGCGGCTGAGCCTGCCGGCGTTAAATGCCACGATTGCCCGGGCCCATTCCGAAGGCCGCCCGGTTCTGGCGGTGATCAGCGTGGCCGGGACAACCGAAGCCGGGGAAATCGACCCGGTCGATGCCGTCTGCGACCGGCTCGATGAATACCGGCAATCCGGCCTTCACATCTGGCACCATGTCGACGCGGCCTGGGGCGGCTTTCTGTGCGCGATGCTGGGAGGAGACGCAGAAGACCGGCTGGAGGCGGGCGCGCGATCAGCCCTGAAAGCCATACGGCGGGCCAATTCGGTGACGCTTGACCCGCACAAGCTGGGCTATGTGCCCTATTCCTGTGGTGCTTTCCTCGTCCGTGATCGCGACAGTTATGCCAACTCCCTGTTTGCCGCGCCCTATATCGACCGAGCTGCAGCCAATGACCGCTGGATGATGACCCTGGAAGGATCAAGAAGCGGGGCCGGCGCGGCTGCGGTATGGTTGACCGGAAAAACCCTCACCTTTGGGCCCGACCGCTTCGGTCGGATCATGGCCGGGACAATTGACAGCCGGATCTTCTTCTCCAGGGCTCTCAGGGACGGAAACCCGTTGGTGCGGCTCCTTGAACCGGCCGATTCTAACATCGTGTGCTTTTCATTGGCGCGGCCCGGCGACACGTTGAGCGAAGCGAACGCAAGAACAGCCCGGGCGTTCGCGGGTTTCGTCCCCGATCCGGCCTTCTCGGTGTCGCGCACTGTTCTGGCAGCCGAAAATTACGGGGAAATGATTAATACTCACGTGGCCGGATATGACGGGGTCGTGGACGCCCCGACCCTGGTCCTGATCCGCAGTGTCTTCATGAACCCGTTCTGGGAAAACGAGGATTTCCGCGCCGCTCTGATGCCCGAATTTCTTGCACGGCTGGAGGCGCACATGAATTGATAAATGTCAAGTCACTGGGCGTGCGGCCCGGTGCCGCGCGGCAGCCTGCCGCGCTGATTACGCACGATTTTCGGCACAATATGTTGAGGAGGGGAGACTGGTTTCCACAATATATCGTTCCGAAAGGTCATCGCCATGGACACGGCGCTCGCGGACTGGACACAGTCCGATCACGGCACTCCGCCCGTCACGCAGCCGCAGGTGACGCTACAAAAAATCTCCACCGATATCTGGGATATGAAGTACCGCTTCAGGAGTCCCAGCGGTGATGCAGGCGACGGGACAATCGAGGACAGTTGGGACCGGGTTGCACACGCCCTCTCGCGCTGCGAAGGCCGGAGGGCATCTCATTGGCAGGCCCGTTTCCGAGACCAGCTTGACGACTTTCGCTTCCTGCCTGCCGGGCGAATCCTCTCGGGAGCCGGAACCGGTCGCAACGTGACACTGTTCAACTGCTTCGTCATGGGGACGATACCGGACAGTCTCGGTGGAATTTTCGACATGTTGAAGGAAGCCGCTCTCACCATGCAGCAGGGCGGCGGTATCGGATACGATTTCTCGACCATTCGCCCCAAAGGCAGCCGGGTCGCCGGTGTTGACGCCGATGCCAGCGGACCGCTGAGCTTCATGGATGTCTGGGACGCGATGTGCCGGACAATCATGAGCGCCGGGTCGCGCCGGGGTGCCATGATGGGGGTCATGCGGGACCACCACCCCGACATCCTGTCCTTTGTCGAAGCCAAGCGGGATCGCGACCGCTTGCGCAATTTCAACCTTTCGGTCCTGGTCAGCGACGCGCTGATCAGGGCTGTCGACGCGGATGCCGAGTGGCCGCTGCACTTTGATGGCAAGGTCCACGACACGCTCCGCGCCCGCGACCTCTGGGACGCGATCATGAAGGCGACCTATGACTATGCCGAGCCCGGTGTCATTTTCATCGACCGTATCAATGCGGCCAACAACCTGTCCTGGTTGGAGGACATCGCCGCGACCAACCCCTGCGGCGAGCAGCCCCTTCCGCCCTACGGGGCCTGTTTGCTGGGCTCGGTCAATCTCAGCCGCTTTGTCACGGACCCGTTCTCGCCTTCGGCCCGGCTGGATACAGACGGATTGAAATCCTGTGTCGCGACTGCGGTCCGGATGATGGACAACGTCATTGATGTCAGCAATTTCCCGCTCGAGGCCCAACGCAAAGAGGCCGTCAACAAGCGCCGCCTGGGCCTGGGCGTAACCGGGCTGGGCGATGCGCTGGTCATGTGCGGGCTCCGCTATGGCTCGGCGGCCGCCGTCGAGGCCGTCGAGACCTGGATGGGCACGATCGCCAATGAGGCCTATCGGACCAGTGCCCGTCTGGCGGCCGAAAAGGGCGCTTTCCCGCTTTTTGAGGCCGACCGGTACTTGCAGGCACCGATGATCCAGGCGCTGGACGCCGATGTGCAGGACCTGATCGCCCAACACGGCATCCGGAACAGTCATCTGACATCGATTGCACCGACAGGAACGATTTCCCTGCTCGCAAACAACACCAGCGGCGGCGTTGAACCCGTTTTCGGCTACAGCTTCGTTCGTACCGTCCGCCTTCCGGACGGCAGTCAGGTCGATGAGAGCGTAGAGGATTATGCTTACCGGGTGTTCCGCACGATGTTCGGCCCGGACGCGGAGCTGCCGGACAGTTTTGTCGAGGCCGATGCCCTGACACCTCACGAACATGTCGTGATGCAGGCCGCCGCGCAGAAGTGGATCGACAGCTCAATCTCGAAAACGATCAACCTTCCGCGCGATATCGCGTTCGAGACATTCAAGAACGTTTATCGCCAGGCCTATGATCTGGGATGCAAGGGTTGCACGACCTACCGGCCCAACGACATCACGGGATCGGTCCTGTCCAAACCCGAAACGGCGGAGCCGGCGAAAGAGCGCGCAGCGGCCGCTGCTCCAACTGCCATCGCCACCCGGCCTGTGGAATTGCCGGGGCAAACCTACAAGGTTCGCTGGCCGCACAGCGAACACGCCATCTATGTCACCATCAACGATATCATCGAGGACATTGATGACGGGGCTGGTGCCACTGAGCGCGTGCGCAAACCCTTCGAGGTTTTCATCAATTCCAAGAACATGGACCATTATGCTTGGACCCTGGCGCTGACCCGCATGATCTCGGCTGTCTTCCGCAGAGGCGGCGACGTCCGTTTCGTTGCCGAGGAGCTGGGAGCGGTATTCGATCCTCAGGGCGGTGCCTTTGTCGAGGGGCGTTATGCGCCCAGCCTGTTGGCTGTCATTGGAGGTGTCATCGAGCGTCATCTCAATGCGCTGGATAGCGGGGCGCTTCCGCTTACCCTGCTGAGTGAACAGGCGCGGGGTCGTGCCGGAACGGCCGAAATCGAGGAAATCGTTGCGCCGCCTCCCGGCCTGCTTTGTCCGAAATGCCACCAGCCGTCCCTGATCAAGCAGGAGGGCTGCATCACTTGTTCGGGCTGCGGATATTCGAAATGCGGTTAG
>Ga0310345_10005393_pt1 | contig 11374 bp, 14 predicted proteins | sample HC15DNA20500_MG_FD_204667 | JGI IMG/M metagenome (GOLD analysis project Ga0310345, IMG submission 204667) | Marine microbial communities from station ALOHA, North Pacific Subtropical Gyre - HC15-DNA-20-500_MG | ecosystem: Environmental > Aquatic > Marine > Oceanic | place: Pacific Ocean: North...
CCAACATCTCTTTCTAGGTTTACTGCGTGTGCTTTAACTAAGGATCCTATATCGTTTATTAGGATCCTACCGGTATCTGCCATGCCCATAATAAGCATATCAAAAGGAATACCTAGTCTACGGAGTTCTGATTCTGTTCGTTCTCTTACTGACTCACGACGACCTGTAATAAGAATGATGTTATGTCCTTGTGCTTCCCATTTCTTCATTCTTTTAAACACACCAGGTAACAACTCATGGGCATTATCTATCACAGCCCTATGTCCCCCACCCATATATTTGGTTAAAGTTCCATCCACATCTATAATTAATGTTTTCACCTTATCCACCCTCAATAGGTGGCATAATAACTACTTCATCACTTTCTATAATTGGTTGCAACCATGCATTAGAATACATAGTTCCATTAATAGCTACATTACAATCACCCCAACCATAATTAGGATAAGTACTATCTAAAACATTAAGCAATCCTTTTATAGTAGTAAATCCACTTATATCTATTTCTTTTTTGCCCACACTTATTGCAAAATCACCGGTTAATTCTATTTTCATTTTGGTATGTTGTGTAGGCCCCATTCATGCGGAATAGATGGCACACACGACCATTGGCTCACCCATTCGCCTTCATGGATTTCTATGTAATGGATCATTGAGTCCATCCTGTGGTACAGGTTTTCTTCGGACTCTCTCACTTTGTTCCATCCGTTGAATAGGTGGGCTGCGTGTGTTAGGCAATCACTCTTGGTCTTAAATGGTGCTACACCACTAAGGGCGTCGTGGCCATTTGTAGTCATCAGGTGTAGGACCAGTATCCATTCAGTTATCATTAAATTTTCTTACCACTATCCTCTGGACTCTCCGGTGGTTCGTGTCCTAATGCAATATTGGCATCATAAACCTCTTGTTCGGTCATACATTTGAATTCGTGGAATTCGTCTAGCATGTTTCCAATCGTGCCCTGTAACATCATAATAAGTGGTAACGAATTAACCGCGGTATACGACTCGCAATGTTCCTTATTCTCAAACGGCATCATAAATTGGGTCCAGCCTTGTAATGGGCTCAACCCCGTCGCTGCATTCAATGTAATTAGTGCAGAGACAAAAAACGCTGTAACTTCAGCAGCCATTTTATTTCCTCCTAGGGGTTGACAAACAGTGAAAAGTATGGTATACTTAAAGAGCCACCTTTGAGGAAAACCAATACCAGATTAATGTAATGTAGGTTTGGGTCCAGATATCTTCATTGGTACTTCTGAATTATCTTCTTCAAACTCTACATCAATTTTATGAGAATCTTCCAAATATTTAGCTACTTTGGATAGATTATCCTTCATTTGTTCCATCATGGTTTCCTCTGATTTACTTTCATTATCAGAAATTTCATGTCTAATCCTTTTGCAAAACATTTTATAATAAAAGATTACTTCGGGAGCTAAAGTACCAAAAGATAGAATTCTATCTTTATAAATTACATGTGAGGAATCATTACTATAATTAATCCACCTATGTAATCCCGTGTGTTCTACCACATGCACTTCATCTTGATGTACTTGATGTTTTTGTACAGCCATAGGTAACTCTACCAACAAGGCATCATCGTATTCCTTTAACACCTTACAAAATACATCATCACCATTTATCATTTTAAGTATTTTATAAGGAGACTTTTCTTCCATCTTTTCCATATACTATTATTTATCTTTTTAATTTTATTGGGACTATTTCGTATTGAAAATCTTGTTCATTATATAACCTAACACGTTCCTTTAAATGTAAAAGTGTATAGTTTTCCTTATTATTATACATTAAATTGTCGCTTATGTCAAATATTTTTAGCATTTCCTTATCTTTTGACACTCTTAGACCCCTTCCAATTGACTGTAAAACCCGGATTTGAGACTTATATGGGCTTGCAAATACAATATTATGTAGCCTTTTGATGTTAATTCCGGTGGAAAACGTACCATATGACGCTAAAATAACACTATCGGTTTTACTGTTTTCTACTAAACCCCTTATCTCTTCCCGTTCATCTGTTGGAGTACTACCATATACCAAATAAACTTGTTTATCAATAGTTATCGCTAATTCATGTAGAGGTATCAAATGTTTTTCTATATACTGAGCCAATACTAAAGAATTACCTTCTAGGGTAGAAATTAAATTAATAAGAAATAGATTTCTAGACTCACTAGAAACAAGATAGTCCATCTCTTCCTGATAAGTTCTTTTAATTTTATTAGATTTGGTATGTTCTAATACAAGACATTTTATTTCTAAGTTAGATAAAACTTTTTTCTTTACCAATTCTGCCGTAGTAGTTACTTGGTCACATATCCCAAAAAGTCCTTCCAAAACTAAACGGTGAACTTCTTTACCATCCAAAGTGCCTGTTAAACCTATTCGGTATTTACAATCATGGAGCTTGGTCATTATACCAGTTAAAGATTTGGCTTTAGCTAAGTGGGCCTCGTCTATGAACACTGTACCAAATTGTTCAAAATAACTTTTAGGTAATTTGTAGATAGATTGCCATGTGGATATAATTACATCTTTGTTAGAATCCTTTTCTTTACCCGCATACAACCTATGACAATGATCTTCTGGAAACCATCCATACTCGGAGAAATCTTTATACATCTGTTCAACTAACGATGTGGTAGGTACAACTAAAAGAATTTTAATTTCTTTGAGCAGATAATATCTTATTAAGGCATAGATAACAAAAGACTTACCAGACCCAGTGGGTGAAAGAATAACACCTCTATCACGTTCAATAATATGATGTATGGCATCTACTTGATAATCTCTTGCCCTAAACTTACTTATACTATTAACAAACTTTCGTGTCAGTTTTTTATCTACTTCTTTTGGTCGGAAGACTTCTTCAACTTTAACGAGATATCCTTGGTCCTGGAGAAATCTTTGGACATATGGTAATAATCCAGCATATATCTTACCAGTAGCAGGACTGAATAAACGTACACGACCATCCCACATACGATTTCGCACCGACGGCATAAATCTTGCATTCGGTACTTCGAAGGTAAAAAACTCCGATAACTCTTTACCAATCGACGGCTCACATTGGACTCTAAGATAGGCCTCGTTAAATTTTTCAATAGTTACTTCATTCACCGTGCAAAAACTGTTTCCAAGCAATGGTGTTCTTGATATTCCAGTTCCTATTGTTAATCTCTCTCAATATTCTTTCTAAGTAATTTACTATAGTTTTTACATACTCTATTTTCTTTCCAAGTTCTAGCATTTCATCATCAGCATCTATATAGATACCCACATCTACCTTGAGAATTTTTAAATCAAAAGGTTTATCAGCATAAACCTCTGCTGGAGATTTTCCAGTATAATACTCCCACTTATCACGATAGAGTATTTTACTATCGTCTTGTAATTTTTTAAGCTGAAGTGAATATTTTGTATAATATTTAAGATACTTATTATGCAATTGAGGAGTCCTAATAGACTCCATATCTAATTCAGTATCATCAATTTTTAAATCTTTATCAACTAAAAGCTGTAACTCACCAAAATCCATTATATAATTCCCTCAAAGAGAGATGGTCAGCGGTCGAATCTTCCTTGCTGTAGGTTTCTATATTTCTTCGATTCTATAGGTAGTCAGAAGATAAAATACCTTTATCATTCAACTTGACCATCTCATTTTTATTTATAACTTATGTAACCTTTATATCAAACCAAGTATAAGCAAACGAAACATCACACATAGCGTATGAAATATCAGTTTCCGCTTGACTATATTCAACACTACCCAAACTTACAGGAAACGCATCATATATATGAACTGCCGCTACAGGATTATTTTTAGAACTTAAAATAGTTAGAACTATATCTGTATATAAATCTCTATCATTAAGTTCATAATATACTCCATCTTTAGGATTGCGTTTTTCTGAACCAGCACCCCTATTCATATTATCAGGTCTATCGGTTCTGTTGAATTGTTGCATGCCGCTAAAAGGAAATCCTATATTCATTACCCAGTTATACATTTCCATATAATTGGCTAATGATTCGTCAACAATAAAGGTGCAATTGAAATTATCATATTGCATTTTATCTCCAACAACTGCTATATCTATAAAGGGTGTATATTGGTCCGCCTGACCCAAGGTACACCCAGGAATATTAGCTCTTGTCACAAACCATTCTGTAGTAGGGAAAATAGGAAAATATATTTTAAATTGATTACTTTGTGAATAATCAAATACGGTTGGTTCCCTATTAACAGCTGAAACAACTCCAGTAACATCAGGAGAACTGGTAGAACCACCAACTTCTCCTGCTCTATTATCAGTCGCTGCCACTACGCAGCCCAACCAGCGCCATCAGCATTATTAACTATTTTATGAAATTCAATTACGATGGTTCCAACTGCTGCCGCAGCATTTGTTAAGGCCACGTCACCAGCATTAGCTCCAGCCGGTGCGACTGCATGAACAATCGCTGGTTGGCCAGGTTGATAACCATATTCACCACTGTTATTCAAAGCGAAAACAAAAGCATCCGCAGGGGTAGTTCCTACCCAAACTAGGGTTGCGGTATTTGTAATAGCCGCAGGTGCCAATGACCAAAATATTTTTGCTATGTTTACTAAACTTCCCGTCTCCCATCCCACCAAATCAGAAACATTTAGTATTGATGTTGAACTATTTGTACTGCTGACCTGTACTTTGACTGTAGTTCTGTATCTAGTATCAGCAAGTGTATGTAATGAAACTGCCATGATTTTTTCTCCTTATTGTGGGGCTGGAGTCTACTCTCCCCCTTTTACAATGACTCCTCTTAATTACTATTTATAGATAAATAATAGTTTAAATGATGGCTCCGGGGGTGTGGGTCGAACACACATCAGACAGCTTGCGCCTTAGTCTGCACCCTATCGACAGTAGGGCTGCTATACCAAATTCGCATACCCCGGAATATTTTTACATACTATTTACAACACGACGGACATCATAATCGTCCATAGCGGTCAGCAATCTTGTCATACCTATTCCACCACCCACTCTTGGAAAGAAATCAAGTGATAGAAACTCATCTAGTTCCTTGTCAACTCTTTCTTTACCAAACAGGTCATACAACAGGTCAGCATACATACCATCAGATATCTCATGGAACATCCTCATCATCTCGTCGGTATCACTACTACGTTCAGCTGAACCGATAGTCTCTTGACCAGAGATAATAACATCTATCTTGGCTGCCGTACCGTCACCGTTCTGTTTCATATTCCAGAAAGGTGATGTGTAGTTAGGAAAGTTCTTTATCATACAAACTCTACCCTGCCAAGAATCTGCCATAGCATTCTCATGTTCGTGGGTCAGTTCTTCAGTCTGAAACATCTCACACCATTCTAGATAGTTCTTATCTACAACACCGTGTTGTGAACCGAATCCCATATGTTCACATAGTTCCTTCTCCATCTTTTCTAAGTCGTGTATATTACCAGGCATTTCAAACTCAAACATGGGGAAGATAACATCGTGCCTCCCTTCCACTATTTCTTTCTCAGCCCGATAAGAAGTTGAGATGCAGAAAAAACCCGGCACTGCCGGGCGATTAAGTAATTCGTATTCAAGCCACATTTGGCCTGTTTGGGGAAGAGGCCATACCTCCCCACCATATTCATAGGTGGCAACAGTTGTTGGGTCCTCACAGGCAGCCAGTATCGATAGTCGATTTTGTGTGTGTACTTCTTGGAAGCCTTTTGCAAAAAAAAACGACCTCAATTGGGTCGTTGCTGCGGTGTACTTCTCTGGATTTATTAATTGTGTCATTAGGTTACTCCTCAGTTTTATTATTTAGGTCTAAAAAAGACCCCGCCGAAGCGGGGTCTGAATTTACTTCTTCATAGTTCTTAGACTATTTAAATCAACTCCCTTACATCAGATTATTAATCTGAACACGACGGTAGTATACGTTTGCGTTGCGGGTACCTGCACCATTAGTGGAGGCACTTGCTTCTGCAAATGGATTTACCTGCATACCATAACGAGTCTTAAAACCAATCTTGGGTTGGAAAGAATTCTCACCCACCGCACGGACCATCTGGAGCGGCACATATGGGCAGTAGAAAAGACCTGCATCATATGGGGATGAACCCTTGTAACCAACTGTGTAGTATTGACTAGCAGTTGCACCACTGTTGGTATAAGGAACTTGCATGTTCATGTATGGATCAACATACACTTTAAAGCGACCATTCAATACACCAGCGAAGGTATTACCTGCTGAATCTACATCTAGATTAGTTGACATAGCGGGAGCATAATCCATCATGCCTGCCATGACGAATGCGGAAGCAACGTCGGCTGAACAGATGATAATATTACCCTTACCACGTCGAGTATCACGAGCAACTACGTTTGCATCACGTTCAATGGCAAACATCATGCCTTTGAAGCGTTCAACAGACCAACGACCATTGGAGTCAGTATCTAAATCAAAGATACCAACAGCTGTGGTGTTGGCTTGTGCACCGATTTTTGCATTCTGATAAATTGTACGAATAACCTCACGGTTAATTTCTGCCAAAATTTCAGCACTAAGAATATTAGCCAACTCAGTCTCGGCATCCAGACCATGAATGGCCTTGAGGTCTTGAGCAAGTTCCATAGTATACTCAGCTTTGAGCGCCCGTGTCTTTGCAGTAACGGTTGCTTTTTCAATACTAAAAGCCATCTCAGCAAAAGCGTTAGCAGCACTATCACCTAATGCTTCACCTGTTGCTGTTGCCATACCAGTACCTGTGGTAAACGTAGCAGCTGACAATGCTTTAAGTACTTCTGTACCCAACTGGGTGCCTGTCCCTGCGAAACCAGTATTGGCCTCGTTAAACAGAGCTTCTGTACCGCTTTGTGAAGTATAATGTGCCTTCATTGCAAAGATTAGACCGGTAGGTCCAGTCATTGGCTGAACGCCGCAGACATCATAAGCAATCAAGGAAGGCATCGCACGACGAACTAACGAAATTAGGATTGGATCCCAATTTTGTACTTGTGCGCCTGTTGCGTTAGCAGGTGCAGCTTCAGAAAGGAAAGATGCATCTTCTCTCATAGCCTTTTCTTGGTTTTCTAAAATTACAGTTGTAACGGCCCGACGATAAGCATCCTTAATCTCTGGGAGGTCAGGATGCCCTAGCACTGGCTGCCACTTTTCCTGTAAGTGTTCCGTTTGAAACATTGTTTATTTTCTCCCTATATTTGTAATAAACTATTGTGTTTCATGGCCACTAGCAGTTGATCCCATACCAAAAGGTTTGGATCGTCTAATAGCGGTCATGTAAGCAGCCATTGTGTCGGATACATCTAGATCATTTTCCGTTTCCAGCGGTGCTGCTGTGTCATCGTTGTTAGCTGACTGAACTTTTGGAAAATATGATTCTTTAATCGTTTCGACTTTCTCACGAAAGTTGGCTTCGGTCTCATACTCAACATTTTCTGTTAGTCCAGCAAACTTCTCAACTTCGGTATCAGCTAAATCGGAAGCGACATCACTTAAAATTTCGCTCTTTTTTAACTCTGCCACTTCCTGGGATAGTCTAACATTACTTTCTATGGTTTCATTCAACTTGCCTTCTAGCTCACCAACCTTCTCGGCGGCGGCATCAAGCATATCAAACTGTTCCGTAGGAATAGCAATATTATGTTCTTCAAAAAGTGTTTTTAGGCCTGCAATAAATCCCTCAGCGATTTCAGTCTTCATTTTATGTTCGACTGCCATCTCGTTGGTCTTCATCCATTCCTCAACTACATAGGAGAGATAACCGTCAACTTTCTCGGTCATATCTTCCTTAGCGTTCTCAAAACCAACAGCATATGCTTCTTCATATTCTTCTTCGATTCTTTCTAGCTCTGAACGAATCTTCGCCTTAACAGCTGCTTCAAAAATAATAGCAGCCTTTTGCTTAAATTCTACAGTAAGTCCTGATGCTGATTCTTCTTCATCATCACCACCTTCAGTAAGAGCATTAACATCATCGGAAAAGTCCATAGCCGCAATACGCTCATCTATAGTAATTTCATCACTATCTTCCTCATCATCACCATCAAGAGAAACTTCCTCTTGTTTGGCTGACGCATCAGACGCAAATCCTTTACCACCGGGTGCACCAGGAGGTGTAGCCCGTTTAGCTTTCTTAGAAGCTTCTTTGCCTGGATCAGACGGAGCGTTTGGTGAAACAACTGCTGGTCCCATATCCTCAACTTCATCCTGACCATCCATGTGTTGCATCGGCATGGCGGGTTCCGCATGTAGTGTGGGGGCGTTAGCAGGTTCTTCTACCAATTGTTCGTCCTCATCGACAAAGACATCTTCAGCAATAGCTTCTAATTCTTTGTTGATGTCTGTCATATTGGATAAACTCCCTAATTAGGTTTCTTGTTTTATTTATCAAAGTTATAACTTAGACATGAAATTTGAGAATATTCGTATATTCTTATCTTCGTTATTCTTTTGTTTTTGGTCTAATAACTTTTTATACAAAGCGATTTCGACCTCTTTTACAACGCCATTCTCCCACACCCACTCTTTACCTTCCATAATACCTTCTACGAAAGCATTAGGAGCAGATGGATCTGCGACAATATCGGCTGCAGTTGCTAAGTAAAAATCATCCTTAACAATCTGCATATTTCTTTTTGGTTCTAATGAACCCATACCTCTTGATGAAACGCCCAGTTTGGCACCTTCATCAATAAGATTTTTTACTATTTTACCGTAAGGAGTGTCCATAATCTTAGCTTCACCGATAAAGTTTTTACCTTCTGGTGTGAGCTTTGTAATCATGTGCGACACACGCTCTAAATTTACTGTAGGACCATCAGGATGGCCTAACTCTCCGAAAGCACGTTTCTGTTGAACATACTCTTTATTATATCTTTTTACTTCTTTTTCCAAAACTGCTTGTGGATACATTCGTCCATTTCTATTTTTAATTTCGGCTTGCATGAAGACGCCACGAATTTTATAATTCTTTTTTCCGTCTTCTGTAGCTTCACAAATTAATTCAACATCCTCAACGTGTTCAGATATTAATTTCATTCTTCTTCCTCAAATTCCTCTGGAACTTCTGGTGCATCTGCTACCAGTTCGGGCGCTTCTTCTGGCTCTTCTAAAGCGTCAGGCGCCTCAGCATCACCAAAAGCTTGGTGTGCTAAATTTAGTTTGGCATTTTCCCAATCAGCGTCACGCTTAGCCTGCACTGCTTGTAAAAATTCATCGCCAGCTGTATTGAGGTCACCGGCTACTACAGCATCAACAAAACCTTTACTCATAATATAATCCTCTTTCTATATTTATAACTTTTTTAAACTTCAGGTGCCATATCATCGTAATCATCATATGGATCCTGTTCTACACCTCTACTTGGATCTCCAAATCCTCCTTCTGGACCTCCTAAACCAAGTCCTGCTTTACTATCTATTTCTCCACTTTTCTTTTCAACTGCTATTTGTTTATCAATAGCTGCTATATCGAGATCGGTTTGTTTTAATACTCTCCTACGTACCCATTCTTTTGAAAAATATGTTCCAATATATTCACTTAATGTACCCAACTGTTCAATACGACCTGATAAAATTTCTGCATCTTTAATTTCATGGAAATGATTATCATCATTGAAATCATAAACCAGGGACTCTTTCATAATATCCCAATCTTCAATGGTCATAATACCTTTCAGTATTAATTGGGTCTTTAAGAGAGTTGTAAATAACCCTGCAAATCTTTTTCGTAGTTTTTGAATAAACTTACTAAATTTTATTTCATCTCGTTGAATCTCAGAAGCTCTACCCATATTAAATCCGCTATCTGTTAAAAGGCGAGAAACTGGAATGTTTAGTGAACGATAAAGTTTTTCTTGGAAGTATGTTACATCTGACATCTCACCAAGATTCTGTCCGCCAGGCAATGTTGTAATCTCTGTACCTCGACCACCTTCACGGCGAGGCAACCAAAAATCTTCTAACATAGACATTTGGTTTCGGTCATCTTTTATTTCACCAGTAGAACCATCATACACCACCTTATTGCGATAACGACTCATTACATCTTTAAGATAAGCTTCTGCCTTAGGTTTAGGTAGATTGCCCACATCAATATAAAAAATTCTGCGTTCTGGTGCTCTACTAATACGATAGATAACCAACGCATCTTCCATCATACGGAGTTGGTTAGTAGGTTTGATAGCCTTCTGAAGGAAACCATAAACCTGTTTAGTTGTGGGATTATAAATGCCAGAAGTTACATAAGCAATAGAGTCTGGCGAAATTTTAAGACCAGAACCGTCTTTACCACCGCCGCCACTCATACTAGGATAAACACCGGCTTCATTATACATAAAAAATTCTTGGGTTTTTTTAACTAAATCTACATTGTTCGCAGGACCCATTGTCTTTCGATCACTAGTCTTTTCAATAACACGAACTTTCTTGATAAATTTAGGATCAATATAACGAACTTCCGATATACCTTTGCGAGGAGAATTTTCATCTATGATTATATGATAGAAAAGTTTACTATCAACATACCACCTCTTAAAGATATCATTACCTTTATGCTTCCAATCTAGAAGTCTTAAAACTTCTTTGAATTCTTCATTAACCTTTTTCTGAATAGAACCAGAAAGGTCTGTCATATCTAAATTGAGTTTAACGGAGGTATCATCTTCATCAGCTGTAATAGCTTCATTGATGATATCTTCTATCGCTTGGTCACATTCGGGGTTTTCCGCTGTGGTGCGATATTTACGAATGAGGTCCCAATCATTTTTTGCTGTGCGTTCAAGGTTAATATACTGACTAAAAAAACCAGCCCCACCAGCAATATCTAGTGTACCTTCTTCGTCGGACGGGGCCACGAAGGATTTACCCTTCGTGACCTCACCCTTTCTCTTTATTTCAAAACCAAAAAAATCTGCCATACTACTATTTATACAAATTCATAGAATGACTTTACGAAGTTCCTATTCCAGTTCCTGTTGGACCTGTTGTCATATAGTTAAATCGGAATGTTACATCATATTCCTCAACTATATCGTTGGTATCATAAGCAAGAGGAATCTCGGCGATATTAGTTGGCCACACAGAATATAAATGTGCCTGCCAAATAACATCTTCGTTTCTTGAAAGTTGTTGTATATCAGCCTCGCCGTAATAAGATTCAGGAGACTGCAACCCACCGGTTGTAGCACCCATATCCATAACGGAATTAGACCATGCTTCCAATTGACTACGAATTGTCCAACCTGCATCATTAAAAATTCCAACAGTCCAGTCTGCATATGTACGTTCGCCAGCTACATATACTACTCGACCACGGAAAGGTAC
>Ga0310345_10005394_pt1 | contig 11373 bp, 9 predicted proteins | sample HC15DNA20500_MG_FD_204667 | JGI IMG/M metagenome (GOLD analysis project Ga0310345, IMG submission 204667) | Marine microbial communities from station ALOHA, North Pacific Subtropical Gyre - HC15-DNA-20-500_MG | ecosystem: Environmental > Aquatic > Marine > Oceanic | place: Pacific Ocean: North...
ATCCCCCCCTCGAGTAGTAACGCCGTATCGCTCGCCTCGACAGGAGTCAAGAAGAGGAATAACACCAGCCAAATCCCAACGATGCTGGACAAGGGGCGCTGCATTCCGGTTCGCTTCATAACAACGGAGACTCAATACCGATGATTCTGGGCCGATAGGCTATCAGTCTGTTGGATTTCTCGCAATTTAGCTACAGCCCTTGGCTCCTCCGCCGCATCACTTATACCGGTGAAGGAAAGGCCCAGAAAACCCATCTGTCGCTTATACAACGGCCTAAGTTAACGATATCGATAACACATAGGCATCCTCGCGCCCTTCGCGCGCCGGGTAATAGGCACGTCGTGTGCCGACGTGGGTAAAACCGATGTCCGCATAAAGCGCGATTGCGGCCAGATTCGATGGGCGAACTTCCAGGTACGATTTCGACGCGTCGCGCTCCATAGCATGCGTCATCAAGTGACTCATAAGCAGGCGCGCGCACCCCTTTCGACGAGCTTCCGGCGCGACGCACACATTTAAGATATGGCTTTCGCCAGAAGCGAGTGACATGATTCCGTACCCCGAGAGCCCATGACCCACCTCTAACACCAGGCTGTGATACCCAACTTTAATGCAGTCGGAAAGTATTCCCGCGGACCAAGGAAATTCGTAAGAACGCCTTTCTATATCTACGACCATAGCTATGTCTGACTCGCACATAGGCCGGATCGAAATCTCGTTAGACTGAAGTAAAGCACTCACAACCGCGTCGATTTTTGTATTTCGTCTGTATGTATTGCTAACAATAGATCTTTCCATGCCTTGCGTTTCTCCCCGGGGGATCTAAGCAAGTATGCAGGGTGGTAAGTCACCACGACCGGTATTGAGCGTTTGCCGTAGGTGTACACTTGACCTCGCATACGCCCGATCGGTTTCTCACTTTTCAGCAAATTCTGCGCGGCAACGCGCCCCATCGCGAGAATAATTCGAGGATTTAGCAAGCCGATCTGTCGTTCCAGGTAAGACTCACAATTCGTAACTTCTTCACGACTGGGATCACGATTTTTAGGCGGCCGACATTTTAAAATATTCGCTATGTATATTTCTTCCCTGGTCAAACCGATAGCCATAAGCATTGCATTAAGTAGTTGACCGGCGCGACCGACGAACGGTTCACCCTGACGGTCTTCTTCCTTTCCAGGAGCCTCACCGACTACCAGCCACGAGGCGCTTTTGTTCCCAACGCCAAATACCGTCTGTGTTCGGTGGCGGTGTAATCCGCACCGCGTACAAGCGGCTACCTGCATCTGAAGTTCGTGCCAAACTGGTGGCTCGGCTGACGACAAATCCAGGTGTTCCGCGCTGAGCGAATCGATTACAGCGCTCGGTTCGCGCCTAATCCAAACGTCTATGCCTATGCTTTGAAGTACCGCGTGACGCTTCGGGCTCAAAAACGTCATGCACAGCTTGGGGTGCTAGACCCCTTCACTTGCCTGTGGGTGTTCACGATACACGGGAAACATGATTTTATTGAGCGCATTAACATAGGCTTTCACAGATGCCACGATGATATCGGTGTCCGCGCCGTGTCCGTTAACGATACGTCCGCCAAGTTCCAGGCGAACCATGACCTCCCCTTGCGAATCAGTTCCTGTCGTGATCGAACTGACAGAATATAACTGAACTGTCGCTCCGCTATTGACAATTGATTCGACGGCTCGGTAGGCAGCATCGACTTGCCCATCTCCGCTTTCTTCGGCCGACCGTTCCTCATCTTCAACGTGTAATGTAACGGCCGCAAAAGGCACTTCGCCCGTTTCCGACTCGGTGCGCATAGCGACAAGTTTTATCCGTTCGTTTGCCGCCGAGGAGTCGCTGTCGCTTACTAATGCTTGTAAGTCTTCATCATAAATTTCCGATTTACGATCGGCCAATTCCTTGAAACGTTTAAAGGCCTCATTCAGTTCGTCTTGGCGTGTGAATTCGATACCGATCTCTGTCAAACGCGTACGGAAAGCGTTACGACCAGATAGCTTACCCAACACAATGCGATTGGTCTGCCAACCTACATCTTGTGCACGCATGATTTCATAGGTTTCGCGGCGCTTAAGCACACCATCTTGGTGAATACCGGACTCGTGCGCGAAAGCGTTCGCCCCAACGATAGCTTTGTTAGGTTGAACCGGGAATCCGGTGATAGTTGATACCAGACGGGAACAATTCAAAATCTCCGTCGTGTCGATCCGCGTTTCACAGTCAAACGCATCTTGGCGAGTTCGAACTGCCATTACGATCTCCTCAAGCGAGGCGTTTCCTGCCCGCTCGCCGAGTCCATTGATCGTGCATTCGACTTGACGGACACCGTTCATGATGGCGGCCAATGAATTACCTACCGCGAGTCCGAGGTCATTATGACAGTGAGCAGAAAATACCACCTTATCACTGTTCGGTACTCGTTCTATTATCTCTTTGAAAAATGTTCCAATAGAATCAGGTAGGCCATAACCCACTGTATCCGGCAAATTAATGGTCGTAGCGCCCGCATTAATGACCGCCTCGACCACCTGGCACAAGAAGTCACGTTCAGAACGGCTCGCATCCTCGGCTGAGAACTCAACGTTGTCGGTATATCTACAGGCTCGCTTTACCGCCTTAACCGCCGAATCCAATACATCCTCGGGTTCCATCCGGAGTTTGGCTTTCATATGAATCGGCGAAGTAGCAATAAACGTGTGTATCCGCATTGAACGTGCGCCGGTCAAAGCATCAGCTGCGCGATCAATATCTTCGTACGAGGTCCGGCACAAGCCACATACTGTGCTGTCCCGTACGGCACTCGCTATAGCCCGGACGGCTTCGAAATCCCCAGGGCTTGCGATCGGGAATCCCGCTTCGATAACGTCGACCTTAAGGCGTTCCAACGTCTTAGCAATACGGAGTTTTTCCGCCTGTGTCATTGCGGCGCCTGGACTTTGCTCACCATCTCGCAAAGTTGTGTCGAAGATAATTAGCCGTTCTGACATGAGGTTTCTTCAGGCGATGGAATTCAACCGCGTTGAGTCTCCGCTAGGAATGAAGACAGTCCTATCGGGACAGTGCATCGACGAGTAGCATTCGTCCGGGCGCTAAACCCACATTGCGCCCCGACATAAGGCCAGACCCCAAGGGGGGATAGCGCCACGGCGCTCAAGGCACAAGCCCTTTGATCTCCTGGGAAATGGTAGCCACGATGTCTATCTTTCACAAGCGATCCCTGGTTCGTGGAGATTGCCTACGCTCGCTTAACTTCACGGTTTGTTTCCTTTTTACGTCGTCTTTGTCTCCAAGTTAAAACGGGGCCCGACAACGTATAAGCCGCAAAAATCACCAAGAGTATTACCGCAGGTTCTAGGGAAACCAATATGAATACCATGACAACGGCAAGAATGCTGACGAACGGCACGCGACCTCGGAGATCAAAATCCTTAAAGCTGTAGTAGCGAACATTACTGACCATTAATAAGGCGGCGCCGATGGTCACTATTAAGGTTGCTACGACCATGGTACCTGATTCTCTAAAATCAAAGAGCGAACCAAACCAAATAACCGCCGCGACGAGCCCAGCAGCAGCCGGACTAGGCAGTCCCTGAAAAAATTGTTTGTCAGTTTTGTCTGTCTGCGTGTTGAATCGGGCTAGACGTAACGCTGTCGCCGCGGTGTATAGAAAGGCAGCCAGCCATCCGAGTTTCCCCAGGCCCGATAAGGACCAGTAGTAAACAATGAGAGCAGGAGCGAGTCCAAACGACACCATATCCGCGAGGCTGTCGTACTCAGCACCGAAATCGCTTTGAGTATTTGTTAATCTCGCAACACGACCATCGATACCATCTAGGAGCATCGCAATTATTATAGCGATCGCGGCTATATCGAAAAGTGAGTTTATCGCAGCAACTACGCCGTAAAACCCCGCGAAAAGAGAGCCAGTCGTAAACAGGTTCGGAAGCAAGTAGATACCAGCATGTCGATGTTTTCGTGCAGCCGGTGGGGTATTTGCCGATTCCTGTTTAGAGCGTCGAGAGTGTATGAGGCGCATGGGGCTCTCCGGAGTATGATGCTTTGCTTCCGCTGTGGAGATTCTACTCTGTAGTACGACTCGCGGGCGAGGATGTGTTTTGTCCTCGCACCAGCGTCATTAATGTCGTTAGGGCCGCCGTGACACGACCGCCCACGCTGACTTCTACCCGTGAGGAGCCAGGCGCGTAGATAGCGACCGTGCAGCCAAAGGGCGCAAAACCAACACGGTGCCCATGACCCACCCGCTCCCCGAGACGTCGGGCTAGGGAAACCGACCCACGCCATATCCCTTGCGCGACCTCAAGTACGACGTCATCGCCCTCGTCCGTACGTATCTGGCAAGCCAATACCTTCCCGGAATGTCCTTGCGTCTCCTGCGGGTATTTCGGGCCCGCCCATTGTTCAATTAATTTTCCCTCGGTTGGGCTGAAAAGGCTGTGAACATCGAACAGACCCGATTCCAAAATGACCTTGACAGATTCCCGGTCAAGCCACGGATCATGATGCACGCCGACCGAGATTACTATGCCATCGAGCGGGCATATCAACGCTAGCGGCAACGCTGGGGGAACGCGGGAAGGATCACGGAAGTAGAGAAGCAACAATCCGAGCACCAAGATAGCTGGTATCGCTCCAGCCAAACCGAACAGCATCCCGAAAAAAATCGCGCAAGAGACTGCCACGACCACCACCATCCGCCCCTCTCGTGCTATGACCGCATGTCGTAGAATGGCCATGAAATCCGCACTACATCTAGTCTCTAAATAAGAACTTAGTTCTTATCCTTATCGACCAGTTTATTTTCCTTGATCCAAGGCATCATCGCGCGCAATCGTTCGCCAACCTCTTCTACCGGATGTTGTTGTGCAAGACGTCGCTTAGCCTTAAGTACTGCAGTCCCCGTTCGATTCTCACCGATCCATTCCCGCGCAAACTGCCCACTTTGTATTTCAGTCAGGATGTCTCGCATTCTTTGTTTCGTTTCTGAGTTTATGATCCGAGGCCCTCTGGTGAAATCTCCATACTCCGCGGTGTTCGATATCGAATAGCGCATGTTCGCAATACCACCTTCGTAAATCAGATCGACGATGAGTTTTACTTCATGGAGGCATTCAAAATAGGCCATCTCAGGTGCATAACCTGCCTCGACCAAGGTCTCAAAGCCGGCTTCTATCAGTGCGGTTATACCTCCGCACAACACCGTCTGTTCCCCGAACAGATCTGTCTCCGTTTCCTCCCGAAAACTAGTTTCAATTACGCCGGCACGCGCACCACCGTTCGCCGAGGCGTATGACAGCGCGAGCTCTTTTGCTTGACCTGAGGCATTTTGAAAAACTGCGATCAAAGTTGGGACGCCCCCGCCCTCTAAGTACGTCGACCGAACAAGATGTCCAGGGCCTTTTGGCGCCACCATAAAGACGTCTAACTCCGGACGGGGCTCTATTTGACCAAAATGGATATTGAATCCGTGCGCAAATGCCAGTGCCGTCCCGCTTTTGATATGAGGTTCCACTTCTTTGGTGTAGATTTCTGCTTGGTGCTCATCGGGCGCTAGCATCATCACCACATCGGCATCCCTCGTCGCGTCCGGTACCTCGGCGACAGCCAGTCCCGCGCTTTCGGCTTTTTGCCAACTACTCGACCCGACACGCAGTCCTACAGTTACGTCAGCACCAGAATCCTTCAGATTATTAGCATGCGCGTGCCCCTGAGATCCATAGCCTACGATTGCTACTTTCCGTGCTTGAATTAGCGATAGATCAGCGTCTTTGTCGTAGTAAATATTCAATGCCATTGTTAATTTCCTATATCGCTCTACTTTTTAGCGCCCCATATCCCCAGCAACCAAATCCTGACGGACATTCAATGTTCAGACCTTGAGTACCCTGTCTCCTTTAAACAAGCCCAAAACACCGGAGCGAACTGTCTCCATAATTTGATCTGTTCCGACCGCTTGGATGAAATCATCTAACCGTGGGCGCGATCCACTTAACTCCACGGTACAACTTGAATCCGTGTTATCAACAACGCGGGCACCATACGTTTCCGCGAGCAACTCCAACTCAATACGCCGTTCTTTATTCGAAACTTGGAGTTTGACCAGTAGAAGTTCACGTTCGATGTGGTCTCTTTGGTTAAGGTCTGTGAGCCTGATTACATCTACTAGCTTGTTTAATTGCTTGGTTATTTGCTCAATGATTTCTGGTGACCCAGTGGTGACCAGCGTCATTCTCGATACCGAGGGATCCTCCGTCGGCGCTACGGCCAATGATTCGATGTTATAGGCTCGGGCCGAGAATAGACCAGCAACGCGGGACAAAGCCCCCGCTTCGTTCTCGAGCAGAATCGAAATCGTATGGCGCTGACTCATGCGAGTTCGCGGTCATCCGTCGCAAGGTGCATTTCATGGTGGCCCTTACCCGCGGCGATCATCGGGTAGACATTCTCAGTCTGGTCTGTGATGAAATCCATTAACACCAAGCCATCTTTTATGGCGAAGGCCTCCGAAAACGCCGTCTCGACTTCACTTGGCTTTTCTATCCGCATACCTACGTGCCCGAAGCTTTCCGCAAGTTTTACGAAATCCGGAAGCGAATCCATGTAGGAATGCGAGTAACGGCGATCGTAGAAAAATTCCTGCCATTGCCTCACCATTCCCATATATCGATTGTTGAGATTTATGATCTTGATCGGGAGCCCATACTGGAGACAGGTAGATAATTCCTGGACACACATGACGAAACTGGCCTCCCCCGTGACACAGGCGACAACGGCGTCGGGGAACGCGAGCTGGACGCCCATGGCGGCCGGCATACCAAAGCCCATCGTGCCCAGTCCACCTGAATTAATCCAGCGCCTAGGTTTGTCAAACGGATAAAACTGTGCCGCCCACATCTGATGCTGCCCGACATCGGAGGTGATATACGCGTCTCCGCCGGTAACCTTGTAAAGGCCTTCGATGACCGATTGTGGCTTGATCAATGGGCTCGAACGATCGTAATGCAAACAGTTCCGACCACGCCATTCCGTGATCTGCTGCCACCACGGATCTTGATCTTGCTTAAGCGTTCGGTGTGGAGTCGACTCGATAGAGGCGATTAAATCGTCGAGAACATTCGAGACGCTACCAACAATAGGAATGTCAACCGGTACGTTTTTGGAGATGGACGAGGGATCTATGTCGATATGGATAATCTTGGCATCAGGGCAAAACTTCGCCAAATCGCCCGTTACTCGATCATCAAACCTGGCACCAATTGCGATTAGAACGTCACATTGGTGCATCGCCATGTTGGCCTCATAAGTACCGTGCATACCCAACATACCTATGAATTGTGGATCCGTGCCTGGAAAGGCACCAAGCCCCATCAGCGTGTTAGTCACGGGATACCCTAATAACCGGGCAAAATGGGTCAGCTGTGAAGAGGCGTCGTCAAGGATTACACCGCCACCGGTGTATATCATCGGGCGTTTGGCAGATGTGATCAGTTTCGCTGCCCTTTTGATTTGGCCTGGATGTCCTTTCACCGTCGGACGATAAGATCGCATCTCAACCGTTTCCGGATATACGTACTCCGTCACGTTAGCCGTCACGTCCTTCGGTAAATCGATAACAACTGGGCCGGGTCTACCAGTCGCCGCGACGTAGAAAGCTTTTTTGATCGTACTAGCTAGCTCTTCCACACGCTCGACTAAAAAGTTGTGCTTCACACAGGGGCGAGTTATGCCGATTGCGTCTACTTCTTGAAAGGCATCATTTCCGATCAGATGAGTGGACACTTGACCGGTGAATACGACCATGGGGATCGAATCCATATAAGCCGTCGCAATACCCGTTACAGCGTTAGTCGCTCCCGGACCCGATGTCACCAATACAACGCCCGGTTTACCCGAAGCGCGAGCATAGCCATCAGCCGCGTGGGTTGCTCCCTGCTCATGCCTTACTAGGATGTGCTTGATCTTGTCTTGCTTGAATATTTCGTCGTAGATATGTAGTACGGCGCCACCCGGATATCCGAACACGTACTCAACACCTTCATCGGCAAGGGCGGTCACAAATATCTCCGCGCCCCTCAGTCGCTCACCCACTTGTATTCATCCTCATTACACTTCCACGAGACCGTGCTATTTTTTGTCCCCAACGAGGTTTTGCGCTTAGCAGACGGAAAACGCTTCAACCTACTTATAAACTGCTATCACGTCAAGCATTAAACTCTTGGATTTCGTGGGAAAAATTCCAACAAAGGATACGCTTGCGCGGACGCCTATAAGTCCCGAGAATGCACTCCACAGACAATGAGAATCTCTACGCTTCTGATTCCCACCCTGCGCGACCCTCCTTCGGACGCGGAAGTCACTAGCCATCAGTTGATGGTCAGGGCCGGCATGGTACGTCAACTCGCGGCGGGAATTTACACCTGGCTGCCGCTCGGTTTACGCGTGTTGCGTAAAGTTGAGCAAATTGTCCGCGACGAAATGGAAGGTGTCGGTGCCCAGGAGGTATTGATGTCTTCTGTACAGCCGTCAGAACTTTGGAAGGAATCCGGACGCTGGGATGCTTATGGACCAGAGCTTCTACGTTTTTCGGACCGCCACCGGCGCGAGTTCTGTCTGGGACCGACTCACGAAGAGATTATTACCGATTTAATTCGCGGTGAAATCCGTAGCTATAAACAATTGCCGGTCACTTTTTATCAAATCCAGACTAAATTTCGCGACGAAATCAGACCTCGTTTTGGCGTTATGCGCGCCCGTGAATTCCTAATGAAGGATGCCTACTCTTTCCATATAAACGAAGAATCTCTGGAAAAGACCTATTGGGACATGCATACCGCCTACTGCGCCATCTTCGAGAGAATCGGCTTGACCTATCGTGCTGTTGTAGCAGATACAGGTGCGATTGGTGGCTCGCAATCCCATGAGTTCCACGTTCTCGCTGATTCCGGCGAAGATAAAATCGCCTTTAGCACAAGCGGTGACTACGCGGCGAATCTCGAAATGGTCCCGAACGTACCACCGACAGATGTGTGCCCCAAACCCTCGAGTGAACTCCAAAAAGTGAAAACACCAGGGCAATACACGATCGATGACATCGCCGTGTTTTTGGGGGTCCCCTCGGCTCACTGCATGAAAACGTTAGTGGTTGAGGCAGCAGACAACGGGTTAGTGGCCCTCGTGCTCCGAGGCGACCACGAATTGAATGTAATAAAGGCACAACGCCACCCGGCGATCGCCAAACCACTGCGATTCGCAAACGCCGAAAAGATAAAGGAAGCGATAGGCTGTTCGCCCGGTTCGCTGGGGCCGGTAGATCTGCCTTTTCCGATCGTGGCGGACACCGACGCTCTAGCAGTGTCCGATTTCGTTTGCGGCGCCAACGAGGAAGACATGCATCTCACAGGCGTGAATTGGGGACGTGATCTGAAAGAGCCTGCAAGCGCTGATCTGCGCAATGCTTGCGCGGGGGAGCCAAGCCCCGGTGGTGAAGGCACGTTAGAAATAAAACGTGGGATTGAAGTCGGGCACATTTTCCAACTGAAAACTAAATACAGCGACGCAATGAAGGCAACCGTACTCGATAAAAATGGATCCGCTGTTGCAATGCTTATGGGTTGTTACGGTATCGGTGTATCTCGCATCGTCGCCGCCGCGATCGAACAGAATCACGATGAAAAGGGTATTATCTGGCCTGCTGCTATCGCTCCTTTCGAGTGCGCCGTTATCCCGATCAACATGCACAAATCGGAACGCCTCCGGGAGGCCACAGATCGGTTCTATGGCGAACTAAAGGAGGCAGGAATAGACGTTTTACTCCATGATGCGCGTGAACGTCCTGGTGTAATGTTTAACGACCTCGAACTGATCGGGATTCCGAATCGCTTAGTGATCAGCGATAAGGGGTTAGACGCGGGAACCTTGGAGTACAAATCTAGACTCAGTGAAAAACCTCAAATAATCCAGTTCTCCGATGCAGTGGCCTTTATCCGGGAGCGTATCTCCACCTAAATGCGATTTTGTCCGGGTTTTTTGATGCGCATTCGCTCAGCAACCGCACCGAAAACCTGTACGTACACCGTCGCCGAACACTGACCAACACTCAAATTGGAGCGGAGCACCGATGGTGCCGGGTCCAACAACAACGGCGGAACGATTGGGCTGGTATCGCGACGAACAATTTAAGCCTAATTTTCCGATACGCCGCCCGAAGTCAACTGCTAGGAGGTTCTCCCTTGTGTTACGGAACGGCCATATTGTCCGACCGACCGTTCGTGTGGTGTCGAAAAAAGATGTGCCAACGGAGTGCCCAGCGAGTTGTCTGCCCAATCGCCCAACTCCTGTAGCTTCTTGGCGGCACGCAAATCCGTTTCGTCAGCTGCAACCGGAAAGACGTTTCCTGGCCTCGAAAAGCTCGGGACTAACCGCAATAGATCAAGCAGCGTAACGTGATGGAGATCTCGGGTTAACACCCATTGAAAATTATCGTTGCGGCAAATCCAAAAGTTGTCATCCAGTACACTCAACGCCGCATTGACTCCCTCGTGACCTAAATTATCCTCCGCCCGCAACAATTCCTTTTCTGTCAGACCGCTGCCCTCTACCTGCGCCTGATACAGGCGCCACACTATCCTGTAGGCACAGTAAAAGGGATTTTTTTTCGCTACGGTCATACCCCTTCCGGCATCTACGGGCTGGAACGTCGTTAGACATTGGGTGATTTCAGCGCCAAGAAGCATAATGATCCAAGACAGATAAATCCAAATCAGAAATATCGGGATTGTCGCAAAGGCGCCATACACCATCTGTTGAGCAGGAAATTTGGTCACGTAAAAAGCAAATACATGTTTAGCGCATTCGAACATAATACTTGCGACAATCCCGCCCACGAGGGCATGTTTCAAAGGCACCGGTCGATAGGGGATAAGCTTAAAAAATATTACGAAGGCGGTTGTCGTGGCAACGAGCGGGAACACGGTAATTACCCGTGTCTTCACGTACGCCGATATCCCCACCTCCGCCAGTAAAGGTAACGAAATCACAAACGAGGTCGCGACCATACTGGCGCCGATCAGTATCGGGCCTAGAGTCAAAACGGACCAGTAGACAAGAAACCGAATGACGAGCGGCCTCTTGCGTTTAATGCCCCAAATTACGTTAAAGGTAGATTCGACTGTTGCCATCATCAGTAACACGGTGAGTAGGAGCACAGTTATTCCTGCCGCCTGCAGACCTCGCGCCTTGTCAGTGAATTGCACCAAATACATTCGGACCTGGTCACCAACCGCGGGTACAAAATTCTTAAATAGGAAACCTTCCGAGGATTCTCGCCAACCTTGAAACGCC
>Ga0310345_10005395_pt1 | contig 11372 bp, 10 predicted proteins | sample HC15DNA20500_MG_FD_204667 | JGI IMG/M metagenome (GOLD analysis project Ga0310345, IMG submission 204667) | Marine microbial communities from station ALOHA, North Pacific Subtropical Gyre - HC15-DNA-20-500_MG | ecosystem: Environmental > Aquatic > Marine > Oceanic | place: Pacific Ocean: North...
GCGCTCGGTCTGATGTTCGGCAGCCCGGTGGCTTTCACGGTGCCCGACCTCGACCGCACCGACTACCTGGTGATCATCGGCGCCAACCCGCTGGTGTCCAACGGGAGCCTGGCCACGGCCGCCGACTTCGGTGGCAAGCTGCGCGCGCTGAAGCGTCGCGGCGGCCGGTTGGTGGTGATCGATCCCGCCCACACCCGCACCGCCGCGCTGGCCGACCGTCACCTGGCGCCGCGCCCGGGTACCGATGCCGCGCTGCTGTTCGCCGTGGTGCAGGTGCTGTTCGACGAGGACCTGGTCGAGCTCGGAGAGCTCGCCGACCACATCACCGGTCTCACCGAGATCCGCGCGCTGGCCGACGACTTCGCCCCCGAGGCGGTCGCCGCGTACTGCGGGATCGACGCCGACGAGATCCGCGTGCTGGCCCGGGAACTGGCCGCGGCCCCCTCGGCGGCGGTGTACGGGCGGATGGGCACCTCCACCGTCGAATTCGGCACGGTGGGCAGCTGGCTCGTCGACGTCGTCAACGTGCTCACCGGCAACCTCGACCGACCCGGCGGCGCGATGTTCCCGCTGTCGCCGGTGGCTCCCGCCCCGCGCGGTCGCCGGCCCGGCCGCGGCTTCCTGACCGGCCGTTGGCGCAGCCGGGTGTCCGGGCACCCCGAGGCGCTGTCGGAGCTGCCCGTTGCCGCACTCGCCGAGGAGATCGAAACCCCCGGCGACGGCCAGATCAAGGCGATGATCACCATTGCGGGCAACCCGGTGCTGTCCGCCCCGGACGGCGACCGACTCGACCGGGCGCTGGCCGGGGTGGGTTTCATGGTGAGCGTCGACCCGTACCTCAACGAGACCACCCGGCACGCCGACGTGATCCTGCCCCCGCCGCCGCCCTCACAGAGCCCGCACTTCGACTTCGCGCTGAACAACCTCGCCGTGCGCAACAACGCCCGTTACTCACCGCCGGCGCTGCCCCTGCACGAGCGGCCCGACGAGCCGGAGATCCTGTCGCGCATCGCGCTGGTGATCTACGGCATCGGCCACGACGGAGACCCCCGTTCGGTCGACGAGCAGGTGATCACGACAACCCTGGCCAAGGAGAGCGCCGACGCGGGATCCCCGGTGGCGGGGTGCCCCGTCGAGGAACTGACCGCGATGCTGGCCGACGGGCCCGGTTATGAGCGTCGGCTCGACATGATGCTGCGGCTCGGCGCCTACGGCGACGCGTTCGGCGCCCGCCCCGACGGCCTGACGCTGGCGCGGCTGACGTCTGCGCCGCACGGCATCGACCTCGGCCCGCTGCAGCCACGACTGCTCGACGTGCTGCGCACCCCGTCGGGTCTGGTCGAGCTGGCTCCGCCGCAGCTCATCGACGATGCGGGCCGACTCCGCGACGCCTTGAGCCGGCCCGAGGAGCGGTTCGTGCTGATCGGGCGGCGTCACCTGCGCTCCAACAACAGCTGGATGCACAACCTGCCCGCACTGTCGGGCGGCAGCAACCGGTGCACGCTGCACATGCATCCCGACGACGCCGCCGAGTTGGGCGTCTCCGACACCGCCGTGGTCAAGGGCCCGGGCGGCGAACTGGTCGTGCCCGTCGAGGTCACCGAGGACATCCGGCGCGGCGTGCTGTCCCTGCCGCACGGCTGGGGCCACGACCGCGCCGGCACCGGCCAGCGGCTGGCCGCCGGCCACCCAGGCGTCAACGCCAATCAGCTCAACGACGGTTCGGTGCTCGACCCGCTGTCGGGGACCGCGGTGCTCAACGGCATTCCGGTGGTCGTGGGCCCGGCCGCCGAGCGCAGCGGCGCACCGGTCAGCTGAGCTCCCAGATCACCGTCACCGAGAAACCGACCGTCTGCTGTCCGGGCTCCAGCGGCACCGCCGCCTCCATCGCGCCGCGGGGCACCGGCATGGGGATGGGCGGCGTGGTGCCGGCCGCTTCGGAGATCGAGATCACCTTGCCCAGGCTCATGCCGGCCAACTCGGCGTACTGTTCGGCCCGGTCCTCGGCGTCTTCGAAAGCCCGCGCGCGGGCGTCGCGCACCAGCTGTGAGTCGTCCTCGATCGAGTAGCTGATCGAGTTGATGCGGGTGGCGTTGCCGCCGGTCTCCACGATCAGCCCGATCGCGTCGGACGCCTGGTCCAGGTTGCGGATCTTCACGTTGATCGAGTTGGTCGCGCGGTAGGCGGTGATCGTGTTGTCCTCGGGCCCGAACTGCGGCTGCAGGTTGGCCTCCGTGGTGGCGATGTCGGTGCGGTCGATGCCCAGACCGATCAGCTCGTCGATCACCGCCTGCTGGCGTTCGTTGGTCTGGTTCATCGCGGTGGTGGCGTCGGGGGCGAGGAACTCCATCGACGCGTTGATCGTCAGCGTGTCCGGGGTGCCCTGAACCTGTCCCGCACCCACCACCGTCACCTGGCGGGTATCGGCGTCGGGAGTCAGGCCGGCGGCCGGCCCCGACTGCGAGTCGCACCCGGCCAGCGCCAGCATCGCGACGGCGGCCGCGCCGGCGGCGAGGAGACGGGTCCGGACAGGTTTGGTGGTCGCGGCGATCGGCATGGCCGCCACCCTAACTTCCGGCCGGCAACGACCCGAGGAACTCCAGAAGCAGGCTGGTCACCTCGGCGGGCCGTTCCTCGGTCAACCAGTGGCCGGCTCCGTCGATCAGCACTTCGCGGTAGTCACCGGTGACGAGCTCGCCGGCCCGGTGCCGCGGTGTGTAGGCCAGGGTGGCGTCGGCGCTACCCCCGATGAACAGGGCGGGCACGGTGATCGTCGGCGCGGGCGGGTCGGCGGTCAACTCCCAGTTGCGGTCGAAGCACCGGTACCAGTTCAGCGGGGCGCTGAATCCGCCGCGGGTGAACTCTTCGACGTACACCTGGAAGTCGTCGGGGGTGATCCAGGCGGGCAGGCCGCCGGGCTCGGGGATGCGGGCGAGGAATCCTTGCGGCCCCGGCGCCAGCATGCGCTGCGCGGCGAGCTCGTCGCCGCCTTGCGTCGTCGCGAACAGCCGCCGGAACGTGGTCGCCGGGTCGGCGGCCAACTCGGCGTCGGCAGGCCCGGGTTCCTGGAAGTAGAGGATGTAGAAGAACTGGTCGCCGAACAGCCGCCGGAAGGCCTGCGTGGTCGGGACCTTCGGGCGCGGCACCGGGGGCAGGCTCAACCCGGCCACCGCGCGGAACCGCTGCGGATGCAGCAGAGGTGCGGCCCAGGCCACCACCGCGCCGAAGTCGTGGCCCACCAGCACGGCCTGCTCGGCGCCGACAGCGTCGAGCAGCCCGACGATGTCGGCGGACAGTTCGGCGACGTCGTAGGCCTCGACCGCGGCCGGCCTGTCGGAGCCGCCGTAGCCGCGCTGGTCGGGGGCCAGTACGTGGTAGCCGGCGTCGGCCAGGCCGCGGATCTGGTGGCGCCAGGAGAACGCGAGTTCGGGGAAGCCGTGACTGAGCACGACCACAGGTGCGCCCGGTTCACCGGCCTCGGTCACCCGCAGGCGGACCCCGTTGGTGGCCACCATGTGAGATCGCACAGCCATCACCCAACCATGCCGGGGACGACCGGGAACCGCCGAACGTTGGTCTAGCGTGGTCAGGCGGTAGCCTTGACTACTCAAGCTGCGCGTATCGGAAGGATTTGGCCGGCGGTCCCGCCGACCGGCGTCAGGTATCGATGAACCGAACTCACGTATGAACCGCAAGAATGTGATCCGCACACTCACGGTGATCGCCGTGGTGCTGCTGCTCGGGTGGTTGTTCTTCCGCATCAGCGACGACACCCGCGAATACACGAACGTCGACACCTCGGTCGCGGTCGCGCAGATCAATGACGACAACGTCACCAGCGCGCAGATCGATGACCGCGAGCAGCAGCTGCGCCTGGAGCTGAAGAACGGCAACAGCGACACCGAGGACAGCACCAAGATCATCACGAAGTACCCGACCGGGTACGGGGTGACGCTCTTCGAGCAGTTGAGCGCCAAGGGCGCCAAGATCAACACGGTCGTCAACCAGAGCAGCATGCTCGGCACCCTGCTGATCTACATGCTGCCGCTGCTCCTGCTGGTCGGCCTGTTCGTGATGTTCTCGCGGATGCAGAGCGGCGGCCGGATGGGATTCGGCTTCGGCAAGTCCAAAGCCAAGCAGCTCTCCAAGGACATGCCCAAGACCACCTTCGCCGACGTCGCCGGCGCCGACGAGGCGGTCGAGGAGCTCTACGAGATCAAGGACTTCCTGCAGAACCCGAGCCGCTACCAGGCGCTCGGCGCCAAGATCCCCAAGGGCGTGCTGCTGTTCGGTCCGCCCGGCACCGGTAAGACGCTGCTCGCCCGGGCTGTCGCCGGCGAGGCCGGGGTGCCGTTCTTCACGATCTCCGGCTCGGACTTCGTCGAGATGTTCGTCGGTGTCGGTGCGTCGCGCGTGCGCGACATGTTCGAGCAGGCCAAGCAGAACAGCCCGTGCATCATCTTCGTCGACGAGATCGACGCCGTCGGCCGCCAGCGGGGCGCGGGCATGGGCGGCGGCCACGACGAACGCGAGCAGACGCTGAACCAGTTGCTGGTCGAGATGGACGGGTTCGGCGACCGCCAGGGCGTCATCCTGATCGCCGCCACCAACCGGCCCGACATCCTCGACCCGGCCCTGCTGCGGCCCGGCCGCTTCGACCGCCAGATCCCGGTGTCGGCCCCGGACCTGGCCGGACGCCGCGCGGTGTTGCGGGTGCATTCGCAGGGCAAACCGCTGGCCGAGGACGCCGACCTCGACGGGCTGGCCAAGCGCACCGTGGGCATGTCCGGTGCCGACCTGGCCAACGTCATCAACGAGGCCGCGCTGCTCACCGCCCGCGAGAACGGGACCATCATCACCGGGGCTGCGCTGGAAGAGGCCGTGGATCGCGTGGTCGGCGGCCCGCGCCGCAAGAGCCGCATCATCAGCGAGCACGAGAAGAAGATCACCGCCTACCACGAGGGTGGACACACGCTGGCGGCGTGGGCGATGCCCGACATCGAACCGATCTACAAGGTGACGATCCTGGCGCGCGGCCGCACCGGCGGTCACGCGATGGCGGTGCCCGAGGACGACAAGGGCCTGATGACCCGCTCGGAGATGATCGCCCGGCTGGTGTTCGCCATGGGTGGGCGTGCGGCCGAGGAACTCGTCTTCCGCGAGCCCACCACCGGCGCGTCGTCGGACATCGACCAGGCCACCAAGATCGCCCGCGCCATGGTCACCGAGTACGGCATGAGCTCCAAGCTCGGCGCGGTGCGCTACGGCTCCGAGCACGGTGACCCGTTCCTGGGCCGCACGATGGGCACCCAGGCGGACTACAGCCACGAGGTGGCCCGCGACATCGACGACGAGATCCGCAAGCTGATCGAGGCCGCCCACACCGAAGCGTGGGAGATCCTGACCGAGTACCGCGACGTGCTCGACACCCTGGCCGGGGAGCTGCTGGAGAAGGAGACGCTGCACCGCGTCGAGCTCGAGGCCATCTTCTCGGACGTCAAGAAGCGGCCCAGGCTGACGATGTTCGACGACTTCGGTGGCCGCGTGCCGTCGGACAAGCCGCCGATCAAGACTCCGGGAGAGCTGGCCATCGAGCGCGGCGAACCGTGGCCCAAACCTGCGCCGGAGCCGGCCTTCAAGACGGCGATCGCTCAGGCGTCGCGCGCGGCCGCTGAGGCGGCACACCGCAACGGCGGCAACGGTGCAGGCCCCAACGGGTCCTCCGGTTCGCAGGGTGCGCCGGCCAACGGCGCCAAGCAGCCCGACTACGGCGCACCGGCCGGCTGGCACGCACCGGGCTGGCCGCCCCGCGACACCGGACAGCACGAAGGGGCACCCCAGCAGCAACCCCAGGGCTACTGGTACCCGCCGCCGCCCGGATGGCAGCAGGGCCCACCCCCGCCGTATCCGGGATATCCGCCGTATCAGCACCATCCGCAGCACGGGCAGCCCCAGCACGGCGGGTCGGCTCCGGGTCCTTCCCAGGACCAGGGGCAGGACGGCGGCGGGGGCCACGAGGGCCCGGCGGACCGCGGCTGACCCGCGACGCACCAGGCTGATCACTGAACGGAGACTCCGATGACGCAGTCGCAGAACAACTCGGCCACGCTCACCCCTCCGGCCTTCGACCAGGCACGCGCCGAGGCCGCGGTGCGCGAACTGCTGATCGCCGTCGGTGAGGACCCCGACCGGCAAGGTCTGGTGGACACTCCGGCGCGCGTGGCGCGGGCCTACCGGGAGATCTTCGCCGGGCTCTATGTCGACCCCAACGAGGTGCTCAACACCACCTTCGACGAGCAGCACGACGAGTTGGTGCTGGTCAAAGACATTCCGATGTACTCCACATGTGAACACCACCTGGTCTCGTTCCACGGTGTGGCGCATGTCGGCTACATCCCGGGCGTCGACGGCCGGGTCACCGGGTTGTCGAAACTGGCTCGGGTGGTGGATCTCTACGCCAAACGCCCGCAGGTGCAGGAGCGGTTGACCGGCCAGATCGCCGACGCGTTGATGCGCAAACTGGACCCCCGCGGGGCCATCGTGGTGGTCGAGGCCGAGCATCTGTGCATGGCGATGCGAGGAATCCGCAAGCCCGGCGCGGTGACCACGACGTCGGCCGTGCGCGGGCAGTTCAAGACCGACAACGCGTCGCGCTCCGAAGCCCTGGATCTGATCTTGAGAAAGTGACCCCGGCCAGCCTTTCCCCCACCACACCCGGGCCCGTGCAGGTGATGGGGGTCGTCAACGTCACCGACGACTCCTTCTCCGACGGGGGGTTGTTCCTCGATCGGGACCGGGCGGTCAGCCATGGTGTCGAGTTGGTTGCCCAGGGTGCGGCCATCGTCGACGTCGGCGGCGAGTCCACCCGCCCCGGTGCCACCCGGATCGACCCCGACGTGGAAACCGCGCGGGTGCTCCCTGTCGTCAAACAGCTTGCCCAGCAGGGGATCACCGTCAGCATCGACACCATGAACGCGGGGGTGGCGCGCGCCGCGCTGGAGAACGGTGCGCACATCGTCAACGACGTCTCGGGCGGCCGGGCCGATCCGGACATGGTCCGGGTGGTCGCCGAAGCCGGTGTGCCCTGGGTGCTGATGCACTGGCGTTCCGTCGGCGCCGAACGCCCACACGAGGTTCCGCGTTACGCGGACGTCGTCGCCGAGGTGCGTGACGAACTGCTCGCCGGCGTGGACGCCGCGGTGCGCGGCGGCGTCGACGCGGCCAACGTGATCATCGACCCGGGTCTGGGTTTCGCCAAGACGGCACAACACAATTGGGCGCTGCTGGCGGCACTGCCCGAGTTCGTCGAGACCGGGGTCCCGGTGTTGGTGGGCGCCTCGCGCAAACGGTTCCTCGGCACGCTGCTGGCCGGTCCCGACGGTCAGCCGCGTCCACCGGATGGCAGGGAGACCGCCACCGCGGTGGTCTCGGCGCTGGCCGGCTGGCATCACGTGTGGGGGGTACGGGTGCACGACGTGCAGGCCTCGGTCGATGCGCTGGCTGTGGTCGGCGCCTGGCAACAGGCGGGGGAGCAGGGGCGTTGACCGATCGGATCGAGCTGCGTGGCCTGCGGGTTCGCGGCCATCACGGCGTCTTCGACCATGAGCGTCGAGACGGCCAGGAGTTCGTCATCGACATCACCGTCTGGCTCGACCTGGATGTGGCGGCGGCCAGCGACGATCTGGCCGACACCCTCGACTACGGGGATCTCGCGCAGCGAGCCGCCGACGTCGTCGCCGGTCCGCCCCGTCAGCTGATCGAGACCGTGGCCGGCGAGATCGCCGACGGCGTCATGGCCGACGAACGCGTGCATGCCGCCGAGGTCGTGGTGCACAAACCCGGCGCGCCCATCCCGCTCGAGTTCGCCGACGTGGCGGTGGTCGCACGACGGTCCCGCCGGGGCGGCCGGGGCGGCGGGTGAGGTCCTCGTGAGCGCCGTGGTGTTGTCCATCGGGTCGAATCTGGGTGATCGGTTGGCCCGTCTGCAGTCGGTACTCGACGGTCTGGGCGGCGCGGTCGGGGCTGTGTCGCCGGTCTACGAAACCGACGCGTGGGGCGGCGTCGAGCAGGGCGCGTTCCTCAACGCCGTCGTGCTCGCCGAGGATCCCGGGCTCGACGGCTCCGGCTGGTTGCGCCGCGCACACGAACTCGAGGACGCCGCAGAGCGGGTCCGTGACCAGCGTTGGGGACCGCGCACCCTCGACGTCGACCTGGTCAGTTGTCACGGGCCGGACGGCGAGATCATCAGCGCCGACGCCGAGCTGACGTTGCCGCACCCGTATGCGCACGTCCGCGCGTTTGTGTTGGTGCCCTGGCTCGACGTGGACCCGACGGCGACGCTGAGCGTCGCGGGTGAGCCGAGGCCGGTCGCCGAACTGCTGGATGCGCTCGACGAGCAGGAGCGGGCCGGTGTGCGCCGCACCGGGCATGTGCTGCGGACGGGACGCTGATGGGGCTGACCCGCAAGCGCGATCTGACTCTCGCCGTGGTCGTCACCGGGCTGCTGGGTTACCTGCTGGTGCGGGCGGTGTACCGGTACTTCCCACCGCTGACGCTGTGGACCGGGGTGTCGCTGCTGGGGCTGGCTGCCGTCATCGGGGGGTGGGGCTTCCTGGTGCGCGCCCGGATCCGGGACGGCGAGATCGGCGTCGGGGGCGGCCGGCTGCATCCGCTGGCGGTGGCCCGCTCGGTGGTGATCGCCAAGGCCTCGGCGTGGATGGGCAGCGTCGTGCTGGGTTGGTGGCTGGCCGTCGTGGTCTACCTGCTGCCGCGGCGGTCCGAGCTGCGGGTGGCCGCTGAGGACACCCCGGGCGCGGTGGTGGCCGCGCTGTGCGCGCTGGCGCTGATCGTGGCGGGGTTGTGGCTGCAGCATTGCTGCCGCTCTCCCGACGATCCCGCCGAAGACGCCGATCCGGCGCCGAACTGAGCGAATCCGTCAGTGCGCGGGCCGAATCGCCGTCCGGGTCGACACGCGAGACGACCTGTGGCGGGTACAGTCGCCCCATGACCGATCCGACCCGCGGCGCCCGGCTCCGGCGCGGCGGCCGCCGGCCCGGTTGGATCCTGATGACAGTGTTGCTGGTGCTGGCCATCGCGGCGAGTTCGGCGCTGGTTTTCACCAACCGGGTCGAACTGCTCAAGCTCGCAGTGATTCTCGCGCTGTGGGCCGCGGTGGTCGCCGCCTTCGTCTCGGTGATCTATCGCCGTCAGAGCGACAGTGATCAGGCCAAGGTGCGTGATCTGAAACTCGTGTACGACCTGCAGCTGGACCGGGAGATCTCGGCGCGTCGCGAGTACGAGCTGTCGGTGGAGGCGCAGCTGCGCCGTGAGCTGGTCGCCGAACTGCGTGCCCAGCAGTCCGACGAGGTTTCGGCGCTGCGCACCGAGTTGGCCGCACTGCGGGCCAATCTGGAGTTCCTGTTCGACGCCGACCTGTCGCACCGGCACGCCATCGAGGCCGACCGCAGCCCGGACGCAGGACCGTGGACGCCCCGCAGCGACACCGCCGGCCGGGTCAGCAGCAGCCGCATCGACACCGAGGACACCGCGGACGAGGGCTACGCCGAGGTCGAGGAGGTCGATCCGCACACCGAGGAGAGCCCGATCATCGACGTGCCGGCCGAGCCGCATCCGCCGGAATCAGAGCGCCCTCCGGCGGCCACCGAACCGCGCGGGTCGCACCGACGGTCAGGCGACGACGGTTCGCGGCGGCGTCGCACGGATCAGGACGTCCGGTCGCAGTGGGCCCCGCAGGCCCCGCCCCGCCCTGCGGGACCAACGCCACCCCCGGCGGCCGCACCGCCTCCGGCCACCCCGCCACCGGCGGCCGCCCCCCCGACGGCCCCGCCTCCGCCCGGGCCCGCGCCGCAGTACCCGTGGCTGCCGCAGCCCGCTGCTCCGCGCACCGACCGCCCCGCGGCCGCAGCCGCCCAGCAGTGGCAGCCGGCCCCGGCCGAGGGACACTGGCGGCCTGTCGGAGAGCCGGGCAGTCACTGGGCGGCCGAGCCCGAGTCAGCCGAGCCCGAGTCGGCCGAGCCGGATGCGTATGTGGGTCGCCGCCGCGCCGCGGAGCCGCAGGAGGACTCCGGACAGGGACCGCGCGGCCGCCACTACGCCGGCGGCGACGCAGCAGAACCCGAACCGGTCACCGAGGAGTCGGCGGACGACCAGGAGGCAGACGAGCCGCAGGACGGCGCCCACACCGGTGGCCAGTCCGTCGCCGACCTGATGGCCCGGCTGCAGGTCACGCCCTCGGGAGGTGGCCGGCGCAGACGCCGCGAGGATTGAGCTAGGCTCGTGGCGACCGTCCGGTACCCGCAGCGCGGGACCGGAACGCTGGTGTTCAGCGATGACGCCCAGGAAATCTGCGAGGTCCTCTGCGATGCTGCAGTCCCCTGCCGGCGGGGGTGCACCCCACCCGGCTGACCGGGGCGGACTCCGCCCTGCCCGGCTCACGGTCGGCGTGATCTCGGCAGGCCGCGTCGGTACCGCCCTCGGGGTGGCTCTCGAACGTGCCGAGCATGTCGTCGTCGCGTGCAGCGCGGTGTCGGAGGAGTCGCGCCGGCGCGTCGCACGCTGGCTGCCGGACACCGCTGTGCTGCCCGTCGACCAGGTCGCGGGTCGGGCTGAGCTGCTGGTGCTGGCTGTTCCCGACGCCGAGTTGCCCGCTCTGGTGGCCGGGCTCGCCGCCACGGGCGCGGTCCGTCCGAACACGATCGTGGCGCACACCTCCGGGGCCAACGGCATCGCGGTCCTGGCACCGCTGGCCGAGCAGGGGTGCATCACGCTGGCCATCCACCCCGCGATGACGTTCGCCGGCACCGACGAAGACGTCGACCGGCTACGCGGGACCTGCTTCGGGGTCACCGCGGCCGACGAGATCGGCTATGCCATCGCCCAGTCGCTGGTGCTGGAGGTCGGTGGGGAGCCGTTCCGCGTCCGGGAGGACGCACGCACCCTCTACCACGCCGCGCTGGCCCACTCGAGCAACCACGTGGTGACGGTGCTGCTGGACGCGGTGGAGGCGTTACGCGCCGCGCTGTCGGGACAGGAACTGCTCGGGCAGGACGCCGTCGGCGACGCTCCCGGCGGACTCACCGAGCGGATCATCGCCCCGCTGGCCCGCGCCTCTCTGGAGAATGCGCTGCAGCGGGGCCAGGCCGCGCTCACCGGGCCCGTCGCGCGCGGTGACGCCGGCGCGGTCGCCGGCCATCTGCGAGCGCTGGCCGAGGTGGATCCCGATCTGTCCGAGGCCTACCGGACGAACTCGTTGCGGACGGCTCAGCGCGCACACGCCCCGGAGGACGTCTTCGAGGCCCTGGCGGAAGCAGGACAGCGATGAACATCGGCAGGGCCCCGAAATTCACTGCGGG
>Ga0310345_10005397_pt1 | contig 11370 bp, 10 predicted proteins | sample HC15DNA20500_MG_FD_204667 | JGI IMG/M metagenome (GOLD analysis project Ga0310345, IMG submission 204667) | Marine microbial communities from station ALOHA, North Pacific Subtropical Gyre - HC15-DNA-20-500_MG | ecosystem: Environmental > Aquatic > Marine > Oceanic | place: Pacific Ocean: North...
TGCTCGAGGCCAGTGCCGGCACCGGCAAGACCTACACCGTGGGTGCCCTGGTCACCCGCTACGTCGCCGAGGGCCGGGCCCGGCTGGGCGAGATGCTCGTCATCACTTTCGGTCGCGCCGCCAGCCAGGAGCTGCGCGAGCGGGTGCGCGACGCCCTGGTCGGGGCCGAGCGGGCGCTGTCGGACCCGTCGGCCGCCGATCGATCGGACACCCTCGTCGGCTGGCTGCTCGCCCAGGACGAGTCCGAGCGCCCGGCGATGCGCGAGCGGCTGCGCGACGCGCTCGCCGACTTCGACAGCGCCACGATCGCCACCACCCACCAGTTCTGCCAGCTGGTGCTGCGCTCGCTCGGGGTCGCCGGCGACACCGAGGCCGGCGCCCGGCTGGTCGAGGACCTCGACGACCTCGTGGTGGAGGTGGTCGACGACCTCTACCTCGGCCGCTTCGCCTCCGACCGCGAGCAGCCCCCCTTCGGTCGCGACGTGGCCCTCGAGCTCGGTCGCGCCGCCGTCGGCGACCCGCAGGCCCAGGTGCCCGACGCGCCGGGCGCCTCGCCGGCCGGGCAGGCGCGGGTCGGGTTCGCCCGCGACGTACGCCGTGAGCTCGACCGGCGCAAGCGTCGCCTCGGCCTGCTGGGCTACGACGACCTGCTCTCCCGTCTCGACGCCACCCTCGCCGACCCGGCCGCGCCCGCACGCGAGCGGATGCGCGAACGGTGGCGGGTGGTCCTGGTCGACGAGTTCCAGGACACCGACCCGGTCCAGTGGAGCGTGCTGCGCCGCGCGTTCCACGGCCACGCGACGATGGTGCTGATCGGCGACCCCAAGCAGGCGATCTACGCCTTCCGCGGCGGCGACGTCGTGACCTACCTCGCCGCGGCGCGCGACGCCTCCGACCGGGCCACCCTCGGGGTCAACCGGCGCTCCGACACCGCGCTGGTCGAGCGGCTGCAGGTGGTGCTGCGCGGCGCCGCGCTGGGGGACCCCGGCATCGTCGTGCACCCGGTCGGCTCGGTGCACGAGCAGTCGCGGCTGGTCGGGGCGCCGCACCCTTCCCCCTTCCGTCTGCGCCGGCTGCCGCGCGACGGCTTCCGGCTCCGCAAGGGCCTGATCGCTGCCGGCGAGGCCCGGCAGGCGGTGGCCGCCGACTGCGCCGCCGACATCGCCGAGCTCCTCGCCTCGGGCGCGACCTGGTGCGGGGAGCCCCTGGTCGCCGAGCAGGTGGCGGTGCTGGTGGCGGTCCGCGACCACGGGCTGCTGGTCCAGCGCGAGCTCCAGGCGCGTGGCGTCGCGGCGGTGCTCGCCGGCGGCGGCAACCTGCTGCGAACCCCCGCCGCGGCCGAGTGGACCACGCTGCTGGAGGCGATGACCCAGCCGCACCGCTCCGGCCTGGTCCGGGCGGCCGCCCTCACCAGCTTCTTCGGCCACGACGCGGCCACCCTCGACGCCCGCGGCGAGCAGCTGACCGGTGAGGTGGCCGACGTGCTGCGCGGCTGGGCGCTGCTGGTGCGCGGCCGCGGCGTGGCGGCGCTGCTCGAGGCGGCCGAGGAGCGCGGGCTGGGGGCGCGGGTCCTGGCCCGCGTCGACGGCGAGCGGCTGCTCACCGACCTGCGTCATCTCGGCCAGCTGCTCCACGAGGCGGCGCTGCGCGAGCAGCTCGGCCTCACCGGGGTCCTCGCCTGGCTGCGGGAGGAGTCACGGGGCTCGGCGGAGCGACCCCGCCGGCTCGACTCCGACGCCGCGGCCGTGCAGATCGTCACCGTGCACGGCTCGAAGGGACTGCAGTACCCCGTCACCTACCTGCCCTTCGCCTTCCAGAAGTTCCCGTTCCCCTCGCAGGTCGCGCGCTACCACGACGACGGCGAGCGGATGCTCGACGTCAGCGGCCAGGGCGAGCAGTGGTCGCGTCGCGAGGCGCTGCACAAGGCCGAGGAGGCCGGCGAGGAGCTGCGCGACCTCTACGTCGCCCTCACCCGCGCCCAGTCCCAGGTCGTCACCTGGTGGGCCCCGACGGCCAACACCCGCCACGGCGGCCTGCACCGGCTGCTCTTCGGCCGCCAGCCCGGCACCGCCGAGGTGCCCGACGTGCAGGAGCCGCGCGAGGACGAGTACGCCGAGCGGGTGCTGGGCCTGCTCGAGCAGCTCGGCGGGCCGACCGCGGAGGTGGTCGAGCCGGCCGAGGAGCGCCCCGCGCCGAGCCGCGGCGAGCAGACCGAGCTGGGGGTGCGGGCCTTCGGACGCGAGGTCGACACCGCCTGGCGTCGTACCTCCTACTCCGGGCTGGTCCGGGTGGAGGAGCAGGCGCCCTCGGTGGGCAGCGAGCCGGTGGTGACGGTGCTGACCGACGAGCCCGACGAGTCCCTGGCCGACCTGGCCGACCCGGCCGCCCTGCCCGACCCCGCCACCGACCCCACCCCGGACGCCGAGTCGGCGCATCCTTCCCCGGTCTCACCGATGGCCGAGCTGCCCGCGGGCGCGGCGTTCGGGTCGCTGGTCCACGCGGTGCTCGAGCACGCCGACCCCGACGCCCCCGACCTCGAGGCCGAGCTGCGGGCGCGGGTCGGTGAACAGCTGCGCTGGTGGCCGGTCGAGGTCGATCCCGGCGAGCTCGCCACCGCCCTGGTGCCGCTGCACCACACGCCGCTGGGCCCGCTCGCCGGCGACCGGACCCTCGCCCAGGTCCCGCTGCGCGACCGCCTGCGTGAGCTCGACTTCGAGCTGCCCATGGCCGGCGGTGACCACGCCGCCGGAGACCGGCCCGGGCACCTCGTCGGCGACGTGGCCGACCTGCTGCGCGCGCACCTGCCCGAGGGCGACCCGCTCCTGCCGTACGCCGACCGGCTGGCCCGGCCGCCGCTGGCCGACCAGCCGCTGACGGGCTACCTCGGCGGCTCGGTCGACGCGGTGCTCCGCGTGGGCTCGGGTGCCGACCAGCGCTTCCTGGTCGTCGACTACAAGACCAACCTGCTCGGCGAGCAGGGGCGGCCGCCGACGGCCGCCGACTACGCCCCACCGGCGCTGGCCGAGGCGATGCTGCACAGCCACTACCCGCTCCAGGCGCTGCTCTACAGCGTCGTCGCGCACCGCTTCCTGCGCTGGCGGCTGCCCGGCTACGAGCCGCAGACCCACCTCGGCGGCGTGCTCTACCTCTACCTGCGCGGCATGTGCGGGCCGGACACCCCGACCACCGACGGCGTCCCGGCCGGGGTCTTCTCCTGGCGCCCGCCCGCGGCGCTGGTGACCGCGCTGTCGGACCTGCTCGACGCACCTGCCCCCGAGAACGCCCGCGTGTCAGGGGAGGCCCGATGATCGAGCGCTTCGAGCCCACCGACGCCCACGACCGACGGCTGGTGCCGGGCCTGGACGGCCTGCTGGGCACCTTCAACGCCGCGGGCGTGCTGGCGGCGGCCGACGTGCACACCGCGCTGCGTCTCGGCGAGCTCGTCGGCGAGGACGACGAGCGGCTGCGGCTCGGGGTCGCGCTCGCGGTGCGGGCCGCTCGGCACGGCTCGGTCTGCGTGGACCTGACGGGCATCGCCGACGGCGACGACCTACCCTGGCCCGACCCCGACGGCTGGGCCGACGACCTGGCGGCCTCGTCCTTCGCCGCCTCGTCGGTGGTCCGGGTCGAGCACGGCCTGGTCTACCTGGACCGCTACTGGCGCGAGGAGGGTCAGGTCCGCGACGACCTGGTGCGCCGTGCGGAGGCCACCCCGCCGGTGGTGGACGAGACCCTGCTCGAGGCCCACGCCGACCGGCTGTTCCCCGACGCGGGCTCGGCCGACCAGCGGGCCGTGGCGCTGGCCGCGGCCCGGCAGTGGACGACCGTGCTGACCGGCGGCCCGGGCACCGGCAAGACCACGACGGTGGCCGGACTGCTCGCGGTGCTGGCCGCCGAGGCCGCCGGCGGTCCCGACGCCCGCGAGCTGCGGATCGCGCTGACGGCGCCGACGGGCAAAGCGGCCGCGCGGCTGCTGGAGTCGGTGCGCGAGGCGCAGGAGCGGCCCGGCGCAGGGTTCGACGCCGACGACCGGCGACGCCTCGACGGGCTGACAGCCACCACGATGCACCGGCTGCTGGGCTGGCGCCCGGACTCCACCACCCGCTTCCGCCACCACCGCGGCAACACGCTCCCGCACGACGTCATCGTGGTCGACGAGACCTCGATGGTCTCGCTGACGATGATGGCCCGGCTTCTCGAGGCGGTGCGCTCCGACGCCCGCCTGGTGCTGGTCGGGGACCCCGACCAGCTGGCCTCGGTCGAGGCCGGTGCGGTGCTGGCCGACCTGGTCGGCGGGCTCGCCTCCCGCGCGCCCACGGCCGTCACCGGCCTCACCACGACCCGTCGCTACGGCGCGGAGATCGGGGCGCTGGCCCAGGCGTTGCGCGACGGCGACGCCGACGAGGTGCTGCGCCTCCTCGATGCCGGCCAGGGCTCAGCGGCGGGCGTGACCGGCGTACGCCGCCTCGACCCCGACGACCCGTCCGCCGTCGTGGCCCTGCGGACCCGGCTGCTCGAGCAGGCCCGGTCCCTTCACGTGCTGGCCGAGGCCGGGCGCGCGGACGAGGCGCTGGCGCTCACCGAGGAGCACCGGCTGCTGTGCGCCCATCGGGACGGCCCGCACGGCGCCCGGCACTGGAACGCCCTGGTCGAGCGGCTGCTGGGGGAGGAGGCCGGGCTGTTCCTCGGCCCCCACGGCCAGGAGTGGTACCCCGGTCGCCCGGTGCTGGTCACCAGCAACGACTACGGCCTCGGGCTCTTCAACGGCGACACGGGGGTCACCGTCCGCGACGGCGAGCAGCTGCGCGTCGTGGTGGCCGGCGCGTCGACGTACGCCACCTCGCGGCTCTCCGACGTCGAGACCCTGCACGCGATGACCGTCCACAAGAGCCAGGGCAGCCAGGCCCGGCACGTGTCCGTGCTGCTGCCGCCGGAGGACTCGCCGCTGCTGACCCGTGAGCTGCTCTACACCGCGGTGACCCGGGCGCGGGAGAGCGTGACGGTGGTCGGCACGCCCGAGGCGGTGCGGGCCGCGGTGGAGCGCCGGGTCCAGCGCGCCAGCGGGCTGCGCCCGCGCCTGGCGGTCGGCGGCTGACCCGGACCCGGGACCGTGACGTGGGTGTCACACGTGGCGGTTAGGGTGCCCGGGTGCCGTTCCTGCTGCGTGTCGAGCTCCCCGACGTCCCCGGATCCCTGGGTCGCCTGGCGGGAGCCATCGGTGAGGCCGGTGGCGACATCGAGGCGATCGAGATCGTCGAGAAGCGCCACGACGGCACCGCCGTCGACGACGTGCTGCTCGAGCTGCCGCCGACCGCGATGCCCGACACGATCGTCTCGGCGTGCAACCAGCTGCCGGGCGTCCACGTGGTGTGGATCAGCCGGTACGCCGCGGGCGGCAACCTGTTTCTCGACCTCGAGGCCGTCGAGGACCTCACGGCCAACCCGACCGAGGCGCTGGACCGCCTCGTCGACCTGCTGCCGGTGACCTTCCGCGCCGACTGGGCCGCGCGGGTGCACCGCGCCGACGGCCAGCGCTACTCCACCGAGGCCGCACCCTCCGACCTGCCGTTCCTGGAGCTGGTGCGCACAGAGCGTGTCGAGATCGAGGGCGACGACGTCAACGTCATGGTCGCGGCCCGCCTCGGCGGCAACGAGATCGTCGTGGTCGGCCGCCGCGGTGGCCCGGACTTCCTGGACTCCGAGCTCGCCCGCGTCGGCCACCTCGCCGGCCTGGCGATGTCGATCCAGCGCGACTGACCCGCCGAGAGGTCACTCGCGCACGGCCGAGACGTCACTCGCGCACGCCCGAGACGTCGATGACGCACGCTCGGGAGGTCAGACCCGCTCGAGGATGAACACCGGGATCTCGCGGTCGGTGTTCGCCTGGTACTCCTCGTACGGCGCGTAGACCGCGACCGCGCGCTCCCACCACTGCGCCCGCTCCTCGCCCTCGGCGACCCGGGCGCGGTAGGTGTGCTTCTCGGCGCCGTCCTGCAGCTCGACCTCGGGGTGGGCGAGGAAGTTGTGGTACCACTCCGGGTGCTCGGGGTGCCCGCCCTTGGAGGCGACCGCGGCGTAGACGCCGTCGTGCTCGACCCGCATGACCGGGTTCTTGCGCAGGGCGCCGGACTTCACGCCCACCGAGGTGATGACCACGATGGGCCACTCGGGGTGGTCGGGCAGGGTGTTGGCGCGCTGCCCGTCGGAGGCCTCGTACTCGGCCACCTGGTTGCGGACCCACTCGGAGGGGCTGGGGACGTACTCACCTGTCAGCGTCATGCCCACCACAACACCGGGTGCCCCTCGGCTCTTCCACCCCCGCTAGGTTGCCTGCCATGAGCGCGATCGACGGCGTGTCCGACATCTTCGACCCCGAGCAGTGGGACGAGGTCCCCGGCTTCGAGGGACTCACCGACCTGACCTACCACCGTGCCAAGGCGCACGGCACGGTGCGTGTGGCCTTCGACCGCCCCGACGTGCTCAACGCCTTCCGGCCGCACACCGTCGACGAGCTGCTCACGGTGATGGAGCACGCGCGCACCTCCGCCGACGTCGGGTGCGTGCTGCTGACCGGCAACGGGCCGAGCCCGAAGAACGGCAAGCACTCCTTCTGCACCGGCGGTGACCAGCGCATCCGCGGCAAGGCCGGCTACCAGTACGAGACCGACGGTCACGATGACGCCGGCGCCCCGCCGAACCCGATCGACAAGGCGAAGCTCGCGCGGCTGCACATCCTCGAGGTGCAGCGGCTGATCCGCTTCATGCCCAAGGTCGTCATCTGCGTCGTCCCCGGCTGGGCCGCCGGCGGCGGGCACTCGCTTCACGTCGTCTCCGACCTCACCCTGGCCAGCCTCGAGCACGCCCGCTTCAAGCAGACCGACGCCGACGTCGGCTCCTTCGACGGCGGGTTCGGCTCGGCGTACCTCGCCCGCCAGGTCGGCCAGAAGTTCGCCCGCGAGATCTTCTTCCTCGCCCAGGAGTACTCCGCCGAGGACGGCGTCCGGATGGGCACGGTCAACAAGGCCGTCCCGCACGCCGAGCTGGAGCAGGTCGCCCTGGAGTGGGGCCGGCTGATCAACGGCAAGAGCCCGACGGCCCAGCGGATGCTGAAGTACTCCTTCAACGCCATCGACGACGGCCTGGTCGGCCAGCAGCTCTTCGCCGGCGAGACCACGCGCCTGGCCTACATGACCGACGAGGCCCAGGAGGGCCGCGACCAGTTCCTCGAGAAGCGGGACCCCGACTGGAGCCCGTACCCCTGGTACTACTGATCCAGCGCGTTTGTGCAGGTCAGAGGCCTGTTAGGGCCTCGTGCGTGGCAGATGCGTGGCAAGAATCGCGAACGGCGCCCGGCGTGATTGACTCAACTCGTGACTGCGGAACCGGAACTCGTAACCGTCAGCGTCGCTATCGAGAAGCTCGACCGGCGGGGGCCGATCTCGAACTGGGGTGACGAGACGCGCCTCTGGCTCTCGTTCAATCCAGTCGAGAAGACGATCGGCATCGCGGGCAACCGCGACGCGCTCATGTCGCTCGCACGCCACTGCCTGACCCTGGCACAAGACGGCGCTGTTCCCGGTTCATCGCTCTACTGGGAACCCGAATCGGCATGGTTCGAAACCAACGAGGCGGGACTCCCCCTCAGTCTCGCGAGCGATTGACACCGGAGTTCATTCGGCAGCAAGGTCCAGTTGGCGCGCGAAGCGGCCCTCACAAGCAGGTCCCACGTGGCCGTGCCGCCCGCGTGATTGACCATCATGTCGTCGTCATTTAGGTAGACGTCGGCTCCGCCGCCATCGACCTCAATGCGCAGGAATGAGTGCTCGGGTTCTGAACGACTCACGTATGGCGCCATAACCGAGCGGACGAGGCCGCCCCCGCCCCGAGCGGCATCGCATGCCTTGAAGCCCTGGAAGAAGACCTCTTACGACACCGGGTCAGGATGCCACGTTGCTGTGGTCGCATTACGGGTCGAAATGGCCGCGGAGGGAACCTGGCCCATCTCGTTCGCCGTGGCCGGTTGCCATGCGTGACCATTGGCGCATGGAGTGGAACGACGCAACTCGGGAGGGGCTGGAGACCGCGCTCAATGAGTCCGATGTGGTGGGGGTGCGGCTCCACCCTGCCGGTGCGTACGTCGACGTTCTGCTTCACGTGATCGCGCTTCCCAAGTCCGGCCCCCTCATCAAGGACGGTCGCCGGATCATGCGGTTCCTTGGGCCAGCCGAGCTGCGGTTCTTGCTGCGGCGGGATCCGGTCGGCGAGCAGTCGGCGACCCAGCCGGCCATCCCTCTGGCTGACGAAGCTGCGGTAGAGGAATTCTTCGATGCGCTCGCCTGGGGCGGTTCCATCTACGGCTGGCGTTTCTTCGACGAGCCCGGACTGACCGGCGACTGGCCAGCGGAACCGAGTCTCCACCTGCCGGTTCGGACCGAAGGCGGCGCGCACTTGTTCTACTGGTTCAACGAATGCGGCGTCGAGAAGGACGGCGAGAGCGAGGCGTTCTGCATCGAGGGCACGGTCACCTTCGACGACCTCGTGGTGCTCGATGCCGAGGAGCGCGAGATTCCAATCGAGACGTTCATCGCTGATGGGGTCCGTCATTGGGGTGCTGTCTACGCACAGGACGAGCGCCTCACTGTGGAGGCACAGAGGGAGTCGCAGGTGGGTGCTCCGAAGTGGAGGCAGTGGGCGGTCGGCAGTCAATCCGCAATTGGCCCGGGGTGAGCCGGTGGCACAACCGTACCGTTATTGGTACGGTTGTGCCATGGCCGCTGAGGTGAAGTACCGAGATCTGGTGCGCGAGTTCGCGCTCGGGGAGTACGGCTACGTCACGACCAAGCAGGCCGCCGAGATCGGGGTCCCGGCAGTCGAGCTGCGGAAACTTGCCGCTCGCGGTGCGCTGATCAACGTCGCGTACGGCATCTACCGCGTCCCCGATGCGCCCGCTTCGGTGTTCGATCAGTTCGCCGAGGCGCTGCTGCGCGCTGGCGAAGGCTCATACCTCCGGGGCGACTCGGTGTTGGCCCTCTTCGGCCTTGCTGACGTCAATCCCCGAAAGGTCCGTGTCGTCGCGCCGAAGCGGACACGAGCCAAGATGCCGGGCTTCATGGACGTGACCAAGCCTCCGGCCGGCGATGCGCCGAAACTCACCCAGTACGAGGGATTGCTGGCCATGCGAGTGGCTGACGCGATCCTCGATTGCCGAGGTCGGATCGAGCGGAGCCGGTTGCTCGAGGCCGCCCGCGATGCTCGCAAGGAGGGCCTGGTCACCCGGGTCGAATACGCGAGATTGCAGCGTGAGCTTCGCAAGTCGCCGGCTGAGAGGACCGCATCGTGACGTACTCGACGCCGCCCCCGAACCTGAAGTCGCTGGAGCAGCGGATCCGGAACCTGGAGACCGACGACACCGGCTCGCTGCGGCGGCAGGTGACGATGGCGATGGTCGTTGTCGGCCAGATGCTCCCCGAAGGCGCGGTCAAGGGCGGCACGGCGATGGCGCTCCGCTACGGGCGCGCCGAGAGTCGATTCACGCAGGACCTGGATGCTGCGCGCGTCCACCCGCTGACTGACTTCCTCGACGACTTCGAGGCCGCACTCACGGCGGGGTGGGCGGGCTTCACAGGGCGGATCGTGGACCGGACGCCGCCGCGACCTCCCGGTATCCCGCCGGCGTACGTGATGCAGCCGTTCGACGTGAAGCTCGACTACCTCGGTCGCTCGTGGCGGACCGTCAAGTTCGAGCTCGGGCACAACGAGATTGACGACGCCGTCGAACCTGAACTCCGGATCGCGGCCGATCTGGTCGCGCTCTTCACCGACCTCGGACTCCCCGCGCCGCGACCGATCCCGGTGATGCGCGCTGATCATCAGGTCGCGCAGAAACTCCACGCGGTCTCCGAGCCGGGCAGTGAGCGCGTCCGTGACCTCGTCGATCTTCAACTGCTCGACAAGGGCGAGGATCTCGACCTGGCGCTGGTCAAGGCGACCTGCGTCCGGCTCTTCGACTACAGGCGCGTGCACGAGTGGCCGCCGACAATCTCGGCCGACGCCGGGTGGGACGAGTTGTATGAAGCGGCGACGGAGGGTGTCGACATACTCCCCGACGTCGAAGCGGCGGTCGCCTGGGTCAACGACCTCGTAAGGAGGATCGCCGATGTCTGATGGTGGGTCTACGGTCGATGGCGTGGATGAAGCAAAAGCGGAGTTCCTGCGGCTCGCAATGGCGTTGCCGTCGCGCGAGCGCTGGAACCTCGGCATACGCCTCCTTGAGTCCCTGGAGGTCGTGCCTGACTCCGGGGCCCTGACTGAGCACGAGTCATGACCGACCGAGTTGTCGACTATCGCCTTGCGGACGGCGAGGCGCGGAACAGCGAGAGGCCCCGAACCTTCTTCATTCCGCCTCGGTCCGAGCGTGAGGCGCTCAAGACGGGCGACTACGCCAAGCTCCTGTTCGAGCTCGTTGACCCGCGCGGCGACGAGTCGGGCGGCGAGCGCATGTGGGTGCAGGTACTCGGCGTGTCGAACGGGAACTACGTCGGGGCCCTCACCAATACGCCGCGCGCGATCACGACGATCGGCGTTGGCGACCGGGTCGACTTCGGGCCGGAACATGTCATCGGCACTCTTGAAGACTGGCCGCTGCTCGAGAAGAAGATGTTCGTGAGTCGCCGCAGCCAGGACCAAGACGTTCGTCCGGCGTACGTCTATCGCGAGGACCCAGACAACGAACGCGACTCGGGCTGGCGCGCGATGGTCGGCGATGAGACTGACGACGAGATCAATGACGCGGCGAACGTTCTGCTCCAAGACCTTGGCTATCTACTTGATCGCTGGCCGGAGCTGCGGCCGGTGTTCAAGACGGACCCGCAGAACGGCGAGTGGGCTTGGGACGACGCCAGCTCGCAGTACGTCCCCGCCCCGCCCGCGTAGACCCAATATGCGTGGCAAAAACGTGGCAGCAGAGTCGTCGGAGCCCGTCGACGATCAACGCTGACAATCGCGTTTCCGCAGGTCAGCCGCATTGTGCCGTCATCGACCACCAACACCCGCTGAGCGTGCCCGGCTTCCCCTGGTACTACTGAGCCCCATCGCTGCCGAACCGGCGTATCGATACGCCGGCTCGGCGGCCAAGGCCCCTGCCGCCGCGGCGCCGTCCGTGGTACGACGGAGTCACCACCGACGACCGCCGGCGGACAGGCATCTCGGGTCGACCCGAGGAGTGACCATGGGACGCAGCGTTCCCACCATCCGTGCTGTGCTGGCGCCTGCGGCGGTCGTTGCGGCCCTCACCCTGACCGGCTGCTCGTTCGAGGCCTCCGTCGGCGGCCGGAGCGTGGACGAGGTCGACCTCGAGCAGCAGATCAGCGA
>Ga0310345_10005398_pt1 | contig 11370 bp, 8 predicted proteins | sample HC15DNA20500_MG_FD_204667 | JGI IMG/M metagenome (GOLD analysis project Ga0310345, IMG submission 204667) | Marine microbial communities from station ALOHA, North Pacific Subtropical Gyre - HC15-DNA-20-500_MG | ecosystem: Environmental > Aquatic > Marine > Oceanic | place: Pacific Ocean: North...
CTCCAGTTTCTCAGTCAAATTGAGCAGTTTGAGCTGTCCGCCCTGGTTGGTAACGGTCGTGAAAGAACTAACCAATTCTCCTATTCCAGCACTGTCGATGTAATTCACATTGCCCAGATTCAAGAGAATATTTGTCACGCCACTCTCCATGGTTTCACGAACTTTTTCGCGTAACCCCCGGCTACCTTCACCCATTGTGATTTTGCCGTGGATGTCAAGGATAGTGACGCCGTTCACACTTCGGGTATCAATGTTCATTTTCCTCTCCTTGCGTTTGATGATTCAGTCTCTTCTCCATCCTCATTTCACATCCGCCTTCGGGAAGGATCTTATAACATACTTCATCCATAAAGGAACGTACATAAAAGATGCCTCTTCCGCTGGGTTTGAGCAGATTTTCGGGATCCAGTGCATCAGGAACATCCGACTCCTCGAATCCCTCCCCTTCATCCTGAACACAGATCACGAATCGGTCCGGTAGGCTCTCGAACCGAATCCCGACCTTCTTCGTTTCGTCCAGTTTATTGCCATGTTGAATGGCATTGGTCACGGACTCCCGGATCGACAATCCTATCCAGTAGCGAGCATCCTCGTCGAATCCTGCCATCAGACCTATCTTTTCAGATAGCTCCTGGATGAAATCCAGATATCCCATGTGACTTCCAAAGGATATTTCCAGTTCTCCTGGGTGACCTTGACTGTCTTTTTCGACTTCATCAACCATGAAAAAGTGCTCAAATCATAGTCAGGACCCCAGGAGTTGTCAACCGAGGGGAAGCACTGGTCTTCGACCAGCGCGTTCCACGTTCCAGGTTCCAATTGGGCACGATCCTGCAGTCTTTTGTAGGGGCGCCTGCGGTAGGGTCATTGTAGCGCCCGCTCTGTGAGCGGCTCTCCGGATTCGGCGCACTGAGGCGCCTCCCACATTCCGGACACAAACGCACGATTGCACGAATCCACGAATCCACGACCTCATGTCCTATAATCGTGGTAAAAAACACATGAAGAAATTCCAGATGAAACGTTCCTGCGCAGCTTTGTTTCTCATTACACTTTCGGTGTTCCTGCTGACCACCAGTGGCCATCTGGATGTCATCGATGAGTACATGATCTTTTTTCAGGCAGAGTCCCTGACCTTGCGCGGCTCACTGGCGGTGCCCCAGGCCAAGCAGCATGACACCTGGTATGGGCGGGAAGGTGTGGACGGCAGACCCTATACCGGCTATGGGCCCGCCCACGCCTGGATGGTGGTTCCCTTCTACAGCCTGGGCCGAACAGCCGGAGCAGCGCTGGGAATTCCCGAGCCATCCCACGACCTGCTCCTCTATCTGTCTGCCCTCCTCTCCAATTCCTTCCTGGCCGCGCTACTGGCCTGCCTCTTTCACTATTTGCTGTGTCGTCTTGACGTTCCCCTCCGGGTCTCCTTTGCCGCTTCCCTGGGCCTGGTCTTCGCCACTCCGATCTGGCCCTACACCGGAACTCTCTTTTCGGAGATCTGGACCGCCCTGCTGCTGCTCGCTGGATTGGCGTTTCTTGAACAAGCAACCCGCCAGGGGCAAGCAGGGATTTCTGCTGTGGTCGGGTGCGGGACCTGCCTGGGTCTGGCACTGATGAGCAGACCCAACCACGTGGTGGCGGTTGGAGTCTTCGCCATCGCCTTGCTGCTGGCACCTCTACCCAGGAGGCGCCGGATGCGACAGGTTGCGCTTTTGGGCGCCATCACCACTGCTTTTCTGGGCGCCACCCTCTTTTTGAATTATCTGCATTTTCACGATCTCTTCCAGTTCGGTTATGCCGATCAGGTGGAGGGCGGAAAGATCCTGACCGCCTTCGACACGCCGCTTCATCTGGGTCTTTTCGGCCTCTTCCTCTCACCCGGAAAATCGCTTTTTCTGTTCGCCCCAATGGTGCTGCTGGGGTTGGCCGGCCTGCCCCTGCTCTGGCATCAAAGTCGACCTCTGGCCGCGGTGTGCGGCGGCTGTGTAATTGCTTATGCCTTTTTTCTGGCCCGCCACACCCAGTGGGAAGCGGGCTACTCCTGGGGACCCCGCTACCTGCTGCCGGTGGTTCCCCTGCTGCTGGTCGGCATGGCCCCTCTTTTGAGGAAACTCCCTCGACGCTGGCCGCGGAAGGCCCTGGCAGTGCTGTGCATCCTGGGTGTTCTGATCAATCTGCCGGCCGTCTTCACTTCATTTTTCGAGGTCCAGTCAGGCGGCGGCTACTACGACAGCAACTATGATTACCTGATGGACCACAACGCGGTGGGACAGCAGTGGGGCCTGCTCTTCCGTTACCTGGGAGAGGGGTTTCAGGGCCAGGCCCTTGACGGCCCGCTTCACCAGGGACTTGACCTGTGGTTCGTGACCCTCATGAAGGACAGGGTCCCTTCTTCTCTGATCCTTATCGGGCTATCTCTGGCTCTTGCGGCACTGGCCGGCGGACTGATCCTGCAGCCGAGGTCCAGATCCAAAAAAAAAGGACAGCCTTAGGCTGTCCTTTTTTTACCCAGAATTTGAGTTCCGCTTAAAACACGAGCTTCGAGCCAAACTGGATCTGCCGTGAGGTCGAGGTGGTCTGGCTGATCCTTCCGGCTGCACCCCGTCAAGTCGCATTCTCAGTGGGAATGGGAACAAGACTACGCGTTGCAAGGTCAAATCTAACTGCTCCCGGGTCATTGAAAAGCGTGGGATCGGGCAGACCGAAATTGGGACGGTTGAAGATATGGAAAACTTCCGCTCGAAACTGGATCTCGACCGGCGAATCTCCACCCACCAGCTGGGACGTCTTGCTCGCCGAAAAATCTACATTGGCGAAGCCGGGCCCTCGAATCGAATTGCGCGCCGCATCGCCCCACGTACCCCGTGGCTGGGGCGTAAACGAAGTGGGATCGAAGTACTGATCGGGTCCTCCCAGCACCGGAGAGTTGCTGCGGCCGGAAACCAGATCGGGCTGATCCGGGTTGAGCACATCCCCGTTGAAGGAGGCGTTGAAGCCGGTCAGAGGCGATACTCCCACCCCGTCGGACAGAGTAACAATGCCGTTTAATTGCCATCCGCTGATCAGAAAGGCACCGACTCCTTCGGCGGACCCGCCAATGTCATGCCCTCTCCCAAAGGGAAGATCGAAGGTGGCATTGGTGGTGAAGTTGTGCCTCACATCAAAGTTGGAATGCCCCCGGTCTCTCTTGCGGTTAGCCACATCACTGTGATTCTGGGGCAAGCTCTGGCCTTCGCTGCCCAGTTGCTGGGACCCGTCATCGATCGAGTGCGAGTAGGTGTAGGAGAACTGGTACTGCAGATTATTGCTGAACCGCTTGTTGAGGCTGACCTGCAGGGAGTTGTAAAAGGCATTGACATCGTTCTGGGCATAGAGCAGCAAAAAGAAGTTGGGATTCAGGCGCCCGGCGATGAAAAAAGGCAGCGGCCAGAAGCGGCTGCCGTCCGGCTGAGTGACAAAATTAGTCGGGTTCCCGTCGTTGGAACGGGGTAGATGGATCCCACGCGAGCCCACATAGGCTACGGTCAAAGCGGTATCGGGAAGAATTTCGTGCTGGATGTTCAGGTTGTAGTGGATCTTCATGGGCACATCCGCGTCCGGATCCAGCGGCGGCGGCAAGGTAGGAGACCGTGTGTCGACAGCGAATGGGCCGCTCATTGAGCGGCCGCTACAACGACCTTGCTGTGGGCGCACTCAGTGCGCCCACACAACAGGCTGCAAGATTGTGCCGGATTGAAACCTGAAAGTTGAAACGCGCGGGTCTTCGACCAAGCGCCATCAACGGGACGCCAGCGCCCGTACGGGATCCAGCTGAGCGGCTTTGATGGCAGGGTAAAGAGCTCCCAGGCACCCCCCTCCCAAAGGCATTGCCACGGCAACTGCCATCCACACCGGCCGGATATCCACCGGCAGGCTTGGAAAGGTCGTCAAGATTAGCTTCAGGGAAACACTGGTCAAACCGAATCCGATGATCACCCCCAGCAGACAGACCAGCAGGGATTCCTGCAAGATCAGTTGAAGAATGTAGGCTTTGGAGGCCCCCAGTGATTTCAAGATGCCAATCTCCCGGGTCCGCTCCATGATGTTGCTGTACATTGCCAGCAGTGTGATCGCAAAGCTGAGACCGATGGAAACGAGTGAAATCGCCGTTAGAAACTCTGTGAACCCGGGAGCACTCTCGCTTAACAGGTTCTGGAGCTCTGCCGTACGGGAAATCTTGTAATCATCAAACCTTTCTTCCAGCCTCGTCTCCACCACCTCGATGGATTCTCCCTCTGCCACCTTGATAAACATAACAGTTGCCTTGCCCGGCGTTCCGTTCAGCGCCTGCAGAGTGCCCAGCGGAATCATGACACGCGCCGCTGTCCCCTCCTGATAAACCCCCACCACGGTGAAATCGTGACCCAGTAAATGTATGGGGTCCCCTATGTCCAGGCGATTAACAGAAGCGTAAATGGTATCGATGATGGCCTCGGAAGGTCCTTCAAACATCCTTCCTTGCGGGAAACTCAAGGAGCTGTTGACGCGCTGGAAGCTTTCCCTCTCCACACCAAAAAGCGAGAAAAGACCTTCACTGACAAACTTGACGAAAATGGGCGTACTCGCATCCACGCCCTGGACGGCATCCGCCATCTGTTGAACCTCCACGGGCAGTGTGCCGCCGTCGAGTGCCAGAAACACCGAGGCACTGGCAGGCTGAAGTATCAAGTCCCCTCCGATGCGCTGCTGGCGCTCCGCCTGGTCCGTCAACTGACCATAGGAAAGACCCACGCTCACCAGAAGCAACACAACCCCCAGAGCGACTGCAACCATGGAGACAATAGTGCGGGTGGGACGCTTCAGGATATTGGAAAAAACAAGGTGCCACATCATTGGAAACAATTGCCTGGGTGATCCATCCATCCTCGAATGCAGCACCACCGCCTTTATCTGAGCGAAGCGAAGAATCACTCGTAGGTCCTGACGGATCGGCCTCCTCAAATGTACCATACCGCACCCCTGCGGGAGCCTTCCTGGGTGACACGTCTTCATTTGAGGAACGAAGAAACTTTCTCAAAAATCCAGACGGGTCGTTCAAAACTGAACTTTGAGACTATGAAAAACCGGTGCCGTCTTTTAACATGAAGATCAACGACATGGGAACGATCACGACACCGGAAGAGAAAATGGACGCAGCCCTCGAGGTTCTGGACCAGGCCCGAAGCCAGATACTGACCTTGATTGACGGAATCTCACAGACCGATTCCGAGAAACAGCCGAGCCCTGACGAGTGGTCGGTCGGGGAGGTCGCCCATCATTTGCTGCTGGTGGATCAGCGACATTCCAAGGGTATGATGACGCAGATCGCCCAGGGTCCAGGAGAGGACTTCAATCGACAGCAGGTTCTGAGGGAACGCTCCATGCCACTGGAGGATATGGCGGATGTTTCCAAATCCGGCAAAGGAAAGGCCCCTCAGGGCACGCAACCTACCCATGGCCTGGTATTGGCAGAACTGGCTGAAGCACTACGCCAGTTCCGCCTTGAGACCCGGTCACAACTTTTGTCTCACCGGTCCCGCGATCTGGAAGATCTATGGTGGGAACATCCTCGGTTTGGCCCCATGACGCTGTACGAACGGATCTGTCTCATTGGCTATCATGACTTGAAGCACCTGGCCCAGATTAGAAGACTGGATGATGCATGAGTTCTCTACCGCATCGCGCCCGCCTTTACGTGAACGAAGCGGAGCATCACCCGGGCTAGACTAAACTCCTCTTGACCATGCACAAGCTCCGGTTCCTGAAAGAGTTCTTACACCACCCTGGCGCTACCTGGGCTATCGCTGAGAGTTCCACCGGGTTGGCCGAGTTGATCACCGACGCGGCAGATCTCTCAGATGCCTCCATGGTGGTGGAGTTTGGATCAGGTACGGGTGTCTTTACCGAGAAGATCCTGGAAAAGGTTTCTGCGGATGCCTCCGCCATCGCCCTGGAAGTCAACCCCGCTTTCGTCAAGGAAACACGGCGGCGCTGCCCGCAGGCCACGGTCATTCATGATTCAGCCGTCAATACGGCCCGTCACCTGAAAAGTGCAGGCGTGGAACGATGTGATCGAATCATTTGCGGATTGCCCTGGGCGTGTTTTAGCCGGTCCCTGCAGGATCAGTTGCTGGACACCGTACAGGAGGTCCTCACCCCCGGTGGGAAATTCCTGACCTTTGCCTACCTGCACGGACTCCTTCTGCCATCGGGAAGAAGATTTAGAAAGTGCTTATCTTCCCGATTTGAAAAGATCGTGGAAACCCCCATTATCTGGAAGAACCTGCCTCCTGCATTTGTGTACTGCGCTGAAAGGTAGTCCGCACTTCTCACACCCACTCTACTACGTCGCCGAATGCACTCGCCCTGACTGTGTTGTGCTCGGTCGGTCTCCTCGACGTACCTACTGGTACGCCTGCGGTGCCCTCCCGTCGCGCGCCTTGTCAGGCCGGCGCCTTCGCCGCCTCGTGACGAGCGTGTGTGAGAAATGCGGACTAGGAAAATCCTAAATCCGAATTCCCAAACAAGAATCCCAAGCACGAAACTTTGGGTTGGATGAAGGAGTTGGGTTTTAGGGTTTCGGATTTGGGAATTTGGAATTCCGATTTCGAGTTCCCAATTATTTCTGTTTACTGACTGCCCGCCTGATGATTGCCTTCAGCCACCCGGGTGCCAGGACCCGGAGCCAGGGCAGGGCTTTGAGTTTGGTGGGAATAAAAACCTCCCGGCGTCGTTTCCGCATCGAGGAGATGATCCTGGCCGAGCACTCTTTCAAGCCGACCGCCTGTTTATCATGTTGCGGGGTTCCACTCAGGCGCCTTCCATCCCCTGCCAGGGCGTTCTCCCTGAGGTTGGTATCTCGGATCCATCCGGGCATTACATTGAGAATTTGAATCGCATCACCCATTTCAAATTCCAGAGCTTCCAAAAAGCCTCTGAGGGCATGTTTGGAGGCTGAATAGCCGGTGTGATGAGGAACTCCGATGACCGCCTGGGCAGAGGAAATGGCCACGATGAGTCCACGATTGAGTCTCAGATGAGGTAGAGCCGGGAGGATACAATTCACCGCACCAAAATAGTTGGTATCCATCACTTTGTGCAGAATCGAAAGATCGGTGATTTCATCGAATCGGACCCACATACTGATACCGGCGTTGAGAATCAGGTAATCGATCTGTCCAAACTTTTCAATGGTCCGCTCGATCATAACCTGGCACTGGGCTTGATCTGTGACGTCTGTGGGTTGCACCAATACCTCTGAACCCAGTTTTTTGACCTGGGCCGCGATCTGAGTGAGGGCGTCCGCGTTTCGAGCAGCCAGCACCAGATTCATCTGCTCCCTGGCCAGATCAAGCGCGAGCGTTTTACCCAGGCCGGATGAGGCACCGGTGATCACCGCGGTTTTCCCTTGAACCCCCATTTTCAAAGACTATCTCCCGTGGATGAAGTTCAGGGGGAATCCTCATTCGAAACCGCAAAAACATTGTTGCGGATTCCAAAGATATTGAGCGGGTCATTGCATTGCTTGACGCTTTTGATCAGTTCCATGCTCAGACTGGAGAGGGTCTCTTTGAGGAAATCCTTGCGGATTTTTCCCACACCGTGATGATGTGAGATGGAACCTCCATTGTCGATGATGGTTTGACGCAGGGAATGCTCGATTTTGCCGAAAATCTCTTCTGGATTTTCGACCCCTCTGGTGTAAAAACCGAACATGAAGTAGATGCACACTCCCGTGTGATACAGCTGAGTAATACGATAAGAGAGGTAGGGCTTCCCCGGCAAATCGAACTCCTGATGTTGGCGTTGTAATTCCTCCTCAGCCGCTTTGCAGACCTGGTGGACCTTACTCCAGGGAGCCGAAGTTTCGAAGGTCTCTCCAAGCACATAAAGATCACCCAGGAAGTCACGGATGTAGGCAATCGCATAAGTGAGCATATAGCCTCGCTTTCCATTTTCCGCTCCGGCCGCCATTCCTTTGAATTGCTTGGCCAGATTGTAGATATTGGCTTCCTGATAGCTGACTGCCTTGGCTGAACCCTCCATCACAATGGTTGCCGCGGCCATCTTATGGAGATCAATGCCGCGCACCTTGACCAGGTAGATTTTCTTGATCTTGTCCATCCAGGCTCCCAGCCCCGTCGAGGCGGGTTTGAGAGCCTGTCCAAAACGGAACTGTACGTTATCCACCAGGCGGATACTGGCCGGGATATATCCGGTGCGAGCCAGACGGTGCAGGAATTCAACGCCCAGCTCAAAGTCGGGAAAAACCAATGACCCGTACTTCTTGACTTCCGGTATGGGGTAGATCTTGATCACCGCCTTGGTGATCAAGCCCAGATTTCCTTCGCTTCCAAACAGAAGAGCCTGGGGCTGCATCCCCATGGAAGCTCGCGGCATCGGCTGGATCTGCTCCAGAACTCCTTCCGGGGTGATCATGGTGATATTCTCCACGATTTGTTCGATATTGCCGTACCGATTCTTCTTCATCCCACTGGCATTGGTGGCGATCCAGCCCCCTAAAGTGGAGAGCTCGATGCTGTCCGGCTCGTGACCGGAAGTAAAACCTTGCCGATTCAATTCCTCTTCAAGCTGCATCCCGGTGACGCCGGCCTGAACACAGGCGCGCAAATTGTCCTTGTCCAGCCATTCGATCGTTCTCATCCGCCTCATATCCACCGATACAATCATTCGACTTTCTGACGGCGGTAGTTGAAGAGCACTGCTGACGCTGGTTCCACCTCCGTAAGGCACCAGGCACACATCGTGTTCCTTGGCCAGCTCAATCATTCTCCTGGCATCCTGCTCCGACTCACAGTGAAACACCATGTCCGCCACTCGCTCCAACTGCGAATAAAGCACCTTGTAGACCTCTTCAGATGTTGTCTGTCCGTGGCTGTGTAAAAGACGTTGGGCATCATCAAAGGTGTATTGATCGGCCTTGAAATGGCTTTCGACGGCCTGGTAGAAACTCTCATTTTTATTGGGGCTCGGCACAGACTTGGGTTGGAGCTCCTGCTTGGGATCCTGTAGATCGAGCTCAATCCCCAGCACCTCCTCCACGTAGGGCAGCAAATCGAACATCTTGTAGCCAGATAAGGTGTAGCGGGTACCACTCAGGGTAACGGAACGGTCGTCGTTGATGGAAAACCGGGTGTCCGCAAAACCCCACCGATGTCCCCAGGTCCGGGTGTCCAGTTTTTCCACTTTCGTGCCTTGCTTAGCCATGATCCTAGCCTATGAGTACCCAGCGTTCGTCCAATTCGGGATGACTTTTCAAGAATAGTTTTTCACATTTAACATACTCAGGCACAGGCATAACATTTCCTCCAAGAATGGTTCAGGTGGGTATCCTGAGTCAGGGGAATGCAATCTGATAACAGTCTACAAGAGCCGATAGGGGCGGTCAACGAACCGCCACTGAAGCCTAACCTACTGACACTTCGACTTAACGCAAACCACCCCTACTTATTCCTAACACCGACTCCCTTTCAGATAGAAAGCGGGTCGCGGGCCTTAACTCCTTTTAACCTAGTCGCTTAAAGACCCCTTCATTTTCAGGGTTGGGGAGGGGTTGATTTTTTCCCTCTTGGACACCCCATAATAGGCCAAAACTCGATTACGTTAAATATAGGATAGGAGGTTTTGCTATTTCACAAGAAAACTCTTGCCTTTGCAAACCCGAAAAGGGATAATTAGAATAGGTGAAAAAAAGGTGAATACAGGGCTTATGAATCCCTCGTATAAAGTTGCCCCAATCGTGATGTACTGCCCTTTTCTTCACCAAGACACAGGGGCCATGAAGACGGGACTCGAATGCTCAGCAAATGAGATAAATGGGTCATTCTTCTAATCAAATTACCGTGGACCTATTTGGCCATTTGCTGGAGGCCCGGAAGCCAAAAGAAACAGCCAAGACGGATGATTTGGTGTTTCGCTCATTATCTAGGAGCTGACGACAGCCGATTAAGGTATCCTTTTTTGTTAAGGTTCCAGAGATTTACAGGTGAGCCCCAAAAGGACCAATCGATGAGCACCTACGACTTCAAGAACGTCCCACCAAGCAGATCTCGAACAATGAAGGCGATTCGGAGCCGCGATACAAAAATTGAACTCTTGCTTCGGCGCGAACTGTTTCGTAGGGGCCTGAGGTATAGGGTGAATTACCCAAAGCTGCCAGGGAAACCCGACATTGCCTTTTGTAGACATAAGGTAGCGATTTTTTGCGATAGTGATTTCTGGCACGGAGGAGAGGCTTGGGAGAAGAGCAGTTGTAGGCCATCATGGCGGACTCTGGAGCATTGCCATTGGTCTGGATGTAGTAGAGGACAAAGTTTCGTTGTTTGGAGGTGAGGGCGAAACGTAATTCTGTATGGGTTAGTTGAATCATCCATCGATTTTAACACCGTAGAGTGTCCTGGAGATTCGGCCTTTAAAAAACTGGCTGACGGGGTATCGATGGGTGCAAGTGCGTCCTGTGTGTTCGCCCTCGAAATGGCCCGAAATGACAGACGAGTGGAAACATTTTGGAAACATCGTCCATCTACGGGTGATTTTCCAAGTTGGCAGAAGGCTATTTAAGTTGCTGATTGGATTAGGGATGCGGTTGGTTGCGGGGGGAGGATTTGAACCTCCGACCTTTGGGTTATGAGACAAAAGGTGACTTACCTAAAGAACCCGGCCTTGATTGCCTCTAAGAATCCCAACCCTATCCCAACCCTGAGAGCTAAATCCGCCCACCAGAGCCTCTTGGCACCTCCGATAACAAATTGATTCTAAGGGGGTTAAAGTGGCGGGGCCGACGAGACTCGAACTCGCGACCTCCGGCGTGACAGGCCGGCGTTCTAACCAACTGAACTACGGCCCCGCTCATGGACGCTCAACGATCAGTTGAATTAAAGATAATATAATAAAAACGACCGGATGGGAACAACGTCCGGCGGCCCGGCCGTCCTGTTTTTATTCCAGCTGAAACTCATCCAGGAAATCGGGGATCACGATCTCGGAACTGATTACCTGTTCCAGTTGCGCCTTGAGCGCCTGCTGAGATTCCAGTTCCCCATGGACCAGAAAGATCTTCCGGGGAGGTTCCTTGAGATGACCGACCCACTCGAGAAGCTCCCCTGAATCGGCATGGGCGGAAAGAGCATCCAGGGTGGCGATCCTGGCCCTCACAGGCACCCGGGCCCCGTGAATCTTGACTTCCTTCCTCCCTTCTGAAATCAGCCTTCCCAGCGATCCTTGAGGCTGATATCCCACAAAAAGGACGGTGTTGCGGGAATCTGAGAGACGACTCTTGAGGTGGTGCAGGATTCTCCCACCGGCCAGGTTTCCACTGGCGGAAACGATCACGCA
>Ga0310345_10005399_pt1 | contig 11367 bp, 11 predicted proteins | sample HC15DNA20500_MG_FD_204667 | JGI IMG/M metagenome (GOLD analysis project Ga0310345, IMG submission 204667) | Marine microbial communities from station ALOHA, North Pacific Subtropical Gyre - HC15-DNA-20-500_MG | ecosystem: Environmental > Aquatic > Marine > Oceanic | place: Pacific Ocean: North...
AAAGCGTTACGCGGCTCCATCGTTTAAGCTCTCAAACAAAAAACTGTACGAGCCCCGACGGCACCGCGATTGCATCCGGGAGCGCAACGTTATCATCATGATCTATTCAGCCTGTCGTGGGCTCAACGCTTCAAAGCCCCCAACCAAGAAGCGCAACATCGTAGGGAAAATTTCTTCCAGGGCGCGTTGATCGAGGTCAGCGAGCGCTTCCATTCGGCGCGTCTCGGCACATACGGTTAGCATCGTCCCCACCATAAAATCGAACCCATTCACCACCTCTTCAGCAGTGGAGTTTGGCAACAATGTTCTAAATGCAGTCAGATATTTCTTTGCTACTTCATCGTAATACCGAGTTATCAAAAAGGTCCATTTTGGAGAGTTTGCTACGCCAGCAATCAACCGCGAATAATTCCTCCAGCCTTCTCCGCCGCGAACCGACTGCTCAATGAAAGGCAACGTGTAGCCTTTGACCAAATCCACAATACCGGGTTGAGAGCCGGCATCATTCAGTGCCTTTAGTCTTAGTTCCCCGATCTGTGCAGCGCGCCTCGCAATAACTTGTTCGAAAAGGTTATCTTTCCCTCCGAAGTGATAGGAAACAGCAGCTAACTGGACGCCGACTTCCTTTGCGATGTCACGAACGGAGGTGCCTTCAAAACCATTTTGCGAGAAAAGATATTCTGCATAGTCCAGCAACTTCTCCTTTGTTTCCTCGCCGGCCTTATAGCTTTTCTTTCGACTTTTCATATATCTACCAAACGTCCTGTTCCAACGATTCAACCTGGGCTTACTATACTGTTAACGGCATTCTGGAAGTTCGAGAAGAACTGGTTGGCGAACCTGCTGGCAAAACCTTCGATCATCCGGTTGCCGAGTTGAGCGATCTTACCCCCAATCTCTGAATGAACCCGATATTGCAGAGTTGTCAGATTGCCTTGCGCATCAATCAGCACATTCGCGTCGCCCTTGGCAAACCCTGCAATCCCACCGGAACCTTCACCGGATAGCGTCAGACTTCGGTGCGCCACCATGTCACTCACCCGTATGGTCCCTTTGAATGTCATCGATATTGGTCCGATTTTCTGCTTAACGATCGCTTCGAACCCGTCTTCTGGTGAACCGGTCATCGATTGACACCCTGGTATGCATTCCCTTAGGATTTCGGCGTTGAGAATAGCCTCCCATATTGTCGCAACGTCAGCATCAATTGCGCAGCTCCCTGCAAAATCCACTACTATGTCCTCCCGTATGCTTTGGACTACTCTTATTCAGTTTCCAAATTCATAGGCCAACGTGTTACCGGCCGCCGATGAAGATCATCGGCGGCCGGAAAGCTCTTCACGATAGCCTGAAAAATGCTGCTAGCGATAAGGCAGCGGCAAGTTATGATGCTGCCGCAAGTTCGTCGGCCGACAACAGGCGGAACCCGCCGGGATAACAGAAAGCTGCCTTGGTAAAATAGAAGCCCCAAGGCACATCCAAAGGTTCTTTGGGCGCAAGAGCAAAGATGTCGTGCGACCTGTCAAGGAATTCAAGCTTCTTGAAAACGACGTTGTCTGCACATCTCCCGATAGCGGGATAGTGACCACTCCAAAGCTCACCATTCATCTTGGTGATGTAACGAAGGTGCGATCGAACGTAATTGTCCCCCTCGGACCCAACCGTGACCGTCGTGCGGACAATGGGCTTTCCCTTATCGAAAGTCGTCGCGATCAGCGTGTCGCCTTGCAGATCCAGTTCGGTATGGCCACCGTCCCGCGCCGGAACGCCGGTATCCGCCGCGTATTTTGTCATCGCCGGACTGGAGGTCCAATAGTGAGTCCACCATCGGGCCGGCACTGCCGGGTTCACGTCAAGCCCGTCGACATCGACCCCGGCATATGTCAGCGAATACTTGCCGAAGTGAGACGTTTGTTCGTCATTGTCCACGACATATTGGTTCATAAAGACCGGTGTGTTCGGTTTGACACGCAGGCCGTCTGGCAAAAGTGCTTCAACTGCACCAGGATCGGCCGGAATCCAGCCGAAATAGAGCATGCGGGAATTGATCACCAATTGAGGTGGGATGAGTTCAGACATTATTTTCCTCCACTTTGGAATGTTACGAGTTTTTGCAGCTGAGATCTGATAGCCAAGTTTGCGCCGACGCCTAACGGCTCAGGAGGTTCCACCATTGATCAAGCCGTGCAGCTTTCCTGGTGGTATCGGAAGCTCGTTCACCAATACGTTGAATGGCGAAAGCGCATCCTCAACTGCCTGGGCAATGACAGCAGGCGAAGCCATTCGCCCGCCTTCACCGCCGCCCTTGATGCCGTATTCTGTGTACGGGGAAGGGGTTTCGACATGACCGATTTTGAAGGACGACGGAACTTCAAAGACCCCAGGTATTCTGTAATCGGCGAGACTGGCGTTCAGAAGCTGACCGGCGGCGTCGTATTGGAACTCCTCGTATAAAGCGGTGCCAATCCCTTGGGCTGTTCCACCTCTGATGTGGCCGGCCAATGTCTTGGGATTGACGACGACGCCGGCATCATGCACGGCCGCATAATCGAGGAATTGTATTCTGCCCGTATCGGGGTCTACCTCGATGACAGCGACATGCGCCATGTTACCCATAATGGGATAGAAAATGCCAAGGTGCTTGCGCTCCGGATCCGGCATTGTGGTCATCGGGTGGTCATATGTCGCCGCAGCTTGCAAACCGCTGGAAAAGTTCTGCGGCGGCCGATTGCGCCCGTCGATACTCTGTTCGGCATCGTCCGGGAAGTTCAGCCGGAAGTAGTGCGACATCATGGCAAGATCGGAGAGCTTCACATGCTTTTCAGCGTCTCCGGTGACGCCAACTCCCGCGTCGCGAAATTCGAGACTGTCTTCGGCAACTTGAAGCATATGGGCCGCGATGGCCGTCAACTTGCCCTTAATTTCACGGGCCGCGCTGACCGCGGCGCCGGTGATCATGACGGTGAAACGACTTCCGCCAGGCCCGGTTCCAGGCAAACCCCCGTCCGTATCCGCATATCCCACAATGATATCTGAAGGATCGACCGTAAATTGTTCTGCGAGAACCTGCGTCACCATGGTCTCGGGGCTGTTTCCCCAGAACGGTGCGTGCAATTCGGCATAGATTTTCCCCATCGGGTCTATCTTCACGCGAATGCTTTCAGGTGAGGAGGTAAGAGCGAATCCTGGGGTATCCAATTTGTTGAGAGACCAAAACTCGGTCGAACTGAAAACGCTTCTCTCCTGGCAGGTAACAACGCCGATACCTATGTGCTTGCCTTCTTTCCTGGCCTCAGCCTGCTTCCTCCTCCATCCGTCGATATCGATCAACGAGAGCGCTTTTTCTAGAACCGCAGGATAGTTGCCGCTGTCATAGATATTTCCGGAAGGAAGCACATAGGGAAATTCATCGGGCTGGATCAGGTTACGACGCCGGATTTCGATCTTGTCGATTCCGAGTTCGTCCGCCGCTGCATCGACCATCCGCTCGAGCAGGAAGTTCATCACCTCCGATCCGAAGCCACGGTAGGCTCCCTGTTGGCACTTGTTGGTCAGTACAGCGGTGAGCTTCATCGCCACACTTTTGATCTTGTATGGCCCGATGATTTGCGACAGCGCGTTCCCGTGGGTGCCGTATCCGTACTGAATGAAGGCACCATAGTCGTCGTAGACGTCGAAACGCAGGGAACGGATCTTCCCATCGCTGTTCACCGCTATTTCAGCGTCATAGAGACGATCACTTCCGTGGGCATCGCTGTTCAGAACTGCGTCCATCGCGTCTTCGACGTATTTGACGGGTCGGCCGGCGGCTCGGGCCAACGTGCAGGTAAGGATGATGCTCTTGTGATTAAAGAGCTTGCTGCCGAAGCTGCCTCCGGCAACGACCGGCTTGATGTTCAACTGGGATGGAGCGATCCCGAGTGATGCGGCGCACAGCCAGCCGACGTAGTTGTACATCGAGGAATTGGCGTAACAGGTGAACTTGCCAGTTCCCTTGTCGAACTCGGCCACGGCACCTTTGTATTCGAGCGGATAGGGTCCAGACCTGTTCCAGCGCAGTTTGCGTTTTATGACGTGATCTGCTTGTTCGAAATCGCTGTCGACGTCTCCAAACGAGTAGAGATGTTCGTGCGCGATGTTTGAATCGCCGCGCTCGGGGTGAACGACCGCCTGGCCTTTCGACGTCAGGGCGTCTTCAATTGTTGCAACGACCGGGAGCTCTTCATATTCAACATCAATGAGGTCGATGGCGTCTTCAGCGATGTAGCGGCTCTCGGCAACGACCGCGGCAACGGCCTCCCCGGCATGGCGAACCTTATCAAGAGCGATGCATCGCTGTTCAACCGGCGGGCTGGCGAAAGTGACTACAGGTCCAGTATGCTTTGCGGCGTCGCTGCCCGTGACGATGGCCACCACGCCCGGCAATTCTCGCGCTTTCGACGTGTCAATAGATACGATGCGGGCGTGAGCATAGGGGCTTCTCAGAATTGCGGCGTGGCACATGCCCGGCAGTTCTATGTCGTCAATGTATCGCCCCGAGCCGGTGAGAAGCCTGGTGTCCTCGACCCGCCTGATGCTCTTGCCGATTACCTTCAGATCCTTGCGCGGACGTTCCCGCTGCTTGCTGTCGGGAATATAATGAGTTTCGAGATGGTTACTCATCAGCTGCCTCCTCGGTCCGGATGGGTGTATTGGCGATCAGTTCTGCCGCCAGCAAGATAGCGTCGACGATGGCCTCATAACCGGTGCAGCGGCAGAGCGCGCCTGAGACGGCTTCCGTCGCCTCTTCTCTTGTCGGCGTTGGGTTGTGCTGGAGGAATTCGCGCGTGATCGCGATCATCCCTGGAGTGCAGAAGCCGCATTGCAGGCCTTGGGCCTCGCTAAACGCTTGTTGAATCGGGTGCAGTTCGGTGGCGTTGCCCAGATGTTCGATTGTCTCGATCGAGGCACCGTCAGCCTGTGCCGCCAGCGTTAGACAACTTCTGACGGTCTTACCGTCCATCGAGACGGTGCAGACCCCGCAGACGCCATGCGAGCAACCAACATGCGTCCCCTTAAGCCCCAACCCGTCCCGAATAAAATCGGAAAGGAGCAGGCGCGGCTCGACATTTGCCCGTTGCCGATTGCCGTTCACAGTCAAATTGATTTCGATTTTGTTCATTTTCCACTCCTCCCCAAGCGCTCGCCGAACTTCAGGTCATCAAGAGGCCGCGAACGTCTCCTGTAGAGCTTCCCGCGTCAGAGACTCCACCAGTGCCTTTCGATAGTTTTCGCTTCCGGCCAAGTCGCTTTGCGGCGTTACTGTTTCAGCGGCCAATCGAGCGGCCTCGGATATGGCGTCGGCTGTCACCGCCTTCCCGTCCAGAAATTCTTCAACTTGCCTTAATCGATGCGCAGCGCCACCGACCCCGCAAACGGCTAGCCGGACCATATTGATCCTTGAGCCTGTTGCCGTTCCGCGCGAAGCAACACCCGCGATCGCAAAGTCACCTTTTCGAACCGACATCTCGCGAAATGCGTAGCCTTCGGCCTCGCTCTGTTTTCCAATCGCAATGGCTATCAATATCTCACCATCGCCTAGTGCGGTTTCGTAAGGGCCCTTGAAGAACTCTGTGGCCAGGATTGTTCGCGATCCCGCAGACCCCGCGATCTGAAATTCTGCGTCGAGCGCCTGCAGGACAGCAGGCATCTCGGACGCAGGATCTGCGTGACAGATGTTGCCGCCGAGCGTTCCCCGGTTTCTGATGGTGTGGTGCGCTACGTACTCGTAAGCAGTGGCAACCAACGGGCAGTTTTGTTTGATCACCTGCGAATGAAGCAGGGTATTGTGCGTTGTTGTTGCGCCGATTATGATCTTATCTTCGCGCTCGGTTATCCCAGACAGTTCGGGAATGCGCCCTATATCCACGAGCTTCCCGGGCTGAGAGATTCGAAAATTCATCATTGGAATGAGGCTCTGACCGCCAGCAATTGCGATTGCTTCATTATCTGCTGCAAAAAGGGCAATTGCCTCCGGCAGGGTCGTGGGCGTCAGCAATTCAAAGGGTGCTGGTTTCATTCTTCGCCCCCCCCGGACGCTCCATGAATGATCGAGTTGGCAACATCCAACTTCGGACCAGTAGCGGCTTCCTTGATTCCAATCCGTCGTGCTTGACGCACTTTGCCAATGCGCTTCTTCACCCAAGCCTCCCATTTATGAAAATAAAGCGAACGTTCGTCTTATATTGGTAAGCTGGCAGCTTTGTCAAGTGGTCTTGAAGTGAGTTCGCCTGTTGAGTGTTTGAAAGCATTGCGCCTCGTGTTGGTGAGCGATAGACGCTAGTGCGCAGGCTGATGGACATAGAGCTTGCAATCCGCGGCATGTTTCGCAGCTTCGAACTGAAGATGGGCGTATTGTCGAAGCGCAGATTCGAGACCCGCGTCCTGGAACTGGCCGGCGACCGCGCAATGTTCATGCGGGCGCTCAATCCAATGCTAACCTCCAGACGTGCCCCGGCTCTCGAATATGAAAACCTGCAGAAGGTAGCTATGGACTTCGCCCGCGACGTTTGCCGGCGGCTGATGACGGTGCCAGGCGTCGGCCCGATCGTGGCGCTGACCTATCGGCGACGATCGACGTGCCGTCCCGGTTCCGGCGTTCCAAGTCCATCGATGCGTATCTAAAGCGGGTCTGATTTTCACTTAATCGAATAGGGATTGAACGAACCCGCTTCGCTGGATTTGTATAACTTGTTGGATTGCATGGCCTCCTGATGGAAAGTTTTGAGTGTTTCAACTCAACTTTTATCAGGAGACCATTTCATTACCGATACCAGCCCCCAAGTGAGCCCGCTGCGCCGTTGCATGATCGAAGACATGACTATACGCAATCTTTCACCGGCCACGCAACGATCCTACATCCATGCGGTCAAGAAGTTCAGCCAATATCTCAATCGTTCACCAGATCGCTTGGGCCTTGAGGATGTTCATTGTCTGAAGTCAGTACCCGTAGGACAGATTTGAGGGTTTACGGAATGGAGGGTTCTGGTTCATCGCAGCCTTTAAGGAGCGCAGATGAAACAGTAACATGGAACATCGAAGCACGCCGCTGACAGGCTGGTTAAGGGCATCAGGCCCTTCCACCTGAGCAGGATCGAGCAAGGCTCCTTGACAGTTTTGGCGCGCCACTGCACTTGTGCCTCATAGGCGAGATGGATGTCTTTCGCCGTATCGGCAACGCCGAGATCGGCGACCTCGATGATGGTCTCGCCCGTCGCGAGGTTTCTGACCGGGAAGGTCTTCGCCAATGTCACCCATTCGCCGCTGAGAAAACCGCGGCTTTCGAGCAGAATGGCGGTCCTTTCGGGAATCGGGACGAGTGTCTGGATCAGTAGGCTGCGCGATAGATGGTGAGTGCGTCGGCTTCGCTCACCTCGCGAGGATTGTTGACGAGCAGCCTTGTCTGGTTCATCGCGTCGGAAGCCAGCTTCGGCAGGATGTCGTGCGGAATGTTCATGGCCCGCAGATTGGGCTGCAGCCCGCATCTGGCGGACAATTCGGCGAGTGCATCGCAGAAGGCGGAGGCGCGTTCCTGGCCTTCAAATCGCGCCAGATCGGGAAAGGCGTAAGGCGCCAGTTCCGCATAGGGCTGCGGCGAGGTGACCACGTTGAAGCGCAGTACATGCGGCAGTACCAGCGCATTGGACAGGCCATGAGGGATATGGAAATGGCCGCCAAGCGGGTAGGCCAGTGCATGCACGGCGGCGACCGGCGAGTTGGCGAAGGCCTGCCCCGCCAGCATGGAGCCGAGCAGCATGTCGCCGCGCGCTTCGGTATCCGTGCCCTCATGCACGGCCTTGAGGATCGAACGCCCCATCAGGGTCAGCGCCTGGGTTGCCAGCATGCGCGAAACGGGATTGTTGTTGGGGCTTGCGGAGGCATAGGCCTCGATCGCGTGCACCATGGCGTCGATACCCGTCGCCGCCGTGATATGCGGTGGCAGGCCATAGGTCAGCTCGGGATCGAGCAGCGCGATGTCGGGCAGGATCACCGGCGAGACAACACCCATCTTCTCGTTCGTGCCGGTCGTCACGATGGAAATCGGCGTGACTTCCGATCCCGTGCCCGAGGTTGTCGGCACCAGGATAAGTGGCAGGCGCGGCCCCTTCGCGTTGCCGACGCCGTAGACGTCCTTCAATTGCTCCTTGCCGGCCGCTAGCAGCGCGACCAGCTTGGCGGTGTCGAGCGATGAACCGCCGCCAAGGCCGACGACGCCTTCGACCTCTGCTGCCCGGCCGGCCTCCACCGCGGCAAGTATCATTGTCTCGGGCGGGTCTGCCTGCACATCGGAAAAGACGGTCGTCTCGACCCCGGCCGCAGACAGCGCGGCGAGCGCGCGTTCGACGATACCCGTCGCCACCATGCCGGGATCGGTCACCAGCATGACCCGTTTGCCGATCTGGCTTCTGACCAGTTCCCCGATGCGCGAAAGCGCGCCCGTGCCAAACTGGATCGACTTCGACGTGTTGAACGTGAATGGGTTCATCTTCTCCTCCATATACGGGTCTGTCATCCTTGCCGACGATTCAGCTTGGCGAATGTTCGCCGCCGGGCGCGATTTCGGCGTCTGCGTCATGAGACGCAGCGCCCATGGCAAAATCACACTTGTTGCTCATCGCGCGCACTCTAGATCGAACGCCTGTACTGCGCGGGCGTGACGCCCAGGGTCTTTCTGAATGCCCGGCAGAAATGGCTTTGATCCGAATATCCGCAGTCAAGGGCCACGTTCTTCAATGGGACACTCGTGTTTCGAAGCATTTCCTGCGCCTTGGCAACGCGCCGGTTCGTCACGAAGGCGTAGGGTGCCACGCCGAATTGGGATTTGAACTGTCGCGAGAAATGGTAGGGGCTCAAATTTACGACCCTGGCAAGTTCGTCGAGCCAGATGGTGTCCGCCAGCCTGCTTTCGATGAACTCTATCAACTCGCGGCGCTGAGCGGCGCTGAACTTGCAGTCGGTATCGTTGGCCACGTCCAGAAGGGAATACCTTGTGGCGAATGCGAACGATGACAATTTCGATGCGTGAGACATGGCCCGCCCTATCCGAATATCCAGGCCAGAGTGGCAATGCCGCCGGCGATCGCAAGGACGATCCAGACGGTCGTGGCCATCCGGTCCGCCCGCATGCCGTCCTGCGCAGCCCCCGCCCTTCCGATTTCCCTGACCTCGCTTGCGCTCAGAGTGGCAAGCTGCATCCGGTCGGCGAAAAACCAGTTCATCGCCACGCCCGAAGCCCAGGCGATCATCACCCAGACCACAATCGAGGGCAGGCCGAGCATGTTGACCTGCTCGCGCCCGACAGCGCGAACGAAGAGCGAATTGCCGATTGCCAGTCCGGGGCCAATAGCCAGGAAGAACCAGGCCAGGCCCACAGACCAGGCGGTCGAAATGACCGGACGCGAGAAAGGGACGACGGGAAAGGTTTCTTCAAGAAAACGCGTGAGTTCGTTCCAGCGCGCACCCTGATCGCGAAAGCGGGTGATGATCGAGATTACAAGCACGGCACCGACATTGAAGAAAAGCCCCCAGCCTGCCGAGTGGATCGTCCACGGCCATTGCCCCCAAGGCAGGTCGAGGCCGACAAAGGCGAGCGCGCGGATACCGAAGGCCTCGGTCACGAAAACGCAGAACACCCCGATGAAGGCGCCGACCGCGACCGATGCGCGCGAAATGCCGATGCGGTAACAGGCGGCAATCATTGCGGGCAGAAGCTGCGCTGAAAGCGGCAGACAAAGCGAAGCAAGCTCGGCGGTGGCAACCGGCGTTGTGATCGACATCAGCACCGAGACAACGACAAGCACCACGATCAGCACCCGGATCGATGCAACCCCAAGAGCGTCGCTCAGGTCCGGGTGAAAATAGCGGCGATAGACATCGACGACATAGAGCTGCGAAGCGGCCAGGTAACTGCCCGCAACGAGCGCGAAGACGAGCGAGAAGAGCCCGAAGTAGAGCAGTGCCGCAAACCATGGCGACATGGCCGAGAGATCTGACATGACACGCCACAGGGCATCCGGCGCTGCGGTGACGAGACCGAACCCGCCGACAATCAAGGCAAACCCCATGATTGCAGCGCCGAAAGCGCCGCCCGCGACCCAGGTGAGCCCGGGGCCGAAAATCCTGTTGGACTTGCTGGAAACCGCAAACAGGTAAAGCACCGGTGAAGCATGCAGCCCCAGGAAGGCAAGCGCGGTCGACAAAACCATGGTCGCGGTCCACGGGCTGCCCGCCGGGGCTTCATGGCCCGATCCGAGGGTGAACTGCACAATGCCGGAGACTGAGAACAAAGGCGCCGTCTCGCTGCCTTTTTCCTGAAGCTGGACGACCTTGCCTGCCAGCGCATCAAAACCGCTGGCCAGATAGAGTGTGAAACCGACCAGACCAATCAAGGCGAGAAGGCCCATCGCGCCATGGATGGCGCCGGTGAACATGACGCCGCGAATGCCGCCGATCACCGCCAGAGCCGCAATCACGGCGGCGATCAGGAAAAGCGAATAGACCGGATCGAACGCCCCGCCCGTCAAGCCGTGATAGAGCAGCGCGAAGGCGGTCATGACCCGGCCTCCGAACGCCACGGCGAACAGTGCCGCAATGAGGGCCGACAGAACGGCGAGCGGCTTGTTGCCGAAAACCTCGTCAAAAAAACTTGCCTGGCTGGCAGTGCCCAGATGCACCGCCAGCGCCCAGACGCGCTTGAACAGGAAGATGCCCACAAGCGGGATGAGCAGGCATCCCAGAGCAATCGCGGCAAAACCGAAACCGTTGCGGGCAACCCCGTCGGCAAAGCCCATGGCAAGGAAGGGAACGAAACCCGATGCAGCTATGGTCACTACCGCCGTGAAGGAAGGAACGCTACGCAACGGATTGAGGAAATTCTCGACGTTCGTCCCCTGCTCGACCGCCACGCGCGCCCAGTAGAGTACGACGGCGAAGAAACCCGAGCCGAAGGCAAAGAGCCAGACAGTTGACGAATCGAGCGCGATCATCTTGCCATCCCCAATCGGGCCTTTCTCATTTCCGCCATGCTCATTCGGGCAGTCGAGTGTGAAACCGCGAGAATGCCCCGCGTGCGCCGTGCCGGGTGACGATGTGGCCCGCCACGCAGCCGGCGGCCGCCACGGTCAGCGCCAGGGCGATCATCAAGTCGGTCTGCGACAGGTCGAATGAAAACCAGCTTATCAGGAACACCACGCCCCAAAGCGTCATCACCGCGGTGCCGAACGCTATCTCGCCGCGGGTGAAGGTTTGGTCGAAATAGGCATTCGCGATCAGATGGGCTGCAAAGGCGAGCGCCAGCATGACCGTCCCCGACAGGCCGATCGGCAAATG
>Ga0310345_10005400_pt1 | contig 11366 bp, 8 predicted proteins | sample HC15DNA20500_MG_FD_204667 | JGI IMG/M metagenome (GOLD analysis project Ga0310345, IMG submission 204667) | Marine microbial communities from station ALOHA, North Pacific Subtropical Gyre - HC15-DNA-20-500_MG | ecosystem: Environmental > Aquatic > Marine > Oceanic | place: Pacific Ocean: North...
GTCGGCCGATTCCGCCATGTTCCCTAAGGATGCTCTTCTGGACGTTCTCTGGCTGCGCGTTGAAGGCTCCGGTTCGGCGGAGCGGATACCAGACGCCCCAGGGCCACTCCGGATTGAGGACGGTACGGCGCGGTCGCTGGAGGAGCCATTCTTCCAGGTCAGGTTCATAGCCACTGGCATAGCTCCGGCCCAACATGGTGAACTCGGGCCGAAGTATCAGTGAGCCGAAGGGCTCCTGGTTGAGCAGTCCGCGAACCGTCGTAGCGAAGATGGTAGGGTCCTCACCCATGGTCAAGAGTCCGACCCCCTGAGGGTGGTTGATATCTTGATAGACGACGGCGTCAAGTCCGCTCTCCCCCATCTTGGCGGCGACCTCCTCCAGGTCTCGGCACCCTGAGTAGACCTGAAGCTGCATGAAGAGCCTCCGGTTGGATGAGCTAGCCTTACCCTCCGCATCCATTCCGTGCTCGAGAACATCGATCTTGCGTGGTGTCTCAGTCGTGTGCATACGGAAGATTCTAGTTCATAGGCGGTATCCCAAACCACTTCCAGGAGAATATTGATTGCTCTCCAATGCCGATTTTTCGCTCATCTCCGTTTACGCGCTCCTCATGACCTGGGGGGCACCTGAAACACCAGAAATTCATGCGGCTAGACCTGTTCCGTCTAAATGGAAGGGGTACCACCTGGCAACGGGAAATACTGGGTGGTACGACCACTTTCATGACGATGGGCTACATCATCTTCGTGCAGTCCACCATACTGCAGGCGGCGGGCATGGATCCGGGGGCCGTCAAGGTGGCAACGTGCCTGGCCAGCGCATTGGCTACCTTCTGCATGGGTCTGCTGGCGAACTATCCCATTGCCCTGGCGCCCGGCATGGGACACAACGTCTTTTTCTCCGACACCGTGGTCCTGACGCTCGGCTATACCTGGCAGCAAGCGCTCGGTGCTACCTTCATCTCCGGAGCCCTCTTCCTGATTCTTTCCTGCTTTGGACTGCGCGAGCATCTCATCAAGGCTTTGCCCGGCAGCCTCAAGAATGCGATCGCGGTGGGCATTGGCCTTCTCTCTCATTGGTCGGAGTGGAGTGGAATTGTCACCGATCATCCGGGAACACTGGTTGGGCTGGGAGACCTCACCTCCCCTCCGGTGCTGCTCTCCCTGTTTGGAGTCGCTGTCACTACCATCCTGCTGGCTCGAGGTTGGAAGACCGCCATCTTCATCGGCATTCTGGTAAGTGTTACCGTGGGCTCCTGACCGGCTTGATTCACTACCAGGGCATCATCGGCCCTACTCCGTCTTTGACGCCGGCGCTCTCGAAAAGGGCATGAGCTCGATCATTGTGCTGATCTTTCTGTTGGATCTCTTCTACACCGTAGGCACCCTCTCGGGTGTCAGCCAGCAGGCAGGCCTCCTCCAAACCGATGGGAGTGTTCCCCGAGCCGGCAGGGCCTTTTTTTCGGATGCCCTGGGAACGGTCTTCGGTTCCCTCTGTGGGACTTCGACTGTCACCAGCTATATCGAGAGTGCAGCCGGAGTCAGCGCCAGAGCTCGCACTGGACTGGCGAACCTGGCCACCGGCACTCTGTTTCTGATGGCCCTGTTCTTCGACCTCTGATCAGGATGGTCAGCGGCGGGGTCGCGACAGCCGGCGAAGTCCGGCTCTATCCTGTTATCGCCCCCGCCCTCATCGTGGTCGGATTCTTCATGGTCAAAAACGTGAAGGAGATTCCCTGGAGCGCTCCGGGCGAGGTGATCCCGGCCTTTCTGACCCTGGTCATGATGCCGCTCACATTCAGCATCACCGATGGGATGGCATTTGGCTTCATCGCCTACGTGGTTCTCAAAACGGTCAGGGTAAAGCTAGAGAGATCCCGCTCCTGATTTTCGCCTGTTTCCTGCTCTTTCTTCTCCGCTACCTTATTCTGACCTAAGGGTCTGCGCAAAAATAACTTGGTATTTTAGCATCTCATCTTCCCACCATCGTCGGCTGCTCCTCAATCGAGAAATCCTCAACGTAGACCCGGCTACGCCTGCGGTTTCGCTCAATCGTTCGCCGCCAAATCTGGTGCAAATCTGAGCGCCAATTCTACCAACAGCAGACCCTAAGTGAGTCCAATGGGCGCGCAACTAGAATCTGGGTGGACTGCATCATAGAAATAGACAGATTCTTCTAAGAAACCTGCTCCTGGTCCGTTAAAGCGGATAGAGAGACCATGAACACTGAGGTAACTGAGTGAAACGAGACGACAAAGCAGACTGGATCCAGTCTGCACTAGCTCGCTATCAAGGCACGCTCGTTCGCTATGCCGCCCACATTACTGGCGATTCTGAGAAGGCCAGAGACGTGGTTCAGGACACCTTCATCAGACTATGCAAGCAAAAACCCAGTCAAATCGAAGGTCACCTCGCCCAGTGGCTGTTCACGGTCTGTCGCAACCGAGCTCTGGACGTCCAGAGAAAGGAGAGTCGAATGGAGCCGCTTACCGAGACCCAGTCGAATTCCCGAGCCAGCTCGGAACCAGGAGCCCTGAGATTACTGGAGCAAGAGGAAGCCACCAGCCGGGTGATGCAGCTTCTGGAGAAGCTTCCTCCAAACCAACAAGAAGTGATTCGGCTGAAGTTTCAGAACGACATGAGCTACCGCGAGATCAGCCAGGTCACCGAGCTTTCAGTCAGTAATGTTGGCTTCCTGATCCACACTGGACTCAAGACCATCCGTCAGAAGCTTTCCGCCCAATCAGATCTGGGCTCAAAAGCGATAAGGAGGATCAAATGAAGATCAACCCCAACGATCCAAAGTTAACTGCCTACGCCCTGGGTGAGATTCAGGATGACAACGAGCGAGCGGCAATCGAAGAGCTCCTGGAGCATTCCGAGGAAGCACGACAGGAAGTCGAATCCATTCGGGCGGCGGCCACCTTGCTGACAAACAAGCTCCGGAGCGAGCCGATAACACTTCTCTCGGAGCGTCAGCAACAGGGGATTGCCTCGAAGAGCCAGCATCAATCTCACCCCTTCTTGCATCTGGCCCGCTCGCGCTGGGGCCTGGCTGGAGGACTGGCGGCCGCAGCCTGCCTGATCCTGGCAATCAACGTTTCCCTGATGGGTCCGGAACGAGTTGCGCCGGACAAGCAGATAGCTCAACTCGAGGCCCCTACCCTCTTGCCTACGAGTGGTTCGGGGTCAGGCACTCCTTCGGTCATGGAAGAGGCGAAGCCGGCAGCCTCCCTCTATAGTGCAAACAAGAGTCTGCCGACACAGCCGGGGGAAACCCCGAGCGCTTCCGATGAACAAGCTCAAGGCCCTCAACCGATGCGGAAGGAGAAACGCGAGTTGGTCGATGCTATCGCAGAGCCAATTGCGGCAAGAGTGCATCCACAAGACAGGTCTAAAACAAGCCCCCCGCCACCGGTGCAGGGAACGGCGCTGTCCTCCGCTTTGAGATTCCGTGAACCCGCAGCCCATGTTTCACCAGCCGCGGGAGTCCCAGGAGGCGTTATTGGAGGTATTCCCGGAGGCAGTGTCGGAGGTGTCCCCGGAGGTGTTGTGCCTGGTGTTATCGGAGGTGTTCACGTTATGTCGGGACCCCCTTCGCTTCCTCCACTCTCAGCACCTGTACCGCCGGACATTGCTCCCGGCCAGCGCAGAAGGGGGCAGGACTTCAACACCGAGTCCTATGATCAGATTGTCGACAACCCCTTCTTGGAGGTGACGCAGAATCCTCTGTCTACTTTCTCTATCGATGTGGACACCGCCTCCTACTCCAACGTGCGCCGCTTTCTGAACCGTGACATGTTGCCACCCCGAGGCGCGGTCCGAATCGAGGAGATGATCAATTACTTCTCCTACGACTACGCGGCTCCCTCCGGCTCGAATACTTTTTCGGTCCAGGTGGAGATCGCTCAGGCGCCCTGGGAGTTGAAGCATCGGCTGGTGCGCGTCGGGATCAAAGGCAAGGACGGGGATCTGGCAAAACGACCGCCCAGCAACCTGGTCTTTCTGCTCGACGTCTCTGGGTCCATGCGCCCCGAAAACAAGCTCCCCCTGTTGAAGAAGGCCATGCGACTGCTCGTGGAGAAATTGGGTGAAAACGACCGGGTGGCGATCGCAGTCTACGCCGGCGCTTCGGGACTGGTTCTGCCTTCGACCTCCTGCGAGAAAAAGGAGCAGATTCTAGCATCGCTGGATCGATTGCAGGCAGGAGGATCCACCAATGGAGGCTCCGGAATCAAGTTGGCCTACGATACCGCCGTATCCAACTTCATAGCCGGCGGCATCAACAGGGTCATCCTGGCCACTGATGGTGACTTCAATGTGGGAGTCACCAATCAAGGTGACCTCATCCACATGATCGAAGAAAAGGCAAAAAGCGGTGTCTTTCTGAGTGTCCTCGGGTTTGGAGTGGGCAACTACAAGGACTCCACCGTCGAGAAGATCGCCGACAAGGGAAATGGGCACTACGCCTACATCGACACCCTTAACGAAGCACGCAAGGTCCTGGTGAGAGAGATGGGAGCCACCCTGATCACCATCGCAAAGGATGTGAAAATCCAGATCGAGTTCAATCCGGCTGAGATCAAGGCCTATCGCCTGATCGGTTACGAGAACCGGATGCTGCGCGACCAGGACTTCAACGATGACACCAAGGACGCCGGAGAGATCGGTGCCGGACATACGTTCACCGTCCTTTACGAGGTGGTGCCAGGGGGAGCATCGGTGGAAGTTCCCGGGGTGGATCCACTCAAATACCAGAAGCCCAGAGCGATAACGAGCGCCTCTACGAGCAGCGAGATGCTCACCTTGAAGCTCCGCTACAAGAAGCCATCAGGACAGAGCAGCGAGCTCATGGAGTTTGCGGTCTGCGACGACGCCAAGCTCTACAGCCAGGCCTCTGTGGATTTCAGATTTGTCGCTGGCGTCGCCTCCTTCGGCATGGTCCTGAGAGACTCACCCCACAAGGGCAATGCCACCCTGAGTAGCGCGCTCGAACTGGCGATCGAGGGTAAAGGAGAAGATGCCTACGGCTACCGAGCGGAGTTTATCGGGCTGCTGAAGAAGGCTGGGTCGATCCAGCGATAGCCTTCCTTCAAGAAAGAAGGGCGCCAGACCTATCCGCGAGCGTCACAGAGAGCGGGCAGCATGGCAGCACGAGATAAGAAAGTTTACCCAGACACTCTCGACGCTGCTGGCGACAATAACTGTCCGCTCTCTGGGGGGGTGTCGCAAAAGTCCACATCAGAATCCGCGACCCTAACGGAGCAGGTCTAGCTGCCACTTCCGTGATAGGCCCGTCCAAGGAGGCTGCTAAAAGCAGCGTACGTGTTCGGCTTCACCTTGACCTGGTTCAAGCACTCAGGAGTATGTGCATCCTGAAGGGATTCCGTATTTCAGCCCAGGGTTTCCGAACCCTGGGTCATCTTGTTCTCCATTCAGATTCAACCCTGAAAGAGTTGATTAATCAGAAGGCACATCGTTTCTAATTGTTTTTCAGGCGACCTAAATGAAGCAGTGTGTGCAACCCTTTCAGGGTAGATTCCTGGGAAAGAGGACCGACAACCCAGGGTTCGGAAACCCTGGGCTGAAATACACAATCCCTTCAGGATTGACCTCGATCTCTAGGACGCTGGAAAACATACAGAGCAGCCTTTCTGACTCAGCGCTGGTCTATTGACCAGCAGGGCTCTGTCCGGACTCCAAAACGGACTCTTGCGACACCCTCTGGCGCTCGCGGCCCTTCCTGGAATTTACCTGGAACTTCATTCGGAAACACTCTTGCCGGCTGCCAGGCGGGTGGGCTCCAGATTCTCAATCTCTGACAGGCGCTTGCGCGACATCTCCAGATCCTCTCGCGTAGAGAAAAAGCGTCGGCCAATCTGGCCCTCTGTCGATTCTGTGAAAACTGGGTATCGCTCCAGAATCCCGTGTAGTACTGCTTCCAGGAAAGATCCTGGCTCGGGCTCAGGTGTCTCCGATTGAATCCGGCGAGCTTCCTCCTGAAGCGCCCTGATCTGACTGTAGCCGAGACGAAAGAAAGACTGCAGATAGTGCTTAGACAGCCCTTCTTCGGCGACCAACAGATTACCTCCAGACCAGCAATCGAGACCCAGATTAATCCCGTTGATCTCCTTCGAAATTCCCTGTTTGACTAGCGCCGGATCATCGGGAGAGATCCTATCCGCAACAAGTAGCTTGTTGCAGACAAAGAAGAGCTCCTCCAGGAGCGACTCCATTTCCTGGGGACGCGTGAAGCGGGCTAGCGCTGCAATAAGCAGTATCGACCCAGAGCTCAGCTCTGTCGCCGCAAGCGGCAGCGCGCTCACCTCGCGAATCTTCTCCCAGTTCTTCAGTGGAAGAGGCGCGTCAAGAGGAAGCAACGCATAGATCTCAATCGCGTCGTAGTAATCCTGGAAGCCCATGTCTTCGACTCGACGCTTGCGGCTCTGATAGGCCATTTCCTCCATCTCGCTCCAGGTTCGAAAGTGCGACTCCTCCAACAAGAGCGCGGCGCCCTCAGAGTCCAATTCGTAGAGCCTGAGAATGAAGGCTCGTAGGAACCTGGCTTCTTCGGCATCCTCAGGGAGCTCTACGACATAGTGGTGATCGGGGGTTTCCAACACCGGCCCCTCTGCCTCGGGAGCCCCATCCTCGTCGAGTCGGTGGATCCTCAGGGGGTTTAAAGCCAGGCCCAGCAGCTCAAGGTCGGTGCCCCGAAGCAGCTTCTGAGTGACGGCATCCTCACTCACCAAAATATGTGACATCCGGTAGTGAAACCGGTTCAGGAGAACCCTGTCCCTCGACCAGAGATCCAGATCGAGAATACCGGTCCACTGTTCTTCGGTGAGATGAGGGAGTAGCCTTTGAATCTCAGCTTCGTCAAGTTCCTTCAGGCTGAAAAATAGCTGGGCCGGTGGCAAGCGCCGAATCCTAGATCTAGTCTCGGCACTCTGGAGTAGTTCGCTCAGATTCGCTCGGGCATAGCAGATCCGATAGACCACGTCCTCGGGTCGCAAAGCCGGAACTTTGGGAGGGCCTTGAGGGCTGCTGGGAGCCTTATCCTTTTTCGACGCCATGGCTACATTATAGGGAATCGGTTTACTTGCGGTTGGCCGCAAGATTGTGTGCCTGACGGATGGGCTCAGGGATTCGAAAGCGAGAGGAGCAGCCGAGAACCCATCGGACACATGAATCAAGCGGCAGCCCATAGCCGACTGATACGAAGATAGGTTTGACGCCAGCTCGGGTTCGCAGCACTTTGCCGATGATCTCCTCACGATGCGTCAGATCAGTGAGTTCTCCCTTCTGAATTCCAGGTTCCGAAAACCGCCCACATAGACGCGACTTTCCGACACCTATTGTAGGCGATTGTAGCCAGAGCCCTAGATGGCAGGCGATACCGAAGCTACGTGGGTGTGCCCAACCATGGCCGTCGACTAGAATCAGATCCGGCGTGGCACTCAGTTCGCCAAGTGCTTTCAGCAGTGGGGGAATCTCACGAAAACTCAGCAAACCAGGTATGTAGGGAAAGGGGGTAGCACTCCTGGAAACCGCGGATTCAACGATGCCCAAATCCGGGTACGACAGCACCACTACGATGACCACAGATTCGCCCAGCTCTCAGATATACGCTACGTCGAGACAGGCAACCCGGGACACTGCTTCGAGGGGAGATCCGTTCTCACCTGGCCCCGGAGCTGTTTTTGAAGTTCAACCGCCTGCTTGGGCGTCAGATCCCAAGAATGAGGCACCGGCAAGCTTTTCCCTTCCTTCCGCCAACGCGGCACAGGCCATCATAGGCCTCCGAACCTGCTCTTATCCGGATCCTGCGGCGGCGGTGGTTCCGGACAACCTATCTGGTGTATCCTTCTGCGAGTCCACTGGCGAATCCCATGAAAAAAGGATATCTACTCCTACTTTTGGCCTTGGCCACGCCGACCCCAGCATTTCCGCAATTCTTTCCCTACACCGTAGCGAAGAAAACCCTGAAAAACCAGCTCGATGTAATTGTCATCGAAGCCCCCGAATTCAAACACGTGCTCTCCTACAACACCCTGGTTCTGGCAGGGACCCGAAACGAAATCGAAGCCGGAAAGACAGGGCTTGCTCATCTATTCGAACACATTCTTTTCCGCCATCGCTGGAAAGGTGAGGTCAACGGATACGACCGCGCCATCAACCGCATCGGGGCCTTCAATAATGGCTGGACCGACTTCGACGTCACCTATTACCATCCCCTGACCTTCACCTCTAGGCTCGTTCCTCATCAAGGGGAGCCCGGGCTCCCACAGCTGGAAGCGGATCGGTTCCAGCACCTGGACTTCGATGAGGAAATCTTCAAGACAGAGGCTGGCGCGGTTTTTGGAGAGTATCGTCGAGGCGCCTCGGATCCAGGTCTGAAGATCAGGGAGCAGCTGTTGACCTTGATGTTTCCCGATCACTCTTATGGGCATACCACCATCGGATACCTCGAAGATGTCAAAGACATGCCCAATGAGTACGAGGCCGCGTTGGAGTTCTACCGGACCTACTACCGTCCCAACAACGTCGTATTGGTCGTGGCAGGAGACGTCCACTCTGAACAGATCTTCGCTCTGGCTGAGGAACTCTATGGGAGTTGGGAACCGGCACAGTTGCCATCCATTCCCGTACGTGGAACCGCCCCAGGCGCCAAGAGAGAGCACGTGACCTGGGGGGCCGATGTTCCCCCTCGCATCAGCTACGCCTATCGAATGCCGGCCTTCCAACCCGCTTCCGCCGAGGGAGCGGTAGGTCAGATGCTCTCTGAGTTGCTGGCGGGCAAAACTTCCCCACTCTATCAACTGTTGCGCTACGAAAAGAAAACCGCCAGCCAGCTTTCCGTCTACTCTGGGGACTACGAGAGCTTCGACCCGCGTTACCTGGCGCTCTCCTCAACCCTGTTCAAGGATCAATATCGGGCAAAAGGGACCGCCTACCTGGACCATGTCATCGCAGACATGGAGAGCGCCTTCGAGGCACTCAAGCGCTTCTCCCAGGATCCAGATGCTTCCAAGACTCTGGAAGAACTGAAGGGTAAGTATCGATACGACCTGTTGGCAATGCTCGATAGCCCCGCCAACATCGCCATGCAATTCGCCTGGTACTATCGATTCCAACGAAGTCCAAGAATCTTGGATCTTCTAGCGGACGCCATCCAGGCACTGCAACCCGCTGATATCGACGCCTTTGCCACTCGACACTTCCTGGAAAAGAATCGCGTGATCGTGACGATGACTCCGGAAGAGGAACAATGATCTTGAGCGGAAAGCACAAATCATTTCTGGGTTCGGTTCTGATTGTGTTGCTGGGGATCTTTTATCTGGCCGCTCAGCCACCAGGGAAGCCCGGAGGCATGACCGTGGTCAGCACCTCTAGCGCCTCCCTATTGATCCAGATTAGTCTCATGATTCGCGCCGGATCAGCCCACGATCCTGCGGGCAAGGAGGGATTGGCCTACCTCACCGGCCATACCCTACTTCAAGGTGGTTTCGGTAATCCCGCAGATCCCGTTACGAAGGAGCAGTTGGCTCTGATGACGCGCCCCTGGGGGCAGGGGGCCAAACCATCAGTCCGGGTGGCCAAAGAAGCTACGACCTTCTATATCACGGTCCCAGGAGACGTTCTGGAAGAGTATTTGAACCGCGTGCTACGACCCCTTCTAAGCCAGCCCCTGTTTCAGGCCCGAGAACTCGACCGGATACGGGCAGAAACAGTGGAGAACCTCTCGGGGGCACTGCGCTACGAAGATACCGAGGGACTCGGATTGAATGCCATAGACCACTTTATCTTCGAAGGCACCTCCTACGCTCACCTGTCTTCGGGGAGCGTTCAGGGTCTCGCAAACGTCTCTAGAGAAGATCTTCTAGCGTTCTATACCACCCACTATCGGCCCGAATACGCCATCCTGGCTCTCAATAAGGGAGATGCCACGTCGAGGGCAAGGGTGAGCAAGGCCGTGGAGAAGATAGGCCAAGGGTTCGACCAGACTGCAAAACTCAGTCGGGCGGCACTAAAGGGTCCACTGAGTTTCCGGGGGAGACATGCGGTGATCGTCTCGGTGCCCAATGCGGACTCGAGCGGACTTCATGCCGCATTTCCCATCTCGGTCACCCGACACAGCCGTGACTACTGGCCGTTGTACGTCGCCAACGTCTTTTTCGGAGTTCACCGTGACGGCTTCTCCCATCTCTTTCGGGAAATCCGGCAGAAGCGGGGATACAACTACGGGAACTATTCCTATATCGAGCACTTCGCGTCCAGACCAAGGTCTCTCTTTCCCCCATTCAATACGCCTCGCAGCCGGCAGTATTTCAGCATCTGGATCCGCCCCGTTGCCCATCGTTACGCCCTCCACCTGCTCAAGGGCCTCACCTGGGAACTGGAGAACTTCGTGCGCGAGGGACTCACAGAGGCACAGGTAGCTGCCGCCAAGAACAAGGCCAAAGTCCTTTATCTCAATCTGGCCGAGACCGGATCGCGACTGCTCAATGTCCGTCTGGATGATGCCTTCTATAGTCAGTCGGCTTCGGGTTACCTGGACCACTATCTGGAACGACTGGACGCGGTCACGGTTGAGCAGGTCAACTCGGCGATTCGAACACACCTCAAGACCGAAAACCTCAAATACGTAGTGGTTACCCACAGCGACCAAGCAGAGAATCTAGCAAACCAGTTAGCAGGGGACCTACCTGCCGCTGGGAAGAGCCTGGAGGAATATCAGATTCCGAATATTGATCACCAGGGAAAAGAGGTTCACGCGATTTCCCCGGACAAGCTCGAGATTCTGCAGAAGGATGCCGTATGGGGCTCCTACAGACTAGGTGTCCCCAGAGACCAGATTCGCATTGTCCCAGCAGATCGGATCTTCGAAACCGGCGAGTTCGTGGCACCTTGACTCAGATTCCAGGCCACAAGCGGTCACACGAGTGCGACCCTCTCGCTCCCCATCTTGGCGGCTTAGGACTACCTGATCTGGGACCAAAAGGAGCATGATTGGAGTTCTACTTAGTCGCGCTGGCAGTTTCCTACTTCTGAGTTTATCGCCTGACCGGATCATTCGAGAAAGAAACTTGGATGGCCTCAGCCACAATCATCGCTAGCAACCCTGACAGAGCCATGACCGTGAGGGAGTGGGATCTGGTGCTCCAACCCCCCCACCCTGATTGACCTCTATATGCACCCCTTCAAGCTATGAAGCGCCTGGGAGCACGGTTTGCTGTACCGCCTTTTCCAGGCTTTGGCAGAGGCATCCGGCCGGCACACGTGCCAGCCGGATCCGGCCCATGAGGGCACCCTCGATCTCTGTCGCGATCACGACCAAGCTCTTTCCCGACGCACCACGCCCT
>Ga0310345_10005401_pt1 | contig 11364 bp, 11 predicted proteins | sample HC15DNA20500_MG_FD_204667 | JGI IMG/M metagenome (GOLD analysis project Ga0310345, IMG submission 204667) | Marine microbial communities from station ALOHA, North Pacific Subtropical Gyre - HC15-DNA-20-500_MG | ecosystem: Environmental > Aquatic > Marine > Oceanic | place: Pacific Ocean: North...
CGTGCCTTGAACCGGTCTCCCGACCTGGAGCGGGACGTTCTGGTCCAGTTGGTTGAGAGTTACCTCGAGTGGTGCGTGGTTCCGGAGGACGGAGATCTCGTGGCCGCAGCTTTTGAGTTGCGGCGAAGATTTGAACTTCCGGTCTGGGACTCCTGGATCGTGGCTGCAGCGCAGAGGGCGGGAGTGCGGCAACTGTGGAGCGATGTCCTGGAGGCGGGGAGGGTCTTTGGGGAGGTGACCGTGGTCAATCCGCTGGTGGACTGACACCGCTACTTCTTCCTGAGGGTCTCTGTTCCCCTCGCTCCGCAGGAGTTGACCGGATGACGGGAGGCCGCTTCCACGGTTACAGTTTTTCCACCCACTCCTCGATGAGTTTCTGCACCTCCGGCCAATCGGAATAGATGAGGAAGTGGTCCCTGTCGGGAAGGTAGTGGGTTTCCAGATCCATCTTGATGGCCTCCATGCTGGACACTGCCTTGCGCACGTAATCAGCGGTTGTGTGCTTGTCCCGTTCTCCTGTGATGATGAGGGCCTTGCGTCCTCCCCAGCCATTGGCAAAGGCATTGGATTCGACGACACTCTTTTCGATGACGGGTGAGAGGAAGAGGAGACCCCGCCACTTTTCAGGAGCGGCCAGTCCTCCGTGGATCACGCCGGTTCCGCCATTGGCGATGCCGGCCAGGACCAGTTTCCCCCCATCGATGCGGGGGTGATTGACGCAGAATTTGCGGGCCTGTTCGATGGATTCGAGTCCACCATCACCGGACCAATTGCCGCTACCGAAAGTGGGAGCCACGATGGCCACTCCGGTTGCATCCGCAAAGCGTTTCCAGAGGGCCCAGTAGCCCTGGAAGTTTCCGAGGCCGCCATGGAGAAAGACAAGAGCGGTCTTCTTCTCGAGGGGATCCCACCCTGATTTTTTCGGGACATAGACAAAGAGGATCCCCGTCCTGGGTTTCAATCCGATCATTTCCCGGAAGCTGGAACCGAGGACGCAGGGAAGGGGCGCAAGGTCGGCATCGTTCTCAAGGTCAGCGTAGATCTCCCTGACGTTCCTGCGGAGTCCTGCGGCCTGACCCCAGCCCAGGTTGGGATCAATCAACGCAAGGAGATAGGAACCGAGGATATACTGATCTATTTCGGGGACAAGATTGGCCGGGGAGCAGAGGGAATGCCTGGCGCCGTTTTCATAGATCACACGGGCGGCAGCTTCCGGATCGTCGGCATAGTCCGTGGCCTGCCGGGCGCAGAGGAAGAAGGCGATCGAGCCGGTCAGGAGGAGCAGAACGGTGACGATCTTCCGGCTGGTCCTGTGCCAGTGGAGGAAATTGAGTGGGATTGGCAGAAGACAGATCAGCGCGATGGCGAAGAGCTTGGATGCAGAGGTGGTGGAGACCACCAGAAGGCCGGTCGCACCGAGCCAGAAGGGAAGCGAGACCAGGGTCCAGGTTCCGGACAGGATGCAGCCGAGGGCACTCGATTCAGCTTCCGGTTTCTTTCCCATTCACCGCTTATTGTGAAGGTTTGAGGGTGATCAGGTGCATGGTGGCGGTGTAGGCATTGGCCGAACTCATGCGCTTGAACTCGTGGCCCGGTCCCCAGGAGTCGGTGTAGATGACCTCATCTGCCTTCTGGTTGTAGCCGATGACGATTCGCATATGCCCACCGCCCTGCTGGGGAATTCCCCGCTCCGGGAAAACGCCGACCTGGAGAGCCCAGAGGAGGGGTGTTCCAGTGTCAATGTTGTCCCTGATCTGCTTGCGGAAGCGGTCAAAGGCGGTGCCCTTGGCCCGGACTTCCCGCAGAGTGGGAGCGTGGCAACTTGAGAGGAAATACTGGTAGGGCATGACGGCTCCATCGGGGAATGCCTTGCCCTTCTCGTTTTTCTTGATGAGCCGGTTGTAGGCCTTGATCTCGGACTTGACCTTGCGTTCTTCCAGTTCGTAGTGGACCAGGAGGCGGGTCTTGGTTCGTCCAGCCACCTTCTTGAGTGCGTCGATCATGGTGGAGGGGTTTGTCCCCCCCTGCGCACTGCTCTCTGCGATCTGGGCCATTGCGTGCTGGTCGACGGGCAGTCCGTAGTAGCGGAAGACGCGTTCGGCACTGGCCACCGCACAGTAGCCCTTGCGGCCCTGGTCAACCATGGGCACGCCCTGGACGAAGACATCACCATTGGGCTTGCTCACGCGGTTGGCGACGAGATCCCGGCGCCGGGCCATGATCCTGGTCAGGCCGGAGCGCTGCTCGTAGATATCCTTACCGTATTTAACGGAGACGAGGCTGAGCTTGAGGAATTCAGGAGTATAACCCCGGGAGGCCTTCGACTTGCTTGAGGTGAGCACAAGAAAGGCGCCAGGGCATTTCCAGACCCAGCGATCGGCGGTAACCACACTGCCCTTCTGGGTGCGGTTCATTTTCTCGCCCTCCAGCCCGGTCTTCTCGACGAGAAGGGCGTGCCATTTCTCGGTCAGGGTCTTGAACCGGTCCTGGGACATTTCGCCCTTGTCGCCACGGTTGTAGATGGAGATGTCGAAGGAGTGCAGCTTGTCATCGCGGCTGCGGAGGATCGTTTCGCCGACCGGGAGGTTCCAGAGCGTCAGGTCGCGGCGGTTGCTGCGTGCATCCTTGCGCTCGGTAGAGAGCCAGTGGAAGCCCAGCGGTTTGCGGTCCCGTAGCACTTCACCCACCGGCTTTTCCCACATCGTGACATCGAGGAAGAGGATCTCGAGATCGGGGACGGGGGCGGCGTGCGCCGGACCCGCCAGGGCGAGAAGCACAAGGGTGAGGAAATGGAACCGTCGCACGGAATTAATCTAGGCAATCGGGAGAGGACTGCAAGGTCAGTGCCGGTGACCTTGGCGGCAGCCCTCGCAGCCTACCCAATCGCTTGAACCATCGGGATAGAACTCCTTCTTCCAGATGGGAAGGCGATGCTTGATCTCGTCGATGATGAAGCGGCAGGCCTCGAAGGACTCGGAGCGGTGGGGAGAGGAAACTGCGACGATCACGGCAGACTCACCGATCTCCAGTGGTCCCGTCCGGTGCACCGCCTCGGCGTGATCAAGGCCAAAGCGCTCAATGGCATCCTGCACGATACGTCGGCCTTCCTTCTCCGCCACCGGAGCATGGGCTTCATACTCCAAGCGGATTACCTCCCGACCCTGATGGTGATTGCGCACGGTGCCCTCGAAGACGGACACGGCACCCGCGTGTGGATCGCTCGCAGCTTCCCGCAGGGCGGCCGGATCGATGGGATCGGTGGTCAGGCGGAACATGGTTCAATTATCCTCCTGCGAAGGGCGGGAAGAGGGTGAGCTTGTCCCGGTGGGTCAAGGGATGAGACCAGGGCTGGAATTCATCATTGATTGCGATCCGCACGGCTTCCAGTTCGAGCGAGAGGTTGCGGGCCATGCGCAGTTCCTCCCACAGGCCGGCAGCGGTTGCCGCCGTGGTTTCGAGTTCTTCCGCGGCACTACCTGCGTCTTCGCGGAGGATCCCGCAGTATTCCACCATGATGGCCTTGGTGGTGCGGCCGTTGCGGAGAGCCAACCGGGCCTCCTCGAGGTCCTCGGGCCGGTTGCAATTGTCGAGGGCGGACTTGTCGGGGAGATCAAGTTCCTTGCGGTCGAGGGAGGAGAGGAACTTTCGGGCGCAGCGCACCTCGTCGGCGAGAGCCCGGGCCAGGGGCATGGCGGTTGATGGTTCGTAGATGGTGCAGAGTGGTTCGGGCTTACCATCGAAGCGGCTGGTGAAGCAGGTGGCTGCGCGGTCCGGGTCCCGGGCCTCCCGGAGGAATTGCAGGACGGAGCCAGTAAGGAAGGGGAGATCGCAGGCCGTTACAAGCCATGCAGCCCCGGGCGCTAGCTGAAAGGCGGCTTCCAGACCGGCGAGTGGACCGGTATCGGGCTGCAGATCACGGATCGTAGCGCACTGGTAGGATCGCTGGTCGTCCCATGCGATGGAGAGGTGAATCTCGTCCGTGACAGCGCCTAGGAGTTGCAGGCCGCGATCGCGGAGGGAGAGACCGCTATCCACCACGAGATCCGCTTTGTCGGAACCCATGCGGCGGCTTTTCCCGCCCGCGAGGAGGAGGCCGTGGAGAGGTGTGGTCATGGAACCTTAACCTGCATCAAAGTCGCTCTTGCCACCCCGCTTTTCCACCAGATGGAGCCGGGTGATTTCGATGGAAGGATTGGCCGCCTTGCACATGTCGTAAACGGTGAGGGCGGCCACCGAGGCCCCGGTGAGGGCTTCCATTTCCACTCCGGTCCTGCTGCTGGTGCCGCACTCGCATTGGACACACAAGGAGGCGTCACCCTCGGGTTTGATGGTCACGTCGCACTTGTCGAGGGGCAGGGGATGACAGAGCGGGATGAGGGATGAGGTTTGCTTGGCAGCCATGATCCCTGCCAGGATGGCGGTGTTCAGGACGGCCCCCTTCTTGTTCTGGAAGCCCCCCTCCTGGAGTTCGGCCATGAGTTCGGGACCCAGGATCACCGTACAGGCGGCCCGGGCCCGCCGGGCGGTCACGGCCTTGGAGCCAACATCGACCATGCGGGGCTGGCCCGCCTCATCAAGATGGGAGAGTTCGCTCACCACCGGAACGCTAGAACATCAGCCGGAAAGAGCGAGCGGTTTTGCTGCCGGGATCAGAGCCAGGCGCGGAAGGGCGCGAGGCTGCCCGGGGGGAACACTTTATGGTCGGCAGGCAGTTCGATGAATCCATCGGACTCGATGGCCGAGGCAAAGTCCCCGGAATTCGACAGGGGGGCGGGATCGGCCAGGAGGGTGGCGCCTTCCTGCCGGAGGGTCACTGGCAGGGAGCAGGCAAAGGGAGGGTCGAATCGGATCTCGGAGGCAAGTGAGACCGTGCGCACCACGGTGCTCTGGTTCTGAAGAGCCTCGAGGAAAGGGCGGACGTAGCGGTGGAAGGTGACTTGGACCGACATTGGATTGCCCGGCAGCGCGAAGACAGGCGGAGGCCCGGGCCAGAAGGCGAGAGGTTTGCCGGGGCGTTGGGCCACGCCGTGAAAGGCGGGGACGCCCAGCAGTGATTCGATCACGGGCCGCACGAAATCGTACTTCCCCTTTGAGATGCCCCCGCAGAGAAGGAGCAGGTCGGAATCAAGATGTTCCCGCACGGCTGAGGTGATCGCATCGGGATCGTCGGGGAGATGCTGATGATGAATCAGCTTCGCCCCGAGGACGGCGAGAGCAGCGCGAAGGGACGCAGCGTTCGACTGTCGGACCTGGTGAGGAGCAGGCGAGGCGGCGGGTTCGACCACCTCGTCGCCCGTGGTGAAGATTGCCACGCGGGGACGCTGAAGGACTCTCAGGGTGGTGGCACCCACGGTAGCGGCCACCGCTGCGACGCGGGAGTCGATGAGGGTGTGAGACGAAACGAGGAGGTCACCGGTGGCATGGTCGCTGCTTTCCTCGTGAATGAAACGCCCCTGGACAGCTGTCTCCGGAGGGAAGCTGATGCTGCTGCCCTGACGCGTGATCTGCTCGTAGGGCAGGACCGTGTCGCAGTCGGAGGGCAGGCAGGCACCCGTCATCACCTCCCAGCAGTGCCCCGGAGCGAGGGGATCCGGACCAGATGCCCCGGCGGGATGATCTCCGGCGATCGTAAGGCTGGGAGATTCTTCCAGGTCTGCTTTCCGGAAGCAGATGCCATCCATCATGACGCGGTCATAGGGTGGGAGTGGTCGATCCGCACGCAGTTCGCTGGCGAGGACGCGCCCATGAGCCTCCTCAAGCGGGATCTCCTCGGTTCCAAGGACGGGGAGATGAGCCAGGGTGACCGCTTCCGCAGCATCGGGAGTGATGAGTGGATTCATGAACTGCTGCCAGTCCACAAGGAATGAGAAAATACCCAAGTATTTAGTTGCGAGCTACCGGGGCTACGCTTGTTTGGAGTGGATGCTCCTCGACCAGCACCATCGTCCGCTGCGGGATCTGCGTATCTCGATTACGGACCGATGCAACTTCCGGTGCCGCTACTGCATGCCGGCGGAGGTATTCGGGTCGGATTATTCATTCCTGCCCCGGGAGGAGCTGCTTACCTACGAAGAGATCGAGCGTCTGGCAGGCCTGACAGTGCCTCTGGGGGTACGGAAGGTGCGCCTGACCGGCGGGGAGCCCCTGCTTCGCCGGGGAGTGGAGGATCTGGTGGGAATGCTGGCCAGCCTTAAGGGAGTGGATGACCTGGCCCTGACCACCAACGGGGTGCTTCTGGCCCATCACGCCGAAGCCCTGCGACGGGCCGGGTTGCAACGGGTAACTGTCAGTCTCGATGCGCTTGATGAGGAGGTTTTTGTGAGAATGAACGGAGTGGGGGCCAGAATGGAGCGGGTCCTGGCCGGGATTGAAAGTGCGAAGTCCTGCGGGCTGAGCGTGAAGATCAATACGGTGGTCCAGCGTGGGGTAAATGAAAGTGAGATTCTTCCGCTTGTGCGTTGGGGAAAGGAGCAGGATATCCCCGTCCGCTTCATCGAATTCATGGACGTCGGGGAAACCAACGGGTGGCGCATGGAGCAGGTTGTTCCTGCCCGGGAAATGATGGAGGTGGTTGAACAGGAGTTTCCCCTGGAGGAGCTGAGCCCCTCTCACGAAGGTGAAGTGGCACGGCGTTATGGATTTCGTGAGGGGAGGGGAGAGGTGGGATTCATTTCATCGGTGACTCAACCGTTCTGCAGGGGATGCAATCGTCTCCGTCTTTCGGCAGAGGGGAAACTTTTCACCTGTCTCTTTTCTGCAAGCGGATTCGATGTGCGCGAGCTTCTACGCTCCGGAAAGGAATCGAGGCTGCGCCTCGTTCTGGAGGGGATCTGGCAGGGCCGGACGGATCGCTATTCGGAGGAGCGGGGGAGCAAGAAACAACGCAAGGTGGAAATGAGCTACCTTGGAGGATAGCGGTTATGGAATGGGAAATTGAACTGGTTCACCTGTTCGTGTCCGAAGGACACAATTACGTAGGACGTCACGAGAAAGGGTCGCTTGACCACGGAATAGAGGATTCCGACGTGATCGAGTGCATGGCGGGACGGGGAATCCGCGGGGACCGCTATTTCGATCATAAGGAAAACTACAAGGGCCAGATCACCTTTTTCGACCACGGGGTCTACGAGGCGGTGAAAAGGGAGTTTGATCTTCCGGAACTGGCTGCCTCGGTATTTCGCCGGAACGTGATCCTGAGGGGCGTGCCCCTTCCGGGACTGATTGGGAAATCCTTTGCTCTTCAGGGACTGGAGTTTGAGGGCGTGGAGGAAGCTGCGCCCTGTTACTGGATGAACGAAGCCGCGGCGGATGGCGTGCATGAATTTCTGAAGGGAGTGGGTGGCCTGAGGGCCCGTATCGTGGCGGGCGGGGAACTGCACAAGGGCCCCGGGATGCTTTCCCTGTTGCCATAAGGCTTCAGGTGATGACTGAAGACGAGATCACCCCCGGCACACGGAAGCCAAGAGCCCCGGATTGGTATCCGGGGCTCCCTGAATTCGGTGTGGTGGAGACGAATCTGCCTAGGCGGCATCACTTTGCTTGCTCGCTTCGGAAATGACCTTCTGTTCCACGTCCTTGGGCATGTCCTCGTAGTGGGAGAAGCTCTCGCTGTGCTGTCCGCGACCGCCGGTCATGGATCGCAGGTCCGTGGCGTAGGCATGCATGACGCGCGCGGGAATCTCAGCGGTTACCACCTGGGCGTGGCCCTCGGTCTCCGTTCCCATCACGCGACCGCCCCGCACCGAGAGATCGCCGAGGACGCTGCCCAGGGATTCCTCGGGAGTACGGATCTTCACCTGCAGGACGGGCTCGATAAGATGCGGTTGCGCATTCATGAAGGCCTCGCGGAAGGCGTGTTTGCCTGCGATCTGGAAGGCCACGTCCTTGGAATCGACCGGGTGTTGTTTGCCGTCATAGAAATCGATTTTCACGTCACAGACCTGGTAGCCCGCGAGGATGCCGTCGCCCTCGGCGGCGCGGATTCCTTTCTCGACCGAGGGGACGAAGTTCCGATCCACGTTGTTACCCACCAGCGAATGACCAAACTCGACGCCGCTGTCGCGCGGGAGCGGATCGATGCGCATCCAGACCTCCGCGAACTGGCCGGAACCTCCACTCTGTTTCTTGTGGCGGTACTTCGATTCAGCTTTCGTGTGGATGGTCTCGCGGTAGGGAATGCGCGGTTGTTCGAGCTCGATCTCTATACTATAGCGCCGCCTGAGGGTTTCCGAGACAGCCTTGAGATGAATCTCGCCCTGTCCCGAGAGGATGGTCTGCTTCAGTTCGGGATCCGCGCGGAACTGGAAGGCGGGATCTTCCTCGTGAATGACGGACAGGCCTTCCGCCACCTTCTCCTCGTCACCCCTGGCCGTCAGCTTGAGGGCGGCGTGAATGTTGGGTGCAGGATATTCGATCCCGGGCAGGCGGGCCTTCAGTTTCGCGCTGCAGAGGGTGTCGTTGGTGTGAGTGCCCTTGAGTTTGACCAGGGCTCCGATCTCTCCTGACTTAAGGTGATCAGACGCTTCCCTGTCCTTGCCGTTGGGAAGGAGGATCTGGCCGATGCGCTCGTTCTTGCCGGTGTTGACGTTGTAGAGGGTGTCCCCCGATTTGAGTTCTCCCGAGTAGATCCGGAAGAATGAGAGGGCGCCCACGTGTTCTTCCATCAGCGTCTTGAAGATGAAGATGACCGGTTCGGAGCCTTCCAAATCCACCTCGATCGGATCGCCGTTCGGCGATTCGCAGGCAATGCTCCTGCGGTCCAGGGGCGAGGAGCCGAACTTGGCGATGAAATCCATGAGACGCGCGACACCCACGTTGCTGGCGGCACCCGTGCAGAACAGGGGTGAAAAGGCCTGGCTCTGAATGGCGTTGTGAAGATGACTACGGAGTTCCTCCTCGCTCAGTTCACCCTTCTCGAAGAAGGCTTCCAGCAGGGAATCATCAGATTCCGCCACGAACTCGATGAGCTGTCGATGCATGTCGTTTACGCTCTCGCCATCGGCGCCGTCCACATCCTGTTCCTCAATCTTGCCACTGGCGTCGGACTTGTATTCCACCACTTTGCTCCTCATGGCGTCGAGGAAGCGGGAGGCTCCCGGCCCTTGATTCAGCGGGAGGGTCATGGGGAAGATCTTGTCTCCGAGGATGTGCTTGATCTCCTCCAGGACGCGGGGGACGTCGGCGTTCTCCTTGTCGACGCCGTTGAGGACGATGAACTTGGGGATTCCCAGTCGGTCGGCCTCGGCCCACATGCGCTCCGTAATGAAGCCCACGCCCGAAACTGCGTCGACCACGATGAGGGCGAAATCGGCAACGGCCAAGGCACCGAGCGAATCGCCGATGAAATCGGGAGAACCGGGGGCGTCGATCACGTTGAGTTCCACACCCAGCCACTCCATGCGCAGAAGCGAGGAGTGAATCGAGATCTGGTGCTCGCGCTCATCCGCGTGATAGTCGGAAACGGTAGTTCCGTCCGCGATGGTTCCCATGCGCTTGATGGTTCCGGTGTTGGCCAGCATCGCCTCACAGAGCGTGGTCTTCCCTGCCGAGGCGTGGCCCAATACGGCCAGGTTACGGATGTCATTGAGTTTATGGTCCTTCATTTTTCCGAGGTGATTGAATTTATTTGCGAAATCTGTTCTTCCAAGTTTCTGGAGCATGGCAATCGCGAGGGGCCGAGGCAACACGAACCGTCCGCCCTGAACAGGTATCACTTGGGGACTCCTGATGTCATGGAGCCCTTAAACAGGGTGGGCCCGTGAGGTCGCCGTTCCCTACGCCTTGAGAGCCAGCTACCTGGAAATTGATCCGGTTACCTGCGTGGCGGCGGGATGTCCGGGGTGTCTTCCCGCCGGTTGAGGTGGGCCCGCAGGGAGATCACCTCTTGTTCGAGCTTTGCGAGGCGGGATTCGACCGATTGCTTCCACTCGGGTTCTTCGTCGTCGGGTGCGGGTCCGGCGGACGGGGAGGGTGCTTCCGGGGTCAGGTCGGCGTCGGGTGCCTGGCCCGCTCCTTCAGCTTGCGGGGAGGCGATCCGCTCGGAGAGGAGGTGTTCAAATGCTTCCACCCGCCGTCCACCTTCGGCCGGGATGCGCCGCACGAGCGGTCCGTGGGGATACTCGATGAACCAAGTGAGAATCTCCTCGACCTCTTTGAGGGAGGTGAAGCGGTGGATGCGGTCCGTACGCTGCCTGATCTCGCCGGTAGTTTGCGCTCCCCGGAGGAGGAGGACGGTGAAGACCGCGTGTTCACTGTCCTGGAGGCTGAGAACATGTTTGAGGCAGTGCTCGTACTTGGAGGTGCGGCCGCCCAATACTTTCTCGACGAGGTACTTTTCGGAAAGCGAGCGGAGAGCCTCCAGAATGTCGGAGGCGTCAAGATTGGTGATGGGATACCGGCTGGAGCTTTGATTGCAGGCGGTAACCAGGGAGTTGAGGGAGAGCGGGTAGGTATCAGGGGTGAGGATCTCCTTTTCGAGGAGGCAGCCCAGGACACGGGTTTCTTCAAAGGTGAGCTGGATTTCGGGGAAGTGCTGCATGGGGCGACTTTTTACAAGCTGAGGCATTTCCCGGCGCTGGTCGAACCCGAACTCCGCGCCTCCAGGTTATCCCTTGCACGCGTTTGAGTCGACGGGCCTGTCGGTGTCGTGACAGACGAAGGGGGACGCGATTTCGGACTCGGTTTCGAGGTAGTTGAAGGTGAGTTCCTCTCCCACTGCGATGTTTTGCAGGGCAAACATGCGGCGTTCCTCAAGGCGGAGGTTGGGGGTGAAGGAGTGATTGAGGCAGAGGGCGTAGGGGTCCTCCACGTGTTGGCCGGGACCGATTTCAATACTATCGCGCGTGCGCTCCGGGGTGGCCTTGCCGCGGACAGTGTAAACCAGTTCCCCGGAGGAGAAGGAGAAGCGTGCGTAAATGGCGCGTTCACCGCGGGCATTCTCACCCATCCGGAAACAGTCGCTGCGATCGCTCATGAATGGACGACCGGTTAACATCGTCCGCCCCCGGTGGCGAGTGCAATGCGAGGAGAGTGGGTAGGGGATCTTGGGCGGATCAAAAGGACGACATGCAAGGATCATGCATTCCTGAAGAATGTGAAACAGGTTGGAGGCCTCAGTTCCCCTGGAGGAAACTCTCACTCAGAATCACTTCACGCATGAGTGACCGCAGCCTGTAATTCTCCCCGGCTGTCTTTTCAACAATGGCTTCTATGGTGAGAAAATCGGCTGGGCCCAGTTCCTTCGAGGTGGCATAGCGAAGGAGGTGAGCGGTAAAGGCACGGGCAAAGCGTCTGTCCTCCTTTATGAGAGATTGCTTGAAGAGGACTGCTCCGTCGAAGGGATACTTCTTCATCAGTGTTCCACTG
>Ga0310345_10005403_pt1 | contig 11360 bp, 16 predicted proteins | sample HC15DNA20500_MG_FD_204667 | JGI IMG/M metagenome (GOLD analysis project Ga0310345, IMG submission 204667) | Marine microbial communities from station ALOHA, North Pacific Subtropical Gyre - HC15-DNA-20-500_MG | ecosystem: Environmental > Aquatic > Marine > Oceanic | place: Pacific Ocean: North...
AATAGCTATAGGAATAACAAAAATTGATGAGAATACACTCCTAGCTCTTCGTCCAGAATTCGTTATAAGTAATGCAAGAAAGATACCAACAACTAATTCAAGAATCACAGAACCAGCTACTAGTAGGAGAGTAACTTGAATTGCAGTCCAGAAAATTGGATCAGAGAGTAATGTAATATAATTGTGGAATCCAACAGGTTGCATAGATGGATTCATTAAAGAAAATTCAGAAAGGCTAAGAAGAAAAGATTGTAATACAGGTCCTATTCCAACCAAGAAAATTATAAATATGACAGGTATTAGGAACTTATACGGAACTCTCAAAGTATCACTTCACTAAATTTCCATTATCATCAAATAGAATAATATCATCATCATTGAAAGTAATTGAGGTTTTGCTACCAACATGTAAATCAGAGTCAGAGACTTTGGCTTTAATTATTTGATTTTCAATATCAAGATTTACTATGTTACTATCGCCAAGATAATCAATAAACAATACAGTACCAGATAATTTGCCTTCTTCTGCACTTACTATTTTGAGATTTTCAGGTCTTATACCAACCATAACATTACCAGATAAAGAATTCTTGAAATTAAATTCTTGAGAGTCAATAGTTAAAGAGTCTTTATTTGATTTCGCTTTAATAATATTCATTGGAGGCGAACCAATAAATGATCCAATCCAAGAAGTACTTGGGAAATCATAAATTTGTTCAGGATTATCAACCTGCAAAACCCTACCATCTTTTATTATAGCTATTCGATCAGCCATAGTCATAGCTTCAGTTTGATCATGAGTAACATAAATAAATGTAATCTTAAGTTCTTCATGTAATTTTTTAATTTCTGTACGTAATTCGGAACGCAAGGCAGCATCAAGATTTGATAATGGTTCGTCCATAAGGAAAATCTGGGGTTTCTTGATGATTGCACGTCCAAGGGATACACGTTGTTGTTCACCTCCACTAAGTTCTGAAGGTCTTCTTTCCAACAAATCATCAATTTTCAGTAGAGATGAAATTCTCTTAACTTCAGAAGTAATAGTTTGTGTGTCAGTATTAGATGCGACTAGTGGAAAAGCAATATTATCAAAAACAGTCATATGTGGAAATAATGCAAAATTTTGGAATACCATAGAAATATTACGATCTCGTGGTTGAACGTCATTCATAAGTTCAGGGCCAAAATATATATCCCCACTACTAAGTTCTTCAAGACCAGCAATCAAACGTAATAATGTCGACTTTCCACTCCCTGAAGGACCTAAAATAACAAGAAATTCTTTATCGTTAACGTCTAAATTCACATTTGTAACAGCAGAAGTATCAGAATTTACAAAAGTTTTACTTGCATTTTTTATTGAGACCTTAACCATAAATATAATAAATAAAAAACCTATTAATAAATATTATTAAAATAATAATAACTTATTAATAAATATGTCAGATATATTAATAACAAATATTACTGAAATATTAATAACGTCCACGTATAAATTGAAAAAGGAATTTACTTCTTTTCCCATTCGGCGTTGATTTCTTTAACTACACCAGCAGCAATAGTTGTACCCATATCTCTGAGTGCAAATCTACCTAATTGTGGGTAATCTCCAAACGATTCCAAACATAATGGTCTAAGTGGTTGAATCTTAACTATAGCAGCATCACCAGTTTTGAGTGCTTTTGGATTTTCTTCTTGCACACCACCAGTTCTTGCATCTAATTTAGATACTAATGTCGAAATAGTAGCTGCAGCTTGTGATGTATGAGCATGAATGACAGGAGTATATCCAGGTGCGATAGCAGTTGGATGGTGTACTACAATAATTTGTGCAGTAAATTCTTTTACAACTTTAGGAGGATTATCAACAGGTCCAATAACATCACCTCGTCGGATATCTTTCTTATCAACTCCACGTAAATTGAAACCAATATTATCACCAGCAGATGCTTCTTGCATTTCAACGTGATGAGATTCAATAGATTTGACTTCTGCGGTTGCCCCACTTGGCATAATAATAACTTTGTCACCTACTTTAAATTTACCAGTCTCGACTCTTCCAACAGGAACAGTACCTACACCAGTAATAGAATAAACATCCTGAAGAGGAAGTCTTAATGGTTTATCAACAGGAGGAGCTTCAATTTCAAAGTCATCAAACGCCTCATAAATTGTTTTACCATCATACCAAGCAAGATTTTCTCCTCTAGTAATAAGATTATCACCTTTCCATCCTGAAACAGGAATAATTGGTGTCTTTGTAATATCCCAACCAACGCCTTTCAACAATTTTTCAACTTCAACTTTAACTTCTTCATATCGTTCTTTTTTATAACCAACTTCAGTTGTATCCATTTTATTTATTGCAACGATCATTTGTTTAACACCAAGTGTTTTCAGCAAGAAACAATGTTCCCGTGATTGTCCTCCAACTCCAATAGCAATTTCTGTTTCTCCAGGTTTACCAGAAACACAAAGAACTGCAGCGTCAGCTTCAGAAGCACCGGTAATCATGTTTTTAATAAAATCTCTGTGTCCAGGTGCGTCAATAAGCGTAAAATCATATTTTTTAGTTTCGAATTTTTTAAAAGCAAGATCAATAGTTACACCTCGTTCTCTTTCATCTTTTAGATTATCCATAACCCAAGCATACTTGAAGGTATCACCTTTGCCTGTTTTTTCTGATTCTTCAGCATACTTGTCAATTGTTCTCTCATCAATAACTTTTAGATCAACAAGAAGATGACCAATTATAGTAGATTTACCCTGGTCTACATGTCCAGCAACAATTAAGTTAAGATGTGGTTTATTTGCCATTTTTACAATACTACCTTAATGATTCACTGTAATAATCTTTTGTATATATATTTTATCGTTCTTGAAAAATAAATTATGGTCCCGCGGGTCGGACATTCATGGCATATAGCCAATTTGAATTCGTCAAGTATTATCTTTCCGACGACAGTCCGGTTCCTGTGTGCTTGGCAAACTGTTCGGACAAGCCAAGGCTTATCCCTACAGCCGGAAGCTTTTGGCAATATTTCTACCAAGCTGAGCTACCGCGGGCCTGTGGTATATCATAAGATCATACCACTGGTCGCGAGACCGAATTAAGTAACTACCATAAACAATAAAAAACTACCGTCATAATTGTATAATATGGAAGAAAATTATAGAAAATTAGATGATGAAGAAATTAACGAAGAATTATCAAAATTAGATAAATGGGTTAAAGACAAAAATAAAATAAAAAGAACCTTTGAATTCAAGGATTTTGCCGACGCATTTACATTTATGACTAGAATGGCAATAGAAATAGAAAAAATTAATCACCATCCAGAATGGTTTAATGTTTATAATAAAATTGATGTAGAATTAACTACTCACGATATAAAAGGAATAAGTAATTTTGATTTTAAATTAGCAAAAATAATGAATAATATAGAAAAGATATTTAAATAAAATTAAAAAAATGAAAGAAGAAGACGTAATTAAAAAAGCGGCAAAATATGTTAATTCATTTGGATATATACAATGGGAAAATCTAAAGGAAATATACTATAAAAATGAATCTTCAACATGGATAGTAAAATTTTCTGCAAAACAAAGAACAAGTGACGAAAATTACATATATAAACTACATTTAAACAATATATCCGGAAATATATCAGACCTTCAGATGATTGAATAATCAATTCCCAAAATGAGAATATCCAAAAGATATAAGTATTCAAAATGATTCTAGAATATTGTTTAAAATGGGTAAAGTATCTACAAGTATAATTATGGAAGCTCCTGTAGATGATGTTTTCATGTACTATGCAAGACCAGAACACGTAGCAGGTCATTTTCCTAAAGAATCAAAAATGAAAGTTGTTCCAATTAAAATCACAGAAGGATGGGGAGTCGGAACGGTAATGAGAATAATAGGAGAATTTGGCGGAAGAGCTATGCAATGGGATAGTATAACCTGTGAAGTAACAAAAAATAAAAAAATTGTCTCAAAAGCATTAAATGGTCCATTTAAAAAGAATGTAATAACTGTAAAATTTGAAGAAATTAACAATACAACAAAAGTAACATTTGAAGCTGATTATGTATTACCATATTATATAATTGGAGTAATAATTGATCGTATACGTTTAAGAAAATATGTAATCAAAGGAATGTATACCAGCCTACAAGAAGTCAAAAATGCAGTAGAAGAAAAGCATAAAGAAGAAATAACAATAGAATCAACTAACTAAAAAATAGGAATTCTAAATAAAACATCTAGTATCAATGCAATGAAAATTATTGCAAGATATGGACTAGAAAATTTGAATGCAGTAAGAGCCACTTTTTTATCAGTAGGGCTTTGAAGTAATTTGACATTACTGTATAATAAAAGAATTCCAAATATAACAGAAATTGTTAGATAGACATAACCAAAACCAAATAATACAAATACTAATGAAAATGGAATTAACAAGAGAGTATTGATAATAGTGTATTGTGCAGCTTTTACTTTCCCAACAACAACAGGAAGCATAGGAATACCTGCTTCTGTATAATCATCGTCTTTCAATAAAGCTAATGCCCAGAAATGTGATGGTGTCCATATAAAAACTAACGAACCCATAAGAATAGCAATAAGGTCGAGTTGTCCAGTAATAGCAGTCCATCCTGCAAATGCCGCAGCACTACCTGCAAAACCTCCAATTACAATATTCCAAGTAGTTTTTCGTTTTAGCCAAATCGTATAAACAAATACATAGAAAAATGATCCTAACAAAATCATTCCTGTAGTCAATAAATTAAGAAAGATAGTTGAAATAATTGCAGCAAGGACAATCATAATTATTCCATAAATCAAAGTAATATTAGGAGGAAGTTGACCAGTAGCACTAGCACGATTTTTTGTTCTTTCCATTTTAATGTCAATATCTCTATCAATATAACAATTTAATGCAGCAGAACCTGCAGAAGAAAAAGTTCCTGCAAAAACAAGTCCAATAACTATAGTAAAACCTTCAATAGTTGTTAAAGACAAATTAGCTGGATCAGTAACATAATTTGTATCAAGATAAGCAATCAATAATGCCGAAATAGCCACAAAATCGAGAAGATAGATTATCGATGGTTTAGAAACTTCTATCAACTGAGATACAAGAGTTCGATAATTGATTGACGCGGAATTAGATGACATTCGATGTATCAACAAAATTACTTGTAGAATATAAAATTGACTTTTTTAACTAAAAATTCAACCGTAATTATTCTGGAGGTATATTATAGAATGTTTGCCAAAAAAGGTAAATTATGCCAAAAACAAGAAAGGCCACAGCAAGAGATAAAATCAACTTTTTAGTACTCTGATTTCCAGGGTCTTCTGTTTGAGCCAAAAGAGCAAAAATCATGTAAAAAGAATTCAATACATTTAACATAACATTAATTATGTATATTGCTATTTTTAAATGAAGCGATTATATATTCGAAGATTTAAAATAAGTTAATAAAATTAACAGAATACAGATTAAATCAATTATAAACATCATAGATATTATAAAAAACCCAGATGTCATTTGAACGGATAACGGATAAGTCTGATAAACCATAGGATCCCCATCTGCTAAAAAGAATCCTAAAATTCCCATAATTTTATCAATTGATAAAATAAAAACAAGGGATTGTATACGGGAAATCATTTTAAAACTAGAGTATAATAAAATGCCAGAAAAGATAATACTAACATGCATAAACAGATGCATATTAATATTAACAATTGCTTGGTCGAAATTAGAAGGAAAGTGCCAATAAAATAATATAAAAATAAATAACAATCCAGTAGTTAGGCCGAATGGATTATATAGATTATTGAACGCAAGATACTTTGAATAAAATTTTATAATATTTTTACCATAAATTGATTGATTTGATTTAAAAGATCTTATTATTGAATCTGAACCAGAACCAAAAAGAAAACCAACTACAAGAAACAAAAGATGCTCAATCATAAGATGGAAAAAAAGATTCTCCATTTCATAACGTTCAAATGTAGAAGATAATAAAAGAAAAATCAGTGCATTGCCTAAAAGAATTTTTAGTAATCCATCTTTAAAGTTTCGTTCAGAATAAATTATAGAATCTATATATTGCATGATTATACGATAGTTTAATTTAATTAGTTTTTAAAGACAATATAGCAGTTATTACTGAAAAACCAAATAACGCAGTGGATAATGCTAAATGAAGAGTAACTATCGCAGGATCCAATATACTGGTAACTGTAAGCATTCCAATATAGCCTTGTAAAGCAACTAAAATGAGAGAAATCCCAGATGAAATTACCAAAAATTTTGAAGTTCTATGGTTTCTATACGCAAGAATAAATGTAAATAAAATCAAAAAACCAACAAAAGTAGCAACGTATCTATGAGTCATTTCAATAATGACATTAGTATTTAGATTTGGAAAGAATTCACCAAAACACAAAGGCCAATCTGGACAAGCCATACCAGATCCAGTCTGAGTAGTAATACCTCCTATAACAATCAGGATATAAACACCTATTGCAGAAGATATAGCTAAAAACTTAAAGATATTCATGTTAGAATTATTCAGGCCATTCTTTCATGCCATATTCGGAGAGTTTCCAAGGATCATCTTTATTCTCCACAGGAGGTCCTCTATACCAACTTGATAACATATTATATCCAAATACCAATGCACCAACTGCGATCAATACAGCACCAAATGAAGCAGCAACATTCAAGGTAAAGAATTCAGGAAGATAAGTATAATATCTTCTAGGCATTCCTTCAAGTCCTAGAAACAACATAGCATTAAACAAAGTATACATTCCTACAGTAGTAAGCAGGAAATGAGTTTGTCCAAGAGTTTCATTATACTTTCGACCAGTCATATATGGGAAATAATAATAAATTCCTGCAAAAACAGCTTGGGCAGATACACCAAATAAAACATAGTGTAAATGGCTAACAACAAAATATGTATCGTGTAACTGGTAATCTAACGGGATATTTGCAAGAAAGACACCTTCAACTCCCTGAATGATAAAGCTTAAAATGAAACTTAAACTGAAGAGCATAGGAGTACTAAGTTTAATCTTTCCTCCATACAATGTAGCTATCCAATTAAATATTTTAACACCAGAAGGAATAGCTATAGCCATTGTCATAAACATAAAAGGCACACGTGCACTAATTGATAAACCACTAGTCCACATATGATGGGCCCAGACACCAAAGCCTAAGAAGCCAATAAGTGCAGTAGAAACTGCAATAGAGGTATAACCAAAGATCTTCTGCCTAGACATACTTGGTAAAATTTGTGAAATTAATCCCATACCAGGCAGTACCATAATATATACAGCAGGATGAGAATAGAACCAGAATAGATGTTGCCACATGACTGGGTCACCGCCAAGAGCAGGGTTAAAGAATCCTGTTCCAAGATTTCTGTCTAATAGTAATAAAGTCAAAGCCATGGCAAGAACTGGTGTAGCAAGAACTTGTAAGAAAGAAGTAGTCAGTTGTGTCCAGACCATCAAAGGCATGTTTCTATAGGTAACACTAGGAGCCCTCATCTTCATGATTGTAACTATAAAATTAAGACCGCCGATAATCGACGATGTTCCTAACAAGTGAAGGCCAAGGATAGTCATATCCATTCCCCACCCTTCAACAAAAACGGAGAGAGGAGCATATGCAGTCCAGCCGACGTTTGGCATACCAGCCCAAATTAAGAACCCTGCAGGAGGCAATAACCAGAAGCCCAATGCATTAAGCTTGGGGAAATACATATCTTTAGCACCAATATATTTTGGAACAAGATAATTTCCAAAACCAGCCCAAGCAGGTATTACAAAGAGAAAGATCATACTTACACCATGAATTGTAAACAAACTAGAATATGCTTCAGGAGATATAGAACCTCCACTAGTTAATCCGTATCTAACAAGTAAAGATGCAAATCCACCCATAAAGAAAAAGAAAAGAGAAAATACTAGGTACATAATACCAATATCGGTATGATGGGTAGTAGTTAGAATAGTCTTCCAGCTAGAATAGAAATGATGTTCTTTATGTTCTTGTTTTTCAATAGTTTCTTTTATTTGCATAATATCATTCCTCAATTATTAGTTTAGTTCTCATACCACCATGATATGCGCCACAAAATTCAGCGCATTGAATCCAGTATTCTCCTGGAGTTTCTGCGTTGATTATATGAATTCTAGTTTTACCTGGAATTATATCAACCTTGAAACCCATTTCACGAACATAAAAACTATGTATTACATCAGGACTTTCTAGTTCCAGTCTCACTAGATCTCCGTTTTTAATTATCAGTTCTCCAGATTCAGAACCATCAGGATATGTAAATTTCCAAGCCCATTGCTCTGCTGTAACTTTAACAACATAATCTGGTTCGCCATAATAATCAGGATCATCAAGTGCTTGTAAAACAGGAACAGCTAATGTGCCTAAACCGAATAACAAAACAGTAGCACCAACAATCGTAGCCCATTCTAATTTTTCTAAAGTATTCATAATCAATCTAGTCCCGCAGGTTGATTTCTATCCCAAAATTTCAATATAAAATAAAAAAAGGTGCCTACAAACAATGCTGAAACAATCATTCCAGAAACATATACTAAATCATAATATTGTTTAATTAATGCAGCACGAGCAGAAATTGGATCTGGATACCAAGATAACAACCAACCTCCGCCAATTATAAAGAGCACAACAAAAGTAATAATAATTGTAAATCCCCAGACAATTCTATCAAAAGTAGAAAGTATTCCCAATTTATACTCAAATCTTAGTGCATCGATTTAATATATTAGGATTTCTGCTCCTTCCAGATTTGAGAATTTATAACAATTATTTTAGTTGATTTAACATCAACAGATCCGGTTCAATTACTTTTTTTCTAAGATATCTTTCGTATAATTTCGGACCATAATATATATTTAAATAAGCTAATATTTGCATAATCCCGTGAAAAATAAGCATTGCAGTGAAAGGATATGAAAAGACAACTAACAACACTATACCGGTAAAAAATGCAAAAATATGAATCAAAACAGCAAGAATAATTGAAAATTTTCGATATTTAGAGACTTGATTAGAGATTTTCTGACGTCTAACTTCCTCTAATTCAGCAAGATATGAAGAGCGATTCAACAAGGTTGTTATCATTTCACGTAATTAAAGTATATTTAAAGAACAGAAAATTAATAACATATTGATTAAAAAAAAAGTTAATATGTGGTTATAATCATAAATTTTTTGACTTAAAGATGTCTGATAATGAAGAGAAAGTAGAATTTGAGCATCATGTGAATACAGAAGAAGTTCATTCTTATATGCCAGCTCTGATTGGTTTAGCAGCTGGAGTATTTGTAGCAGCAGGAGTAATATTTATGCTAAAAGGTTTTTCTTTGCAACTAGGAGCAGCTCTAGTAGGATTATTTGTATTGTTAATTTTTATCTTCATAATAGGAGAAATTCCAAGATGGCCAAAAATAACAAAGGATTCAGAACATATGGTAAAAGCAGGAGGTACACCTGGAAAATTCCATGAAATTGGAGACGTAGGTTTTCCCACTGCTTTGTTTCTTTTGTCGGAGATAGCATTTTTCGGAGGAGCATTTATAGCATATTTTTATTTGAGATCTTCATATGCAATTTGGCCTCCAGAGGGGATTCACCATCTTGATGTTGCAATACCCAGCATTCAAACTGCATTATTGATTGTTAGTAGTATAATGATTGAATGGTCAACAGCAGGTGTAAAAAAAGGAAACAATACTGCAGTAAAATATGGTTTTCTGGGAGCGGTAATTCTTGGATTAGGATTTGCAGTTATCCAAATGGGATACGAATGGCCAAATCTTTTAACAACAGGAGAATTAACTCCTCAAGACGGATTATTTGGCGCGTCATTCTTTTTACTAACAGGAATTCATGGAGTTCATGTAATTGCAGGAATTATTGCAAATACAATTGTTACAATCAAAGCATTCAGAAATCAATTTGATGAAAAGAATCATGGTTTCTTAGAAGCAGCTGGAACATATTGGCATTTTGTTCATATTGTTTGGTTGTTCTTATTTGCTTTCTTATGGCAAGACGGATTATCTTATTTCCAGGCGGTATTATAAATTGTCAGATAAAAATAATCCATTAAAAGGAATTGTCACGACTTCACGTTTTGGTTTGTTTGTTATTACTGCAGGAATTACAGCAGCTGGAAGTCTGGGTCTACCTGAAACATCAATATTCAATATTCTTCCAGAAAATATATTAAGTTCAATTGATGCGTCAGGAGAAATAATAGGATCAGAAAAAATCAACTTATTATTAACAATGATACCAGGTTTCATTTTAGCACCATTTATTGCATTCTTTGGAATGTCAGCTATATTTGGAATAACCTTAGGACATTTGGTAATTGCTACAACATCAAAAATTGGAGCAATAGATCTATTCTCGCCATTATTTACATTCTTAGGTTTATTCTTTATAAGACAATATAAAAAACCAGGAAATATAATAGGTCCATTAATATTTGTTTTATTAACATCATTTTGGCTGTCATTTGTAGGAGTCACAGTTACAGGACTTGATATATTGCCAATATTTATTTTTACAATAATAACACAATTGGGACTTGTATCAATTGGGTATATATTTTATCTAATTACAAAACAAATCAAATTATTCAAATAATTTAACAATATTAATTCATAGTTCGGCGTTTTTTTATAACTCCAAACATAAGATAAACACCCAATATAATTAAACCAAAACGCAACGCTTGAACCAATATATCAGCACTATCTAATGCTGGGAAAGGAAATATCAGCCCAGTGAATAAAAAGGACAGAGCAAAAGTAAAATTAAAGGGTTCTAACCAATTTCTAGCCATTATATCCATTAGTAATTAAATATTAATTAGATTTTCTGTACTTATTTAAATGATGATAAATAAACATCATTATTGAATGATAATTACGAGTGGTTTATATTTGGACTCGTGATAATTATAGGAAGTTCTCTAGGTTATAATATATTAATTAACAACTATTTCCGGAATCTTTCATTTTTAACTGGATATATTGGATTATTATACATTATCAGTATACTAATAGGACTATTAATAATAGGTATACAAATTCAAAGAATCATATTAAATCAAAGAAAACTATTGTCTACAAATAGACCAATTGAGCTTGATCTAAGATCATTAATTTATGATTTAATGATGAAAAAGAAATACAGAAATGTATTTTTCATTTCATTATTTGGTTATGCAATAATTTTTAGTGTAGTTTCAGGAATAATAGT
>Ga0310345_10005404_pt1 | contig 11360 bp, 8 predicted proteins | sample HC15DNA20500_MG_FD_204667 | JGI IMG/M metagenome (GOLD analysis project Ga0310345, IMG submission 204667) | Marine microbial communities from station ALOHA, North Pacific Subtropical Gyre - HC15-DNA-20-500_MG | ecosystem: Environmental > Aquatic > Marine > Oceanic | place: Pacific Ocean: North...
ACTGGAGCGAGACGCACAATGTTCGCTGGAAAGTTGAACTTCCTGGCCATGGCTCAGCGTCGCCCATCGTCTGGGATGACCAAGTCTTTATTCTTTCTGCGATTCCGGCTGGTGCCGGTCCCGAAGAGGGGCCAGGACTGTTCGGACGCCTGCGGGATCGGTTCGTGGGAACCGTCAGTTCGCGCGACGTCCAGCAGTTCACCGTGAGCGCCTATAACCGCCACGACGGTTCGGTTATGTGGGAACAAGTTGCCGTGTCTGAACAACCGCACGAAGGGCGCCACTCGACTGGCAGTTGGGCATCGGCCTCAGCCGTGACTGACGGCGAGGTGTTATGTGCCTTCTTCGGTTCACGAGGACTCTACTGCTATGACTTGGAGGGGACGCTACTCTGGGACCAGGATTTTGGTGACATGGAGGTCCGTATGGGGTTTGGAGAAGGTGCGTCGCCGGCCTTACACGGTAATGCCATCGTGGTGGTCTGGGACCATCAGGGGCAGTCATTTATTGCGTCGCTCGACAAGTGGACGGGCCAGGAACGTTGGCGGACAGCTCGTGACGAAATGACGTCATGGTCAACGCCGCTTGTGGTGGAACACCAGGGGCAGACCCAAGTCATCACCAGTGCGACGGATCGAGTTCGGAGTTATGACTTGGATACCGGGGACTTAGTCTGGGAAGGTGCTGGTGTAACGCCCAATGCCATTCCGACACCGGTAACGGCCGACGGGATCGTGTATCTGATGAGTGGCTATCGTGGGAATCAACTGTACGCGGTGGACCTCTCAAAGGCCCGCGGTGATATCACCGGTACCGATGCGATCGTGTGGTCGCTCGATCGTGACACCCCGTATGTTCCCTCGCCCGTGTTACACGACGGGATTCTATATTTCACCAAAAGCAATTCCGGAATTTTATCGGCCCATGATGCCAAAACCGGTCAAAATCTGTACGGACCGGAGCGTCTTCCAGGCATTCGAGATATCTACGCATCGCCAGTGGTAGCTGGTGACTACCTCTACATCACGAGTCGCGATGGGGTCACGCTTGTCCTTGAAACTGGTGCCCAAGTTCGTGTGGTGGCGACGAACACGCTGGATGATCGAATCGACGCGTCTGCGGCCGTGGTCGACCGTGCAATCTATCTGCGTGGCCAGCGGTATCTCTATTGCCTCTCGGCCTCCTGAGTGACTTACGCTAGGCTAGAGCAAAATGTTGGCGCGAATTGCAGCGTTCAGTTTACTGCTTCTCCTGTTCAACTCAGCTGTTCACGCGCAACACCTCTTTCCATCTGGCACCGCATTAGCAGGTTTGCAGCCAAGATCTAACGCACAGGGTTTCGATGGACGCAATCTAGTCACGAACCAAAATACACCTTCCGCCAAGAGCGCTTGCTCATTATGTCGCGGACTTCTTGGCATCGGACTAGGTCTCGGCATTCATGAGGCAGGTCACCTCGTGGCGAACGTCGCGTTTCGAAGTGACCCCTATATCAAGGGTGTTCGCGGTGGCGGTCTTCCGTTTTTTGCCGTGGCTCATCGGCACGAATTGTCCGATCGGCGAGAATCGATAGTCTCTTCAGCCGGTCTCTGGGCACAGTTTGTGGTCGCGGAAGCACTACTCACAAAAGTCCCGCATATTCAATCGAGTCACGCCACGTACCGAAAAGGAATTCTTGCGTTTCACGCCGGCACCTCGATCCTCTATGGTGTCACTGGTCTCACCGGCATAGGTCCGCCAGAACGAGATACCCGAACCATCGGAAACGGTTCTCGTTCGCACGAGGTCGCCGTCGGTTCGGTCATCTTGGCTGTAGGCCTACTGGACAGCTATCGTTACTATCGTGATTCACCACGTTGGGCGACCTGGGTCTCCCGGTCGGCAAAAGTGGCCATGCTTGTGCCTGTTTTTCTCGTGCGGTAGTTGACACCATGTCTTTCGCATCAGGATTGATCGACATTATTCGAGTATTTGTCGATGGATGCCGCCGGCTCATGGCAGTCTGGTTGCTGGTAGTCGCGCTCATCGCACTGTGTCTAACCACAAGTTCTCCAGCAATCGACGATTTAAACACCTTGCTGAGCAGAAACTTTGTACGGCAGAAATTTATCGCAACTTTTCAGACCGATCCGGTTTCACTTGGACACATCCTTCCATATGTGAGGACATGGCCGTTCTATCTTGCCGGATGGATATTTTTGCTCGGTGGAGTCCTCGACTCACTCGTTCATCGACGGCTTTCTCAGATCGGTGTGTTTGTTCGATCGTGTACACGTTATTGCTTTCGCTTTGTTCGTCTTCTGCTTATTGAAGTATGTGTGAAGGGACTTCTTCTCTTATTCGCCATAGCACTCGCAGGCCCTAGACTAGACGGGTCGATCTCGGCGATGCGTCCCTTTTTCCTATGTCTGAGTGTCTTGCTGATGGGGATGACAACGGTTGTATTTACCTACGCCGCGATTCGTACTATTACCGAGGATCGACTGAGCGTGATTGGTGCGACGATTGCTGCTGCTCGCTTTGTGAACCGACGGATAGATTCGGTTGCAATACTGTCACTGTTAAACGTTGGCGTGTTTGCGATCGGAGTAATTGTCTCAATTGTGTTCGTTCGGCCACAGACGATCAGTGATGTACCGACATTTTTTTCATTCCTCTTCATCGCACAACTTGTTACCGTGCTCACGAGCTATGCATCAGCGCTGTCGTATTTTGATGAGCAAGTGATGCAACCGAAAAACCACGCAATAATAAAATAAGAGCCACGCGGCGAGACGGGCTATTCAAGAAGAACAGGTTGACAGCGGTTTGGTCCCTCGTCAGGATAGAAAAGATGTTGCGTCACATCGCACGTGTGTTCCTCGTCATAGTGGTGGTGTTGGCCGGTGGAATAGAGCCGTTCGCACACATCCACCCACATGGTCACGGTCACGGTACCGTGCAGCCAGAAGAGACTTCCAGCCACGGCCACTCCGCACACCGTCAGAGGTCTGGTGCACATTGGCATTTGACCGAACCCGAGAGCGCTGAGAAACCTGCCACAACGACATTTTCCAGGAACACGCATCGTCACACCTCTGTTCGGGTTGAGGTGCTTGCAGTCGAGCAGGCGAGCGGGCATCTTAGAGCGACTGCCGCATTAGTTGAGACTTGGCGGGTTGAGACCGTGCCCGTCGCCTCTGGCCGGCACCTGTCGATTATCACGAAGGCCCGTCCCGACCTACCGCCACGTATCGTCCTTCCTGCACGCGCCCCGCCAATCTAACTGTTCGCTTGCGGCGTAATTTTCAAAGTCAGTTTGTAGAGACATTTCCGTATTAGGGTTGGTCCGTCGGTTGAGGACGACCGTTGGGAGAGGACGATATGTGTCGATGGCGACCGCTGGTTTGGGCAATCGGTTTCTGTGGGCTATTTGTCTGGGGTGCTTCGGCGCAGACGCTCACTGAGGAACAGGCGCTTGCGCGGATGCGCATGGAGCATCCGCAGGTACGTGTACTGCACTACACAGTTCGAGAATTGGAGGCCGACGCACGAGAGCGGAGCTTACTTACTAATCCGACGGTTAGCTATACCAGAGAAGACGCTGGTCTTAACGTTGACGATTTCGTAATGGTTACCCAAGAGTTGCCAGTACGAGGGCGGTCGCGATTACTCGCAGAGGCCGCGAGGCAGGCGGTCACCGTTGCTGAGGCTCGCGCGGCCGACGACCTGTTGGCGTTTGAAACGCGGCTGCGCTTCGCGTTTGCCGATCTCATTTTCGCCCAAGAGCGCGAGGAGACGCTGGAGAAGGGAGTGTTAGCGTTGGGCCGGTTGGTCGATGTTTTGAGGCTTCGGGAGGAAGAAGGTGAAGGTTCCAGATTTGATAGATTGCGCGCTGAGGGCGAGGTCGGCGAGATCGAAACCGACGTCGAAACCGTTGCCATTGATCGCCTGACAGCTCAGGTACGGCTCGCTTCCTTCTTTGCACCTGGCACGGAACCGGAAGGACTGACGGCCGTGGGCCAATTGACGAACAACAAAACTATTCCTACTCTCGATACTCTCCTAACTCAGGCCTTGGGACGCCGTCCGGACTATCAAGCCTTGACGCTCAGTGAAAACCAGTGGAGGACCGAGCAACGCGCTGCGGGTCGGCTGCGTCTGCCTGGAGTAGCAGTTACCGCCGGCCTAAAACGAGCAAGTGGACCAGGGGGGGGGGCGTCAGGTTACGTCTTGACAGCGACGGTTGGGTTCCCGCTCTTCAACCGAGGTCAAGAGCAGGTTGCTCGGGCCGCGGCGGCACGCGGGAGAACTGACGCAGAACGGCAAGCGCTGGGGACACATATCGAAAGCGCTGTTCGCGTAGAACGTGCCACAGCCTCACGGTATCGCGAATTAGCTGACAACTACCGGGTTGGCTCTGTCGAGCGAGCGACTGAATTGACCGAAGTCGCCACCGCAGCGTACGAAGAAGGTGAGTACGGCATCCTGGAAGTACTCGACGCGCATCGAGTGAAGCTCCGGACAGAACTTCGGTTGCTGGAGCTAATCGCTGCCGCTCGGCGTGCCACGATTGAACTTGACAGAGCGGTCGGGGGGCAGGCAACACCATGATTGTCATTAGTGAAACTGGTTGGCGTTTGTGTTTTGGAGGTTTCGCCTTCGTGCTCTCCTTTGGCCTGATTTCGTGCGGAAATCCAGGATCGGTGCTGCCCGAGACGGTTGAAGATGAAGACCTGCAACCGGTCATTGAGACAAGGTGGACAGAACGGACCGAACTATTCGTGGAATATCAACAGCTTGTCGAGAATAGGACGAGCTGGTTCGCAATTCATTTCACTGATCTCTCAACTTTCGAACCAGTACAGGCTGGGCGAGCTGTGGTCTATTTGACCGATGGAGAAACCGAAGAATTCGCAGCGGCAGCGCCAGTTCGTCCGGGAATCTTCGAAGTGGCGGTCAGACCAAACACACCCGGTTCCTACCGGCTCGAACTAGAGTTGGACGCTCCAGGACTCACCGACCGTCACGACCTCGGCACTGTAACGGTACAAACGGTGGCAGAGGCTACAGTCCCCGCGGTTTTAGAGGACCCAGCAACCAGGTCAATTTCGTTTCTCAAAGAGCAGCAATGGGTTTTTGACTTTGCCACCGGTCTCGCTGAGCGGAGTCAGATGTCTGAGAGCATCGTACTTGCGGCTGAGATCGAGGTTCGCACTGGGGGACGTGTCGACGTTACCACCCCGGTGGCAGGTCGACTCGCGAACGATATATCTGTGCGCCCAGTCGGTGTGCGCGTAGAGCGTGGCGAGAATCTAGCTGAGATCATTCCTCACAGTGGGCACGGTGATGACCGGCCGGCGCTCCAACTGGACGTTGCGGAAGCAAGAGACGCTTTGGAGCTAGCCCAAGCTGAGCGCACACGAGTCGAACGTTTGGTTGAGGTCGGAGCCCTTCCGAGACGTCGACAGCTGGAGGCTCGTGTTACTGAGCAGACGGCTAGGGCGCGCGTGTCAGCGGCCGAAGCGCACTTGGCACAGCTCGATGCCACGCGGGCTGGTGCGGGCGAAGACGTGGGAGACATGCGGTTCGTTCTGCGAGCGCCGATGAGCGGCGTTGTGGCTCAAGCCGACGCCACGCCAGGAGCGAGCGTCGCACAGGGCACACGGCTCTTTAGACTTGTTGCTCTCGACCGTGTACATATTGTGGGCGCGCTGCCGGAAGCAGAGTTGTCGCGAGTAGACGAACTGGTCGCTGCTGAACTCGAGATTCCCGGAGGCGGCGCACCGGTAGCCCTCGACCAGTTGGTCAGTATTGGTCGCGTTCTCGACCGCGATTCACGTACGGTCCCTATTGTCTACGAGCTCTCCGCGCCTGACCGGCGGTTTGCGATCGGACAAGCGGTGTCGTTACGCCTGTTTTTATCAGCAACAACTGAGGCGATCGCAGTCCCTGAAAGTGCCATTGTCGACGATGCTGGCCAGCCGGTTGTCTTCGTTCAGGTAGCTGGTGAAAGCTTCGACCGACGTGCGGTCCAACTCGGGAATCGCGAGTCAGGTTTCGTACAGATTAGCGGTAATGTTGCCCTTGGTGAGCGGATTGTTGTTCAAGGTGCGCCGCTCATACGCTTGGCTGCGCTCTCGACGCAGGTTCCTGCGCACGGGCATACGCACTAGAGAGACTGACAATGATTGACAGTCTCATTCTGTGGTCGTTACAAAATCGTTTTGTTGTGCTCGTAGTCGCCGGTGGTTTCCTCATTTGGGGTGGCTACGTAGCGACGGGTATGCCTGTCGACGTGCTACCAGATCTCACGGCACCGACGGTGACGGTGCTCGTCGAGGGACACGGGATGTCGCCGACGGACATGGAAACTCTCGTCACCTTTCCAATCGAGGCGGCTCTTAATGGTGCATCGGGCGTTCGCCGGGTACGCTCAGCCACCGCTGTCGGCATCGCTGTCGTTTGGGTTGACTTTGACTGGGGAGAAGATCCCTATCGTGTCCGTCAGACAGTAACGGAGAAGTTGATGACGGTCTCGGCGACGCTGCCTGATGAGGTTGAGTTACCAGTGCTCGGTCCACTCTCGTCGATCATGGGCGAGATCATGTTCGTTGCACTGGAGTCCGAGGACCACACGCCACTCGACCTGCGTACGACCGCCGAGGTCGTCATCCGGCAACGCCTGCTAGCAACACCCGGTGTTTCAGAGGTCACAGTCATTGGGGGCGAGCGGCGTCAATTTGAGGTGCTCGTTGATCCCAATCGGTTAGCTGATTACGGCGTCGCGTTGGGCGCGGTCGAAGCGGCGCTACGAGGAGAGAGTCGAAACACGTCTGCGGGATTCCGACTAGCCGGCGGACAGGAATACCTCATTGAAGGCATAGGACGGTTTCGTGACCTCGATGAGATCGGAGCAACTGTCGTCGGCACGCGCGATACCCTACCGATCCGCGTGCGTGACGTGGCCGACGTTAGACTCGGCAGTGCTCTCAAACGGGGCGATGGTTCGCGCAACGGCAAGCCGGCGGTCATACTCGGCATTCAACGCCAGCCTGACGTCAACACTCTGGCACTGACACGCGATCTTGAGGCAGTACTCGAGACAATCCAGACAGACCTTCCAGTGGGAATGCAGCTCGACTCACGGCTATTCCGCCAAGCGGATTTTATCCAACTGGCGCTCGGCAATCTGGCGAACGCACTGCGCGATGGCACTATTCTCGTCATCCTAGTGACATTAGTGTTTCTCGCCAATATGCGGGCCGGGGCCATCACGGTGCTCGCGATACCTCTGTCACTCCTAGCAGCTGTTGTGGGTCTTCGGCTAGCGGGATTGTCCATCAACAGCATGACCTTAGGCGGGATGGCTATCGCCGTCGGTGCCTTAGTCGACGACGCGATCATCGATGTCGAAAACGTGTCCAAACGGCTTCGGGAGAATGCCAGTGTTCCGGCGGCAGAACGACGCCCGACGTTGGAAATTGTTTATCACGCCAGCCTTGAGATCCGCAGCTCAATCGTTTTTGCGACTGCGATCGTCATGCTCGTGTTCCTACCCCTGTTCTTTCTTCCTGGAGTCGAAGGTCGACTGTTGCAACCGCTCGGTTTTGCCTATCTCATCTCGCTGTTTGCATCGCTGGTCGTCGCTCTGACGGTAACGCCGGTGTTGTGCACATATCTGCTTCCGAGCGTACGACGTATTAAGGAAGGACAGGAGCCAACGTTAACGACCGCTGTTAAGCGAATTTACGAACGCTGGTTACCCCATGTGTTGAATCACTCAGGACTGGTCATGACCGTGGCTGGGCTGATGCTTGGAGGCGCAATTGCGATGACGCCCTTCATGGGCCGAGGCTTTCTTCCGGCCTTTAATGAAGGTGCGTTGGTCATTAACGCGGTGACACTGCCCGGTACGAGTCTGGCGGAATCGAATAACTTGGGCCGGGCCATCGAGCAGATCTTGCTGGAAGTTCCGGAGGTGGCGGCGACCGCGCGCCGGACGGGGCGAGCCGAACGTGACGAACATATTCAAGGGGTCGAGTCATCTGAGATCGACGTGCGACTCAATCCTAACGGTCGCCCCCTTGAGGTAGTGCAGGAGGAGATTCGGGAACGGTTGTCGCTTGTGCCTGGCACCAACATCACTGTGGGTCAACCGATTTCTCACCGGATTGACCACATGCTCTCCGGCTCACGAGCGAATATCGCTGTCAAGATTTTTGGCGACGACCTAGTTGTGCTCCGAGCTCTCGGAAACCAGGCCCGCGCAGCGATGCAAGACATTCCTGGTGTGGTTGACCTAGCGTTGGAACCCCAGGCTGACATTCCCACAGTACGAGTTGTCTTCGATCGAGCTGCGCTCGCTCGGCACGGACTACCGACGGGGCAAGCCGCGTTGAGTCTGGAAACGGCGTTACTGGGTCGCGAGGTCGGCCAGATCATCGATGGTCAGATGATGGTTCCGTTAATTTTGCGCTACGTGCCGACCGACATGGCTGACCTCGACACGATGCGACAGATGTGGGTCGATACACCGGATGGGGTTCGCGTGCCGCTCGGTAGTTTGGCCAAGATTGTCGAAGATCGTGGTCCGAATTTTATCGGGCGGGAGAATGTGCAACGGCGCATCGTCGTCACGGCGAACGTCGCAGATGGTGACCTCAGGAGCGTCGCGGGCGACATCCAAGAGCGGTTGACTGAGAGCCTGGCGTTACCGGAAGGGTACCGCGTCGAATACGATGGACAATTCGAGGCTGAATCTGAAGCCTCCCGACTCCTTCTGGGACTTGCCCTTGTCGCTGTTGCCGGCATCTTTCTTGTTTTGATGAGCGCGTTCCGGTCGGCGCGGGATGCGGTGATCGTCATGGTCAATCTTCCCTTGGCTCTAATCGGAGGTGTTGTGGGCGTTTTTCTGGGTAATGGGGTGCTATCCATCGCCGCATTGGTCGGATTTATTTCATTGTTCGGTATCTCGACACGCAACGGCATCATGCTAATTTCGCACATTCGGCGGCTCCGCGAGGATGGACAGGTTAGCGATGTACGCGAGGCCGTGATCCAAGGCTCGGTCAGTCGACTCGTGCCTATCTTGATGACCGCATTGTCGACCGGATTGGCGCTGGTACCGGTCGCGCTGGGCTTTGGAGAGCCGGGCAGCGAGATCCAGGCCCCTCTTGCACTTGTGGTCGTATGCGGATTGGTTTCGTCAACCGCACTAAACTTGTTCGTCGTGCCGGCGATCTATTGGGCGAGTACACGCCGCACGATCGGGTAACCTCCATCCTCGTTGAACCGCCCACCGAGCCACGAATTCGCTCTCCGTAGAGCCTCCACCTCCGCAGGAACCGGAACAGACCGTAAGCCACTACGTCCCCTCGCTCATCGATAACCTGACCAAAGTCGCCGGTAACAGCTACACTGTAGGTTCATCAGGATATAGCGCATATATAACTAAACACGACAATAGACGGCGAGCCAGCAGTAGGTACTGCGAAACCGCTCAGCTGTTACGTCATTCCTAACGATCCGAGGAACTATGGTACTGAGTAAATCTGAATTCATTGCATCCCTGCAGAACGAAGTCCGCATCCTTCTTCATCTCGCACACAAGATCGACCGTTCGACGCTTGATTACCGCCCCACGCCGAAGCAGCGCAGTACGCTGGAGCTGCTCAGGTACATGAGTATGATGGGGCCGATGATGATCAGGTACGGCTTAGCCAAGGACGGCGAGTTCGATCGTGACGCTTGGACGGTAGAGGCCAAGGCCGCGGAAGCGCGTGACTTCGACCAGACGCTCGCGACGATTGCGGCCCAACCCAACGAGTATGCCAAGCTGTTCGCGGAAGTGACTGACGACGATTTCCGGTCCGAGATGACCGCATTTGACGGCAGCAAGATGACCCGCGGCAACTATCTAGTCAATTCTGTGCTCGGAGGTTGCGCAGCCTATCGCGTGCAGCTGTTCCTCTATCTGAAGGCCTGTGGACAGGAGGAACTCGGGACGTCCAACCTGTGGGGCGGAGTCGACGCACCGGCCACGACCGAATAGAGCGCCAAGCGATGAAAGCACCTGTCGCTCAGCGTCGTCCGCATCCACAGCCATTGCAGTGACATCGTCGGCTCGGACTTTTCGCAGCGACCACGTGAAACAGGTCTGCGCCGTGTAGACTTCGACACCTAACAATTCGGTCCCTCGAGGAGCCGCCTGAGTCCGGCGACCAGGTGGTTGCGGTAAGATGAGTGTTCTATGGAAGAGAAAAAGACCTCGCAGGAGAAGGCCCCGTGGATCACACATCGGCCCGAGCTGAAGGTGCTGGATTGCACCGTTCGGGACGGCGGCCTGATCAACGACCATCAGTTCACCGACGACTTCGTCCGGGCGGTGTACGACACCTGCCTCGCTGCGGGCATAGACACGATGGAGGTCGGCTACAAGAACTCGGAACGGCTGTTCCCTCGGGATCAGTTCGGTCCGTGGCGCCATTGCCGAGAAGACGACATTCGCCGTGTTGTCGGCGACCATGACGCCGAGAGCACGAGCCTGACGCTGGCGGCGATGGCCGACGCCGGCAAGAGCGAGTGGAAGACCGCCATCGAACCTGCAGCCGACAGCGTACTGGGCATGATCCGTGTTGCCTTCTATGCCCATCAAGTCTCAGAGGCCACGGACATGATCCAGCATGCTAGCGAACAGGGCTACCAGACGATGGCCAATCTGATGGCGGTGTCGAACATCACCGAGCAGGAGATCGACACTGTCCTTGAGGCGATCGCGCCGACACCCGCTAGCACGATGGTGATCGTCGACAGTTTTGGTCATCTTTACCCCGAACAGGTCAATCGGCTCTACCGCAAGTACGCGGGTGCCATGGAGGGCACCGACAAACAGATCGGCATCCACGCCCACAACAATATGCAGCTGGCGTTCGCTAACACGATCGAAGCGATCGTGCTCGGGTCTAATCGCGCAGACGCCACCATGGCCGGACTCGGTCGCGGCGCGGGCAATTGCCCAATGGAGCTACTACTCGGCTTCTTGCGCAACCCGAAATTCAAGCTACGACCAGTGATTCGCTTGCTGCAGGACCACATTCCTGGCATTCGGGAGACGGTCGAGTGGGGACCGCTTGTGCCGTACAACATTACGGGACAGCTGAATCTCCATCCGCGCGCCGCCATTAAGTTCCGCGCTGGGAACGACAAAGAGGACTTCGTCGCGTTCTACGACCAAATCGTGAACGAAAAGGAGTAACGGAGACTGGTTCCGTCCAGGGTGTCAGGAACCCGTCGATCCAAAACCGTCGGTTCCACGAGTAGTGTCGGTTAATCCATCCACCTCCACGACTTCGACCGTCCAGCGTTTCTGGACTACGAGC
>Ga0310345_10005405_pt1 | contig 11354 bp, 11 predicted proteins | sample HC15DNA20500_MG_FD_204667 | JGI IMG/M metagenome (GOLD analysis project Ga0310345, IMG submission 204667) | Marine microbial communities from station ALOHA, North Pacific Subtropical Gyre - HC15-DNA-20-500_MG | ecosystem: Environmental > Aquatic > Marine > Oceanic | place: Pacific Ocean: North...
GTCTGATGAATTAACAATCGTATTACCAACGATCGTGATGTTAGAGGCGTTCAGATTTCCTTCTGAGTAAACGAGCCCTGAAAAGAAATTGTTATTTCCTTCAAGAGTGATATCGCCACCCGCCAATATAGCCATTTTGTTTGAACCGGCCAGTGAAGTTCCTGATTTGAAGGTAGCGTTTCCAGTAACCACGATTAGGCCTTCGCCAGTCAGAGGGCCGTGAACGGTAAGATCTCCATTGACAAAGATCATGGCGTTTATAAGATTCACCGTCCTCATGAACTGGAGATGACTACCGGAGTAGTGATACATCACATCCATCTGTTGTTCTTCATCATACCGGCTATCAAGTAGGGTGATAACACCCGGTTCTCCCACAATGTTGAAGTCTTCGAGCTTTATGTCCGCCAAAGTGCTTGTATCGGCGTTGCTGCGGATTCCGCCTCTTACGATAGCAGGTTGAGCAATTTTGACTGGGCCTGACGATTTGACAAACCCGCTGATTTCAGTCTTGGTATCTACGCCGTCCGGTGGCGGCCCGATGGTGATCCCCGCCGAAGAGTTACAAAGGATGTGACCTGGTCGATCTTCGTTTCCGGACTGAAGGGAGGCGATACTGCTTGTCCCTTTCACGGTGATGGGGTCTCTGGAATTGATCGGTCCGGAAGCCGCCAGACCAAACGGAAACGGAGGCCGCTCTACCAGGCATTCCACGGTTCGGTATTGACCCTTGCAGTAGCCGGTACTGACGATATGGATCTTACCGTCCGGTACGGTACGGCCCATGGAGCCCGAGTCGTGGGCGAGATCGGTGTTGTTGGTAGAGTGTGGGAAGCTGGAGCCTGAGTCGAAGGTGACCACGTGGTAGGCTTCCTCTTCACTCATACCGGGGGTGATGGTCTTCCTGATCGTCTCTCCATTTTGACCCCAGGTTACGATGGGGTTTTGCTGGGCATTTTCAGTGTCGCTCACATTTTCATCGCGCGTAATCTGATAAAGAACCTCGGAGATACCGGCTTCCGCCTCGGAAAGAGCCACGTTTCCGTTGGATACCCTTTGAGTGATGTTCATGTTGAGGGTAAAGACGCCGGCCATGGTGGCCGCTACCATGATCACGATTGTGATCAACAGCAGGGCCGACATCAATGACATGCCCCTCGGGCGTTGTTTTACCATCTCATACTCCTTGGGGTTACGCTGGTTTCCAGGCTAAATTTTTCGACGTCGTTTGTTTCTTGACCCCTCGTGTCGATCTCGGAGGTGATTCGAAGCGAGAGAGGGGGCTCTAGAATCGCCACGCCTCCGTTCTTATCGGAAATCTCAAACTCCACTATGTTGCGCCCAATAACTCGGGTACGACTAGACGGGTCCACTATGGCTTGGGCCAGATCGGCAAGACCCAGGATGCTGGGCTGGGAGGGTCCGGCCGCACCTGTGAACTCGTGAACCTTGTAGTAAACTTTTTTCTCTTCAGGCACATAATATAGGATAGCAAAATTTTTGCTCATTACCGGATCGCCGGTGCTTGCAGAGAAAGGCGTTGTGTCTTCCACCAGTTGCCAACTCATGGCCTGCTTGTCGGCTGCGATGGTGACTGTTTCCATCTGTGCGTTCATCAAGCCGATTCGAAACTTTTCCATCAGCATGATGCAGCCCCGATAGCTGTCCGACTTTCCCGTCTGTCTGCGAAACAACGACATGGAAGGCACAAACAGTGCGGCTATCATGGCGGTAGCCACAATGATCAGACCAAACGATACCGTAACCTCGAGGAGGGTGAAGCCTTCTTGGGAGGACCTCATATCCGTTTGAACACCACTGCCTGGCTGATGAACGTCTGGGCTCCGTTCCGATCTTGCCAGGTCACTTCCGCCGTCACCAGTTTGGCTACATCGATATCCATTGTTCCCCCGCCGCTCATGGGGGCCGGGGCCACACTTACTTTTAAGATATACTCGGTGCCGGAGACCTCGTGGCTCTCGTGGGGCGACGTGGTTGGTTCGATACGACCAAAACCGGCCTGCCTAAGGGTCGCTAATTTGTTCAAAGCCAACATACTAGCGTTAGTCCTCTGGGCGGCCTTTTGCATACCCATGATAGTGGCGGGGATGAGGCCGGTAAGCACTAGAGAGATTACCGAAAGCAGCATAAGCGCGACCATAATCTCGGCTAACGAGAACCCTCTTCCCCTACACCTGTGCACTCTCTGAGGATACCACTGGAAAGGTTGCCTCGCCAGTACGGAAGAAGGTTTGAACGTGCGGAAACCGTGGTTGAGAAAGTTGCCTCACCTCGGCTTGGTCGTGGTAAGTTTGTTGGTTGCTCAGTTCTTTTACACCCGGCAAGTCTTTGAGCCGGAACAGCTCTACCTCCGAACCGAGCCCTCGGGTGCAACCATAAGCGCTCCTGGGGCTACCAGCGTCCACGGATTCCAGGTTAAGCCGATCGCTGTGGCCCCTGGCCCCCTGCCTCTCCACGGGGAGGAGCGCCGGATGTATGTTTTCGTTCTGGACCTTCCGGGTTATGAGCAAAAAACGGTCCGGGTCTCCTCCGAGGAGTTGAAGTCGGGCACCCGGGCTTATGATCTTGAGCCCAGCGTTCCGATTCTTATTCCACTGCTCTACAAGGTGAGAGATTATCCATTCCTTCTGCCGGCAATCGGACTGTTGGGGTGGTTTGGTTTTTTTCGTATTCGACCTCAACTCCGATTGGAGAGGGAGCAGCGAGCATTGTGGGCCGAAGATCGACCTCAGACCGGCCTAGTACTCCACGGATACAAGTTGGAGAAAGAGTTGGGCGAGGGCGGAGCCGGGGTGGTTTTTTTGGCCCGTAAAGTGGATGATGCCGGAGGGCAGGAATATACGGTGAAGATGCTTCACCGCTCGGACGAAACCTCCGCGGAGCAGCAGAAGGAAGCCCTCGCCAATGAGTTTCGGGCCTGCCAAAAGCTGAATCACCCTGGAATCGTTCATCTCTACGATTTCGGGGAGATGGGTGGCTACCTTTATCTGGTTTTTGAGTATGTGAAAGGCAAACCTCTAGACACGGTCGGGAAGGCGTCTATCGACGAGGTAAGAGCGTGGGGAGGCCAACTAGTGGAGGCGCTTCGCCACGCTCATAGTGCCGGAATTGTTCATAGGGATATCAAGCCTGCCAATATCATTCTCACTCCTGAGAGCAGAGTGAAGGTTCTGGATTTTGGAATCGCTGCCGGCATTGATTCGATGGAGGGGACAACTTCGGGTACGGTGGGATACATGTCACCCGAGCAGGCCAACGGTGTCGTAAACCCCGGTTGTGACTACTACAGTATCGGTGTGACTCTGTATCGGCTTCTGACGGGCAGAGTACCGTTCGAGGGCGATGATTTTTTCCAAGTTCTCTCCACCCAATCCAGGGGTGAGTACAAGCCCGTCACCGATTGGCGTATAGACGTCCCGGACGAGTTGGAACAGTTAATAGACGCACTGCTAACCGTAGACCCGGAGCAGCGTCTCACCGACCCGGACGAAGTTATTGCTCTGTTGAGCGCTTCGTACTCTTGAGCTTCTCCAGCGCCTGTCTAACCTCTTCCGCCGACTGGTAGCGGCTATCCGGATTTGTGGAGAGCAGCTTAAAGATGATCTCCTGGAGTTCTTTCGAGGCACGTTTTTCCGAGATTTCAGGAGGCATCTCGCCCATGAGTTTTTTGTTCAGAAGATTTAAGACATCTTTGTCGGGGAAGGGGGATACACCCGCGAAAACTTCATACATGATGCAGCCTAGACTGTAGAGATCTCCTCTCGGGCCACCCTGGCCACCCGTGATCTGTTCCGGGGGCATATAGATAGGGGTTCCGAGAGTTGTGTTGGTCTTCGTAATGGTGTCGTAGTGCTTGCCCTTGGCCAATCCAAAGTCGGCGATTACGGGCCTTTGCTCTTCTCGCACCACCAAAATATTGTCCGGTTTAAGATCTCGATGGACCACATCTTGTGAGTGGGCGTGGGAGAGACCGTCACAGATCTTGATGAAAAGTTCGATGATGGCTTTCTGACTTCTAGCCTTCTCTCTCAGCCAGTTCCTTAGTTCTCCCCCGGAAATGAAGTCCATTACCATCCACAAGCGACCATCCTTTTCACCCCGTTCGTAGGCTCGCACCACATTTTCATGATTGAGCTTGTAGCAGATGTCCGCTTCTCGTTCGAACCGTGCGCGAAAGTCGGCGGAGTCGGACCACTCCTTATTCAAGATTTTCAGGGCGTAAACACGTTTGTCTTTCGGTCTTCGAGAACGACAACGATAAACCGTACCCATGCCCCCTTTCCCAACTTCATCGCCACGGATGAAGGCTCCGTAAAGAAGTTCCGGGTCTGTTGACACAGGTGGCAAGTCCGGTTCCGGTTCGGAGACAGGCATGGACCTGGTTTCCATCTCCAGAGATTCTTGAATCTCCGGGATAACGGTGGCGAAGCTTCGCGCTACTGAGACCTGGGTCTCCACTACAGGCTCCGGTTTCTCCTTGGAGTAGAGCCAGTAACCCACGCCAAGTAAAACTATACCCGGTAGGGGCAGTCCCATAAGGAGCAGATACCCTGGTTTCAGAGGCAAGTCGATGGGCTGGCTTCCGTTGCTGGAGAGGGTATCGTACTGCTCTCTGGAGGTTATGGAGATAGAGCGGAAGCGAGTTTCGAGAGTGAGGTCCCACGTGTTGGGCATTGTGATGAACGCGGGAGTGAATCGCCGACCCATAGGTTCCTCGGCGTTGTTATCTTGAATTCTAGCACCGGGAGGAGTGGTAAAAATAGGAAGCTCCGACGAACTTCCCCCAAAGCTACTCGGGTCGAACTCGCGAATATTGGCATCATTTTCCACCAGTTCTTTGAGTCCAGCGAGGTTTCGCTTCTCCGCTAAGATAGTTGTCAATACCTTGCTCGTTCGGATTCGCTCCAAGGCATACCGCTCCGCCTCCGCCTCGGACCCGGTAATGTAGGCAGCAGAGTACAGCCCCACTACAGTGAGGACTCCGCCGGTGATCGTTATCAGTCGCGCGCGCGCCCCCACTCCGATCTTTTCTGCGAATCGTCGCTCGGTCCCCCTGATCAAAGGAAGGAGCCGGGCCCGACGGTGTTAATTCCCATCCTTCGGAGGTTATTATGCGGAAAGTCTTTTTTCTTTTGCTCGGAGTTGTTTTTCTTTGCGGTTGCGGAAGTAGTGGCGATGGGGTGGCCAGAGAGGTAGACGTTGCTACGAATCAATTCGGTCAGATACGACTAAATCTGGCCTCAGAGACAATTCCGGAGGGCACCGACGAGGTAGAAATCATCGGGTTCAACGAAGCCGGACAAACGGTTTACGGGCCCAACCTTTTTAACCTCGTACCCACGGATACGACACTGGATGTCCCGAACGTGCCCGTTTCCACCACTACTCTCACCGGTGAACTGTTGGACGGGGAGGTTGTTGTGGGGACATTGAGAGCCGAGAATATTTTAGTGGGCGTCGGTGGTACCGTCACTGCGAACGCTGAGATTACATCTATTCCCTAATGCCCGGCACCACTTATCTAAGCTTTAATATCGAGAAGGCTTCCAAGAAATGAGAGGTCGCCCGGGTCTCCTTGGGTGGGGCTGCTGTTGGCCACATTTGGGTGTTGGTTGTAAAACGCGGTACTCGTTTTGTCTCTGGGAACGCTCCTGAGATCCGGGTCGTGTTGCGGTTTCCTATGTGAGGCTGAGCGAGAGGCGTTGCCGTTTTGGGCATAATTCCCCCGCGAACGACTCATTGTGAGAGTCGCCGTCAATTGGTCGATTGAGGTCATTTGTGAGAAGGCACACTTTCTTGTTTGTTGTTGTCCCTATTATAGAATTTAGTGGGCAGGGTTGCTCTAAAATCATAGGGCGATTGTTAACGGGTCATTACGACGGTGTAAACTCGTATGGCTGAATTGTAAACCCGGGCCGAGCGGCCCGAGCTTACATTTCCAGCCGACGAATGGAGAGATCTCGTAGAGTGATAGACCAGTTGGTTTTCTCACCTTCCAGCAGATACCGGATGACAGCTTCCGCTGCCACGCCCATCACGAGAGTCACCAGATTGCGGGCGAGGGGGTAGTCGCAGATATCATCTTGGGAGGGTGATGGAACACGATAACACTCGTTCCAGATGACCTCACCGAACCCATCCGCCAGTCCGGCGTGAAGACAGGCGATTCCGGATGTTTCGCAGTGCTCTTTCACGAGCTTTCGCGATCGGCTGTTGTCGAAGCAGTCGAGGACGAGTTCACTCCCCTTTAGCAGCTTTCCCACGGTTCGTGAATCGAGGCGTTTTAATCGAGCGTCCACCTCGGTTCCAACGGAACGATAAATGTGAAGACCAAGTGTCTCGGCTTTCCGGGCGCCGATGTCGTCGGTTTGATACGGTTGGGTAGAGAGGTTGTGTTCCTCGATACGGTCAAAATCGATCACTCTCAGAGTGTCGACACCGGACCGAGCCAGGCTCTCGCACAGGTTTGCTCCTAGTGCGCCGGCCCCGCATACGGTCACTAACCGATCTCGCAGGCGCCTCATGCCTACATCACTTCGGTATAGTTCTTCGTGGTAAAGTTTATTCACGATTCTCTTCCTTTCAAAAAAGACCCCGACTCGTGTGGTTTCGAGCCGGGGTAGGCGCTTGTTGTCTTGGATACGGAGAGCTCTGGAGACGGTTTGAGCTCTCAATACCGCTGTTCTATCACCCCCACTAAGGATTGTAGGTCGAATTTGCCGTCTTCCCCGTCCAGACAGATTCCGGAACTTAAGACAGTGAAGTCGCTTTTCCGTATGGCCGAAGTGTGAGTTTCTCCGGTGCCGGTGGTCCAAGTTGTGTTCCAGAACTCGCCCCGGTCCACGAAGCTCTCAAGGCGCCCACCCCCTACGGCGAGGGCACGCTTCAGGCGCTCTTCAGAACAACTCACTCGGTGAGACTCGTGGGCCTGGAAGACCAGCGCATAGGCGCTGCGTAACTCGGGAGTCAATCCTCCTATCCGCAGAGCCTGGGGAGCGACGAAGCTCTTTAGGCCTTCGGCAAGCCGCTTGGCCAGCCGGGGATCGCACCGTTTGTCTCTTCGATCGAACCAGAAGTTTGCTCCGTCGTGCCTTGCCAAGACCGTCTCGAAAGCTCGACCCAGAGTGACCAGATGGACGACCACGGGTCCAGCCGATTCGAACTGTTTTTCAAACACCTCGACGTGGGCTGGGTAGGCCAGCCAGGTTTGGTCTCTCAACGGTCGGACCAGGATCAAGCGGGTGGATTTCAGAGCCTCCAGGTACCGGGTCACTTCTACCTTGCCGGCAGTTCGCGCCAGCACGGCTTCGAAGTGTCCCTCAGTCTGGAACACACCCCATCCTTCGAAGTCTGTGGGAGTGGGTGTGTACATTTTGAGAAGACCGTCCACCCTTACCCGCACTTGGCTTCCCCTCAGACGAGGAGCCAGAAATTTTGTTTGAACCAGATTCTGTTCGGCCTGTGCCAGCTTTTCGATCAATTTTCGCATCGCGTGCCCCTCCTTTCTGAAGTTCAGGGGGCCGCGTCCCTGATGGAAAACAGTCTCTCTTGCAGAATTCGTTTCCCGTCGAGGACGCGGATATTTTGTTGTCGCTCTGCGAACTCCCCGTTGGGCCGACGACCCTCGGGGAGGATCGTTAGCCGGCTACCGCCTCCTTTCGGAGGGGGAGGGGAGTCCCCAGAATTTCCAACAGCAAGTCGAGCCTGGAGGGCCGACTCAGCATCGGAATTAGGTTGGGGAGACTGTAGTAGTCTCCGCTGAAGGTAAAGGTATCCACCTGGACAGACCTACCTCTCAGCTGACGCTCTACGTAGTCGCTCGCACACCCGACTTTGACAATCAGAACGTTGGGAGCTACCGCCAACTCGCGCGCGTAACGCTCGTAGGCGTCGGCAAAGTATGGTTGAGTGTTGTCGCCTTCATCAGTGACGAGTACGATCTGCTCAACTTTTTGTAGGCGTTTGCGCATAGCTTCCAGGGGGCTACCGATGGAAGTACATCCGCTCGATACGATCCCTTGGAATGCCTGCTCCCAATGGTGTAGCTCGCAACCGCTCGCCTCAATTTCGTAAGGCAAGGTGTCGAAAGCGTAAACCACCGGTCTGTCTTCGGCGATACCGCTGATGAGAGCCGCGATCTGTTTGCCTACCTCGATGGCGGCCTGCATGGAGCTTGACTTGTCTACCAGGATGGCGGTAGGACGCTTGATGCGACCTTTCTGCTTTACCTGGTCGGAAGTCACTCTGTCCAATCGGGCCGCGGTTTCGGCATCTACCTGGGCGGCTTTCACGGCCACCTTGGCTTTGTACGCAGACACCCGTTTGTCGCTACGAGCCGCCTCCAGTTTGCAGTCGATCAACTGTTTCACTTCTGGGTGGTCCATAGCGCCGCGAGCGCGCAAACTCTTCAGGTTGTTGATAACTTCACTCGGGCTCATGGCGTCGATGAGAGCCACCAGTACGGTCGGTGTAATCTTTCGAACACTCCCCACCGCGATGGTGTACGGGATCTTGTTTTCCACGATCACCCGTGCTTGCTCCACCGGGTCGCCTGCCTTGGCGAGATTCTTCACAACGGCTGCCAAGCTGCCCTCGGGAGGGCGATTCTTGAACAGCACCGCGTCTGCTCTCTCATCCGGTCGGATATGCAAACCCGCGTACAGACTCTTTAAGGCTTTCTTGGCTCGGAGAGCCGCTCGGTCAAAGAAGTCTGCGTTTTGTTCGCGGGTACGCAAATATTCAGTTACTGCGGTCTTGGTAGACCGGGGAACCCGTTTCAAGTGTCGCTTCATAAACTTTATGACGCGAGCAACTTGGTACGGGGGCAAGTCTTGCAGCAAGACATAACCGGCATTCCGGTGTCCTTGCATCGAGCTTGCCAGGAGGTGGCCGACGAACAGTTCTTTATGATCTCGAACATCTCCGTTGGCGTGATACCAGACCGCCAGATGACCGTAGAAAATGGGGTCGAGCTCCAACATCTCCTGATGGACCTCGGCCACTTTTTCCAGTTCACGGTGCGGCGTGGTCAGCAAACTGTTCAGCATCTCCAGACGGAGATCTCTTTCCGTGCTGCGCATACGTCAGCACCTCCTTTCCTTCATTTGAAAATCTTCGAGCCCCAGGCGGGAAGGGCGCAACTATCTGAAGCCCTTCCCGCCGTACTCTCTCTTGGTTGGCGTGCCGATACTCATTTCGGCAATGACGGAGTCTCGTGCAAGTTGCTGAAGCTGTTGGCGTAATACTCAGGAATCGAACCTGATACCGCTTCGTACCAATCGAAGTGCTCTACCTAATGAGCTAGTATGTAAGCTTCAAAAGTTCGGGCACGAGACAACTTTAAGAGTGACTGCTCCGAGGAACGCGCGAGTTAAAGAAGCTTGGTGATCGGGTTTTCAGTCCGAGCTTCGGTAACGTCGAAGTGAATGTGTGTACGCTTCTAAGGTGAAGGGCGCGCACTCAGAGCAGGGGAGGTGAGGCCTCCCAAAATGTTATGAAATTGTATTACCGGGTTTACCCGTAGACAGCCTCTGGTCGCACGATGACGGTGCCGTTGGGCCGACGGTCTACCACGTAGTAGCGCAGTTTCGCCACATCGAGATCGAACCGGCCTGCCAGAGTTTTCAGAACCTGGCTATCAGTAGCGTTATGGGGGAGTCGTATGTCGCTCTCACGGACGTCGAACGAGCGTCCTTCGTATCTCACGTGTATCACGTCAGCCTTCCTTTCTTTCGTAGCGAACCGCTACGCAAAATCTCTGCGCAAGTTTGGAAAGCGTTCTAAACATCTGTCGCGTCTACTAAGAGCAGTGCTCTTCCATTCCGCCACAACCGGCGAACCGGTCGGTGGGATTCGCACCCACACAGCCTCGCGGCTAACAGCTCCTTAAGCTTGTGTTTGTAAGCTTTCGCAGTAAGGTCGCAGAGCTTGGCAACCTTGTTTTGTTTCATTTTCATCGTCGTTGAGGTCTGTCGTAGGTGAGGATTTTCCGAGCATGAAAAAACGCTCACCTGGGGTTTGTCGTTCCGGGTGAGCGCCACTATCTGAGGTGACTCTATGTCAGAGTTACATTCAGGCGGTGGCGCAGCCTCCGGGGTAATCTGTGCGTAGGGATTCGGGCATAAATATGCCGCTCGGGCTCTGATTTTGGAGTCCGTTCCACACGCAGTTGATATGTTGGTAAAATAATTTCATTGGTCTTGATGGGTGAGTGTTCAATTTTCACACTCGTGTAATACTCTACGCATTTCAATGTACGGGGTTGAGCTAAATATGTCAACCCTGAAATTGAAGAAATTTGTAGACTGTGGTTTGATTTTTTGTGTTGAGGGGTGGACCGGGACTCTTAATCAGTGATGCTCGGACACCAGAAGCGACAGACCAATTTCGTTTGCAAATAGATCATATCGGCGCACCAAACGGCGGGATGATAGCTGTTCCCACCGTTATTGATGGGGGTTGCCTTGCTGGTCGTTTGGTTGCTGGAATCGGCGGGTTGAAAGATCTGTCTAGCATTCTTTCCAAGACGGCTCAGGCCGCCGCGTTTTTGATTCGACATAATTTCCTCATTTCTCGCACCAGGGCTCGATAGTTCTTGGTGCCCTGACAGCGCTTGTCGTATTCGAAGATCGATTTCCCGAAACTGGAAGCCTCCGCCAGTCTCACATTGACTCTGATTTCGGTTTCGGTGACCAGCTCTTGAAAGTGCCCTCGAAGTAGCTCCAGCACTTCTTTGGTGAGGCGATTTCGATAGTCCACCATGGTGGGAAGAATGCCCATCAGCTTGGCCCTGGTGGGCCCCGCTTCCAGTCGTTGGAGCAAGGCTGCGAGACCTTCCAAGGCGAGATAACCGGGCTCAACCGGGACCAGGAACTGGTCGCAGGCGAGCAGTGCGTTGTGGGTGAGTAGGGAAAAGGAGGGCGGGCAGTCCAGAATGATCCATTGGTATTGGGCGCGCAGCGGTTTCAAGAACTCTGCTATGAGTGTCTCTCGGTTCTCCCGGCCTGCCATCTCCATATCGAAGCTTGCCAGGGTTGGACAGGCCGGAAGCAAGGCCAGGTTTTGGATCCCTGTTGGTCTGACCGCTTCCGTAATCGTTTGACGCCCGGTGAGAATGGACTCAAGGGACGGGACCGACTGGTCACGTGTGAACCCTAGATGGAGAGACGCTGAGCCCTGGCTATCCAGGTCTACGAGGACAGTTTTTTCCTTGGAAGCAGCCAGGCCCGCGGCTAGATTTACGGCCGTGGTGGTTTTCCCCACGCCCCCCTTATTATTGAAGATTGCGATGACCATAGGTTGAATGTTAATCAAGAAAGTTGGCGAACCTCTTT
>Ga0310345_10005406_pt1 | contig 11347 bp, 8 predicted proteins | sample HC15DNA20500_MG_FD_204667 | JGI IMG/M metagenome (GOLD analysis project Ga0310345, IMG submission 204667) | Marine microbial communities from station ALOHA, North Pacific Subtropical Gyre - HC15-DNA-20-500_MG | ecosystem: Environmental > Aquatic > Marine > Oceanic | place: Pacific Ocean: North...
TAAATGCACGCGTCGGACCTCGATATACCAACGTCGATCGATGCGTACATAATCGTCTTCATACCAAGCCTGCAGATTGTTGTAGATCGCCTCTGATCGAAGCATAAACTCGTTAAGTTCACATTTACCCTGAGCTCGGTCACCTTCGACATCGATGACAAAATTGCTCATCACATGATGTAATCCCGGAACGGTACGGTGCAACCCTTCAATGAATTTAGTCAACGCTGATCGACCCCTGACAACCATCGAAATTTCAGGGATTTCGAAACGGCCATCCTCGATGAACAGCGCCGCCCAAGATTCGGGTTTACCCCGACCATAGTCAGCGGCGAAAGCGTAACGTCCAAGCAAGTCCTGGATCATCATTCGGTCGGCCGCCTCCTGAATGTATTTTTTGTCGAAATCCATCGTGTTTTTCTCTCTTGAGCCGCTAGTCATGTCCCTAGTCCGCACAGATTATTGGTACACATTTGTACACCGAATCCTCAAATCGTGACATATCCGAGCTTTATTATCGCAATCAATCCTAAAAATATTCTCTTGGCGAGATAAAGGAAAGGGGTTCTTTTTAGGAGTCCCTTGTAAGTCAGAGGTCTAAACTAATTTTATGGAAGACTCGTCCTTTTGATTTAGACGTAAATGATCTTACAGGGCACATTCTAACGTGCTTTTGACCGCGCCCTAAATAACAATTTATCAGCACAGTTACATCCACGGCTCCATAGACAAAACCGGTTCTAAGAAAATTTACACTGGACTGCAGCGCGTCCATTTTCGGACAATATCATAATAGTTTTTTTGAGGGGCGCGATCCTAGTGGCGTCAGCGACGGATACAAATACGTGGCTACAGTAAAGAATTCGACAGGATAAATACTCGCCATCGGGGAGAACAAGTTTTATGTCAGTTGAAGCGAACAAGCAGGTAGTACGTGAATTTTTCAGCGCTATGTCAGACGGCAATCTGGAAGGAGCCCTTGCTGTGCTCGCTGCCGACATAGTCTGGACCATCATCGGTGATACCCCCGTGTCGAAGACGTTTCGAGGTCTTAAAGACTTAGAAGGGAATTTGGTTAATGAAATCTCTCGCAGAGTTAAACTCGAAGTAGGCATTACGTTGGAGGTGGCCGAACTTTGAGTTGAACGAGTAATCTACAATCGGCACGGCGCCATTTAACAAATTACCGGGGGCGGGCCACTCGATGAGATTAATTTCTCAATAACTATTTCCGTTAAGGGTTCTCGTTATTTCCAGGAAGGGACGGGGAGCGTATATAGATAATCAAGTTAAGAAAAAGTCGATGTAAAACCCCTTTAACGGGGGGGTACGGGCTTTTAGAGTAATTTGTTAAGTTACATTATCTGGAAAAACAGGAGAGGAAATGACGGCCGTCAAAAAGCCAATAAAGCGTTACAAAGAGCTCCCAGGTCCGTCAGGACTTCCATTACTTGGGAATTTATTTCAGTTTCGTTTTGACGCTATGCACCAAAAGCTCGAACGCTGGGCAGACGTTTATGGACCCCTTTACCGTTTTCGACTCGGCCCCAAAAAGCTTGCTGTGCTCTCTGACGTAGACGCTATCAAAAGAATCCATCGAGACCGACCCGACATGTTTCGGCGGACACGTGCAGTGGAGGCTTGTTCAAAGGAAATGAAGATTGCCGGTGTTTTTTCTGTCGAAGGCGACGACTGGCGCCGTCAGCGAAAGATAGTAGCGATGGCGCTGAGCCCTGCTCATCTTCGCACTTTTTTCCCTAAGCTTCGAGTCACATCAGAGAGGTTATTCGGACGTTGGCGTCTTTTCGCACAACAGGAGACAGAGATAGATCTTTGTCAGGAATTGATGCGTCTTACCGTTGATGTCATAACGCAATTGGCCTTCGGTATTGATTTCAACACCGTTGAAAAAGAGGGACCAGTAATCCAACAGAACATGGACAAAGTGTTCCCTATGCTGAATAGAAGAGTAAATGCCCCCTTTGCTTATTGGCGTCATTTTAAGTTAGCCAAAGATCGAGAATTAGACCGAGCGTTGGAACATCTAGAGCAGCAAGTCGATGGGATTATCAAGGGCGTTCGGCGACGAATGGAAACAAAACCGGCTTTGTTTAACCATCCGACTAATTTTCTAGAAGCAATTATTGCTGCTAAGGAGTCCGAAGGGGTTGATTTTTCAGACGCTGATATCTTCGCTAATGTTTGCACATTATTGTTGGCGGGCGAGGACACCACTGCTAATACGATCGCCTGGGCCGTTAATTACTTCATGGAATATCCTGAGTATTTAGCAAAGGCACGCGAAGAAACGGACAGGGTCCTAGGTAACTCTTGTCTGGCGGGAGAAATCGACCAACTTAGTGAACTTCCGTTCCTAGAAGCGTTTTACAATGAATCCATGAGGCTCAAACCGGTAGCTCCGATCGGGGCGGTAGAGCCTTTACAGGATACGGAGATCCTCGGATATCAAATCCCGAGAGGGATGGTCATCATGACTTTGCATCGTCATGTAGCTTGCCAAGAGGAAAATTTCTATAAAGGGTCTACTTTCGATCCCGGAAGATGGTTCACAACAGAGAATGAACCAAGTTGTTCTCATGATACGACAGCGTTTATACCGTTCGGAATGGGACCTCGTTTTTGTCCAGGTCGGAACCTCGCTTTGCTGCAGATTAAAGAAGTTCTATCGATGTTGATCAAGAATTTCGATTTTGAGCTGTGCGATCAAAAATTACCGGTCAAGGAGAAATTGGCGTTCGCCATGATGCCACGCAACCTTATCGTGAGGCTTCGAGAACGCGTCTGAAAGTTTGTTTAACTGGTTTTGTGTGGGTAGTAAGCTGAACCTGTCGTAGAACAGGTGCTTCGATGCCGAAGTTCCTAGCCCGTAGTGTTTTCCTGGTCTTGCTACTCAGTGTGGCTGAGAGCTGGGCGTTGCCGCCTTGTCCGGGCGAATACAACCGACGCACTTGGGGCAATTGCCAAAGCACCCATACTTGGGGCGATGGCGAATACGTGGAACTACCGTCGTCTGTCGTCTTTCCGGTCCAAGACAATACGATCGAGGACGCGAAAGGGGTGACTTGGTGACACCGGGCTCAATTCAATTGGCAAGCGCAGCGGCGAAGCTGTCAGCATCGAGCAAAGCTTCGCCGCATTGCTGACCGGTGCACACATAGGCCGATACGGCCGCACCGTCTTTTGATGCACAGCCGCCATAAGCCCCGGGCACGTCTGCAGCACTATCCGGTATCACGTAAGTTCGCGACCGTGTCGACAAATTTTCAGCCGCAACGCTCACCCATGCTGCGGCAGCATCCGGGTCAGCGCAGCGCAACACTACCCGTGGTGCCGGCCTTGTGGAGTCCAGCATTCCACGAATCAACGTAGCATGAGCCGACGGCCAGCCGCCGGCTTTGGTCATCCCCGCTCTCAAAGCGCGTTCGGCCGTCTCGACATAACGCGTCTCACCGATGAGCCGGCCAAGTTCCAGTAGGGCACATACCGCGGTTCCGTTGCCCGATGGCAGCGCATCGTCGAAGAAGGTTTTTTGACGCTGGATCAGCCGCTCGCAGTCGTTGGCCGTGTAGAAGAAACCACCTTTATCAGGATCTTCAAACTGCTCGATTAACACGTCGGCGAGAGCGATCGAAAAACTCAGATCGCTATCGCGCCAGCGTGCACTAAGCAGGGCCAACAGCCCATCAATCAGGAACGCGTGATCGTCGAGGTACGCACTAGCATTCGCCTTGCCATTTTGGCTGTAAGCAAACAACCGACCGTCTTGCCAATTTGCTTGGTAGAGATGATCAACTGCGCGCGACGCGGATTCGATGCAATCCGGGCGATCTAAATGCCGCCCTGCATCGGCCAGTCCGCGAATGCCCAAAGCGTTCCACGCAGTTAGAATCTTATCATTGCGGCGAGGTCGCTCGCGTTTTTCTCGCAGCGTCAGCAAGCCGGCAGCCGACGGCAGATCGGCGACTGGGTTGTCCTGCCAATCCTCCTGGTCAGCCGATGGTCCGGCCAGGCGCAGGTGCCATTTGCGCTCAAAATTGGGCCTCTTGCCGTGGATGTAATGGGCGGCGAAAGCGTCGTAGCCGTCGCCAAGCGCTACCGCCAAGTCATCGCGCGTCCAGACGTAGTATTTACCCCGCTCTCCTTGAATATCGCCGTTAAGACTAGCGCATATTCCCCCGTTGTCGTGCTGCATTTCTCGTAGGAACCAGTCCGCTGTTCGATGCGCAACCTCGCGCAGCCACGGCGCCCCTGTATGACGCGCGCGTCGTGCGAATAATGACAGTAGCTGGCCGTTGTCGAACAGCATTTTCTCGAAATTAGGTACTGTCCAATCCGCATCGACGACATTGCGGAAAAAGCCGCCGCCGAGATGGTCGAAAAGCCCGCCGCGTGACATCGCATTCAGAGTGAAATCTAGCAAATACGACGCACGCTTTGATTTGATTTCTTCTTCAGTATCCAGCGCCGCATCGAACAGAATTTCGAGCCCCGCAGGTTGTGGGAACTTCGGTGGTTCGTTGAATCCTCCGTATTTTTTGTCGAGATTGGCGTCTATCTGTCCGCAGGCTCGCTCAATCAGCATTGGGTCGAGCTCGTCGGGATCGCCGCTACCCAACATCTCTGCAAGCGCGCCAAGCATCTGTACTTTAGAGTCCTTCAGTTTTTCTTTTTCAGTGGCGAAGTTGCTCGATATGCCCCTGAGTACATCGCGAAACCCTGGGATGTTGTTGCTCCCCTGTGGCGCGAAATAGGTGCCGGCAAAGAACGGAATTTGGTCCTCGGGGTCGAGGAAAATCGTTAGCGGCCAGGGCCAGCCGCTGCGTTGGCGTGTCAGGAGTTGGAGTGCCGTTTGGTAGACCCGATCGACATCGGGGCGCTCTTCACGGTCGACTTTGATATTGATGAAATTGTCATTCATCAATTTGGCGACCTGGCTACTGGTGAAAGACTCACGAGCCATTAGGCGGCAAAAATAATTAGCGGAATAGCCGATTGACAGCAGGATCGGTTTTTTTTCGCGCTTTGCAAGGGCTAGCGCTTCATGGTCCCACGGTTGCCAATGTACCGGATTATCGGCGTGTTCGAGCAAGTACGGGCTAGTCTGATCGCCAAGTCGATTCATGTTGTGATCTGGGTTAAAAGCCGCACGATGCTATCATCATAGCGGTTGTTGAAGAATGAATTTTTTCGACTATTTGTGTCCTGACGATACTTCGCTTCATGTAGACTAGGCTCCCATGGCGCTCCTGCTCATTCGCCACGGCGAAACGGATTTCAATTTCGACCGCGTCGTGCAGTTTCCTGATAGGCCGCTCGTCTCCTGTCCACCCTGAATCTAGGCGATCTTTTACGGCTTCGGGTATTTATCACTCTCTTTCAGTTATCCAAACCACATTGTCATCTGGGAAAATAATGGGGTAGCTGCTACAACCGTGGGTCGATGGAGAACCAACTGAGAGTTCAAAGTGACACTTGAGCAATACCGCGAACTTCTAGCGCAAGCTATCGAAATTGAGTAACACTGTGCAACAAAAAAAATCAAAGCAAACACCCGCAGAATTCCGCTACTCATGCTACACGCTCAGCATTCTCATGCTGGTTTACATCGTCAATTTTATCGATCGGCAGATCCTCGCAATCCTCAACGAAGAAATTAAAGGCGACCTCGGCCTCACCGATGCAGAGATGGGCTTTCTATACGGAACCGCCTTCGCCGTCTTCTATGCATTGTTCTGCATCCCATTAGGGCGCCTGGCTGATGTTTGGGTAAGGCGTACGTTGGTTGCCTACGCAGTTGCCTTTTGGAGTCTCGCCACTGCGCTGTCGGGCTTCGCAAGGAACTTCTTTGAGCTAGGGGCTGCTCGGATCGCCGTCGGGATCGGTGAAGCCGCTACGGGGCCGTGTGCATATTCCTTACTTTCGGATTCATTCCTGCCGGCTCGGCGCGCCACTGTAATAGCTATTTTGACCGGTGGCATATTTATCGGTGCAGGCCTGGGAATGTTTATCGGCGGCCAAGTGGTACAGCGATGGAACGATGCATTTCCCGCCGGCAACGCACCGTTCGGCTTCGCCGGATGGCAGATAGCTTTTTTCGTCATTGGGTTACCTGGCTTGCTACTCGCAATTTGGGTCCGGACTCTAAAAGAACCCCCACGTGGGGAAATGGACGGCATTACTTCGATGCCAGAGCCGCATCCTTTCCGAGAATTTGGTGCCGAATTATATGCCATCCTCCCGGGTCTTTCGGTCTTAAATCTATATCAGCGCGGTGCCGGCAGGAGGGCGCTCGTCGCTAATCTGCTGGTGCTGATTGGGTTTGTCCTGGTAGCGTGGTCATTGATCAAAACCTTAGGCAACCCGGCGCAATGGGTTGCACTGGCGATCGCTTTCTACGCGACAATTTCCTGGGCCCAGGGCTTAGCGCTACGCGACCGTCCGACTGCGACCTTGATCCTGAAATCCCGTGCGTGGATGCTGTTTGTACTAGGCACTTCGATGCTCGCTTTTTCGACCTACGGCCTCGCCTACTTCACCGCACCATTTTTCATCCGCTATCACGCCGTCCCGATTGGCGAGCTAGGTTTCACGCTCGGCGGAATCACCGCGGCGTTCGGATTCCTTGGAGTTACGACAGGAGGATTCCTAGCGGACTATTGGCGCGCACGCCATCCGTGCGGCCGTCTCTATGTTGCGGTGGGTGCCGCGCTAGTGCCAATCCCAATAGGTCTGTGGATGTTGTATACAGAATCGACCGCTTTGGCATTTACACTCAACGCCGTAGTTGCATTCACAGGCGCGGCTTGGTTTGGGGTGGGAGGCTCTACCGTGACAGATCTCGTGCTGCCCCGCATGCGGGGCAGCGCAACCGCAGTTTACATATTGGCCTTAACCTTACTCGGTCAGGCACTCGGGCCATTTACCGTAGGCCTAGTCTCAGACTTGACCGGCGATTTGCGTAACGGTCTATGTGTGGCGATTTGCGCAAACTTAGGCGCTGCAGCATTGATCGTGTTGGCGGCACGCTACCTAGTAGAAGACGAACGTAGCTTACGCGACCGCGCCCGCCGAGCAGGCGAGACCGATGTGTAACCTTTTATTCTTTTAGTAGCGCCCTCTACTGTAACCGTACGCTCGTTTAATACCAAAATCTTAAACCGGCAACGAAAGATAAGCAGGAGCTTGCCGTCTACGAGGAACAAAAGCGCATTTACGACCAGCAGGTGGCGGCCAGAGAAGCCGAGAAACAAAGTAGACGCAATATGGCTCTCATAGGAGCGGGATTGTGCATACTGGCTGGCCCGGAATGCCCACATTACCCTAGGCGGTCTGACGGCTCGCCACTAGGGTATCCACAAAGGCCGTCGTTTGAAAAATACCAACTGACGCTTCCCGGTGGTCGAACCGCTGATTGCAGATACAGAGCCCTCACGAACCATATGGATTGTGGCTACTGACTAGAGCCCGGGGACTTGTCTGCGGTTCAGCGCGCTGAACTTTTTAGTCGATTTCCCGTGAAGATTTTGTCGAAGGGGCTACCCCCCAAACTCTCAGTTAGGAGTCCCACTCTCCTATACATAACAACCCGCACGTCCGGCGATGATGTTATTGAAGTGCCATGAGTGCCCTAACTGCCCTAACTCTTTTTATTCCAAGAACACCCACAACTGTTGCTTTGGTAGTACTAAAGTTACCTTTTTCTACAACTATATTTACTTAGGACACTTAGGGCAAACACAGTATTGGCGCGGGTTTCTCTGCCCCCAGTTGCCCCCAGTAAAATGGGGGCCATCTTCAAGCCTCAATTGGATCTTCGGTCCACTCATATTTAACGCCGCTATATTCTTCAAAGTGGGCTCGACTTTCCTCAAGAGTCGGAAGCACGTAGCAATGTGACCGAATGCCGTGGAGTGCTATTCCCCGCCCTTCGGGAGGCAGGGGTCCTAGATTCAAATCCTGTCACCCCGACCAATTTACCCCGTATAATTAACCGCTTATTACGACTGCCTTTTCGGGCGAACTTGCTATGCGGACTCCATACGGACAAGCGGGGTGAAAACAAACCCCGTCGTTGGTCCTTGTAGGTATTTACAGATTACGCCAACTAAGGGCGTTCGCGGCGCTGTTTGGCGTGTGCACTAACCCAGGTCCCGAAGCGGCGTACCCAAGCGTGTAAGGGCGTAAGGCAACCATCGCCTTCGAGGACGGCTACATTTCGTTAATTAGACTAAAACTGGAGACAATAGAATGCTTACAGACCTCCAAGGAATAGACCTCGACTCACACCTACATCCGTTTACTAATTTCTCCGATATTGAGACACACGGTGCGCTCGTAATTAAGCGTGCCTCTGGTACGACCGTGCAAGATGTCAACGGTCGAAAATTCCTTGATGCAATGGCGGGGCTGTGGTGTTGCGACGTCGGGTATGGGCGCACCGAAATAGCAGAGGCAATCGCCGAGCAAGCTCACGAACTTGCCTTCTTCCATTCTTTTTTCGGGATGGCAACGGAGCCAACGATCCGCCTCGCCGATCGACTGAAGAGAATGATGCCGTGGCCCATCGCTCGGGTCTTTTTTGGCTGCTCGGGGTCAGATGCAAACGACACACAGATAAAATTGATCTGGCTATATAACAATCTGCGCGGCGCCCCGGAAAAAACGAAAATTTTATCTCGTCGTTCGGCCTATCACGGGATCACACTGGGTGCGTCCAGCATGACTGGATTGCCGATCGTACATGCCCACATGAACCTGCCGCTAGCCGGATTCCATCATCTGTCGATGCCTCACTACTACCGAGAGGCGGAGCCTGGTATGAGCCAATCCGATTTCGTGGCCAAAATGGTAGCAGAACTCGAAGCGACCATCGCACGTGAGGGGCCAGAGACCGTTGCGGCTTTCATCGCCGAGCCAGTAATGGCTGCCGGTGGAGTAATCGTGCCCCCAGAAGGCTACTACCCGGCGATGCAAGCGGTCTTAAAAAAACATGACATCTTGTTTATCGCCGATGAGGTAGTCTGCGGATTTGGCCGTCTTGGGCAACCATGGGGTAGTCAAGCTTTAGGCATTGAGCCTGACCTAGTAACGATTGCGAAAGGATTGACCAGTGGCTATGCACCACTCTCTGCGTCATTGATCTCCGATAAGGTCTGGTCGGTGATCGAAGAGCACGGATCCGAGATCCTACAGTTCAGTCACGGCCAGACTTATAGTGGCCACCCGATCAGTACCGCCGCGGCCCATGCCAACCTAGATATCATGGAAAATGAATCCTTGTTCGATCGTGCAGCAGAGACCGGGATCTATATGCAACGACGTCTGCGTGAGGAGTTCGCGGACCATCCACATGTCGGCGAAGTACGTGGATTAGGCTTAATCGGTGCGATCGATATTGTTAAAGACCGCGAGGATCGTAGTACTTTCGATCCGGATTTGAAGTTGCCACTGCGATTATTCCGTGGGATCCTCGATAAAGGTGTCATCGCTCGTGCGGCTGGTGTGTCAGGGATCGCCATGTGTCCGCCCTACGTTGTCGAACCAGCTGAAATAGACACCATCATCGGCGCGATACACGAAACCGTCGATGAAGTTATCAGCGAAGTACTTTAACGCGGCACAAGTTGATAGAAAATAATTCGATTGCACGTAGTCTACTGTGGTCTGGCAAGAGCCCAATACCTCCGAATTACAAATCTGAATAAAGGGGAATGGAGAATGAAAAAGGCCGATTTGGATCTCTGTTATCTAAGCGCGACTGAGGCCATCGAAAAATTCAAAACGCGCGAATTGTCTCCCGTGGATGTGTGCAAAGCCCAAATCCAGCGTAACAAGGATATAGGCAACAAACTCAATGCCACGACCTATACGTTCTTTGATAAAGCTCTGAAAGAAGCCCGGCAAGCGGAGCGCAAGTACAAAAATCCGAAAGGCGCCCGGCTACGCCCACTCGAGGGCCTAACGGTAGCCATCAAGGACTTTCATTCGGTTAAAGGTGAAATCACGACGTACGGTTCCAAAGCTTTCGAACATCACCGCCCCGACAAGTCTGCGCCTACTGTCGATCGGCTTTTAAAAGCCGGGGCCATTTTATTCACTCGCACGACTACGCCCGAATTTGCACATTCTGGAATTACCAAAAGCCCGCTCTGGGGTGTTACACGGAACCCGTGGAATACAAAATGTACGCCAGGCGGCTCGTCCGGAGGAGCAAGTGCTTCCATCGCGTCCGGCATGGTTACGATAGCTGACGGTACCGATGGCGGTGGGTCTTGCCGAATTCCCGCCGCCGCCGCGGGCGTTGTCGGTTACAAACCCACATACGGTCGTAATCCATTAGATTACGAACATCCACTGGAAACGCTATTACATTACGGCCCGATCACACGTAGCGTCGGTGATGCCGCCCTAATGCAAAACGTGATGTCTGGTTACCATCCTGCTGACCAGACTTCGTTAAAAGAGAAACAAGTTTTGCCAGACAGTTTCGAGTCCATACGTGGAATGAAAATAGGTCTGTCGATCGACTTAGGGTTCTTTCAAATTGCGCCGGATGTTGAGAAAAACACGCGAGCGGCGGCCGCGGCCCTTAGGCGATTGGGAGCCAAGGTCGAAGAGGTCGACGTTGGTTGGAACTGGGGCATGCTCGACACCTGGATGACACGCTGGGAAGGCGCTTTCGCAGGCCTAATTGGAGACATCCTTCCGCGTTGGCATTATGAAATGGAACCTTGGTGCGCACAGATTGCGAATAACGGACTACAACATAGCGCCGCACGCTTCTATCGAACTAACGCCGGCCGCGCCGAGCAATGGGCGTCACTTGAACCCATCCTGAGAAAATACGACGCATTGATTTGCCCCACGCTATGCGTGTCGAGCATGCCTGCCGATTGGGACGATACGACCACGGATTTTCAAATTAACGGCGTTCCAATCAACGGTTATCTGGGTTGGATCATGACATGGTGCTTCAACAGCATGTCATGGTGCCCTGTCATGAGCGTTCCCAGCGGCTTCGGTGATGACGGGATGCCAACGGGTCTACAAATAGTTGGTCGTACCTATGACGACCCGGGGGTATTTCGAATCGCTTCGGCATTCGAAAAGGCCCGCCCATGGCGAGGCACGCGTCCTAAAATTTAGCTCTTCCACATCCAGCTATATATTTGAGCGGCAGACGTCTTTAAGCGGGAGTAGATTCTCGGTAGGTTGTGATGGATCAGTAACCGGCCGACCAATCGATCCGGTTCTCGAGTGGTTCGCCATCAAGATAGTGACGCAAATTGATACAAAATAATTCGATTGCACGTAGTCTACTGTGGTC
>Ga0310345_10005407_pt1 | contig 11346 bp, 13 predicted proteins | sample HC15DNA20500_MG_FD_204667 | JGI IMG/M metagenome (GOLD analysis project Ga0310345, IMG submission 204667) | Marine microbial communities from station ALOHA, North Pacific Subtropical Gyre - HC15-DNA-20-500_MG | ecosystem: Environmental > Aquatic > Marine > Oceanic | place: Pacific Ocean: North...
AGGTTTGCAAATGTATTAAAAAAACATAATGTAAATAAAGGTGACGTTGTTATTATATATATGCCAATGATACCCGAATTATCTATTGCAGTTCTTGCTTGTGCTAGAATCGGAGCAATTCATTCGGTTGTATTTGGTGGTTTTAGTTCAGATTCACTGAATAGTAGAATTTTAGACTGTAAACCTAAACTTATTATATGTGCTGACAGAGGAGTCCGTGGAGGAAAATCTGTTCCTTCAAAATCAAATGCAGATACTGCCATGGAAGATACTAATGTTGAAAAATGTATTGTTGTCAGACGAACAGGCGAAGATACAAATATGCTATCTGGAAGAGATTTTTGGTGGGATGAAGAAATTAATGATAGTTCAATTTCAGATATATGTCCTGTAGAAGAAATGGATGCAGAAGATCCTCTTTTCATTTTATATACCTCTGGATCTACAGGGCAACCCAAAGGTGTAATGCATACAACAGGCGGATATATTGTTTACACTACACTAACTTTTAAATATGTTTTCGATTATAAAGATGGAGATATTTTTTGGTGTACCGCAGATATAGGTTGGATAACAGGTCATTCATATATAATTTACGGTCCTTTATCTAATGGAGCTACTAGTATAATGTTTGAAGGAGTACCTCAATATCCAGATTGGGGAAGATTTTGGGATGTGGTTGATAAACATAAAGTTAATATATTCTATACTGCTCCTACTGCGATAAGAGCTATTGCAAGAATGGGAGATCATCATGTGTCCAAAAGAAAACTTGATTCTTTAAAATTATTAGGAACTGTAGGAGAACCAATAAATCCTGAAGCTTGGCTTTGGTATTACAATGTAATTGGTAAATCAAAATTACCTATTGTAGATACCTGGTGGCAAACTGAAACTGGGGGGATTTGTATATCTCCGTTACCGGGAGCTACAAAATTAAAACCTGGATCTGCTACAAAACCTTTATTTGGAATTGAACCTTTACTTGTTGATAATGAAGGCAAAGAATTGGAAGGAGCAACTAGTGGTAATTTATGTCTGAAATCATCATGGCCAGGTCAGATGAGAGGTGTTTACGGAGATCCAAAAAGATTTTACAACACTTATTTTACTACATATAAAGGCTATTACTTTACAGGAGACGGCTGCAGAAGAGATAAAGATGGTTATTATTGGATTACAGGTAGAGTTGATGATGTGATAAATGTATCCGGGCATCGACTTGGTACAGCAGAAATTGAATCAGCATTAGTTTTACACAAAGATGTAGCTGAATCAGCTGTAGTAGGATTTCCTCATGATATCAAAGGGCAAGGTATATATGCATTTGTTACGCTAAATCAAGACGTAGAACCAACAGATACTTTAAAAAAAGCATTAGTTCAACAAGTCAGAACACAAATAGGACCCATAGCTAATCTAGATAATGTGCAATGGGCTCCCGCTTTGCCAAAAACAAGAAGCGGAAAAATCATGCGAAGAATTTTAAGGAAAATTGCTGAAAATGATTTAGACAGTATTGGTGATACTTCTACCCTAGCGGAACCAGAAGTAGTAGATGATTTAGTAAAAAATGCTGGCAAATAAATTAATTATCTATAACTTATATCAGTAGATAAATTTATATGACCATTTTCTGTAACTAAAATATCATCTTCAATTCTTACTCCTGTTCCTGATAAAACTTGATTTTTATCTGAATACATAGATCTATTTGAAAAATATAATCCGGGTTCAACAGTAAAAATCATACCTGGTTCTAAAATTATTTCTTTTTCATTTATAGTATATGGGGAAGTATCATGTACATCTAATCCGAGCCAATGGCTAGTCCCATGCATATAAAATTCTTTATATAAATCCGTTTCAATGATTTCATCTATAGATCCTTTTAAAATTTTAATATCTATTAATCCTTGGACTAAAATTTCTAAAGCAATTTTATGTACAGAAGATAATGTCGAACCTGGTTTTACTGAATTAATAGCTTTTTGTTGTGCATCAAAAACAATGTCATAAATAGTTTGTTTTATTGGGTTGATATTATTACTAACAACGTAAGTCCTGGTAATATCTGAAGCATAATTTTCATATTCAGCTCCAGCATCAATCAATATAAATTCATCATCATTTAAAGACGAATTGTTATTTATATAATGTAAAACGCATGCATTTCCTCCTGAAGCAACAATTGATGGATACGCATTATATCTAGATCCGTTTTTTCTAAATTGATATTCTAATTCAGTTTGTATTTCATATTCGTTTATACCGGGTTTCAAAATATTCAGAATATGTTCAAATCCATTTTTTGAAATATTAATAGCATTCTTTATTAATTCTATTTCATTATCACTTTTATATAGCCTCAACTGGGAAATAAATGGAATAGGATCAATAATATTAGTACTTTGAATCACATCATTTTTTCTTAGATTATAATTTCCTCTTCTACCAGTAACAGATCTTAAATTTGAATTAGAATATTCTTTAATAATGGAATCAATATTAGAATTACTTCCATTTCGATAATATATATTATTAAATTCTGTAATAATTTCAGGAATTATGTTATTAATTTCACTTAAAGGGTAAGATTTATCAGCCATGAAATTATTAATCGCACCTTCAATACCAGCTCTTTCACCTAACCAAATATGATAATTCACATCATAAGGTTCAACAAATAATATGTATTCAATAGCAGGATTAAAGGTCATAACAAGAACAGCATTTGGCTCATTAAATCCTGTTAAATACCAAAAATCAGAATTTTGCCTAAAATCAAATTCAACATCATGGTTCCTTATATAAGATGTATTACCAGGTAAAATCAATACACCTTCATTAATAAATTCGGAAAGTTTTTGTCTTCTTAATTTATATTCTTCTTGACTAATCATATTATTAATCATTTATGTCAGAATTATAGTCTGGATTTTTAGAATTAGTACGAAATGAAATACCCCATTCATTCATCAATTCTTTTGAAATAGTGTCATCTAATAAATTTAATTCAGAAAAAAACCCAATCAAGGAGTGCACATATATTGAATCATTGTCAGCAACCCAATTTTTTTCAGTTTTTACAAAATATAAATTTCCATTAAGATGTTTTGTAGATAATTCTAATAAATTCATATCTTTTGATATGTTTAAATCAAATTTTGTGTTTGTCATATATCTCCTTTTTAAATACATTAATATAAATATTAACAAATCTATTGCATCAAATATTATAAAAAATTAAAATTTTATATGTAATACATTCAATACCTTAAAAAATTATGTCAAAATTAATTATAATTAGGCACGGCGAAAGTTTGTGGAATCTTGAAAACAAATTTGCCGGGTGGAAAGATATAGATTTATCTGATAATGGGATAAAAGAAGCCATTAACGCTGGTAAATTAATTAATGAAAGTGGGATAGAGTTTGACATTGCTTATACTTCTGTTCTGAAACGAGCAATTAAAACTTTATGGTATATTTTAGATGAAATTAATCAACATTGGATCCCTGTATATAAACTTTTTGAATTAAACGAAAGACATTACGGTGGGTTAACAGGACTAAATAAAACAGAAACCTCTAAAATACATGGCGATGATAAAGTATTTCAGTGGAGAAGAAGTTTTAATATTAAACCTCCTGAATCTTCAAAAGAATTTCATGAGTCATTAATAGATGACAGAAAATATTTTTACAAATCATCAATACCTAAAACTGAATCGTTAAAAGATACATCTATTCGTATTACTCCTTTCTTGAATAATATACTTATACCCAAATTAGAATCAAATAATAATATTTTAATATCAGCACATGGAAATAGTATAAGGACAATAATTAAAGAAATCGAAAAAATAAGTGATGAACAAATTTCAAATCTTGAAATACCAACAGGCAAACCAATATTGATAAAATATTCTTCAAAAACAAAAGAATTTGAAAAATTTACCTATTTAAATTAATTACAAAATATTCTTTAATTCCAATAAATTATTTATTTCAAATTTAGGCTTTTCTGACAGATTACGAGGATTTTGGTGACTAAATCTCCCTGTTTTGATTCTAATGGAAAAGATATTCAATTTATTGGCAGGAATAATATCATTATCAATTCTATCTCCAATCATAATACATTCATCAGCAGATACTTTTAATATATTCATTACATGAAGAAAAATTCTTTTATCAGGTTTTTCCAAACCTATAGAATCTGAAACTTCAAAATTATCGAAATATTTATTTACACCTGAATCTTTAAGTAGTTTTAAAGCATTCAATGTTTGATTTGCCACAACACCTAATTTGTAATATTTACTTAAGTGTTTCAAAACTCCAATTACATCGTCAGATATTTCAGGAGCATTTCTTATTGAATCTCTTTCTTTAGATCTACAAAGAATATTTTTATATACAGATTTTTTAATATGATCATTGTTATTAGAAAAATTTTCACATAAAGATAAATAAATATTTTTATCAAAATTAGTTATTAATCTTTCCAAGCAATTTTCTATATCAGAGTCATTAATAGTAATATTATGTTTGAAAAACTCTTCAATGAAATGCAATTTCAGCAGTTTGTCATTCAAAATTTCTGAATCAATAGGTCCACCAATATCAAAAAGTATAGCTTTGATTTTAGTTTTTAAATTAATCACATTCTTTATCTTTATTTGTATTATCTGATCTTTTTCTTATAAAATAAAAAATAATTGATAAAATTAAAATTATAGGAATTAAATCTATAAGACCAACAAATAAAGGATTATCTATAATACCCATTTTTTACACTTTAAATAAATTTGCTTATTATATTATAAAATAAAAGGAAGTATCATATGCCAGAATTAGGGAAAATTTCAAAACCTTCTGTTGATAGATTTAAAAATAAAAAAAGATTAATTTATGTCCCCATTTTTTTTGTACCTCCACAAATATCTGCAATTAAAGAAAATAATCCATTTAAAGATTATTGGGCCGAAATTGCTGATAATATCAATAAACTAGAATTATCGTTAGGGAAAATAGATGTAATTTTTCATGAAATGAACACCAAATCAAAAGAAGAAGGATTAAATATTATTGAAAATTTAAATCCGGATGGAATTGATTTTATAAAGATATTACATAATTCAGGTTCTAACATTTCAGATTTCGAAAATGAGGAATTAATTACAGAATTAATGGATTGGCAACGAGCATTATCTTCTGGAATCATGTCAGCAAAAGCAAGAGAAATAATATCAAAAGAATACAATGAAACAAACACTCAAAGAAATAAAAAACTTTTAAACAAAATATCTGACGAATTAAATATAGGTTCAAATGCTATTTTATTTATGCGGGAAGATCATGGGCTTCAGTTTGATAATGAAACCGAAGTTTTCTATGTTTCATCCAATACAATAAGCAAAGTACACGAGTGGTTAAAAGTAGAAATTGAAAAACTTATGAATCCAGCACAGAATGAAAATTAAAGTCCCAGTGGAATAAATCTTTCTCGTTTCAATTCATGTATATTTTCGTTGAAACAAATATATTTGAAGTGCTCCCACATCTCTAAAGAATCTTGCAAGTTTGGTACTTCGCTAATTATTGGTCCAAATATTGCTTTTTCTTTTTTACCATCATTTAAAACAATTATTGGGACTCCTACATCGTTACCACATAATTTGACTGCTTGCTGAGTTGAATTTTCAATCATTTTATCCAAATCTTCATTATCCATATTTTCAAGAAATTTATTATCAATTCCACATTCATCCAAAATATTTTCTAAGTTGGAATCAATAGTTTGTTTTTTTACATGGAAATTATTACCAATAGCTGTATACAAACTTGATACATTGTCATTAGATAATTCATTTTGAACAGCTTGCAATATTCTTAATACTCTTAAAGATTTATGATGCTTCTCTCGCATTTCAGGAGATTTATTCGAGGATTTATTTTTTATAGCCAAAGAAAAAAGTTCCCAAGTTGTAGGAATATTTAATTCTTCTTCAATTTTTTTAAACCATCTAGATGACTGCCAGGCCCAGGGGCATGTTATATCAGTAAAGAATCTTGCTTTCATATTAATACCTCTTATTATTTGAATTGACCCGGTTTAGGTTCATTTAATGATAATAATAACAAAATTGGAGCTAATGAAATTATTGTCGCTATATAACATATGATAGCTAAACTAGAATAATTTGCAATAATAGGGCCAATTAATGTAAATAAAACCGAGAATGCACCGGATGACATATCATTCACACCAGTAACTCGACCTCTAATATTAACCGAATTCACATCAGCAATCATTGATGTGCTTGCTATATTTGTACCGGACCAACCTAACCCAATTAAAAACAATCCTAAAGTAATTGCATAAAAATTAGCAGTTAAAGGAGTTATAAAACATCCTATTGCTAAAACAAACAAACCAATTATAGATACATATTTTCTTCCAATAATATCTGTCAAAATTCCAATGAGGCTTGAAAAAGCAAACATTCCTACAACATGTATAGCTACTGTAAGAGAAACTTCTAAATAATCATAACCCCTTTCAAGCATTATTAATGAAGTTAAAAACATAATCATTGCCATCATACTTTGAGCAATGCTATAACCTGTAAAAGCTGACAAATTTACCTTGTTTGATAATATTTTTTTAAAATTAAAATTTGAAGAATTATTTGTTTGATTTGTAACAACTTCAGATTTATATTTCTCTCCCCAATATTTATCAAGGTTTTTTGCTATTTGAATGGGATCTGGTTTGATCAAATAAATAAACAAAAATACAGGTAATAAAAATAATGGAATAAAGCCCCAAATTTTTGTCAATTCATCAAATGAAAAAATCTCTACTTTATTCACAAAAGTTATTAATAATGGAGATAAAAAAGCACCAAATACCGAAAATGTTAACACTGTACCAATTCCAGAAGCTCTAAGTTTAGCTGGATACATATCAGCCGCTGCTACTCTTAATTGAGTATTTGCCCCAAAACCTAAGCCTAATACTATAAACCCACAAAACATTACGAACGTTAAACTATAGTATGAAGAGATACTTAATATTAAACAGGCAATTAATCCTAATACCAAACTTAAATACATTCCGGTTTTACGTCCATATTTATCTGTTATATAACCAGTAGGGAATGCAACAATAAATCTAGATCCGCTGATTAACATGCCCGGCACACCAGCCAAGGCTTTAGATCCAGTCAAATAAGAGATCATAGATGCTCCTGTTGTTACAGCCATTTGCATCGGAATTCCTTGAAACGACTGAGATACAGCAAAGAATAATGTATTCTTTATTATTAATCTAGGTATTACTACTTTGTTTGAAGATCTGAATAATTGCATTGAAGCAATCCTATATTTAATTATTTACACGGTCAAGTGAACTTTAATTACTTTTTCTCTATCAGAAATAACATGTTCAAATGCTGTTTCAATATCATTAAAGTTGTAATTACCTGTAATGATTCTAGATATATCGATTTCTGATTTTTTATATAAATCAATTGCTATATCAAAATCATGTTTTCCATCAATATAGTTATAGCATATTGGAAAAGTTAAAGATTGACCTTTTATATAAGGTTCTAAAAAGTTAAATTCAACAGGTACTCTAAATCCGCCAACCACTCCGATTTGACCACCTTTTTTTGTAAGTTGTACAGCATCAGTAAGTGTGTTAATTTCAGCAGAATAAGCTCCAACTGTTTCAATTGAAACATCTACTCCTAATCCATCCGTATCAGAATATATTTTTTCCCCAACATCATCCTTGTAATCAAAAATAAAATCTGCGCCAAAATATTCTGCAATCTTTTTTTGATGATCATATTTGGTAGTGATATATATATTGTTAAAATTCAATAATTTCGCAACATACAAACACATTAAACCAATAGTTCCAGAACCAAGAATCAAAATATTCTCCCCTATTTTAGTATCTAATCTTCTAAATGCATGTACTGCAACAGCTAAAGGTTCTATTAATGCACCATCACTAAAAGACATATTATCTTCTAAAGTAAAACATCCTCTTATTCTACGCTTCAAATATTCAGCGTAAGAACCTCCTGATTCTTCATCTTTAAATAAACAATAGGTATATTTTCCGTTAAGGCAATGTTTACAAAGTCCACACGCTCGGCCAGCTGAAACAACATCAACTGCAACTCTTTTGCCTATATATTTTTCATAAATTGGATTATTAACTTCTACAATTTCTCCAGATAATTCATGCCCAATTGGAAGATTGTCTGATTCATTTTTACCATGAATAATACGTAAATCACTACCGCATATACCAGCAGATTTCACTTTTATTAAAACTTCATCATCGAGAATTAAATCAGGTTTAGGTATTTCACTCAATTGTATTTTGTGTCCATTGAAAATTCCTGCTTTCATAATATTATCCTTTTAAATAAGATTTTGATCCGTCCACAATTAAATCAGATAAAGTTACTGAACTTAAATAGTCTCCAGACATTGATTTTCCTTTGTTTCTAATAATTTCTGTAGCCTTCTTCATTAAATCTTGAACATCTTTATGTTCGGGTTGCCCTGGAAGGTTTATAGACTGAGCAAGATCATTTGGTCCAAATGTATATGCATCAATTCCATCAACGCTTAAAATATCATCTAAATTATTTATTGCAAATTCTGTTTCAATTTGAGCTTCAATAAAAATACTATCAGATGCAATATTTACATATTTAGATTTTCCGCCAAATTTATCATTTAATATAGATAATGTATGGTAATAATTACCACGACCTCCCCCCCAACTTCTTTGACCATGTGGGTAAAATCTACAAGCATCTACTAATTGTTTTGCATCCTCAGCTGTTTCTATATGAGGTCCCATAATTCCTTTTATCCCTCTGTCTAAATAATTATTAATTACATAAGATTCAATGCTAGGAACTCTGGCCAACACATATAAACCAGCTCCTTCACCTACTCTGCACATATCATCTACAGATTGAGGATTAAAAGACCCATGTTCTCCATCCAATCTAATATAATGATATCCAGCTAAACCAAGCAATTCTACTACATCAGGAGATGGATAAACTAAAGTACAGCCTTTTGCTATTTTGTTTTTCGATTTAAGATCTTTTATAAAATTTCTCATGTGAACTCCTAATATTTAAAATAAATACTCTTCTAAATCTTTAAATAGATTGTTATGAATGGTATGACCCATAATATACTTTTTAATTTCTACATGATAATTGTATTTTTTATAATAATCAAAAATTAAATCAGCATTACTTAGATCAATAACAGTATCTTCTGTACCATGGCTAACAAATATCTTGTTAATAGGTGGATACGATCCACTATAATCATACATAATTGGTGGTAATAAAGTAGATAGCAAAATCAGATTATTTAATTTAGTTAAATAATTAATAGCTAATATTTGAGCCATCATTCCTCCTTGAGAAAAACCAACAATAGAAATTTCAGGCACATTGTTGAATTTATTTAATGAAATAAATTCTTTTATTATAGAATTTAGCAATTCAGCGCTTTTAATTATATTTTCATAATTACCAATGTCTCCCCATGAGTAAGATTCAACTTGAAAAGAATTTTCAAGTTTATAAAATCCTTGAGGATAAACGCATAAAGAGTTATTGAATGGATGGAATTCTGACATAAATACTAAATCAGATTGATTAGCACCATAACCGTGTAAAAAAAAAGTAATACTTTTTGTTTTATTATTAAGTTTATCTGAATTAGGAATCAACAGCTGATTACCTTGAATATTTATATATTTATTCACATTCACAAATTTATAATTAATATAATAATAATAAAAATATATTAAATGAAATCACAAATAATCAAAAGTAAATCAGCTCAAGAAACTTTATTGATTGGAAAAAAAATAGCTTCTAAACTTAAAGGTAATGAAATAATATTATTATTTGGGGAACTAGGTTCAGGTAAAACTACTTTATCTCAGGGCTTAATTAAAGGACTAGGGTTTGAAGGATGGCCAAGAAGTCCATCTTTTGTAATAGTTAAAGAATATATAGTTAAATACAAAATTCAACATATGGATTTTTACAGGTTAGATGGGTTAGCCAGTTTATTGGGTTTTGGAATTGAAGATTATTTAAATATGGATTCTATAAAAATCATTGAATGGCCTGAAATAGGTATGGAATTAATGGATAAAGAATATTTGAAAATAAATATATCAAAAAATAAAAGCAATGATGACAGAATTATTAATATAAATTATGTAGGAAATATAAATTTTAATATTAAATAATAATAATAATAATGGGAATTAATAAAAATAATTTTGAAATAATAATAGACACTTCTGCTCGTAATTCTTTAATAGCATTATTAAAAGATAACCAAATACTTTCCAAATGTGAATGGGAATCTAATAATAATGAATCAAAAACATTATTACCAAATATAAATTATTTAATTAAAAAAAATAATCTCAATATTCAAAGTTGCAGTAAAATTTTTGTTATTATTGGACCTGGTGGTTTTAGTTCACTAAGAATAGGAGTAAGTACGGCTAAGGGATTAAGTATCATTCTAGGCATTCCTTTAATACCAATACCAACATTATTAAGCTCTGCTATGGAATTTATTACAGAAAATTACAAAGTTATGTCAATTACAGAATGTTCTAAAGGTACATTTTATTCAAAAGTTTATAATGGCCTGCAAGATATTAATTATGAAACTCAAAAAGAATATATATCATTTGAAATAATTACAGTAAATGATATTATAAATTTTTCAAAAAAAGAAAATATTATCATTGCCAGTTCTAATCCAAATATAAAAACAAACGAGTACATTAAAAACAACAAATTAGAAAATTTTATATCGCTGACTAGTAACAAAATTCAATCTATAATACGAATAGAACAAAAATATAAAGCACTTTTAAATAATTTAGAAACTATAAGTATTAATCCTGTTTATGCAAATTCAGGGCAAATATCATCAGCTCTAACAACTCTAAAAAAAGGAGAATAAAATTGGAAAGAACATTAGTATTATTAAAACCTGATTCAGTACAAAGAAATTTATCAGGAGAACTAATAAATAGAATAGAAAAAATTGGATTTAAAATTATTGGTTTAAAACTAATGATTCTTGATCAAACAAAAGCACATGAACATTACCAAGAGCATAAATCAAAGCCGTTTTTTAATGGTTTAGTATCTTTTATAACATCAGGTCCCATTATTGCTATCGCTTTCCAAGGACCAGATTGTGTTAAAAAGATTAGAAATATTATGGGAAGTACTAATCCTTCAGAAG